>Ga0209292_1000057_pt1 | contig 169900 bp, 145 predicted proteins | sample GOMGulsemesocosm_2_FD_184634 | JGI IMG/M metagenome (GOLD analysis project Ga0209292, IMG submission 184634) | Methane-oxidizing microbial communities from mesocosms in the Gulf of Mexico - GOM9C Gulf of Mexico (SPAdes) (version 2) | ecosystem: Environmental > Aquatic > Marine > Cold seeps...
AATGATGTGCTTGCTCATCCGACCTTATAGCCTCTTATCCAGTTTCTGTTCGTCAGAACCAACCACGTAGTCTCGCTTACTTCAGTCCTAACCTCACGGTTAGCAACCTTGCGACTTACTTTGCTTCTAGGCACGACCCCAGCGCATTAAGGACTTTCACCTTTGGGACTATTCTCTTGTTAAAAAGAACTATATTTACCATTCAAGGCACACACAAATTCTATATTTAATACGGAGTTCAGCGCTTAATTGAAAGTTCTGTATTCCATAGAAAGTCCGCCAAAAATTAAATTTGGTGTTTAAAAAAGAATAATTTAAAAACAAAATATTAACTTTAGGCTATGTGCGTAATTGAAGGTTTTGCTCTTTGTAAATCCGCACTAAACATAGGTAAACGTTGGCAGCAAGTATGAAAATGAAAAGACTTTTTACTGTAATATTCCTGATAGTTTTATCTATCAATATATATTCACAAGACAACAAGCCTATTGGGCATTGGGTACTCTATAAACACTTTGTATATGACACTATTTTGAATAAGAATGTAAACATATATTCAGGGCAGATAAATAGGAGTATTGATTTTCATGAAAATGGAGCTTTAATATTGACTTTGAATGATGGAACGAAAGTGAACGGCACATGGAAAGTGTCCAAGAATGACCGAAAGTTCAGTATTAATTCTGATTTTGAAGGGTTTAGATTTTCAAGTACCTTGAAAGGGAACAAACATGACTTTAGTAAGAGCACGTTAGAAATTCCTTTCGATTATTTATACCCTCTTTACAAATCAGAATATGATAGTTTAGAGGGAGGATATAGTACTTATTTAAAAACGTTTGATACATCATTTATATCAAGTGATACTTTAGATGCTCATAAGTATTATTTGAAAGGGCTTCGAATACTGAAAGAAAACCCTGATGATGTTGGTGGAGAAGCGATAAAATCGTTTAGAAAAGCTAACAAATTAAGACCTTATTTCTATTGGGAAGCTTATTATTGGATTGGACTCTATACTTACTTTAATGACAAAAAAGCAATAAATGAAATAGACATTGCAATAGAAATAAAACCACAGGATTCAAAATTGTATTCCTTGAGAGCAATGATAAAATCTCATTGGAATGATAAGAAAGGTGCACTTGAAGACATAAATTGGGCATTGATTTTTAATCCTGAAAATCCAGAACTCTTTATTCAAAGGGCATTAATATTAAAAAACCAATTCAAATTATTTGAAGAAGCAAAAAGTGACTGTAATAGAGCAATAGAACTGAATGAGTTTTATGCTCGTGCTTTTTATGAGCGAGCTTTGATAAATATTGAACTTGATTTAAAAAATGAAGCTTGTGACGATTTCAAAAAAGCAAAACAATTAGGATATACTGCTTGGATATACTACATGAAAGATTGTGGATTGAAATACGAAGAAAAATAACCAGCTGCCGATCGAGTAGACGGCTGACAGTCGGATGACTGCCAGTGCGCCTCTCACACCACCGTACATACGGGGCTCGTATACGGCGGTTCGTTAATTTGACTTAACTTTTAAATAGTAATCTTTTAAACTAATATAACCTTTCAACTTTAGGCGTTTTACAGTTATGGTTGTGTTTAGTATTGGACTTTGAGCCACTGACCAACCTCCCATTCGTGTTCTACTCCAAGCATAGGCTTGACCTTGTTTTATACCTAAACGGATCAAGTTTTTACGCTTTCTGTCAGGCTTTTTCCAGTCATGCCAAATGCAATACCTTAGTCGATTTCGGAGCCACTCATCTAACTTCTTTAGCTTACCTTGGATATTAGCTTGTTTAAAGTAATTTACCCAACCTCTGATTAACCAATTTAGTCGTTGTATTCGGTCATCAAATGTTAGTGGTATCGTTTTCTTAGTCAAGTATTTAAGCTTTGCTTTTAACTCTTTCCATTTCTTAGCGTTTACCACCAATTGATACTTTCCTTTGATACCCTTTTTATAAACTGGTACAAACGAAAACCCTAAAACTGAAAAAGTATGTGGCGTTCTAATACCACTCTTTTCTCTATTTATTGGTAATTTTAATTGGTCTCTTAAAAACTTATAGATACTATTACCTACTCGTTTTGCCGATTTTTCACTCTTCACATAAATGCTAAAGTCATCCGCATATCTTACATAAAGTAAACCCCGTTTTGCCAACACTTTATCCAATTCATTGAGTAAAATATTTGATAATAATGGGCTTAAAGGTGAGCCTTGCGGAACTCCTTTTCTGCGTTTTTGTAAGCGTCCTTCAATACTAATGGGGGCTCGCAAAAATTGACGTAACAATTTGAGCGTGTGTTTACATTTTATCTTTTTGTAAATCAATTCTAATAAAATATAATGTTCTACTTCATCAAAGAAAGCCTTCAAATCAATATCAACAATATGTTTATAACCAGAATTAATATTTAAAAGACTCTGTGTAACCGCTTGGTTTGCGTTACGTCTTGGTCGAAACCCAAAGCTAAATGGTTGGAAATCTTTCTCAAATATAGGTTGCATCACTTGATGTAATGCTTGCTGAAAAACCCTATCAATTACGGTTGGTATCCCTAACAATCGGGTACTTCCATTTGATTTGGGAATCTCAATTCCTAAAATTGGGGAAGGCTGATACTTTCCAACTTTTATACGCTCAACATACGTATTTCCACGAGTTTGAAAAATAGATTTTAGTTCATCTACACGAACACCATCTACTCCACAACCTCCCTTATTTCTGTACACTTGAGTGTATGCTAAGTTTAAGTTTCTTCTTGTTGTTAATTGTTTAATCATTTACTATTTAATTGTTTTGTTGTCTCGCTTAATCAAAGGCTATAAAAGAGCTAAGCAGCTACTTATCATTCTCTTCTACTCCTTAATTTATTAAAGACCATTAACGTTCAGTCCTTCATCAATGCTATCAGAAACACTAACTACTATGACTTCTGCTGACTTCTCCAATATGCCAACTCGTGGCTTTGGAGACCTCCCTTGGTAAGGCAAATACCCTTTGGTCAATATCTGCTGAATCTACTATTTCAATCATTCTCTTGTTACAGAGTTGGGACGTCACAATGATGTGCTTGCTCATCCGATTTCATAGCCTCATATCCAGTTTCTGTTCGTCAGAACCAACCACGTAGTTTCGCTTACTTTAGTGCATCCCTCACGGAAAACCACCTTGCGTCTTACTTTGCTTCCAGGCACGAACCCAGTGCATTAAGGACTTTCACCTTTGGGACTATTCTTTTGTTAAAAAGAACTATATTTACCATTCAAGGCACACACAACATGTATAAAACATAGCTATTAAATGCCAAACTGAAAGGCTTGTGCAATTTAAAATTACCGCCCCATGTTTAATTTGGTGTTTAAAATAAAAAAAGTTAAAAACAAAATATAAAAATGTGGCTCAGTACTGAACGATAGTTTGTACATTTAACAAACGCTACGTTTCATACATTGGGCGTTGGGCACAATTCATCATTTATATGATTTTTATTGACTTATTGAGTTTTAAAAAATATATTAGATAACGAAAAGTGGTCAAATGTGAGCTCGATTTTTAATTGGTGTAAAGTTGTTAAGACAACCCGCGCAGAATTCTGAGCCGAATACATTATGCAAATGTACAATGATGAAGCGAAAGCTATCTCGTAAACAATAATTTAAAGTTCTATAAATGTATTTCTTTTGACTTCCTTTTAATTTTTTTAAATCAATTTTTACCTGTTCAAAATATGGGTAAGGGTTTCTTTGAGTCGTATTTTAAAAAAATGGCTATATTGAACTAATATAGCGTATTTCGTTATAAACAATTATATATAGTTATTAATAAAAAATTGAGATGAAACCATTTAAATATCAAATTGCCACCATTTTATTATTTATTACACTTCTGACTTTTTCTTCATGCAAAAAAGAAGAAATAAACCCTACATATTCTATTCGATATGAGCTAGAAAGCGGTTATCATTGGAACGTCCTCATACAATGGACGGATTATGATGGAGGAATACACGGTTCAAGTGTTGAAGATTCTGGTTGGGAGATAATTGATCCAGATAATTTCTCATATAGTTTTGAAACAGACAAAGAATTAAACCTCTATTATAAAGGTCAAAATACAAATAGCTTATCTGATGTTAAAATCAGGTTATATGTGAACGACAGTCTCGTACAATCTGCAGAGGCCAACTCCCAAATGGAAGCAATAATTAACTATCAACTTTGATACGCACAATCGAGTAGACGGCTGACAGTCGAATGACTGCCAGTGCGCCTCTCACACCACCGTACATAAGGGTCTCGTATACGGCGGCTCGTTAAATTGACTTAACTTTTAAATAGTAATCTTTTAAACTAATATAACCTTTCAACTTTAGGCGTTTAGTATTGAGCTATATTTAATATATTTTCATGAATTCATTCCTCATTTCATGTCCTGTACAAGAACATAGGATTGACCATATTTTATAAAATAACACACCTAACTTTCTCCAAACAATTAGTTTATAAGCTATCATTTTATTAACACTTTTCCTCGCATTTGACTCCATCTTATTGTCATAGAAAATGGACATTACTCATATCCTAAAAAAATATAAAAAGCTGTCAATTATTGAGTCCGATATAACGATTGTATCTAGTCTAAAAGTGACTCACCACTCTATTTTTTAGCTTCTTATTTTGCAACAATATAAGAATTCAAAAAAGATTTTATTCTTTCCACCTTATCGTCCGAAATGTATCACGTCAAATCTATAAATACCTTTCTTAAAATTCAGAATAGTTTACTTTTTTATATTACATTTATTCTAACAATACAAATAATACGAGTCTAGCCGTTATATATCACAAAGGGTAACAATACTAATTCAATGAAAAACTTTCTAAAATCATTACACATTTTATCGGAAATAGAATTAAAACAAATTGATTCTTTGATTTATGATAAAACTATTAAAAAAAATGAGTACTTAATCCAACAAGGGAAAATTTGTAATGAAATAGTATTTATAAAATCTGGAATCTTAAGATCTTTCTATCTTACGAATGAAGGAAAGGAAATTACTAATTGCATCACATTCGAAAATGAATTAATGTCAGCATACTCAAGTTTTATTACACAATCCCCAACGGATGAAAATATTCATGCCTTAACAGATACTCAACTACAAATCATTAACAAATCCGACCTGTTAAACTTATATCAGGATAGTATTAATTGGCAAAAAACAGGTCGAATACTAGCTGAAATGCAATATGTTATACTAGAAAAGCGTATTCTGTCTTTTCAGAAAAAAAATGCTAAACAGCGATATGAAGAACTTTTAAGGAATCATCCTAATTACATTCAATATATTCCATTGAACAATCTAGCTTCTTTTTTAGGAATCACAACACGGCATTTAAGTAGATTAAGAAAAGAAATTTTAATATAGGACATTTGTCTTTTTATCTTAAATATTCCTGAAATACCTTTGTGCCAAATAAAAAAACAAAGTAATATGAAGAAGTATTTGAGCATCATTATTTTAAGTTTTTTCAGCTTAACAGCCTTTCCGCAATCTGATAACATTATTGGTATATGGCTAACACAAGATAAAGAAGCAAAAGTTAAAATTTACAAATTAAATAATACCTATTATGGTAAAATTATTTGGTTAAAAAAACCTATCAACCCAAAAACAAATAAACCTTGGCTTGATAACGAAAATAAAAACAGTCCTAAAAGACAACGAACTATTATAGGATCAACAATGCTCTGGGGGTTTAAATATAGCAATGGAGAATATGTAAATGGTAACGTTTACGACAGTCGTGATGGAGAAACATATTCAGGAAAACTATGGTTAGAAAATAATAACAACTTAAAAATGAGAGGTTATTGGGGATTCTTATACAGTACTGAAATATGGAAAAGAGTAAAGCAGTAAATGTTTTAATCATTGGAGGAAATGGTTTTATAGGTCAAATCATTCACGAGTTACTTTTGAATAGGGGAACCAGAATTAACATAATAATAGGCAGTCGAACTACCAAAATTAAGAATCAGATTAATATTGATGTTACTAATCCCTCTTCATTTCATGCAATTAAAAAGCATAATGTTAATTTAATTATTCTTTGTACCAGTGACAAAGAAAATAATATTTTGAACTATTGCATATCAAATAAAACCGATTATTTAGACATTACTAAACCCACTAGTGAGTTAGAAACAGCATACCTGTTAGCAAATCAAAAGGGAGTATCTAGTAGAATCGTTTTTAGTTCTGGTTGGATGTCTGGTATTGTGGGAAGTCTTTTAAATTGGGTGGAGCCAAACTTAAATAAAGTTAACGAAGTCGAAATTTACATTTATTACTCCCTTAAAGACGCATCAGGAAAAACTTCCGCAGATTTTATGGCTGACACTATTTCCAAACCTTTCAAAACATATAAATCTAATAAAGTAATTTGGAAGAATTATTATCTAACACCTAAGTCGCATAATTATTCATTTAAAATTAAAAAAAGAAATACTTATTTATTTGATACACCAGATGCCTTTATACTAAACGAATCTGAAAACATTCCGAGCATAGAAACAAGAACAACTTATAGTTCTAAATTTACTACATGGCTATTACATTGTTTTCAAATAATCGGTATTTATAAAATACTTTCTTTAACAACAAAGAAAAAAATGTTTGCTAGTAATGGCAAAGGAGATAAAACATCTTTTGAAATTGTTTATAAAAATAAAAATTCAACAAAAAAAGTCAGCATACAAAATCTGTCTGGTCAAGCAAATTTGACGGCATTTGCCACAGTATTGCATATAGAACAACTAACAAGTTTAGAATTAAAAAATGGTATTTATTTTAGTCATCAACTACATGATAATCCATCATTTATACAGAAATTATTAACAATGAAATCAATTAAAATTATAAAAAATGAAAAAAATTCTAATAATTAATGGCCACCCAAATAAAGAGAGTTACAACATGGCGCTTTCAGAAGCGTATAAGAAAGGAGCAATAGATTCAGGAAATGAGGTCAAGAAAATTTTAATTGGTGAATTGAAGTTTACTCCCAACTTGGAGTTTGGATATCAAAAAAGAACTGAATTAGAACCAGATTTATTAAAAGCATGGGACAAAATCATATGGGCAGACCACATAGTCTGGTTATACCCTTTGTGGTGGGGGGGAATGCCAGCCTTACTCAAAGGGTTTTTAGACCGCTTATTTCTTCCTAATTTCGCTTTTGAATATATGGAAAACTCTACGAAATGCAATAAATTACTAAAAGGAAAAACAGCTCACCTTATTAATACAATGGATTATCCTGTATGGTATTACAAATGGTTTTTAAAAGAACCAGGTACTAAAATCATGAAAAACATGATATTAGGCTTTGTAGGAATTAAAACAATTAAAACAACTTATATCGGTCCAATAAAAAACTCTAATCAAGTATTTAGAGCAAATTGGATTGAAAAAATTAAAGCCATTAGTATGAAACAAACATAAGCTAGTTACTTTTAAATAAATATTCAGAATAACCTACCAATACTCAGTTAATTAATCAGAATTCTCAAGTGGCTAAAAATTTTACCATGAGGAAAGCGTTGACTTTTATGTAACTTAAATGTTATCCTCAATTGAAACCATTCATTATTTTAATATTAATTTTGTTGAATTTGAAATATTAAAGGTTTTGAGTAGGTTTTTATCCAATTTTTGTCATTTTTTTAACTTTTGAGGATCGTTTCCCTATCTCCTCAAAATAGAAACCATTACATTATCACTTTATTCTAACCCAACAGATATCAATTTTTTATGCGCTCTCGATTCTTTAGGTACTCCTCCTTTTTCAAAACTGCTAGTTACCAAGGTTTCTTTTTTTATTTGTAGTACTGTTATGAATAGTTGACCAATTTGCCAAAATCACTTTGGATTGTGTAAATACTCTTCGTTAAACTTATTCTGTTTAATAAAAACAAGTAATAATTCTGTCCACAGCCATTCACCTCACTCCTTTTACTAATCCCATGACAAGCTGGACTATGGTGATCAAGACAACTATTTACAGTAATTGTATATATCAATATAGTGACCCAACACATGAGCTCCAAACTCAATAACAAAATGTAATCAGTATTTTGAAAAATATATAAACATAGTTTTGGTAGAATTTCTACTTCTTGATTTTAAACACCTACCACTTTAACACCAATCAACGCCATTTATATAAAATGTCTAACGGACTATATTTTGAAGAATTACCAACATTATTAGCATGCATATAAATAATATTTAATTTATTCAACACTCCACTTTTAAACTCTAACTCAATGTAGCCTAACACTAACTAAACCTCTTAAATACGTATTTAACACGCATTTAACCATACCAACAATATCAAAACTATGCTACACTATAATAATTAATTAAAATTGAATTATCAATCACAGTTATTTCAACTATGGTTTTTCTTTTTTTAATATCTATTTTCATTCCTTAACCAATATACCTAAACTACATTCTTATAATATTTAACAAATTAAGCACCCAACACAGTGAGAATTAGTTCCACAACATGTCTAAAACATAGTTATTAAATCCAAACTAAAAACAGCTGTGCTATTTGGAAAAACTGTCCCATGTTTAATTTGGTATTTAAAATATAAAACAATCTCTTAAAAAGTAGCTCAATACTCAAAGGAAGTTTGTATATTTAAACACGTAGCATCACACATACAAAGCGTTAACAACAATAACAGATTCAATTATGTATTTATTTGATTCCAATAAAGTGAATTTCGACCTACTCAAGAGTAGGGCTTTTAATCTGAGGTGGGCTGAACTGCCAGATGACGTTATCCCCCTTACTGCAGCTGATCCGGATTTTAAAAGTGCTCCTGAAATCTCAGAGGCTATTATAGACTATTGTAAGGGCCAATACTTTTCATATGGGCCTTCTGAAGGGTTCATTGCGTTAAAAAAAAGTGTATCATCTTTTTTTATTTCAAAAAGAAATGTGCCTGTTGAATCTGATTTTGTGCTACCCGTTGATAGTACGGCTTTTGGTATTTATTTAACTTGTAAAACATTACTAAACAATGAGGACGAAGCAATTATTTTTGACCCTGTTGACTTTTTATTTAGGTATTCTATTGAAAAAGTAGGCGCAAAAGCAATTCCATTTTCTATTCCACCAAACACAAAAAAAGTTGACTTTCAACAACTAGAACACCTAATAACAAATAAAACAAAACTAATTTGTCTCTGTAACCCGCTCAATCCAACAGGTAAAGTATTTACTAGAGATGAACTACTTACACTAGGGGCCATTGCAGTAAAACATAATTTAATCATCTTATCAGATGAAATATGGAGTGATATTGTATATCATCCTGCCGAATTTGTGAGTATAGCATCATTAAATGAAGAGATCCGAAATAAAACAATAACCGTTACTGGTTTTAGCAAATCATACGGAATGGCAGGTCTACGTATCGGGGTTATTATAGCACACAACGCACAACATTACAATAGTATACTAGATTGCTCAATGCATAAATTCACGATTCATGGTGCAAATATTTTATCGCAAATAGCAGCAATAGCTGCATTAGAAAAATGTGACTATTGGTTAGAAGGATTTGTCAATCACACAAAAAAAATGAGAGACCTATTGGTTAGAGAAATCAATTCCATTCCAAATTTAACTTGTATTGCTCCAGATGGCTGTTATGTTGCATTTGTCAATATTGAAAAAACGAATAAAACAAGCCAGGAAATTTACGAGACTTTACTAAATGAAGCTAAAGTAGCAGTTGTACCAGGATTAGAAAAATGGTTTGGAAAAGGTGCAGAAGGCTACATAAGAATTTGTTTCTCCACTTCGGAAGCTATATTATTAGAAAGTATTTCACGAATTAAAAAATGTTTGATTTGAAGGTTGTAATTATTGGTGGCGGCATTGCTGGATTAGCAGCAGCAATAGCATTTAAAAAAAATAAAAATCAAGTTGTTGTTAGGGAAAAAAACTCTATTCATAACAATTCAGGAATGGCTTTCATGATTCACATGAAAACAATAAATGATATTCACTCATTGACTGATACCGAATTAGATCTGACAAATTCTAAAATAAATAACTTTATTATAGAAGGCAATAGAAACAAACACAACAGTGTTAATCTAAACGAGTGGTATGCATTTAAGCGTACCAAAATTATCCGTTTTCTACAAAGTCAGTTAACTGATGACGAATATTACGACAATTCCGATTTTTCACATTTCCAATATAAAGAAGGCAAAGCTATTGCTGCAATTTTTAAAGATGGTTCTATTCAATACGGCGACTTATTTATTGGTGCGGATGGTATTAATTCTAAAATTAGAAATTTAGTATGCGAAGCACAGTTTTTTCCGAACGAAATAAATGAAATTGTTTGTATTACAAAACACAAAGGAGAGAATACTCATGACAGTACATTTAGAAAATATCTTTCAATAAAAAAAGGTATGGCATTCGGTTTTATTCCAGTTTCCAACAATGAACACGTCTGGTTTCTTCAATTTGACAACACATTATATCGCTCTATTTTTCAAAAACGAAGCGAAATTGAAAATGATTTGAGCTCTAATTTACTATCTAGCTTTCCTAAAAAAGTCAAAGAACTTATAGAGCGTAGTGATTTAAATAAAGCTCACCTATGGAAAAACCAAGAATTAAAATTACTTCCCACTTATTATAAAGCTAATGTATGCTTAATTGGAGATGCTGCTCATGGTTCAATATCACTTACCAGTTCTGGGGTAAGTTCTGGAATATCATCTGCTATTAAACTTGCTCAAGTCTTGAATTCCAATAAAACTTTACAATCTGCCTTGAATGCATATGAAAAAGCAAGAAAGAAGGAAAATGCACAGACAATTAAATATGCTCAAAGATTAAAACTTCAATTTAACAATCCTCCTATTGGGATAGACAATTACGATTTACCTCTATTTCATAGCCTTAATGAGTGAAATTTAAAAACACTTAATTACTAGTTATCGGTCGTATGATTACCAGCACACTGCTCATAAGAGTATACATAAGGTTTCGTATGGGCGGTTCGTTAATTTGACTTAATCTTTCAACCTGAGTCGTTTCAAGAGTACGGCTTAGCTTAGTATTCTACTTTATAAATTCGTTAATTTTTATTGTGAATGTTAGTTGTTAAAAATACTACTTATATAAAATCGGACACTACCAACTAACTAACAATATCGTGGCCAAAACCAATACTCCTGATCAACAAATTAAAGAAAAACTACAAACTTCACATCAATCATCTAGTAGCATAAGGGAAAAAGAAAATAATTCAAAACTAAACAATACGCAATTTTTTTTAACACATGCAAGACAAGAGTCAATTAATGTTGTTGAAAAACACACTATACAGAAAGAAGAAGACATTATAACTCAAAATATCAGTTATGTGCGTTATCAAAAATTTAGTTACTTTTAAGCTATACTTAAATATAACTCTAAATGACATTCGATACCTATTCCATTCGGCTTTTGAAAATTCAAGATTTAGATAATTATTTTGAACTTGTAGACACTAACAGGGAGCGCCTTGAAGATTTTTTTACCGGTACCGTTTCAAAGACTAAAACGTATGACGATACAAAAAGCTTTGTGATAGATATGATTAAAGGAGCCAATGACAACGTTTATTTCCCATATTTAATTATTGATAATTCAAACGAGAAAATAGTTGGCTTCTTAGACTTGAAAAATATTGATTGGGGAATTCCAAAATCAGAGATAGGTTTTTACATTGACAAAACCTACGCTGGAAAAGGAATCACAACCAAAGCATTGAATTTGTTTTGTGATTTTTGCTTTTCAGAATACAAATTTCAAAAATTATTTTTACGAACACATCCAAGTAACATTTCAGCCCGAACCGTTTCTGAGAAATCTGGATTTGAATTGGAAGGTGTAATTAGAAAAGATTACAAAACCACTTCAGGAGAAGTAGTTGATTTGATGTATTACGGGAAATTAAGTTATAATCTATTATTTCATTAATGGCTTTAACCTAAAAAGAGAACTAACCATTACTGGTTAATCCTCTTTCCTCCTTCGGCATGAAGTAAAATCAATACCTGTTATAAAGAAAATTGCAGTAAAAATGTCTTTATCAAAAATCCATTCTCACTTACAATTTACCTTGGTAGTACACTCTATTTATTTCTTTTTCCCTTCTGCTACTTCTTCCGTTTTTGGAGACATAGCCTCAACTATCTTTCCTTCTAACTCTTCCATTAATTCTGGATTGTCACCAATTAAGTTCTTAACGGCATCTCTACCTTGACCTAATTTTGTATCTCCGTATGAGAACCAAGATCCTGCTTTTTTCACAATACCTAAGTCTACACCTAAATCTAAAATCTCACCCACTTTAGAAATACCCTTTCCATACATGATATCAAATTCTGCTTTTCTGAAAGGCGGAGCAATTTTATTTTTAACAATTTTAATTCTTGTTCTGTTACCAATTACCTCATCACCATCTTTAATTTGACTTGATCTTCTAATATCTACACGAACAGATGAATAAAACTTTAAGGCATTACCACCAGTTGTAGTTTCTGGATTACCGAACATCACTCCAATTTTTTCTCTTAACTGATTAATAAAGATTACCGTTGTATTCGCTTTATTAATTGAACCTGTTAATTTCCTTAAGGCTTTAGACATTAATCTAGCTTGTAATCCCATTTGAGAATCACCCATTTCACCTTCAATCTCAGCCTTTGGCGTTAATGCCGCCACAGAATCTACTACTAAAATATCAATTGCACCTGAACGAATTAAATTGTCTGCAATTTCTAAAGCTTGCTCACCATTATCTGGTTGAGCCACGTATAAGTTATCCGTATCAACACCTAAGTTTTTAGCATAAAACTGATCAAAAGCGTGCTCTGCATCAATAAATGCCGCAATTCCACCAGCTTTTTGAGCTTCCGCAATAGCATGAATTGCTAACGTTGTTTTACCAGACGATTCAGGTCCATAAATTTCAACAATTCTTCCTCTTGGATACCCTTTAACACCAAGTGCTAAATCTAACGTTAAAGAACCTGAAGAAATAACTTCAATGTCTTGCCTAACACTATCTCCTAATTTCATTATGGAACCTTTACCATAATTCTTTTCTAATTTGTCTAACGTTAACTGTAACGCTTTAATTTTTTCTTTGTTTACTTCTTTTACTTCTGCCATGGTGTTTTGTTTTATTGTTGACACAAAGAAATGGTCTCAGAACGTATTCTATTTACGTTGTGAAAATTTCTTTATTTATTTTAGCTTTTGAAATTTGTTCTCGGACTATCCCCCTTCATTAGGTTTCGGAAAATCACTCGAACTAACATTTCAAGAAGCTATTGATTATCCAATTCTGCTAAAATTTGATTGGTATGATCTTTAGTTTTAACTTTTTTGATAATAGATAAAATAATTCCCTCCTCATCAATAATAAAAGTTGTTCTATGAATACCGTCATACTCTTTGCCCATAAACTTTTTCAACCCCCAAACACCATACGCATTTAATACCGTTTTGTCTTCATCTGCAATTAAATGAAACGGTAACTCATGCTTTGCTATAAACTTTAAATGCCTGTCTGCACTATCTGCACTAACACCAATTACCTCAAATCCTTTTTGAGTTAAATCAGAATAGTTATCACGTAAATTACACGATTGAGTGGTACAACCTGGCGTCATATCCTTTGGATAAAAGTATAGGATTACTTTTTTTCCTTTAAAATCAGTTAGTGAAATTGACTTGCCATTTTCATCTAAACCTTTAAACTCTGGAGCTTTACCTCCAATTACTAAATTTATCATGCCGAAATTTTAATCATTAATACGATACAAATCTAATCATTTAAACGAGATAATGATTAAAAATTAAACAAAGTTTTAATTTCAAAACAGAAACTCAACAAAATCAAACCCTACAGCAATATATTAATAACGTTACCGATTACAAAGAACCATTCACTCATCACATATATTGCAGGAATTAAAACTTAAACACCCATATAATAAACAAAACAAATCAACCCATACCACCCTACCTTCAATACAACTATATTTTTTTTGAACTTTAATTTATATTGAAAAAACTAAGTACAATCTAGCACCCCACATCTAAAACATAGCGTTATTTTACCTAACACTCTGTTCCCTATACATTTTTCACACCTCAAAAGACCCTAACTCACATTAATCTCTCTTTATGTGGCACTATTCGAAAACAAGTATTTATCTTTAAAGTCAAAATACGTTTACTATGAATACCTTTTTAGGAGAAGTTTGCCAAAAGATATATGACGCTCATCAAAGTGAACTAGATGAAATTGTTATTATCATTCCCAATAGGCGTGCCTCTGTTTATATTCACAAACATTTATCCAATCACTTTAACACTCCTTTTTTTGCTCCAAAAATCACCACCATTAACGAATGGGTAGATGAAAACACGGAAGAAGAAATTATTAGTCAAACAGAATTACTCTTTTTTTTATATGACATCTATCTAGAAGTTGACAAAGAAGAGGCTGAAGATTTTGATAGTTTTTTAAAGTGGGGAAAAATTATCTTATCAGACTTTGATGAAATCGATCGTTACAATGTATCTCCAAAAGAAATTTTTAGAGACTTAAGAAACATAAAAGACATTGACAATTGGAGTTTTGATTTGATCACACCATCTACGCACGGTCTAAAAAAACCCGAAAAATTATCTGACGGACAAAAGAAATATGCCGATTTATGGGATAAACTACCCATTTATTATGAAAAACTAAAAACCAAACTAGAAGCAATAGATTCTACTTACCAAGGTAGAGCTTATCACAATTTTGCCAAAAAAACTCATTTCAAAAACCCAACCTCATCCAAACATTACTACTTTGTAGGATTCAATGCATTATCAAGAGCGGAAGAACAAATTATAGAAAACTTAACTCGACAAAAATTAGCAACCGTTTATTTTGATGTCGACAAACATTACATCAACAACTTTGAACATGAAGCAGGTCATTTTTATAGAAAGCTAAACAAAAAAAATAGATTTAAGAATGAAGTCGGAAACGAAATAAACAAAACGAGAAAGAGATTTGAAATAGTTGAAACTGCACAACAAGTGGCTCAGGCTAAAATTGCTGGTAACATTATTAAAAACTTAAACTCAGAACAATTAAACAATACAGCGATTGTATTAGCAGATGAAACTCTACTTATCCCCTTAAGCAAATCCTTACCGTTAGACATTAAAAAGGCAAACATTACAATGGGGTACCCAATTAAATATTCTCATTTAAAGAGTTTATTTGATTTAATTTTTGACTTCCAACATAATTTTAAAAAATTCAACTCAGATCAACTTTATCACAAAACACTTTTACGATTTATTGATCACCCGTTTATCCAAATAATCATTAAACGAAAAAATGCAATTGCTGACTTTGAAAACCGCCTCATAAAAGCGAATAAAGTATTTATCAATCACATTGAGTTAATTGAAGTATTTCCTGAACTTAAGGAAATTACAAACCTACTAAGCGTGTGGCACAATGACACTACGGTTGGATTTAAAGCTACAGAAGACTTTATTCAAGTATTATATACACATTTCAAAGAAGATGGGACTAACGACTTAGAATTAGAAATACTCTACCATTTTTCAAAAGGAATCTCAAAGTTCAAAGACATTTGGGAGAAACATCCTCACCCATTAAATTTAAAATCATTCAAAAAACTGTTTGAACAATTTTGGCAAAACGAGTCCCTGTCATTTTTAGGAAACCCAATCGAAGGGTTACAGATTATGGGTATTTTGGAAACTAGAACCTTGGATTTTGAGAACTTAATCATCCTATCCATGAATGAAGGTAATTTACCAAAATCTAATTTTACGAATTCACTTATCCCAAGAGAACTTAAATTACACCACCGTTTACCAATTGAACAAGATAGAGATGCCATTTTTGCACATCATTTTTACAGATTAATACATAGAGCCAAGAACGTATACATTACATACAACTCCAGCGCTAAAGGTTTAACAAGCGGAGAAAAAAGCAGGTTTATTACTCAAATTGAAAATGAACTCAAGGACAATCACAACATCAAAACATACACTTATAGCTCAAATGATGTAAGTAGCGACATAACAGAAACTAGTTACTCTGTTAATGATAAAGTTACAAAAAAATTGGATGATTTATTCAAGAAAGGACTATCTCCGTCTGCCTTAAACACATTCATCAACTGCCCTTTAGACTTTTACTATAAATACATTTTAGGTTTACGTGAAGGTAAAGAAGTGGAGGAAAACATAGAAGCCTCTACCTTTGGAACCATGATTCACAATGTATTAGAACGTGTGTATAAAGATAATTTTTTAACCCCCTCAAAACCTGTCTCTATTGACGTATTAACGACTGAAAAAAAGAACCTAGAACACTACTTAGAAGAAGAATACTTAAAAGAATTTACAAAAACAGACATGAAATATGGTCAAAATAGATTATCATTTGACGTTAGTGTGAATTTACTAAAAAGTTTTATTGATGAGCAAATTAAAGAACTAAAAGTCATCAATTATCCAATTTTCATAAAAGAACTAGAAGAAGCCATTGAAGCCAATTTTACCTGGAAGATAAACGGAGTTGATAAAGCCATAAAAATTAAAGGAAACGCAGATAGAATTGAACAATTTGGTTCAGACTATAGAATTATTGATTACAAATCAGGGAAATGTGATACCGAAAAAGTCTCTTTATCAAAACCATCTAAAAAGAATCCAAAACTCAGCTTAGAAAACATAACGTACCATGACAAAAAAGGATATGCTAGACAACTGTTAATGTATGCTATTATGTTTCAGCAACAGTTCCCAGAAAGAACAAACTTTAGCGCAGGAATCATTTCCATGATTAACATTAAAGAATGGGTTCAAAATGTAAAAGTAAGTGGTGATAAAAATGAATTATTAACTGATGAAATTTTAGATTTATTCAAAACCGAAATAAGAAGCGTAATAGAATCTATGTACCATTCAGATTTTATTTACACCCATAATGAGAAAGCCAAATATTGCGAATATTGTGGTATATAAAATATATTTTGAATAATTTAGTGTATTCACTTGATTACTTCTCAATCAACATCCCACCTCTATACGCCATTTTAGTAACACCATTCTCACTAATAAACTCATGATTTGAATATATAGTCTTGCCTATATATTTATCAGGATTACTATACAATTCATCCAATAAAAAATCACCTTTTTGAATATACAAAGCAATGTCATACTTACTTGATTCGTTACTTAAAATCAAATACGATTGAGGCCCCATTACTAAAAACTCTCCAAACTTCATTTCAAAATCACCTTCCTGCGTAATTGCATTAAACGGTTTAATTAATTCGGTTTTCACAGTGGCTTCAGTTAACTTATAACTTTCACTTTCCACATCAAAACTTACAGCGTTCATATAATTTATCTGAGAACCGTCACCTAAAAAATACGTATTCAAAATATACTCCTGCTGGCTTGTATCCGTCAAGTTATACCCAGACTCACTTGAAAAAATTAATTTAGTATTATTATAATAAAGCTGTCTAGTATATTCTTTTGACTCCGACACAAAGAACTCAACATGAAGCTTAACTGTATCATTTTGAGAATATTCAGTCACCTCATACTGCTCATTAGTTCTTGTATATTTTGGACTTTGTATAATATCATAAACTTGTGAAGTATCAATAATTGACTGTACCAAATTATCAATATTACCTACAGTAGTCTTACTTTGAGCATTAAAATTACATGATGTAATACCAAGCGCGATTATGATTAAAATAAATAAGCTGTTTTTCATATTAGTATAATGGGAATTATACATAAAAGTAACAAAAAAATCCCACCTCAAAAAATTTGAAGTGGGATTTAATATTTATTTAACTTTATTTAATTCTATTCAAACATTACTTCCATTTCAACACGTCTATTTTGTTGACGTCCTTCAGCTGTAGCGTTGTCAGCAACTGGCTTTTCTTCACCAAAGAATTGAACAATTATTCTTTCAGTAACAACACCTCTTTGCACTAAGAAATCCCTAACTGCTTCTGCTCTTTTCTTAGAAAGAATTAAGTTAGTTTGTGCTTTACCTTGACTATCAGTGTGACCCGCAATCTTAATTTTCCATTCACTTTTCTTAATCAACAATCCAGCTAACTCCTCTAATGAAACATATGACACTTCTTTAATAACTGCTTTAGATGTTTCGAAATCTAAGTTTTCAAAGGCCGTATTTAAAATCTCCTGTTCTTCTTCAACTATCTCAGGACACCCTTTGTTTTCAACTAAACCAGGAACATTAACACATTCATCATCTTTATCTAAAACTCCATCACCATCTGTATCTACATAAGGACAACCTTCATTTTTAGCTGGCCCTGCGTTATAAGGACACTTATCATCTTTATCCAATAAACCATCACCGTCCGTATCCGGCCAAGGACAACCGTGATTTTCTTGCGGTCCAGCTTCAGTAACACACTCATCTAAGTAATCAAAAATTCCATCATTATCAGTATCAGGACACCCGCTATTCTCTAACGGCCCTGCGTTATCAGGACATAAATCTTCAGAATCTTTTATTCCATCACCATCAGAATCTGGACAACCATTGAACGCAGCTATACCAGCAACTTCTGGACAATCATCATCTTTGTCAATAATTTTATCATCATCAGAATCTGGACAACCATTAAACTCAACTAAACCTGCAACATCTGGACAATCATCCAATATATCCATCACTTTATCTCCATCAGTATCCGGACAACCATCAAACTCACGTAACCCTGCTTCAGTTGGACATTTATCCTCCGTATCTTGAATCCCATCTCCATCTGTATCCGGACAACCTTTAAATTCCCAAACACCTGGTGTGTCTTTACATAAATCAACTTTATCAGACACTTTATCCAAATCTTTATCTTTTGGGTGTGTTCTCAAAATTGGAATCTTTATTGCAAAATAAATATCCGCCCCCGCTAACTTTCTATCCTTTTTAGTTCCTAAAATTGGTTTTAAATCAGATGTTCCAATAATAATTGGCCCCATTCTCAACCCTAAACCAGCTTTAAACCCAGTCGCTACATTCCCTGAACCAACTAAAGTATTATATGATAGCGGGACACTTAAGCCAGCCCAAGCAAAATCATATCTTGGCGTTAAGGCAAATGATGTTGGGTACCTTACTTTATGAGCATCCCCATTTAGTTGCAAACCGATAAACGCATTAAGATTTAAATAAAACGCATTCCAAATATGCCAATCTACACTTGTAGAAATATGTGTTGGTAAATTCATGATAAATGACTTGTCATCAGATGCATACTTAGCATCACCATTCTGAACTAAAGTATCCACATTTGAATTAAACGTTTCCAAGCCATCTGTATCTTGAAAATGAGCCAAAACAAATGGCTGATTTACTCCTAACTTTGAATCAATATTAACTATAAAATCTCTACTCTGTCCTCCCTTAGTATACTTTATACCACCAATATCATTAATAGCAAAAGATGCTTTTAACTTATATTTATTTTTATCTTTTCTCCAAATATTTGTTTCCCCATCCATGTCATATTTATAGTCCTTCCAATTTGGACGCCACTCATATACCACACCAATATCTCCACCAAAACCAAGGTTAGAGAAACTAGTAGCATAACGTTTTATTTTATCATTTATAGGGTCATTTGGGTCATCAGCCAATATCTCTTCAAAATTATCAGAATACCCGTAATTGAAATGCCCATTAATAACTGTTGCCGTATCTGCATTTAAAAAATTATAGCTAACATCATCCGTATATATATAAGCGGAAGCCAACCCTTGTAAAATTTTTAATTTAGCCCCGACTTTAATAAAGTGCTCTTCTTTATCCATAACAACCATACCAAACCCTAAGTTGTATTCATTCCAAGTATTCATTGAAACATTTAATAATTCATCAGATAAATCCAACTCCCACAGATCTGGCACATCAAGAGCATTTTTTGACAACTCAATTAAATTAGGATCCAAATGGTCTACATTTACAAACGTTCTGTTTTTCATCCCAAAACTAAACGCCATTGTAGGTGACAACGTTACCATAAAGTTTAAAATATCCACCTCATGATTATAATGTAGTCCTCTAGCATCTCTATCTTCATTACTAAACTCATATAACCCTGATGATATTTTACTTTGATTCATAGTATCACTGGTACTCTGCCAAGGAACTACAGAAAACAAATGCGAATAAGTTGCATAGTCTTTTGCAGCTTGACTACCATAATTACCATTATCATTAGTTTTAAAAGTACCTAACCATCCCGCAGGCATTTGATGCGGATTAAAATAAGCGTAGTTATTATAGACAGTCCCCGAAAAACCTCCTAATGTAATATCAACTGCCATTCTATTATCTGCAATATTTGCTGGATTTAAATCTCCACCAGAGACACCAGAGTAATTACTTTGTCTGAAGCCATTAAAATCTTGAGCAAAAGCAGTTCCCATAAAAAAGGAAACACTAAGTAAGATTAGACTAAGTTTTTGTTTTTTCATCATAACGTTTTTAATAGGTTTCTAAATTGTAAATACAAATTTCTGAATCAAAATAAACAACTACACACTTATAATTAAGGTCAAAATTTGATTCCCCTGATAATGGAAATTCACTAACATTTCTTCCGTAACTATCTAACAAATATAGTTTTTTATTTTTAAAATCGGAAAAGACAATAATATCATCATCAAAAAAAGAATTAGATAGAAGTTTTAAATTTGGAATTGGTTTTTGTATTTCTTTTTCCAACAATCCAAATTCATTAAATATAACCACCCTATTAAACTCTTCAATTATCAAATAAATTTTAGTATTATGTTCAGCCCAATGAACACCTGTAGGTTCCAATTTTTGATTGATTAGTAGGGAATCTTTTTGCCCAGTACGAATCAATTGACTCACAACATAAGGAGATGAGAACCCATGCACCCTTAAATTATCATTATCTTTATGACCCGAAATAAAACTTGACCTATGACTCAAGCTTAATTGCATGTTCTTATCCAAAACCGATTGTCCAAACTTATCAATTACAAATAGACTATCATTTGTATCAACATAACTAATAATAGGCCGATTATCAACCACCCTTACTCCCAACTTAGACTTCAGCTTATTAGATACTATCGGATTTGACCACCCTTCAGTATACACACCTTCCTCATTTACATTTACGATCTGCCCATCTACTTCAACTAACAACCTAAAATTATTGGAATTTTGAATAACCCCCCCTTTAGTTGCTGATAAATTAAATTTAAATGGGAAACCAGCCAAACTAGCATTCCCTTTATCTATAACATCAACCGACTGCTTCATAAACAACACAATATAATCAGCTGAGTCATTCTTTACTTTAACAGGAAATGAGATAAGCGGTGATTCTAATTTTTTAACCCAATTAATTTGACCATCACTAGTATAGCATATTATTTTTTCATCATTAAACAACACAACCTCTACTGTATCCTCTATAATAAATGTCTTAATTTTAAAATTAGCAATGTCAACTGGAAAAGTGGACACCAAAGGTAAACTCAAAGCGCTCGCCTTAACAGTGTTCACACTAGAAACTTGTGCTACAAAACAATCTGTTTTATTAGTCCAATTTTTTGAAACGAGAAAATTTTCAGATTTACTTTGACTAATCATTAATTGATGTACATTTTCAGGATGATGAAAATCTGTCGCATTTGTTGAAAACACATTTCCCAACTGTAATTCAATAATAAACCAATTCATTGCTTGCTCAGAATTACCTAGTACATTATAATTATTAAACTCAGAATAATAATTAAAACTGTTCTGGCTAAAAGGCAATATTGATCTCCAATTAGTATTAGATTTAAAGGGGTGTATTTCGTAGTTATTTTTTATAATTGGAGAAGGTAAAAGTGAATCAACACTTAATCTAAGTGTTTGCTCATCCAAAATATCACCTAAATTTTGAAACTCATTTTGTATTCCAATTAAAATTTCTAAAGAATCTTTTTTCAAATGAATCACCCCGTTATTAACCCAACTGAAAAACTCACTTTTTTTAGTAGCCGTTAAATAACTAATATCATCTTGAAATCGACTACTTCCGTAAAATCGTAATGTATCAAAATTAGATGGAATCGTATTATAATATACCTTTGGCGAAACTGGCTTCCCTTTTACAGTATCTCCTTGCTCAAGATTAAAAGCATACAAGGAATTATTATAATATTTAAAGAACTGTTGTGTTGGTACTTTACTTTTTTGAATTAAATAATGATAATTACCATTTGGTTTTACAAACTGCTTAACCGTTTGAAGTTGAATTTTTGAAGTTGAAAAGACAAAAAAATTATTCCTAGTAAAATAATAAAATGTAGAAGATCCAATACGAACTGTATGATTACTTTTATCAACATCAATATTTAATTGATTCTCTAAAAAAACAATAAACTTTTCACTATTAAATTCATGTTGTTTTATCGAAACTATATAATCGTCTTGGCCATATGACATATACATCTCATCAGTTATTTTGTTTTTCTTAAGAAAAGCTAACACTTTTGTTTTTGCTACTACAACATCAGGCGGAAAGTCAGAACCGTCAACATCAATATTCAGTTCATTAAACAATTTAATATTTGGAATATAAATATGAGCCGTTTCATTTGAAACCTTAAAGTTTGAAAAACTAAGCTGATAGGCTTGTTTATCATATATATACCTTCCACCTAAAGCCAACCCAAAAACTGAGATAGTTAGTAGAAGAATAAAACTGATTTTTTTAAACATTTCTTACAATTATGTAAGCAAAACTAATTGATACTAATAGGTGTTATCCCTAAAACTAAAATTAGTTTGCACAAAAAAATGTGAATCCAAATTAAATTTGATCATCTGCTAATAATTTAAATGTTTTCCTGTGATAGACAGTATCACCATGTTCAAAAATCGCTGCCCTATGCTTTTTAGTAGGGTACCCTTTATTTTTATCCCAATCATAAACAGGGAATTGATGATGCAATTTATTCATAATATCATCTCTAAACACTTTAGCCAACACTGATGCTGCAGCAATAGACATAAATTTGGCATCACCTTTTATAATACATTCATGATTTATTTTTGGGTACGCGCTAAACCTATTCCCATCTATCAATAAAAGTTCGGGCCTTAAATCTAGCAAATCAACAGCAAAGTGCATAGCTAAAAAAGAAGAGTTTAAAATATTTATTTCGTCAATTATTTCACAAGGCACAATCCCAACACCATAAGTTATAGCCTCTTTTATAATAATTGGATAAAGTAAATCTCTTTGTTTTTCTGTTAATTTTTTTGAGTCATTTAATAGATCATTTCTAAAATCGTTAGGCAAAATAACTGAAGCTGCAACAACGGGTCCAGACAGACAACCTCTTCCTGCCTCATCACAACCTGCTTCAATTTTATTTGGTGTCAATCTTAATTTCAAACCCATATTTCAAAGGTAATATTATTAACACAAATTTTATACTATTACATATTCTAAATCACTTTTTATCGTATAACTACATCAATCTAGAAAATGTTATAGTTTGAATATTTAAAAATATTTAGTATCTTTATGCAACCTTTGACACATGTATTGTGTCATAATAGTAAATTAATTAAAACCAAAACCATGAAAAAAGTATTAGCATTATTAGTTGGATTGTTTCTAACAGTATCAACTTTTGCAAACGGAATAGTTACTTATTCAGATGTAGCAACTGCAGAAAAATCAAAAACAAGTGGTGTTTTCAACTTCTCTTTTGATTCAAATTACTCAATTAACGACATAACTAAAACTGCGAATTATTACACTAATTACTTTACTGTTACTCCTGTCAAATCTGAAAATGGAATAGCTGTAAAAATTAGCTTAGTTGACGATAATGAAATGGCAAGAAGAGTAATCACTCGTTTCTTCGTAAGTCTAGAAATCAAAACAATTAACGTAAATGGAAATGAAATTCAACTAGATGATTTCATAGCTAAATACATCATGAGCTAGTTTGATTCATAACGATTTTTAAAAGGAATTACAATGGTAATTCCTTTTTTTATGCCATAATATTTGGCTAACTCACTTTTTCCACCTAAATTGTAATTCCAATTATAGTCAATTGGCAAGTAATTCCAATATTCATTTTTAAAACCAAACTCATGCAAGAACCTGTAAAACCAACTCTCATAGAAAAAGAATTAATTTCAAAACTAACGTTTAAAGATAACCTACAAATAGAAGAATTAGAAATTGAAGAACAATTAGAACTTAAGAATAAATTAATTGAAGCCACAAGGCTTGGTAATTCATATAGAGGTAAAATGAGAATTGAATTTTTTGACGATATTGGACTAAAAGCTGTAGAAACAACTATTTGGGCTGCTGGCACCAAGTTTATTTGTTTAAAGGGGGGCGTTTGGATTCCAATATCAAGAATTAAGAAAATAACCACTTTATAGTAATAAACGACCATTTCACATAAAAAAGCAACACCATTACGTGTTGCTTTTTTATTTTGAAATTCCAATAATAAAAATCAATGCATATTTATTTACCAAACTTTATTATACTTTTGTAATTCAAATTAACAAAACAAATGAAAAAAATAGCTTTAGTACTATCATTATTATTTGCATTCGCATTTAATATTCAGGCACAACATGACGAGATGCCTGCTTCAGTTGACGAAGTAATTAACTGGAATTTTAAAGTTGAGTATGGAGAATGTGATGACGCCCGAATTATTATCACTGTTAATCAAAAAGACCACTGGCATATATACGCACAAAAGCAACCAGCAGGAGGAATTAGTTTTCCTACTGAATTAAAATTCATTACTTCAGATGATTATAAACTGATTGGAAGCCCTAAAGAATACGGAACGACTTTACATGAAGGTCAATTTCCAGAAAAAGTATTTGACGGAACAAAAGCTATTTTTAAGCAAAAAATCAAAATTAAGTCAAAAAAAGATTTTAAGATCAAGTTAGATTACGGTTTTATGGCTTGTAAAGAAGCTTGTTTCGCACCTGAATTCAGAGATGTAATGATTGATGTAAAAGGTGTAGTTTGTGATCCAAACGAAACAAAGGGAACTACAGAAGAACCTGCAGTTGAAGAAAACATTGAAGAAAACGTTGAAGCAATTGTAGAAGACGATTTTAAATCAAAAATTGGATTTCAAACATATGCAGTTAAAAAATCTGACACAGATTACGAATTAAGAATTAAACCAGCTATTGCTACAGGTTGGATTTTAAATTCAGATGAATCAGTAAACCCATTACAAATTTCATTTGAAGGTGAATTTACTGCTGATGGCGCTTTATTAGCCGCAAAAACTAAAGACAATGTATATAATAAAGGGAACTACTCTCAAAAAATAAAAATTGATTTAAAAGACTCCTCTCAAGTTATTACTGGTACATTAATTTATTCTGGGATAGACGAAAATGGTAACGAATTTACAGATAAACAAGTAGATTTTGAAATTCCTTTAGAAAAAGCAATTAATCAAACAGTAACGAGTGAAACAGAAAAAAGTAGTTATTGGGGAATATTTTGGTTAGCTTTTGGTGGAGGACTTTTTGCTTTATTAACACCTTGTGTGTTCCCAATGATCCCAATGACTGTAAGTTTCTTTACTAAAGGCTCAGAGAATAAGAAGAAAGGATTATTTAAAGGTATAATGTATGGATTCTTTATTTTATTAATCTATGTTTTATTAAGTGTACCATTCCATTTAATGGATTCACTAAACCCTAACATTTTAAGTAATATAGCGACAAACGGTCCATTGAACATATTCTTTTTCCTAATGTTATTCATATTCGCTTTATCATTCTTAGGTGCATTCGAAATAGTTTTACCTGCGAAATGGACAAACAAAGCAGATACGAAATCTGACATTGGTGGTTTAGTTGGCGTATTCTTTATGGCTTTAACTTTAGCCTTAGTTTCATTCTCTTGTACTGGTCCTATTTTAGGTAGTTTATTAGCATCTGCTTCAGGTGGTGGTGCATGGAACTTAACTTGGGGAATGGCAGGATTTGGATTTGCCTTAGGATTACCGTTTGCTTTATTTGCAATCTTCCCATCATGGTTAAACACTCTTCCATCTTCAGGTGGTTGGTTAAACAATGTAAAAGTAGTTTTAGGGTTTTTAGAATTAGCCTTTGCTTTCAAATTCTTATCTAATGCTGACTTATCTATACAGGCACACTTATTAGAAAGAGAAGTATTTATTGCGATTTGGATTGGTATTTTTGGAGCTATGTCTCTTTATTTATTCGGTGTATTCCAGACCAAACATGATTCACCCATCACAGGAGGACTAGGAACATTTAGAGTTGTATTAGCTACTATCACTTTAGCCTTTACAGTATATATGTTGCCAGGACTATCAGGAGCACCTTTAAAGTTAATTTCTGCGTTCCCACCTCCAGTATCATATTCTGAAATTCCTTATGGAATTCATGGTCATGCATTTGAACCAAGTACATCATCTAATTCAAATCATGCTGATGGAAATTCTGAAATTACAAAAATTCCAGAAGGTGCAAAAATGGAACACGGTTTATTTGTATTCCGTAATTATGACTTAGCAGAAGCATATGCGCAAGAAGTAGGAAAACCTTTAATGTTAGATTTTACAGGTCACAATTGTGTGAACTGTAGAAAAATGGAAACAAATGTTTGGTCTGATGAAAAGGTACATAAACTAATGAGTAATGACTTTGTTGTTGTTTCTTTAGCAATTGATGAAAGAATTGAAATGCCAGAAAAAGAGACTTCTCCTTATTCGGGAAGAGAATTAATCACTTGGGGTGATAAATGGGCTGACATGCAGTCGGTATTATACAAGAAGAATACCCAACCTCAATATGTTGCCTTAGACAAAAATGGTGAGATATTAAATGGTGACGCGACTTACATGTCACATGGTGAGGCATCAAAATTCTCGTTATGGTTAACAGAAGCAAAAACTGAATATGCTAACCGTGAAAGTATTGAAGTAAAATATTAAACTTTAATAAAAACTTAAGAAAGCATTAACTTAATTGTTAATGCTTTTTTTTTGATCAAATTATAGTAACTTCAGTACATAAATTTAATTACAAGCAAATGAATATAGAAGAGTACAGAGACTATTGTATAAAAAAACCAGGTGTGACTGAAGGATTTCCATTTGACAACAAAACAATTGTATTTAAAGTCATGAACAAAATGTTTGCTTTAACTGGAGTGGAAGACTTTGTAAGCATAAACCTTAAATGCGATCCTGAATTAGCGCTAGAATTGAGGGACCAATTTCACAGTGTTAAACCTGGTTTTCATATGAATAAAAAACACTGGAATACAGTTGAAAATGAAGGAGATATTACGGATAAAAAAATATATGAATTAACCGATTTATCTTATAACTTAGTAGTTAACGGGCTGACTAAAAAATTAAAAGAAGAACTCAAATCTATATAAACCCAATATGTTCTATTACACAAATCAATCTGCGTTTTAATATCTTAAAAAATTCATATCTTTACACACTTAAAATGAATTTAGCATGATCGGAAAATTAGAAAAACAATTACAAGACGAATTATCAGCAATTAAATCAGCTGGTTTATATAAAGAAGAAAGAATAATTACATCACCACAAGGAGCAGTTGTTACTGTAGATTCTGGAGAAGAAGTAATTATCATGTGTGCTAACAACTACTTAGGATTATCATCACATCCAGCAGTAATTGAAGGAGCTAAAAAAGCATTAGACACACACGGTTTTGGAATGTCATCTGTACGTTTTATTTGTGGAACTCAAGATATCCATAAAGAATTAGAAGCAAAGATTTCTGAATTTTGTGGGATGGAAGACACTATTTTATATGCCGCTGCATTTGATGCAAACGGTGGTGTTTTTGAACCATTATTTTCAAAAGAAGATGCTATTATATCTGATTCATTAAACCATGCGTCAATTATTGATGGTGTTAGATTATGTAAAGCGGCACGTTACCGTTATACAAATTCTGATATGGCAGACTTAGAAAAACAATTAATTGCTGCTCAAGACCAACGCAATAGAATTATTGTGACGGACGGTGTATTCTCAATGGATGGTTTTGTTGCTAAATTAGATGAAATCTGTGACTTAGCTGATAAGTATGATGCTATGGTAATGGTTGATGACTGTCATGCTACTGGATTTATTGGTAAAACAGGAAGAGGAACTCATGAATATAACAATGTAATGGGACGTGTAGATATCATTACAGGTACATTAGGAAAAGCACTTGGTGGTGCCATGGGTGGATTTACAACAGGAAAAAAGGAAGTGATTGACATGTTACGTCAAAAATCGCGTCCTTATTTATTCTCAAATTCATTAGCACCTTCAATAGTAGGTGCTTCAATAGCTGTATTTGATTTATTAAGCGGATCTACAGAATTAAGAGATAAATTAGAAGCCAACACAAACTATTTTAAAGCTGGATTAAAAAAATCAGGGTTAGAATTTAAAGATGGTGATTCTGCAATTGTACCCGTTATGTTATATGATGCAGCCTTATCACAAAAATTTGCAAACCGTTTATTAGAAGAGGGTGTTTATGCTGTAGGATTCTTTTACCCAGTAGTACCAAAAGAACAAGCCAGAATTAGAGTTCAATTATCAGCAGCTCACACAAAAGAACACTTAGATAAAGCATTAGCCGCTTTTGAAAAGGTGGGAAAAGAATTAGGTGTAATTAAATAATTACCTAAAACATTATACAAAAACAGGCCATCATTTAGATTTATCTTTTTGATGGCCTGTTTGCTTAACTAATAATTAAACCATAACCTATCATTTTAATAGGTGTCAAAAGTCATTTTATTAACCAACGTAGAATATTATATTTACATCCTTATGATACTATCACTTACGCCCTATTTATTATATAGTCAATCAAACGGGAATGACATCTACGACTATTTGAATGTTATTCTTGTTATTGCTGTATTTATTATAATTAAAATCTATTTACCTACTTATAGATCAAAAAATAACCGCTTTGATTTTACGAGTGAATTTCTACGGCTCACCGCATACATTTTAAAAAGTGACGAAAAAGTTACAGATAAAGAGTTAGGATTTGTTTACGCTTTTATAACGAAAGAATTTGGCGAAAAAAAATTAGCACCTTATAAAAAAAAATTAGCAATCTATTTAAAAACAAATGATTCAATAATTCCTGCATTAAAAAACATAGATAAAAACGAACATCCAGCAACCAAATTACAGTTATTAAATTTCTTAATAAAAATCACTATTATTGACGGTTATTTGACTCAAAATGAATTAAAAAGTTTACTTATTATTACAAAAGCTATTGGATCAACTTCATATCAATTAAACTCCATTTTAGCCATGTATTCTTTTGTAACAGAAAAGCAATTTAAGAATCAGAAAAATGAAAACACTAGATATAAAAAAAATAGTCATTCAAAGCTTGATGAGGCGTACAAAATTTTAGAATTATCAAAAACAGCAACACCTTCCGAAATTAAAAAAGCATATCGTAAATTAGTTATTTTATACCATCCAGACAAAGCTATGCATCTAGAAAAAATGTATCAGAAAAGTGCAAAAGATATGTATCAAAAAGTGACCGATTCTTATGAATTACTTAAATTAAACATAAATTTTAAATAATAATTGAAAATTACTTCAAATAATTTAGTCCATTAAGCGACAAAATTTACGTATTTATCTAGCAATCTAACATTTACCAGCATTGAATAATAGAACTTAGGATTAATTTCGTAAATTTACAATTAAACTGTATCAAAATTATGAAAAAACTAATTATCACATCACTCTTATTCTCAGCTTACTTTGGATTTTCTCAAGACTCTAATTTAGGTGAAGGATTTCAAGGTGTATCAACAAATTCTGAATATTTTAAAACGCCTCCATTGCGAAGTTTATTAGGTTCTGACATGGGCTTAGCCAACGATATTTTTCAAGAATACAAAATAAAAGACGGAAAAAAAACTAACTCTGTTGGTTTAGAGGACATAGGAATTCCTGAAAACAACCATATTGACCCAGCTTTACAAACTGAAGGCCCTATTTATAAGGCCAGTACAAGTTTAATTGAAAGCTTTAATGGATTAAGTGGTGGTGGACCTCCAGATCCATCAGGAGCTGCTGGATTAAATCACTATGTACAAGGTAAAAACACATCATATAAAGTATATAATAAAGATGGAAGTTCAGCTGGATTTTCTAACTCATTATCTACATTATGGCCAGGAAGTACAAATGATGGTGATCCAATTGTAATGTATGATAGATATGCAGACAGATGGTTTATTAGCCAATTTCAAACGGCAACAGACAAAATATTAATTGCCATTTCTGAAACCTCTGATGCCTTAGGTTCTTATCATTCTTATACGTTTGATGTGCCAACTTCTGGGTTTCCTGATTATCCAAAGTTTGGTGTTTGGTCAAATGGTTACTATATGTCAGCTAACTGCTCAAGTAACAATTGTGTTGTTTTTGAAAGAGAAAAAATGCTATTAGGAGAATCTGCTCAAATGGTTAAAATGAACTTCCCTAGTTCAATTAAATATTTCTTTAGAAGTTTTTCTCCATCATACGCTGAAGGTGCAACCGCACCCGCTGCCAACGCTCCTTTTTATTACTTTCACTTACAAGATAATTCTTGGTCTGGAGTATCTACAGATCACATTAAAGTAATTAAATGTGAAGTAGATTGGACAACACCTTCAAATTCTTCAGTAGTAGTAAGTCAAGAACTTCCCTCTACTGCATTTAACTCTTCATTTACAAGTAGTTGGGATGATATTGAACAAAAAGGAACAACACAAAAAATAGATGGTGTACCAAGTATATTCATGTATAAAACTCAGTATAGAAGATTTGATACTCACAATACAGCTATGATGTGTACAACTGTAGATGTTGATGGTCAAAATAGAGCAGGAATCAGATGGTATGAATTAAGAGAAAACAATGACGGTGTATGGTATATTCACCAAGAGTCTACTTATTCTCCTGACAACACAAATAGCCGTTGGATGGGAAGTATAGCAATGGACTGTGATGGTAACGTAGGTTTAGCCTATTCCGTTGCTGGCCCAGATACTTATGCTAGTTTACGATTCACGGGTAGATATAATGATGATCCATTAAATCAAATGACTGTCAACGAACAAAGTGCAGTTGTAGGTACAGGTTCTCAAACAGGATTTAACCGTTTTGGAGATTACTCTCAAATGACAATGGACCCAACTAATGACAGACATTTTTGGTTCACGGGAGAATACCTTGGTAATGGAGGTTCTGTAAAAACTAGAATATTTTCTTTTAGTGCATGGAAAATGTTAGGTCAAGAAGAAAAAGAAATAGCGTTTCCAACATTTAAAGCATACCAACCACACCATGGATCATTAACTATGGAATGGAATGATATTTCAGATTCACAGCTAGAATTAGCTATCTATGACTTAAATGGAAAATTAGTTATTTCTGAAAAAGTTAACACCAACGATAAATCAAAAACTTACAATAGCTCTAACTTCTCAAAAGGAATTTATTTAGTTAAGTTGCGTGGTGCAAATACTAACATGAGTCAAAAAATATATATAAACTAAATTTAGTTATTATGAAAAAATTATTAATTATTGTCTTAGCACTTGGTATGTTTGCTTGCGGTGCTACAAAAGAAAGTACAACAACTGATTTAGCTAAAAACCAAACTAAACCTGTAGAAACAGAAAATATCGAAGGTGCCGTTCATGGGATTATTAAAGATATGCGTAAAACAGATGGCTGTGATTTTGTCATAGTAGTTTCAATTGACGGAAATAAAACTTTACTAGAACCCTTAGCACTTGACGAACAGTTTAAGGTGCATGGTAAGTCTGTCCAATTAGTTTACACACCATCAAAAAGAGCTTCAAAATGTATGGGAACTATGCCCATAATGATTCACAAGATCAAGTAATACATTCACAAAAAAATGGGAGCAATTACATTGCTCCCATTTTTTTTGTGCTAAGCTTTTAGAATAAATTCATACATTTACAGCATCAAAACTAAAACTAAACCATATTGTTTAATGCCGTGGATACATTTCCATTTAGCATCAAAAGGACAAGTCAATGCCTGTTGTGTATCCTCTATTAAGTATGGTAACATAAACAACAGCAACATTCATTCAATTTGGAATAATGAAAAAATAAATGAAGTCCGATCAACCTTTTTAAAAGGAGAAGTAGATAAGAGGTGTGCTGTATGTATTAATTTGGAATTATCTGGTGCAAAAAGCATAAGACAAGAAACGTTTGAAAAATTTCCTAACATTGACATCACTACTATAAATAACCCTATTTACTACGACATACGCTTTTCAAATGTATGTAACTTTAGATGTAGAACCTGTTGGCATGGTGCAAGTTCAAAATGGTTTAATGAAGCCAAAACGCTTAATACAAACTTAGGTAGTAAAGCCATAATTAAAAATGTAACAGACTTTAATCAGTTCATTGAAAAGAATGGTCAATTCCTCCATCACGCTCAAGAACTTTATTTTGCTGGCGGTGAACCTTTAGTAACAGAAGAACATTATCTATTATTAGATTATTTAATCACTAATGAGATTACAAACGTTAAACTAAGATATAATACCAATTTTTCTAAATTAGAATTTAAAAAATTTAAAGTGCTTGACTATTGGAAGCAATTTAAATCTGTTGAAGTACTAGCCAGTATTGATGAATCTGATCATCTAGGAGAATACATTAGAAAGGAATTGAATTGGGAAACATTTGTATCCAATAGGGAAAGAATTAGACCATTATCAAATGTTACCTTCAAAATTTCACCAACAGTGTCCATTTTTAATATTGAAACCTTACCAGGTTTTTACAAAAAATGTATAGCACTAAACTTGATTGAAAAAGACGATATTTATATTAATATTTTAGATAGACCACAACATTACAGTACTAAAATTATTTCAAAAGATAGAAAGGAGATGATTACAAAAAAATACATTGAATTTTTGAATTGGTGTAATCAACATAATGTCTCAGAAACGACTCAATCACAGTTTAACGATTGTACAAATTTTATGAATGAAGACGATTATCATTCAAAATATTGGCCGATATTTATATCTGAAACAAAAAAATTGGATGAGATGAGAAATGAAAATTACACAACTATTACCACCAAACAATAAAACATTGCTCGTAATTTAATTCTCCCGTTTTAATCCAAATTAACGGTGAGAACCCTCTATTTACTGAATCAATAATTAGTAACCGAATTTCATAAAAGGAATACCATTCTGTATTATTTTGTGGTCCAATCCCCCACTCTTGTTTTTTAGGCAAATAATACTGACTACTTATCACAGCTCGATTACCAAAATCATTAAAACTTAACCAATATCCTACAATCGCAGAATTATTAACCTCAGGAATACTGTTATTCATCAATGAATATGGTACAAATAATGATGCCATAAAGCATAGTTTCTGTCTCACGGCCTTAATATCCAAATCATGTAAAACATTTGCAGTTTTAGGCATGTAAAGTAATGGAAACTGTTTCGAACTTAACTTTATAAACTTCTCAACGAAACTATCCTTTCTGTTTGGACCGATCCACCTTTCTAATTCAATTAACGAATAATTTGGATCGTATAGGTAGAATTTATAAACGATTTCAAGGTGACTTATTACATTAGTCTCGTTATTTTTAATAATAAAATCTAATTCACCAATGGTTATCTTATCATCAATAACTTGAATATTTTCTTTGAGAATAGAATAATTTGAAGAACGCTCAATCAAAAATGAAAAGACCCGTTCAATTTGTTTACCCAATCTAATGTTCGGTAATTCAGGATAATTGTCAAGTGTAATATTCTTAAGACCACACAACTCAAAATTGGAAACTCCTTCTATAGTAACACCAATAGTTGATGCATTTAATACCGAATCCATTCTTGATTTTTGAGTTAGCATTACTTCCTATTCTTAATTACAGACCATATCAACACAACACCAAAGGTAATTCCTATTCCTAAAAATAAATTTTCATAACTCGGCTTAGTGTAAACATTTGACACAAATGCCATTGCTAAACTACTAACAGAAACTAATCCGAATCCAATTTGTTGAGTACCTGCATATATTTTATTAGTACTCTTGTCTAAGCCTTTAATTTCAAGTTCTAATTCTCCTGAATTAGCTTTAGTCAAAAACTTGTCCGCTTTTTTTGGTAACGAAATTAGTGTATCCAATTGCTTTTTAACAATTCCCCAAATTAACTTCCTGAGTCCGCCGTTTTTTAAGATCAATTTTTTCAGATAGGGCTTAATCGTATCAAACGGCTTATATTCTGGCGCTAACTTAGCTGTCACACCATCTAAAAGCATAATAGCTCTCTCCAATAATATCCAATCTTTAGGAACTTGAATAGTGGCAGACAATTCTTTTATATTTACCGATTTTCTAAACTCCGTTATGGCAGAATTGTTTAAATCATCAATAGAAAATTCTCTTATATTAACACCACTTTCAAATAATTCAGTTAAAGCTAAAATTAATTTCTGAGCTGTTTTATTAGCTTCTTTACCGTCAGCTATAAATCCCATAATTTTTAGCGCTTTTAACACAGCCTCTTGATCTTTAGAAACAATCGCGCGGATCAAAATAGGAATAGTTTCACGCATCTCATCATTTAATTTCCCGATTGCTCCAAAATCTAAAATTATGATGTCTCCATTTTGGTTGACCAATAAATTACCTGGATGCGGATCAGCATGATAATAGCCATGATTTAAAATCATTTCACAATACACAAAAATTAATTTTTCTGCAATACTATTTTCATCAATACCCCAAGCATTTAATTGTTTAACATTCGTGATTTTTGTCCCCTTACAAAACTCAGTTGTTAACACCTTTTCCGAGCTGTACTCTGAATATACTTTTGGTATTCTTATACCTTCAATTTTTTCACAATGTAATGCAATAACCTTCATGCTACAAGCTTCAGTATTATAATTTAGTTCTTCATAAATCATTTCCTTAACTTGACTATATACATGATCAATTCCTTTAATTTTAAAGAACCGACTCACCAAACCAATCAAATTTTCAATAATACTTAAATCAACTTTTGCTAATTCATTAATACAAGGATGTTGAATTTTAACCGCAACCTGCTCCCCTGTATTAAGTACAGCTTTATGCACTTGTCCAATAGAAGCAGAAGCTATTGGCAATTCATCAAATTCAGTAAACAAATTAGACAAATTATCTCCTAACTCTGTTTCCAATGATTTTTTAATTAAACTAAAATCCGAACTTGGTGTATTATCTTGTAATGATTCTAATATTCGACCATATGCTTCTGGCGCAATGTTGGACATGATGGAAATTAATTGTCCTACTTTTAAAAATAACCCATTCAATTCTAGAATTACTGCCTTAGTTCTATTAGCATTTAGAACATGTAATTTTTCAACACGTCTATTATAATAGTTTTGACTAACTATTTTTTTTATGAAAAACAATTTAGCATAACTCAAGGCAATCTTAATACTTACAGAAAATGCTTTTCTACGTCTTTTCTTAGGATTTATAATCATAGCCATTTATTATTGTTCAAAAATCACACCATCATCAGAAACAACCAACTTGGCCTTTTTTCCAAATATAACCGCCCTATTGTCATCAATATGCCCTGCCGGAAAATTAAAACAAACAGGAATATCTAAGTGGTCGACTCTTTCTAAGATGACCGATTCAACCGATTTTCCAAATGGTGTATCGGTATCCATAGTATTTGTCATCCCGCCTATTATTAGACCAGCCAACTTCTTTAATTTATTTGATTTCTGTAGGGACCACATCATTCTATCAATCGCATAAACATACTCTCCAACATCTTCAATAAATACTATTTTATTGTCAAGATTTATATCTGAATTTGTACCTATCAATGCATAAATAATGGCTAAGTTTCCACCTACAATTTCTCCCTTTGCTTCACCCCTTTTATTATTGGTATTTGACGCCAACTTATACTTCACCTTATTACCATGCAGCACATCCATTAAAGACAGTAAACTTTCATCAGAATTAGACGAAAAATTCAAAGGCATAGTCGCATGTACTGTTGGAAGATTAAAATTAGAATGAATGTGATTATGAAATACAGTCACATCACTAAAACCGATAATTAGTTTTGGATTGAGTAGAAATTTTGTGAAATCTAAACGATCAATAATTCTTATACACCCATATCCACCTCTCGCACATAAAATCACGTCAACCGAATCATCATCTAAGGCGCTTTGAAAATCTATTAAACGCTCCTCATCAGTACCAGAAAAATAATGATCCGCACCTAAACAATTAGTAGAAACCTCAACTTCAAAATCATGTTCTTTTAAAAACTTAACGGAAAAATCAATATGCTCTTTTTCTATTGATTTTGCAGGAGAAACAATTCTAACTTTTGCCATACTGTAAATGTACAATTTTTAAAGATAATTTCACTTTTCCTTACAAAAACAAATCATGTGAAAAAGATTGAAAATTTAAGATGAATATACATGCTATAATTAAAGCCACTTATTTGAAATTTGTGATATAAAACCTTATTTTTGTGCAGCTATTCATTTATAGCATTAAAAAAAAATAAAAATGAGTCAAAAATATACTGTTACTGCCGCTTTACCTTACGCAAATGGACCCCTTCATTTAGGTCACGTTGCTGGTGTTTATTTACCAGCTGATATCTTTGTTAGATTTCTGAGAATGAAAAATGAAGATGTTGCTTTTGTATGTGGTTCTGATGAACATGGTGCTGCCATAACATTACGTGCTAAAAAAGAAGGAACAACTCCTCAAGCTATTGTAGATAAATACCATGGGATTAACAAAAAAGCATTTAGCGACTTTGACATTTCATTTGATATTTATACTAGAACTTCAACTGACTTACATAAAGAAACAGCTCAAGATTATTTCAAAGTTTTGAATGATAAAGGGAGTTTTATAAAAAAAACGACTGAACAATATTATGATGAAGAATTTAATCAATTTTTAGCAGATAGATACATTACTGGGAATTGCCCAAAATGTGATGCAGCAGGCGCATATGGCGACCAATGTGAAAAATGTGGGTCAGCACTTAGTCCTACAGAATTAGTTAATCCAGTTTCTACATTAAGTGGAAACACGCCTACGTTAAAAGAAACATCTCACTGGTTTTTACCAATGGATCAACATGAAACGTGGTTAAAAGAGTGGATTAAAGAAGGTTCTTTTGAAGGTAAACAATTACACAATCCTAAAGACTGGCGTAACCAAGTGAATGGCCAATGTATGAGTTGGATTGATGGTGGTTTACACCCACGTGCCATGACAAGAGATTTAGATTGGGGTGTTAAAGTACCAGTTGAAGGAGCAGATGGAAAAGTACTTTACGTTTGGTTAGATGCACCTATTGGTTACATTTCGGCAACTAAAGAATGGGCAGCTGGAAAAGGAAAAGATTGGAAAGACTACTGGACAGGAGACACTAAATTAGTTCACTTTATCGGTAAAGATAATATCGTATTTCACGCTATCATCTTCCCTATTTTATTAAAAGAACATGGTGGATTGATCCTACCAGATAATGTACCTGCTTATGAATTCTTAAATTTAGAGGGTGATAAGTTTTCTACATCTAGAAATTGGGCAGTATGGTTACACGAATTTATGGAAGCTAGTCCTGATAAGAAGGATGAATTGAAATATGTGTTAACTTCTATTGCACCAGAAAGTAAAGATTCAGAATTTACTTGGAAAGAATTTCAATCAAGAATTAACAACGAATTAGCGGATATTTTAGGAAACTTTGTAAATAGAGCTGTTGTTTTATCTAATAAATACTTTGAAGGAAAAGTGCCCAAGAGAGGTGAATTAACTGATGTTGATTCTGATGTATTAACACAATTAAAAGAGTACCCAACGAAAATTGAAAAATTAATTCGTGGGTATAAATTACGTGAAGCGCAAGCTGAAGCCATTAACTTAGCACGTTTAGGTAATAAATATTTAGCGGAAACTGAACCATGGAAATTGGCTAAAACTGATATGGCTCGCGTGGAAACTATCATGAACATAGCTTTGCAAATTACTGCTAACTTAACGATTGCATTCCAACCATTTTTACCGCAAAAAGCAGCAACAATTGCTGAATTTTTAGGGATGGAATTATTGAAATGGGATAGCTTAGGATCAGACACTTTATTAGCTGAAGGTCACCAGTTAAATAAACCAAGTATTTTAATTGCTAAAATCGAAGACAAATTTGTGGAAGAACAAGTAGCTGTATTAGAAGCTTCAAAAGCCGCTAACGTTGAAACTGTATTTGAACCCCAAAAAGAAGAAGCTTCATTTGATGATTTCACAAAAATGGACATTAGAGTTGGTGAAATTATTGCAGCTGAGAAAGTTAAAAAGGCTAAAAAATTATTACAATTAACAGTTGACACTGGATTGGATAAAAGAACAGTAGTTTCCGGCATTGCTGAACATTATACACCAGAAGAAGTAATTGGTAAAAAAGTAAGTATCTTAATGAACTTAGCACCACGTAAAATTCGTGGCGTTGAATCACAAGGTATGATTTTAATGGCTGAAAATGACAAAGGTGAATTAAGCTTTATTTCTCCTGAAAAGGATTTTGAAGCTGGTGGAGAGATTAGATAATATATTTAACAGTTACAACATACGATTATGAAATACTTTAAAAGAGAGTGGAAAGACACTAGAGGAGATGCTTACGATAGTTGGGGTATTTGTACATATTATTTTGAAACGGACGACAGCGGTCAGCCTGCACGTCATATAGAAGTATATGCTAACGGAAATACGTTAAAATATAGTAAAGACAATTTAGAAGACGAATTTGGTACTCTAGCAAATAACAAGTTATACTTAAAACAATTCGAACCGTTTACTATTGAACAAAATGACTTTATGGAAGTTTGGTTTGAAAGTGACAAAGATTTAATTGGGGTTAACTTTGAAGAAGAGTAAACAGAACTCATTATAAAACTAAAAAGCGTATTGATTTTTATTCAATACGCTTTTTTTGTAAGTATGACTTTATAAATCATTGCTATCGATTGAAGTAATTTAGTAGTAAAGTTAATACTTTACTGGTAAAACCAACGAAATATTTGAACTCAGCAAAAATAGGGGGGCTAATTACATTTATCATAGTCTAGACAATTGATTTCTAGATTAATAATCGTAACTTGCATTAATTATAATAAATACCCTATGTCTAAAAAATTATATACCCTAATTACGGTATTCCTATTTTTAAGTTTTAGCTCTAAAGCTCAAATACAAATTAACGCAGTAAATAATAACTCAGCATTTATAACCTGTTATGATACCTTATTTGATTCTGGTGGACCATCAACTTATGGTAATAACGAAAACTATACTGTTACTATTTGCCCAGACACCATTACTTCTGGAGATAATACCGATTACATAAAAATTAAGTTTAATGATTTTAACTTAGATAATCTAGATCAATTATACCTCTATGATGGAGTTAGTACTAGTTCACCAAGTTTAGGGAATTATACTCAAGCTGGATTAAATGGAGTAACCATAAGTGCTACTAATGCAAATACAAGTGGGTGTATTACCCTTACATTTGTGTCAAACGCAATAAACAATCCTGGAAATTGGGGATTTTCAGCAGTAGTTGGTTGTGCAAAAACTTGCTTTAACGAGCCTACAGCTGTAGCTCAATTTTTAAATGCACCAACTTTAGATACTTTACAAGTTTGTTTAGGTGAACAAGTCCAATTTTATGGAAATAATTCTATATCGAATTCAGGTTATACATTAACTAATTATAGCTGGAATTTTGGTAGTGTTATAATTGACTCACTTAACCCTTTTATTAATTATACATTTAATCAACCTGGTATTTATAATGTTGTTTTAAGAGTTTCTGATTCAAACCCTGTATCAAATTGTTTCCAAGAAGATATTTTGACTGTACAAATAACACCACCACCAAGTTATTTTGAATTTCCGATAGACACTATACTTTGTATTGGAGACAGTTTAGATTTAATTGCACAACCAAGTTTATTTGATAATATTTGGTCAAATACTTCACAAAATTTTGACGTAGACGCATGTATCGGAGATGATCAATTAGGTGGTACACAAAGTATTCCTTTAATTATTACAGATGCTAATCCCATACAGATCACTGATGTAAATCAAATTGAAGGAATATGCATGAGTATAGAACACTCTTACTCTAGTGATTTAATTATTGAAGTTATATGCCCGTCAGGACAGTCTGCAATTCTATTTCAACAAGGAACAGGGGGATTACAATTAGGGATTCCTGACCAAAGTGATAATTGTTCTGTTTTGTCAAACACAGGAATTGGAGAACATTACAACTACTGTTTTACACCTTCAGCCACTGAAAATTGGGTAGAGTGGGTTAATTTAAACGGAAACGGTTTAACACTTCCTGCAGGAAATTATGAACCTGTTGAATCCTTAGATGCGTTACTTGGATGTCCTTTAAATGGAATTTGGAATTTACAATTTACAGATGTTTGGGGTGGTGATGATGGTTCTATTTCTAGTTGGGGAATAACTTTTGTGGATTCACTTTATACAAATCTTACAAATTATCAATCAACAACTGGTACAAGCATAGATTCATCTTATTGGCAAACCAATAACCCTCTAATCACAACTATTTCATCAGATGGTAATACCGCCAGTGTAATTCCAAATAGTTCTGGGACTTTTGATTATACTTATTACACCATTGACAATTATGGATGTTCATTTGACTCAACTATTACTATACTAGTTAATCCCCCATTAATCATTAGTGCTGGACTCGACACACTTGCATGTTTAGGTCAAGAAATTATAATTGGTAACTCAATAATTAGTCAATGTTCAAATGATGCAAACAATTACAATTTTTGTTATAGTAATAATCAAGATACAACGTTTACTTACTGTCCAAACACTCCAAATAACGGCCTAACTTTCATGGAAATCATATTTAATTCTGGTTCAATTGAACAAAGTTTTGATCAATTGAAAGTATATGACGGTATAGATAATACAGGAACTTTAATTGGTTCTTATGATGGTGACCTATCCGGATTAAACTTTACTGCAACAAATTTAACAGGTTGTATTACTTTTGTTATTACATCTGATGGATCAAGTTCTTGTGCATCTGGTAGTCAAATACCCCTTGACTATGACGTATCTTGTAGTAATGGCATAAATGTATATTCATGGTTACCTGATGATGGCTCATTAGACAATGTAAATATTGCCAACCCAACTATATTAAATCCATCAACTACAGAAGTTTATTCTTTGTCAGCTTATCCTATAGGTCATCCTAACTGTGTAGTTTATGATTCTATTACAATTTCTACCGTAGATATAAATTCAGGTTTGGACAGTGTTGTCTCAATATTCCCATCAAGTCAAGTTGATGATTTAATAAACTATCTAGGAGGCTCACCACAAACAATAGGAGAATGGAACAATCCAATAGGACAAGCAATTGCAATGCCAGTTCTCTTTGACACTCTATCAGGTGGAATTTATGAATACAGTATTGATAGTGTTGGTTGTACATCTACAACTTACTTAGATGTTACTATTATTCAAATAGATACATCAACAACACTCACAAACGTTAATAACATCATAGCAACTGCTGATAATGTTCAATATCAATGGTTAGATTGCAATTTAGGTTACAGCGAAATTTTAGGAGAAACTAATAAAACCTTTATAGCATTGAACAATGGAAGTTATGCTGTAGAAATTACTCAAAACCAACACAAAGACACGTCTTCATGTGTTCACATTTATGAATTAAATCTACCTAACAATTCACAACAAGATGTAATCATTTCTCCTAATCCAACTAGTGGAAACATCAATATAACCTTAGAGAACTTAACTAACGTTACTGTTAATATAATCAGTTCAGAAGGTAAACTAATTTATACTAAAGATAATATCAATACTGAACAATTACTGTTAAATTTAGAATTGAAATCAGGATTATACTTTATTCAGATTAAAACTGAAGGATCAACTGAGCAATATAAATTAATTAAGAATTAATGAAGTTAACCTTCAAAACTATATTTATTTCCTTGTCAGTTCTATCAATATTGACTTGTTTAGTAGACTATTTTTTTTCTAATGATTTATATATTGAAAACCTAGTTTTACTAACTTAAGTATTCGTTTTTAATATACTCAGGTTAATTTATCCAAAATTAAATAATTTGGCTGTAGAGTTACTATTTAATTTTGGATTTTTTAGTTTTACTATTTTCAATTTCTATTACTTAGGAATCCACACATGGGGACATATGTTTAACTCTAGCCAGACACCACATTTGTTGAACTTAGCGCTATTACTGAATTTTACTTTTTTTATAACACTCATGATTTGGTTTGGAAAACAATTACAGGGGGTTCAAAATTAATAATAAAGAGAAAACCTTAGTACAGAAAAATTAAAACTTAACTTTTATAAATAAGAGTGGTGTAAATGGTGTACTCAAAATGAATTGATTCTCTTGCTCGGGAAAGTTATTAAAACTATTTAAATTTAAATTTTTACTATTCAATACATTAAGAATAGAAAAACCTGATTCAATTTTTAATTTTTTAATACGAAAATTGTACTTAAATGCTATATCCAATCTATTATATGGTAATCTAATTCTACTCCCACTAGATTTGACATATGTCAACCCCGATCCATAAACATAATTAATTGAAAAATGGAATGGATTAAAATTGAACACAAAAGCAGATTTTAATTCATGTAATTGATCTTGTTGTGCTCTTTTCCAACCCTTAGTGTCGTAATAATCAAAGTAATCTTGACTTTGACTAACTGTATAAGCCACCCAAAGCTTATGTTTACTAAATGATTTACTTACAAAAAAGTCAGTGCCATACGTATATGCATCACCATTAGACAAGGCAATATCTTCAGTATCTTTAAGATAAAAGGCTAGTAAATTAGCAGAACGCTTATAAAAACCTTCCGAACTAAATTTCCACGTATTTTTAATTACTGATGCTCCTAAAACATAATGAGCAGATTGATTCGGATTGGACGTTAAGTCCACTATTGACCAATGAAATAAGTTATTTTGGTATTGATCAATAATGGCTAATTCAGACATAAACTGAGCGTACACACCCCAAGACGCATAAATACTCAAATTCTGTTGAGCATTATATTTTACACTTAATCTTGGCTGAACAAACATTCTGTCTAATTGAATTGGTGTTTCTAATTTCACACCATAATTAAGCATAAACCGCTTATTTAAATGCCAACCATCCGTAAAATACATATTCAATCTAGTTAGCTGTTCTGTACTGTTTTTAAAATTATAAGAACTTGAATCATTTCTATAATTTGAAGAATTAGCAATTAAATTTAAACCCAATTTTAATTGATGAGCTTGTGTAGCTTTAAACACATGCGACAATTTAATAGATTGCTCATTAATTCCATTAAACGTAAGATTCATCACGGCACTTGAATCAATTTGATTAGCAAATCGTGTGGACAACATACTATAGGTGACAGAAATATCAGTCAAATTTCCATTACGCCAACTATGTCCATAATACAACGAAACACCACCCTGAACAGAATTGTTTGAATTAGCGGCAAGTTCTTTCTCAAACTTATCTTTAAGTCCTTCTCTATACCCATCATTATTAAAAATCAAACTGACTCTAAACGAATTTTTAGTTTTAATGAAAGTTGAAAATTTTAAATTTACATCTGTGAAGTTAGTCTCTGGGCGTATAAATTCTCCATTTGCAGCATTCAATTTAACGTTAATTGGGCTTCTGAACGTATGTCTAACACTGGCTTGTAAATTTGCTTTAACCCGCAATGGGATATTTAAATATAAATTAATAAGTTGATTGTTTAGGTTGAAAATTGACTGAAATTTATTAAAATTTCCTGTTTTACTTTTAATATCAATCACACCTCCAATTCTATCACCAATATCAGCATTATACCCTCCTTTGTAAACATTAATAGTTTTTATAACATTTGGATTAATGCCACTTACAGTTTGATTATATGTATTTGCCTTAAATAAAGTGATTCCATCAAAAATTAAATGATTTTGACCTTTGTATGAATTCCAAATAACATAATCTGACGATTGTTCCCCGGCAGATAAAATTCCAGGCTGAAGCCTTAGCGTATTAAAAATTGCATTATTAGATTCTCCCGCCAAGAACCCATTACTTTCCGAATTAACACTAAGTGTGCCTGGCGACTTTCCTATGGAAATATGCTCTATAGGTTGCTCACTAGAAACTATTACAGGATTCAAATTTTTTGAAAATGGAGTTAACGCAATAGACTGACTTGTTTTACTTGGTTTTAAAAGTGTATCTAAACTTTTATAAGCTAGATAAGAAATCTCAAAGAGAAGTTCCTTTTGTTTCGAATGAAATGAAAAATTACCATTAATATCTGCTAAATAGTAATTACCATTTACTTTAATTTTACTCAACCCTAACTCTTCATTAGTGTGAGCTTCAGAAACATGAATTTTATAAATTAATTTCTTAGGCTTCTTTTTTGGTTTAGGAAGAGGTATCACCTCATCCCTTTCAACGATAATATAAATGTCATTAATTTTTTTAAACTCAAAATAACATGATTCACACAAACTTTGTACAGCCAAATCAGCGCTAACAAAAGTTTCATTTATATCTATAAGGCAATTGTCAGTAGCGTTTGAAGCAAAAGAAAACGACAAGTTATATGTTTTATGCAATCTAGAAAACACTTCAGTTAAAGACACATTGGTTGCCTCTATCTTTATGTTTTGTGAAAAACACGTGTTATAGAATAGTAAATAAAATATAATGACACTTTTATATTTCAGTTTTACGGGTTTTTAATAATAGTATAATTAGTTTTATCAACTGAATAAGTGAAATTAAAACTCAATCCTAACATATTCAAAATAGCCTCAACATCTGATGGCTTTTCATAATTTGCAGTGTAACTTAAGTTCAAAAATTCTGACGCTTTATAATTCAAATTTACATTATAAATTTTTTCTATCGTTGAAAAAACTTCAATTACTGAAACAGACTCAAAATTTAAGTAAGTTTTTCGCCAATTTAGTATCGTGTTTTCATTTACCACTTCTTGTTTTAATTTTAAGTCACCCTTAAAGCTAACCATTTGATTTGGACTTAATAGAATAGACTCCAATTCATCATTAGAATTGACGGCTACCTTTCCAGTCTTACAATACACAGTATAATCTATTCGACTGTTAATATTGAAACTTGTTCCTAAAACAGATGTATTTCCATTATTAGATCTCACCGTAAACTTCTCACCTTTTTCAACCTCAAAAAAGGCTTCTCCCTCAAATTCAATTTCTCTATTAAAAGACCACCAGTAAGGATGATAAGTCAAAGTACTATTTTCATTTAAAAACACTTCTGAATTATCCGGCAGAGTGTGACTAAACTTTTCATTCAATTCGGATGATACTAGAATAGAATAGTTTTTCATAAAAAAGGTTGAACCACAGATAATTAAAATAGCTGCTGCACTAGCAATTTTAAACCAGTTAAGCGTGATTAGTTTACCTTGTATCTTTGGAGAATTATCAAAGTCTATAGTACTAGATAATTTTTCCCAAATATCTTCCTTAGAATTTTTAAACGGTACTTCAGCACGCTTAAAAATATTAGTTTCATTATGTTGTAGATTATTTTTCATTACTTCCCTACTTTTTGTTTTAATACTTTTAAAGCTTGACTCATACGTTTTTCAACAGCTTTTACGCTAATTGATAAACGTTCTGCAATTTCTTTATAAGTAAGATCTTCCATGCGACTCATCAGAAAAACACTTCTTTGTTTTTCACCCAAAGCCGCTAAACTTGTTTCATATTGTTGTTTTAACTCTTCAAATTCCAAAATATCATCTGGACCATTTGAATTAAGATTTAAATCTAGTCTACTTAAATATTTATCGGCTACTTTATTTTTTCGTAACTGATCAAAAAAAGCATCATTTACCATTTTATAGAGTAATGCCTTTATAGTGTTTGAAGTTACATCTATTGGTTTTTCCCAAACTTTCAGAAAAATATCTTGAACAATGTCAGTAGCCAAATCACTATCACCACATTTATAATATAGGTAATTTCTCAATGGATCAAAATATTGATCAAAGCAATGTTTATAGTCTTGTTTATTCAAATTAAAAAATTTAAAGGGAGAAAAACAATTGCCTTTCTCCCTTTTAGGGAAAATTAATAATATGTACTTATGTTAAAAGTATACTCACCTTTCTTAGTTGTTTTAACAGCGATATCATCACATGATCCATCACCAAAGTCAACTGTTGCTACCCAGTCTCCTGATTTCTTACTATAATATTTAATGATTCCAGAAACAATGTATGCACAGTCATCAGACTTAACAATAGGCTCAACAATTAGTTTTTTATATTTATTTTTACCTTTTCCTTTTTTCTCTAAACTACAATCGTGCATTGTACCGTCTTTTTTATATTTAGCCTTTTTATCGTCTAAACCTGTTCCAAAGTCAAAAGTTGCTAAAACATCTCCGTCTTTCATGTATTCTATAATTCCAGATGTGTAAGTGTCTCCTGAAGCTCTAGTTAATTCTTCTGTAACATTCATTTCATAACCAGACTCTGGTAACCTTAACGTTTCTGTTTCAGTAGATACTTCTGATGTAAAACAGTCTTCTACGTTTTCTTTGTTACATGACACTAATGCGATTCCTGCAATTAATGCTAAACTTAAAATTGTCTTTTTCATATTTAATATATTAGTTGTTTACAACTATACCGAACAACTTTAAATGTACCCTACTTTTATTTTCACAATAATTATACAGACATCATACTTTATAATCTCACAACTACAATGTACAAAAAAAAGCGTACTGAAAAATCAGTACGCTTTTATAATTATTTTAGTTTAGTTTAAGAGCCGGTTACGCTCCAACACCAAAATATAAACATGTTTAAACTTTAACTACCTTACCATTACCAACATTTAAACCTGTATTAGTATCCACTACTTTATAAAAATAAACACCCTTAGTAAATACTGATGTATTAACTTTAAGTGAATTTGTATTTTGCATAGTTTCAGAGTGTATCAATTTACCATCTACATCAAAAATACTTAATGTACCATTTGTAAGTTGATTAAAGCTTAAATTTAAGGTAGTTGTAAACGGACTAGGGTAAGCAGTTAGGGTATTAGTTTTGTTTTCATCTACACTCAACAATTCCTCAATTAAGTTTTGTGGTGTACCTGCACCATTTGTAGTTTTGTATATACCTGATGTGGTAACTGCATAACCAACACTGTCATTCACCATACAAAAGTTTTGAAAATTAGTATACATATTTGTCCCTAAATTGTCTATTTCCATAAACCACCACGTTTCACCACTATCAAATGTTTTTATGGTACCAGGAAAACTACCACTTATGTAACCAATACTGTCATTTATCATTTGAATTTTTCCTAAACCACTAAAATTTAAGTTTTTGTAAGTCCATGTTAATCCCATGTCGTCACTATACAAATATTGTGTTCCCGTCCATGTTTCACCAATTATTATAATTCTATTTTCATAATATACGGCTTGAACCAAATGCTGATTGCCAATAATTGGAATAGTCAAATCATCAACTGTCCAAGTTAAGCTAGAGTTGTCTAACATCTTCCAAGTAGAACTGCTCATTGCCATAACTACATTATTATATTTACTAAAATTTCTAATACCATACAGTAAAGTTGGGTCACTGCCCCAAGTTACACCACCATCTAAAGTTCTTAAAAATTCATTACCACCATCCTGAAAAGCAATGAAACCTGTGTCTTTATTTATAAATTGCATTGCACGCCAATGCCGTTGAAATAACCATTGATTTTGTGTATCTGTGGCTATCCACGTTGTACCATAGTCAACTGTTTTCAAAACCTCACCAGTGCATGAAACATACCCTACCGAATCATTATTTGGAAAATCAACAGTATAAACTGTTAAAATTGAATAATCTACATTAGGAATTGTTGCAATACGTGTAGTGTCCCAATTTAATCCACCGTCAAATGTTCTCAAAATTATTGCAGATGTAGTGTTACTGCTAATATTACCAACCTCAAAACCAGTGTCTTGATTAATAAAATGAACATCCCTTATATTATAATCAATTAAATTAGTTTGAGGAATATTTGGCGAAATTAATTCCCATTGGCTAAATGCCAATGGGGTATTAATTAAAAATAATAGATATATTAAATACTTCATCCTATTTTTTTTTAAAATGATCTTACTGCTCTTACACCTCTAAACTGATTGATTAACCCAACTTCAATTGAATCTGCGACAAAATTACACGAATAAAATTCAAAACTATTAATACTTGTTGAACTCCAATATTCATCATAATTAAATAATGTTCCTCCATTTTCTAAAACTGTAGCTGAAATCAAACTTCTATTTTCCGAAATTAATTTAAGCGACTTTGAACTTGGTAAAAACCAATCTGAATAATCATTTGAACTTAGATCAATACAAATATGAACAGGTGTATCATACTCATAAATAGAGTTAAGTTCAGCTTCTAAATTAATCGTATTTATATTACCTGCACCAATCGAATCATGAGTATCAGCAAATATACTCGAATTACCCCAATCGGTATTGTTTACATCATTAACTGAGCAAACTAAACCATGTTCTTCTGAATCATCAATCCAAAACACGACACCACCTTCATGAAAATCACCCACTTCTATAGATTGATCAACTGTAGCCATTATACAAGAGCCATCATCATCTGTAGCTTCTGAATTATAATTACTCGCTTGTAAATTGGTACATCCGTTTACTTCTTTTTTACACGATAGCAGTATAAAAACGATAGTACCAATTAAACTTACTTTTCTAACAATTGGATTTACTCTGAATAAAATTCTTTTCATAGGTCATTTTTTATAAAACTACAACAATTTTATAAAGTGACAATCAGCTAGATTCATTAAAACTAAAAAAGCGTACTGAAAAATCAGTACGCTTTTATAATTATTTTAGTTTGATATTAGTCCAACTTAAGAACAGCCATAAATGCCGCTTGCGGAACTTCTACATTTCCAATTTGACGCATTTTCTTTTTACCTTTCTTTTGTTTCTCTAATAATTTACGTTTTCTAGAAATATCTCCACCATAACATTTAGCGGTAACATCTTTACGTAAGGCTTTAATCGTTTCACGAGATACTATTTTAGCTCCAATTGCCGCTTGAATAGGAATTTCGAATTGTTGACGTGGAATTAATTCTTTCAACTTAACGCAAATTTTCTTTCCCAACATATGGGCATTACTTCTATGCACTAAAGCAGATAATGCATCTACTTGATCAGAATTCAATAAGATATCTAATTTAATCAAATCAGAACGTTTGTAATCTATTGGGAAATAATCAAAAGAAGCATATCCTCTAGACACAGACTTTAATTTGTCGTAAAAATCAAATACAACTTCACCTAAAGGCATTTCAAACGTAATCTCAACTCTAGTTTCCGTTAAATAGACTTGATTTTTTAATTCCCCTCTCTTTTCAATACAAAGGTTCATAATTTGACCTACATAATCCGCTTTTGTAATAATCTGAGCTTTGATGTAAGGCTCTTCAACATAATCTAATTTTGAAGGGTCAGGTAATTCAGAGGGGTTATTTACAATTAACATTTGATTGTTTTTATGTAAATAAGCTTTGTAAGACACATTGGGTACTGTTGTAATAACAGTCATATTAAACTCACGCTCTAAACGTTCTTGAATAATTTCTAAATGTAACATCCCTAGGAATCCACATCTAAATCCAAACCCTAAAGCAGCAGACGATTCTGGTTCAAAACTAAGTGAGGCGTCATTCAACTGTAATTTTTCCATTGACGCTCTCAACTCTTCATATTCATCAGTATCAACCGGGTATATCCCCGCAAAAACCATTGGTTTAACTTCCTCAAAACCCTTAACAGCATCATCACAAGGGTTATCTACAGTTGTAATAGTATCACCTACTTTTACTTCTTCAGCTTTTTTAATTCCTGAGATTATATAACCAACATCTCCAGTTCCTACACTTTTTCTTGGCTCCATATCCATACGTAAGATACCAATTTCATCTGCAAAGTATTCTTTTTCTGTATTAAAAAACTTGACTCTCTCTCCTTTTTTAATTGAACCGTTTAACACTCTGTAATACGCTATAATTCCTCTGAACGAATTATAAACAGAATCAAATATCATAGCCTGTAAAGGGGCATCTTCATCACCCTTTGGCGCAGGTATTTTAGCAATAACAGCCCTTAAAATTTCTTTAACCCCTAACCCTGTTTTACCAGATGCTGGAATCACATCAGAAGGATCACAACCAATTAAATCAACAATTTCGTCTGTTACTTCTTCAGGCATTGCTCCAGGCAAATCCATTTTATTTAAAACAGGAATTATTTCAAGGTCATTTTCTAAAGCTAAGTATAAATTAGAAATCGTTTGGGCTTCAATTCCCTGTGCGGCATCTACAATAAGTAAAACACCTTCACACGCAGCAATTGAACGAGACACTTCATAAGAGAAATCAACATGGCCTGGTGTGTCAATTAAATTTAACACATATTTTTCACCATCTTGTTCATAATCCATTTGAATGGCGTGACTCTTAATAGTAATCCCTCTTTCTCTCTCAATGTCCATATTATCTAGAGCCTGAGCCTGCATATCTCTATCAGCAATAGTTCCAGTTTCCTGTAACAATCTGTCTGCCAAAGTTGATTTACCATGATCAATATGTGCTATGATACAAAAGTTTCTAATATTCTTCATACCACAAAAATAAGGGAATTTTTTTGTAAACCTTTATAATAAGTATGAATTGTATTGAAAAGCTTTTAACATTAGATAATTATATTACGAATATGTTAAAATACAAATCATTTGGACACTAAATAATTTATGGCACGGTTATTACATTATACTTCTTGAATTAGAGATAATTCATTCATAGATTTTGGGTTAAAGGTTGGAGATTTCTCCAACCTTTATTATTTAATGTCCACCATCACCTAATTTCACAAATATATTTTTAGGTTCTGTGAAAAAATGAAATGCTTCAAAACCACCTTCACGTCCAACGCCTGATGCTTTCACACCTCCAAATGGCGTTCTTAAATCACGTACTAACCAACTGTTAATCCATACAATTCCAGCATGAACTTCATCAGCAATTCTATGTGCCCTTGTTAAGTTTTCGGTCCAAATGGTTGCAGACAATCCATACTGTGTAGAATTAGCCATCATTAACACTTCTTCTTCCGTGTCAAATGGCATTATAGTTACTACAGGTCCAAATATTTCTTCTTGATTTGTTCTACAGTCAAAAGCTAAACCTTCAATTACAGTAGGTCGTATATAAAAACCATTTGCATATTCACCATCTAAATGTACTTGAGTCCCTCCAGTTAAAACAGTCCCTCCTTCTTCTTTTGCCAAAGTTACATATGACAATACTTTTTCCATATGTGGTTTAGATACAACAGCACCTAATTTTGCTTTTTTATCAGTAGGATAAGACACTACCGTTCTATCCACTTTTTCTACAAACGCTTTTTTAAATTTTTCGTAAATTGGTCGTTCCACAAATATTCTTGACCCACATAAACATATTTGACCTTGATTGGCAAAACTAGAAAGTAAAGTCGTACTTAACGCTTTATCGAAATCACAATCAGCGAAAATAATATTAGGGTTTTTACCGCCCAATTCCAATGATAATTTTTTAAACATTGGCGCCGCAATAGTTGCTATCGTTTTACCAGTTTGAGTTCCTCCAGTAAACGAAATAGCTGTAATATCTTTATGTCTTGTTATGGCATCACCAACATGCTGACCTAAACCATGAACTATATTTAAAACACCTGCTGGCATACCAGCATCTACACAAGCCTTTGATAATAAATAGGCAGTCATAGGCGTAATTTCTGATGGTTTAGCTACAACACAATTACCTGCTGCTAAAGCAGGGGCAATTTTCCATGTAAACAAATATAAAGGCAGATTCCAAGGCGAAATACACCCCACAACACCAATTGGTTTACGAACTGTATAGTTTACACCAAGTCCTTCCATATAATGTGATTCAGATGCATAATGCAATATGGCTGTCGCAAAAAACTTAAAATTACTTACCGCTCTTGGGATATCCACTGCTCTTGCCAAAGATTCAGGCTTACCATTATCCAACGATTCAGCAGCAACGAACTCATCCATACGCTCTTCAATTAAATCAGCAACTTTCAACATGATATTCGAACGTTCTTCTTTCGGCATATTAGACCACGTTTTAAATGCATCTTTGGATGCATCAACTGCTAATTCAACATCCTCTTTTGTAGATGAAGGTATTTGTGAATAAACCATTCCTCGACTTGGATCGACATTATCAATGTATTGATTTAAAGTTGGTTTTATTAATTGTCCGTTGATGTAATTTTCAATATGAATCATTTGCAAAATATTTTGAGATAAAAGTAAGCATATTATATAATAATTATAAGCTAAATTTAAAATTTAACGAATTGTATCTATTTAAAATGATAGTTAATCTAAAAGAATGTTAATATTTACTGAAATATTTCAAAAAATGAATAAATAAATATACATTTGATAAAACTGACTCCTGAAAAATAAAATTAACATAGTACTATTTATAATTTCAATGCTTGCATTAAATTATTCATTTTCAAATGAAAAGTTTGTAAAGGTTAGAGGTTTAGTCTCTCATAATTCTACGTTAATTAAAAACTTTTCGATTCATGTAAATTTTGACGATATAGATTCTAGTATAATAGAGTTTAAAAATGAAAAATTTGAGCTTTGGCTACCTGCAAATCGTAAAGCTAAGGTCACTTTTGTTAAAAAAGGATTTGTTCCAATACATATGATTGTGGATGCTTCATTTATACCATCCTTCGCTTATAAAAAAAAGCAACTTATTGAATTCAATGTTAAAATGGTTATTATCAAGGATAATAATAAAATGCATTTAAAACCATTTTGTGTTGCCAATTTTAGAGCGCATGAAGCTCGATTTTTTCTAACTTACCAAAACAGCCTATTAAAAAATAAAACTAAAAAATTTAAACCCCCTTTCCCTACACCCCTATCCACATTTATTGGGGCTAAGCCAATCAATAAATACCTTCCAACTATTGAAAAAATAAACAAGAATCATAGAAAAAAAAATAGCCCATTTTTCAAACTTACACAAGGAACCGTGTATGCTAATTTAAACTACTCCATATTTAATGAGAAAATTGACAAAGCAAATGATTACCTAAATCAACTTCAAACTATAGAAAAAGATGCTTGGTCAAATATAAAGCCGTTTGACACTCCCGAATATGCAGCTATTGTATTAAAAACGATAAATAATAAAAAAACAAAAGACACATTATTCGCGTTAGGATCCTGGGTAGGAACTAGTCAATTATTATTTCAAAGCTTCACCTCTAATAGCAAACTAATCATTCATGGTAAAAAATTAATTTACGTATTAAAAAATTATACCGAATTCGAAATAAATGAAGACCAAAAATTGATAATTGAAGCTTTAAGAAATATTGCGCTGATGTATGATGAATTAGTAAGAAAATACATGAAAGGGATGAAAAACAAATCACCTTTAAAATTGGTTGATGATGAACTATTTTTACAAATAAAATCAGAAAATCAAGTGATTTATAATACAATAATTCAGTAAGATTTTAATATCCCTTTTAATAGTTGGATGGCCAACTTATATTTCTTACTTTTGTTCTAATAAATTTACATAAAATGGAAAATATTTTACAAGCTGGAATGATTGGTACGCCACAAATCATTCTTATCGTTGTTGCCTTATTATTGTTATTCGGTGGTAAAAAACTACCCGAATTAATGAAAGGAATGGGTAAGGGAATCAAAGGTTTCAAAGACGAAATGAAAAATGATGACAAGCCAAATGACAAACCAAAAATTGAAGATTAATTAAATTTATGTACACTTCTTTTGACCAAATTAATAGTGCTATCCAAAATGGTACTTCTGTAGTAGAAATTGTTAACTATTTTATAGCTAAAATAGAAGATAAAAAACATTTAAACGCCTATTTAGAAGTGTTTACTGAATCTGCTTTACAAAAAGCAAAAGAAGTTGACGAAAAAATTAAATCTGGAAATGCAGGCCGATTAGCAGGAATGGTAATTGGTATCAAAGATAATATGGCTTACAAAGGTCATAACGTTTCTGCTTCATCCAAAATAATTGAAGGGTTTGAATCAATTTACACAGCGACTTCAATTCAAAGACTTTTAGATCAAGATGCTATAATTATTGGAAGATTAAATTGTGATGAGTTTGCAATGGGTAGTTCTAATGAAAATTCAGCTTTTGGTAATGTTCTAAACCCAGTTAATGAAAAAATGGTACCTGGAGGATCTTCTGGAGGATCTGCAACAGCAGTTGCTGCTGGTTTATGTACCGCATCTTTAGGTTCTGACACAGGAGGTTCAATTAGACAACCAGCGTCATTCACAGGAGTCATTGGTTATAAGCCTACTTACGGAACGATTTCTAGATATGGTTTATTAGCTTATGCTTCTTCATTTGACCAAATTGGTCCATTCACAACTACAATTGAAGATGCCGCATTATTAACAGATATTATGTCTGGAAAAGATGAATATGATAGCACTGCTTCTCAAATAGACAACCACAACATTAATGTAACTAACTTAGAAGGTAAACCTTTAAAAGTAGCTTACATAAAAAACTGTATGGACAGTGATGGGCTAGACCTAGAAATCAAAACCAAATTGGAAAAAACCATTTCAGAATTAAAGGGAAAAGGACATACTGTTGAAGCGGTAGACTTTCCGTATTTAAATGAAATGGTTCCAACCTATTATGTATTAACAACAGCTGAAGCTTCATCTAATTTATCTAGATACACAGGGGTGCATTATGGACAATTAGCAAAGGATGTACAAGGTGTTGAAGACACTTACAAAAAATCACGTAGCCAAGGGTTTGGTGAAGAAGTTAAACGTAGAATCATGCTAGGTACTTTTGTATTGTCACATGGTTACTATGATGCATATTACACTAAAGGGCAAAAGGTAAGACGCGTAATACAGGACAAAACAAATGATATTTTAAAAGACTTTGATGTTATTTTATTACCTACTACTCCTGAAACTGCTTTTGAAATAGATGGTGTAAAAGACCCTATTGCCATGTACTTACAAGATATTTTTACTGTTCAAGCAAATTTAGCAGGAAACCCCGCAATTTCATTACCTTTAGGTCAACACTCAAATGGACTACCTTTTGGTGTACAATTAATTGGGAAGCATTTCGAAGAAAGTAACCTTTTAGGAATTTCTGATTATATGATGAACGAGTTTTGTGACTAGATAATTAATAGTAAAATCAATAGCAGCTTTGTATGACTGAAATAAAATCAAATCATAATTCAACTAAAACAAATCTGTTCTCTAATTGGTTCATTTTGTTATTTTTTACACTACCATTTTCAACAGTTGCGCAACAAGATTCTACAGAAACAGATACGCTCCAATATGAGAGATTCATTGAAACTGTGGAAAATTCTGTTTTTGAATACTATAAAGAAACATGGAGTAAAGAACGAGCTTATCAAGTCATAGACTCATTAGGCTTTGAAGAAGAAGAAAGACCATTCGTTTCTGATTCAATCCTTATAGAAAGGTTAACAGCATTAGATAAAACGACTCCGTTTGCCATAGAAATAAATGACCAACTGCTTAAAGTAGTACGTTATTTTATTAATAAAAGAAGAAGATTGACTGCTATTGCTTTAGGACGATCTAAATTATATTTTCCAATGTATGAAGAATACCTGGCAAAATATAATATGCCCTTAGAGTTAAAATATCTTTCTGTTATCGAAAGTGGTTTGCGCCCTCAAGTTGGTTCTAGAGCAGGTGCTGTTGGACTTTGGCAATTTATGTACAGAACTGGAAGGTCTAGAGGTTTACACACCGATTCTTATGTAGATGAAAGAATGGACCCAGAAAAGTCAACTAATGCTGCCTGTCAATACTTAGGGCAATTATACGGGCTATATGGAGACTGGAGTATGGCTCTAGCCGCTTACAATGCAGGGCCCGGGAATATCAATAAAGCTATTAGACGTTCTGGAGGGAAAATGACATACTGGGAAATTAGACCATTTTTACCAAAAGAAACTCAATTATATGTCCCAAATTTCATTTCCATGTTATACATGATGACGTATTATCCTGACCACAATATCATTCCTAAAGAACCAAAAATTTATTTTCACGATTACGAAACTGATACAGTTTGCTTATCCAAAATGTTAAGAATATCGTACTTTGATTCAATATTAGACATTAATGAAGCTGAGTTCAGAGCACTAAATCCCGTTTATAAAACTGACATAATTCCTGAAACTAACCCAAAACAATGTATTACGCTTCCAAATAAAAAAATAAAATTATTTTTAGATTTAGAAGATAGTTTATATGGTTACCAAACCTATTTAGACACAAACAATATGCGTGTTGTTTTTTTAGAGAAAAAAAAATACCATTATGTAAAACCACAAGAAACTTTGGGGATAATTGGTTTAAAATATGACGTAACAATTACTCAGATCAAAACATGGAATGGATTAAAAAGATCGAGAATTTATCCTGGTCAAAAATTAAAAATTTTAAAGAAAGAAAAGCAATTTGTCGTCTCAACTAGTACAACAAAATCTACAGGTAAGTCAACAAAAGGAACACAACAAAAAAAACCAAACCAATCAGTAAAAACTTACGATAGCGGTAAATACAAGTATTACACCCTAAAATCAGGCGAAAGTTTATGGACTGTTAGTAAAAAAACAGGCATACCTTTTGTACGTTTACAAGAATTAAATAAAGGTTTGAACCCTAAAAAAATGCAACCCGGAGATAAAATAAAGATTGCAGTTTTATAAACAAAAAATTAGAAATATGAAATATGTATTAATAAGTATAGCACTACTATTTAGTTTGTTTTCTTGTCAAGACTCAACGACATCAAACCAAGCAGTGGTAAGAGAACTTAAAGGTGGTATCTCTGGCAGTTTACCAAAAGCAAATGGTATCACTGGACAAATTTTAGTGTCAGTTAATGATGAATTGTGGAATGGAGAAATTGAGAACATCTTTAAAGAAAAATTTTCAGATACGGCGCAAGGACCATATATTCGTTATGAACCTGTTTTTGAATACAAACAAGAAGACCCGTCAACTATCAATAGAATTAGAAAGAAAAATAGAAATTTTTTAAGATTAGTTTTAGATACTGACAAAACTTATGATGAAACAGAGGTTGTGGTTAAAACCGATTATAAAGCACAAGGACAATTATATGTAATATTTAGAGACTCAGATAAACAACGACTAATTACATTCTTAAACAACGAATTAAGCACATACATAGCCTTGTTTAGCATAGAAGAAGATGAACGATTAGTTGCAAAATACAACCTAAATAAAAACATTGGATTTGATAATGCCGCAAGAGAAAAATTTGGAGTGAGTATTTCTATACCATTGTCTTCAAAATTTGTAGCTAATAAAGACAGTATTATATATGCATTGGATAAAAGAGTAGATGAAAAAACAAAAGACAACCCTAAAACTGGAGCTAAAGGAGGGACCTATTGGTCACAAAAAGGAATCATGATTTGGGAATCTCTTTATGACAATGAATCCAATTTTAACCCAATCACTATCTTAAGTATAAGAGATAGTGTTTTAAAGGAAAATGTGAGAGGGACCGTTGTAGATTCTTATATGGCTACAGAATTTGCTTCATCACATAAACCAAAGCTTCAGCTAACTGAAATTAATGGTAATAAAACTATGATTATTGAGGGACTATGGAAACATGACGGAAATATAGCTGCAAGTGGCGGTGGACCATTTATTCAATATTCAATAGTTCACCCAACACGAAACACAGTAGTACATATTAGTACACATGTTTTCGCACCTAGGTTCAATAAAAGAGAATATATTCGTCAAATCAGAGCTATGCTCAATACAATCACACTTGTAGATTAGAGAACAACTTTATATTATGAAAAAACTATCGGTAGTCATTATTACTTTTAATGAAGAGAATAATATTGAGCGTTGTTTACAATCTGTAGTAACAGTTGCAGATGAAATCATTGTGGTAGACAGTTTTTCTACTGATAGAACAGAAGAAATTTGTAAAACCTACAATGCACACTTTGTATCTCATAAATTTGATGGACATATAGAACAAAAAAATTGGGCGAAACAGCGAGCATCACATCCGCTCATACTATCTTTAGATGCTGATGAAGCATTAGACCAAACCCTAACGAATTCAATTTTGGAATTAAAATCAAATGGGACATTAAACGGTTATAAAATGAATAGGTTAACTAACTATTGTGGTAAATGGATTAAACATACGGGCTGGTATCCTGATACGAAACTAAGAATATGGTCAAAAGATAATGGTGAATGGACTGGAGAGAATCCTCATGATGAATTTAAACTGTTCGACTCAAATTCGACAATTGGCCATTTAAAAGGAGATATATTACACTATAGTTATCATCATCCTGAAGATCATGATAAGCAGATTGAGTACTTTACAAATATAGCTTCAAAAGCATTTGTAGCAAACGGAAAAAAACCATTTTTCATGCAAGCTCAAATAAGCGCCATAATAAAATTCATTAAATGTTATTTTATTAAACTTGGATTTTTAGATGGTAAAGAAGGTTGGATAATTAGCACAAAATCTAGTTATGCCGCATACCTCAAATATAAAAAAATTGAAGCCATTTTAAAACATGATAAATAACCCTAAAAAAATAGTTATAAGTCGTACAGACAGTATTGGAGACGTTGCTTTAACATTGCCAATAGCAGGTATATTGAAAGAAAAATACCCTCATGCAAAACTTATTTTTTTAGGAAACACATACACTAAACCAATCATTAAGTGTAGTCTGTCTGTAGATGAAGTTTGGGAATGGGCTGAATTACAAAAAATGGAAGACGGACAGCGCTTAAAATGGTTAAAATCACAAAACATTGATGTATTCATACATGTTTTTCCACGTAAGGAGTTAGCTCGATTGGCAAAAAAAGCCAAAATAAAACACAGAATTGGTACATCCCATAGACTATATCATCTTTTAACATGTAATCACAGACCTAATTTCACTAGAAAAAACTCAGATTTACATGAGGCGCAATTAAATACTAAATTACTGCTTCCGTTTAGGATTAAACCAAACTATTCATTGAATGAATTATCGGTTATTGCGAACTTCTCAAAACTGCCTTCATTGAATGACAACTTTAAAGTTTTATTAAATACTAATAAAAAAAATCTAATTTTTCATTGTAAATCTCAAGGAAGTGCGTTAGAATGGGGCGTTGATAATTTTATCAATTTAGCCAAATCATTGAACCAAGCTGACTTCAATATTTTCTTTACTGGAACTGAGAAGGAATCTGAATTTTTTAGAGATAAACTACCGCAACAAAACAATATCATTGACTTATCAGGGAAAATGAACCTTGACCAATTAATAGCATTTATATCTAAGAGCGACCTACTATTAGCATGTAGTACCGGCCCTTTACATATAGCAGGACTATCAAATATTAAAACGATTGGGTTATTTACACAAAAAAAACCGTTGCATTTTGGGAGATGGCAACCCTTAGGCCAGCAGGTTAAAATTGTAGAAGAAGAAAAAACTTCAGAAAGACACCAACCTTTAGACATTAGTCTACGTGTAGTTAAGCAAGAAGTAGAAAATTTATTTCAATAAAAAACAAAAGAGCTCAATTTGGGATTGAACTCTTTTGACGGTATTGAAAAAAACTACTTACTCAGCTTAAATATACAAATAATATTAAGACTACCAAAATAACATCCTTACAATCTTAGCAACCTGTTTGAATATCAACTCCAAATTTATAGTCAAACAGTCTGATTATTTAGTACTAGTTTTTGAATAAAATTTGTGGCATTGATTTTGTTTTAATATTATTAAACCAAAATAACATATTATGAAAACTTTAAAACAAAACACATTAGGTACTATTGGTAAAGCTGTATTTGTATTGACTTTAATTTTAAGTTTTAATTATACATTTGCATATACTAGTGGTGGATTAGAAGACGAAAAAACACAAGACAATTTTGTAAATGCAAATAACACTTCTTTTAAACCAGGTGAAAAGTTAACCTACAGATTATCTTATGGCATTTTAGATGCCGGTGAAGCCGTATTAACAGTTAACAAATCAACAAAAAAAGTAAGAGGCCGTGAATTATGGAAGGTTAGAGGAACCGGACGAACAATATCAGCTTTTGAATGGTTTTATAAAGTGAATGACGTTTATGAATCTTATGTTGATGCACAAGGCATGTTTCCTTGGATGTTTGTCAGAAGAGTAAATGAAGGTGGTTATATTATTAATCAAGATTATACATTCTACCAACATAAAAAAGTAGTCGATAATGGGGAAGGTAAAAAATTCGGAGTACCAAGTAACGTACAAGATATGATTTCAGCGTTTTATTATTTAAGAACATTAGATTATGACAAAGCCAGTATTGGAGACGTATTTACCGTAAATGTATTCTTAGATGATGAGTTATACCCAGCTAAAATAAGATATAAAGGAAAGCAAGTTATAAAAACAAGAAACGGTAAAATCAAGTGTCATAAATTTGCACCTGTTGTACAAGAAGGACGAATTTTCAAGACTGAAAAAGATTTAACAGTATGGATTACAGATGACGCTAATAAAATTCCGATCGTTGCTAAAGCTAAAATTAAAGTAGGATCTTTAAAAATGCACTTAGTAAACTATGAAAAATTAGTTGAGCCATTAAAATTTCTAGATTAAACAACAGTTAATTATTAGATTAAAAACCCATCTCTAACCGTGTTGTTAGAAATGTGTTTTTTATTTATAATCTTAACTCATCCAATTCACCATATCTATAATCGTATTTTTAATAGGTGTATACGTCATTCCTAATTCCTTTTTACCCTTAGAATTATTTAACTTCAAAGGGTGTCCAATATTCAACTTTACAAATTGACGCGTCACACCAAATAAAGGACCTAAAAAAAGCATCAACCATTTAGGCGATCTCATTGTAGGTAATTTAAATTTTTTCGGAAATCCAGTTTCAATAAGCTTAGCCATTTCCATAACTCCCATTTCCACATTAGTTATAACGTGTCTTCCTTGAGCCTTTGGGTTTTCTAATGCCAAAATATGCGCTTTAGCGATATCCCGAACATCAACAAAAGAGAATTGTAACTCAGGTGCTCCCATTTTAAACTTACCTGTTAAAACATCATTCATAAAATCAATACTTCCTGAATTTGATGTTGTTGTTAATGCTGGTCCCATAACAAAGCCAGGATTAATAACTACTAAGTCCCACTCATTTTGCGAACCATGTATTCTCCATGCTTCTTTTTCTGCCAATACTTTAGAATAAGAGTATGGTTGATGCGCTAATGAACTAGTTTCATTAAACTGACTTTCATTAAATCCATTAGGCAAACGTGCAGCATCCCAATCTGAATTATCACTGTAAATAGAGGCTATACTTGACGTTAAAACAATTTTTTTAACCGTACCAGATTTTGTCGCTGCACTTAATACATTCTGAGTCCCTTTTAAGGCTGGATCAATTAAATTTTTCTGGGGATTTTTTAAACTTAACGTAAAAGGCGAAGCCACATGAATAATTGAATCACACCCTTTAGCAACAGTATCAAACGAATTTAGTATTGTCAAGTTAGCTTCCCATAGTTCAACTGTACCTGTATAGTCTTTTTCTAAATCTAATAAATGAATATACTTTTCAGTTTTAGATTTATCTCTTACAGAAACACGAACAGTATGACCTTTTTCAATTAAACCTTTAACTATCCAAGATCCAATATATCCTGCCCCCCCTGTTACTAAAATCGTTTGCTTCATTCCGCTTATATTTATAAACAAAGATGGAGAATTATATCTAAATCGTGATCTAAAAAACTATGAATTGTCTAAAATTAATCTAATTTAACATTCATCTCACCCGCTTCATAAGACAGTGTAAATTCAAATTTTTCAAGCGTGCAACGCGGCTCAATAACAAATTGAATTAAACCTTTTGAAACAAAATCAGTTGGTCTATGAATACTGAATTTTTGTATATACTCAACTTTACCCTTAATCACTTTATGAGGTGGGTTTGACCATATATAATTCACAACAACTGGACATGCCTTTTCTATTAGCTTATAATTTGAATTAATAACCGAACTGTCTAAGAAGTCAATTTTAAAAATGCCTGTCATTGTTTTATTTACAATTGGCATCATATAAGAGATGCTATCTATGTTGATTTTGGCATATAAACTATATATTGAATCATTCAGTCGTTCTACATTTAATGAAATCGAATAAGGTTCCGTAACCGGTTTATGTATTAAAGATTGACTAGATATCTTAACAGCCTCTTGCCCATTAGAGCATGTTATGTTAAGTAATATAATTAAAAATATAAGTAATTTGTTCATCTGGTTTGATTTAATATTCATGACCAAAGATAGACTTATAGCGGGATGTTAAATCCAATACAATGTAAATTAATGTAAAATGTGTGTAAATCAATTTATCCTGAAGTATTTTAGATTAGCTTTGTTCTTATGATATTAAATTGGTATAAATTAAGTTTAATACTTTGCGTTGTGGCATTTATGACACCTTCTCATTCTGAAGCGCAAACTCCTGTACACAAAAAACGTATTAAAATAAACATGCGTCAAATTGGCCATGAACTATTACTTTATTCCGGAGATAGTACATCTATTGTATTACCAATTGAAAATGAACTAAACAGTTACAAAATCCAATTCGATTCTGAATTTACATTTGACCCAACGGAACTATCTATCATAATTCAAAAAAATTTAGAAAAAGGTAATATCTCAAATGAATACATAGTTGAAATAGAAGACTGTCAATTAGAAGAAATAATATATAGCTATGAAGTATCATTAGCCAGCACTGTAACAGAAATTGCTTGTCAACAAAGAATACAACCAAAAGGATGCTATATTATTCACATCAATTTTATCAATCAAGAAGAATATACAAGTTACTTACCTCACTTTATGATTGGTCTATTACTATTAGCACTTCTGTTATTAGCCTACTTTTTTAAACCTTCAAAGGCATCATCTCACCCCAAGGACGAAAATTTAATTACAATTGGTAACTATCTATTTGACAATACAAAAATGACGCTCCTATTAAAATCAACACGTGTTGAATTATCTAGTAAAGAAACTGATTTATTATTTTTACTAAACAACCATAAAAATGAAGTCGTTGAAAGAGAAACTATTTTACAAATTGTTTGGGGTGATGAAGGCGATTATATAGGTAGAACATTAGATGTTTTTATTTCAAAACTACGCAAAAAACTTTCTCAAGATCCTAACGTGAAAATTGTTAACATTCGGGGAATTGGCTATAAGTTAATTGAATGATCAACCTTAGGTTAAGATTGCACCTCTCCAAGGTTTAATTGCTTCAGGCAATTGTTTTTCATCCAACATATCTCTTAAATCAATTTCAATTGTTTTACTTAATGCTGTAATTGGAACATCATTTCCAATACCTTCAAAGGGGTTTTCTGAGTAATCACCAATTTTTTCCATTGTGAAAAACACCCACTGTACCGCTACACTTAAAGGAACTGTAAGCCAAACTGACCATTTAATTGTTTCTGAATCAGAATTAGGTATAAAATAGTTAAGAATTGCTAGTGGTAATAACATAATGAATAACATTACAAAATAATAACTAACTGATGCATACTGTCTTGGCAACGGAAAATTTTTGATACGTTCAGTTTTACCTTGTAATGTGTAAAACTCTTCAATACTATTCTTAAATTCAATATAACGAAAATCATCCATCAAACCTCTACTTCTTAAAGCTGCAAAATCACGTGACTGATTTTTCAACAAGCTTGCCGCTGGATTAGGTCTAGATAAAACATCATCTCTTTCTTCCCGCGACAAAAATTGTTCAATTACTTCTTTTATAGGCGTGGTTTGCTCTGCTATATAGTTACCTTGCTTTTCCTTATATTTTGCTACATCTTTATGTTCATGATGCTCCCATGGCTTATGAGCCCTAAGTTGGTACCTTAAAGCTGTCAACCAAGCAATGTGACGGTAAATAATTCTTTTCTTAATGTCTTTTAATTCAGTTTCTGTTGCAGGTGTCGAATGATTAAATAAATTGTTTATAAAATCCAATGTCATAACACCTAATGTTCTACTTGAATTTACAATTCCACCATATATTTTACGTGCTTCCCAACTTCTATCATAGGCATTATTGTTTTTAAACCCAACGTTAAACGCAACAGCCGTTCCTAATAAAGAAATCGGTAAGCTAGGAATTACAATCCACCTTAAGTTTAAAAAAAACAGTAATGCAACCGGTATAGTTGAAACAATTAAGAAGAAAATAATGTCTTTAAAAGTCCAAATAAATATTTGCTTCTTGTCGAATCGCCTAAAAGTGTACATAAGTTAGTTTTTAAACAAAGTTAATATAAATTTAAAAACGACTTTAGCTAATTAACTAAGCTATCAACTTATAACCAACTCCCTTAATTGTTTTAATGTAAGTACTACCCAATTTCTCCCTTAGTTTCCTAATATGAACATCAATTGTTCTGTCTCCAACTACAGCATCAAAACCCCATACTTTATTCATTATTTCTTCTCGCGTAAACACATGCTCAGGGTTAGAAACTAATAATTCTAACAATTCAAATTCCTTTTTTGGAAAATGGTGTTTTTGATCATCTACAAGTATCACATATTTATCTTTGTCAATTACAATTCCTTCCACACTACTATTAACTTGAGTTCTTTTTCGCTTTAATAAAGTAGCAATTCTTGTCACCAATAACCTAGGCTTTATTGGTTTGTATATATAATCATCTGCACCTGCTTCAAGCCCAGCAATATGGGAGTAATCTTCAGATCGCGCTGATAAAAATGTAATTATGGTGTCAGACAATAAATTATTTTCTCTTAATTTAATACACGTTTCAATACCATCCATTTCTGGCATCATCACATCTAAAATAATAATATCTGGAATAATTTTTTTTGCTAAGGCAATCCCATCTATACCATTCTCTGCTGTGAAAACAGTATAACCTGCATTTTTCAAAATGTAGCTTAACATTTCTAAAATGTCTTTATCATCATCAACTAATACTATTTTTTCATTTGCCATATTGTGTTCCTCTTTCTTTATAATACAAAGAACGGTATCTAATATTAACTTAATATTAACCGAAAGTTATGTTATTAGTTAATATCTATCCCAACTTTAATATAAGCTTAATATTAAATCAATCATAACACAACACTCTAGAGATACCTTTGTCTCAAAACAAATAATAAAGAAAAATGAAAAATAAAAATCTTTTATTGGTTGCAATTTTGACACTAGGTGTAGTTGTAACTTCATGTAAAAAGAAAGGTTGCACAGATGAGAATGCAATTAACTATAGTACTGAAGCAAAAAAAGATGACGGAAGTTGTTCGTATGAAACAGTAGACGCTAACGTAACAGAATATAATGAATCAGGAAATACGGTTACAATAATTGATCACGGTCAAGGAACAGGAACTAAAACATTAACAGCTGATAAAACATGGATCCTAGATAAACTAGTATTTGTAAATTCAGGACAAACTTTAACAATTGAACCAGGTACTGTAATAAAGGGTACATCAGGACAAGGAGAAAATGCTTCAGCATTGGTAGTTGCAAAAGGAGCAACTATAAATGCAATAGGAACCTCTACAAATCCAATTATTTTCACTGCTGAATCAGATGATCTAAATGGATCTTTGTCAATTAACGCCCGTGGTTTATGGGGTGGTTTAATTGTATTAGGTGATGCACAATTAAACTCATCACCAGGAACTTCTGCAATTGAAGGAATTCCAACAAGTGAAACACGTGGATTATATGGAGGAAGTAATGATGGGGATAACTCAGGAACCTTACAATACGTTTCTATTCGTCATGGTGGAACTGATATTGGTGCAGGAAACGAAATCAATGGTTTAACATTAGGTGGAGTTGGAAGTGCAACTACGATAGATCATATTGAGGTTGTTTCAAATGCAGATGATGGAATTGAATGTTTTGGAGGAAAGCCAAATATCAAAAACTTAGTAATTTCTTATTGTGCTGATGATTGCTTTGATTATGATGAAGGATTTAGAGGAAATATTCAATTTGCTTTAATATATCAAGATACTAATGAAGGTGATAGAATGGGAGAGCATGATGGAGGAACAACTCCAGAAGACGGATCACCATATGCTAAACCAGTATTTTACAACGCTACTTACATTGGAAGAGGAATTTCTGCAGGAAAAAGAGCATTAACATTTAGAGATAATGCTGGTGGAGAATACCACAATTCAATTATCATGAACCAAGGAAAAGGAATTGACATTGAGAAATTAGCTTCAGGTCAAGATGCTTATGCAAGATTTACTGCTGGTGAATTAGTAATTGCCAATAATGTGTTTTTTGATATCGCTTTAGCGGGAACTACTGCAGGTGCAACCGATATATTTAAAGTTTCTTTTGCTGACGGTGTTAACGACAACGGAGAAACAGTAGCTTTTCAAGCTACATTTACTTCTAATAATAATTCAGTTGCTAACCCAGGAATTGATGTAAACGCAGGGTCTTTAAACCCAGTACCTACTAATTCAGCAAGTGTAAACAATGCAGCTGTTCCAACTGACAGTTGGTTTACAACTACATCTTACCAAGGTGCATTTGATCCATCTGGTTCAAATTGGGCGCAAGGTTGGACGTTATTGTTTGAATAAAAATAGTAAAATTGATAATTCATTTAAGAGGTTGCCGTTTAACGGTTACCTCTTTTTTTGGATTTAACATAAATTTAATATTGCAGTCATTTTAAAATGATATTACTGACGTTTCTTTGTCCTGTAAAATAAAAACAATGAAGTATTTAGTAAAATTAAGTGTAGTCCTTTTATCATTCATGCAGTTAAATGCATTTGGACAACAAGGATTTGTAACAGGTTTAATCACAGATGCCGTAACACATGAAGAAATCATAACTGCAAAAGTTTATAATGATGACATGAGTGTTATAAAACTATCTGATTTTAATGGAAAATATGCATTAGCACTGAAGCCTGGTAAACAATATGTTAATTGCCAATTCATTGGTTATGAAACAGATTCAGTAGAAGTGAATGTGGTTGCCAATGAAACAGTAGATGTAGATTTTAAATTAGTTGAATCTAGAGAAATGATGGATGTTGTAGTTGTAACATCAAAACGAATAACAACATCTGCAGTAGCTACATTGTCTTTCGAAAAGGAAGCCAAGACCGTAACAGATGGAATAGGTAAAGAAGAAATGTCTGACAGAGGTGTTTCTGATGCTGCTGACGCGGTAAAACAAGTTCCTGGAGCAACTGTTGAAGGTGGGAAATATGTTTACGTTAGAGGGCTTTCTGATAGATATAGTAAAACGGTTTTAAATGGAGCTGATATACCAGGGTTAGATCCCAATAGAAATTCTGTCCAAATGGATTTATTTCCGTCTTCACTTATTGAAAATATAGTCGTTTATAAATCTTTTTCTCCTGAATTACCTGGTAGTTTTACTGGTGGATTAGTAGATATTAAAACAAAAGAATTTCCAAATAAGTTTACATTATTATTTTCAGCCAAATTTGGGTTCAACACACAATCTTCTTTTAACTCAAGTTTTTTAACTCAAGACGGTAAATCATTAGACAACTTAGCAATGGGCGCTTCACAACGTCAATTACCAAGTCATGTGTCAAATACATCAGTTGAAGATTTTCCGAATCAAGGAATGGATAATGAGAAACTAAATAGCTACGGAAAATCATTTGGTAGAAATTTTGAACCTACTAATTCTTTATCTGGATTAAATGGTTCCTATTCATTTTCAATTGGAAATTCAATTAAATTAAAAAAGAAAAGTGAATTTCCAAAATTGGGTTATTTTGTTGGTGCATCTTATAAAAAATTATTCAGTTATTATGACAATGGTGAACAAGGTCGTTATAAATTAACTGGAAGTACGGCAGAAAATGACAAGTTAAACACTGAGTTAATTTTAGAAGATTCAAAAGGTGTTCAAGATGTCATGTGGGGAACTTTAGGAAATTTATCACTACAATTCAACGCAAACAATACAATTAGTTTAGTAGCAAATAGATTTCAAAATGGAATTAATTCAGTACGCTATTTGGAAGGGAAAAATTACTCAGATGCAAGTGATTTATACTTTCAAACTAGAACGTTATTATACCAACAACGAGAATTAACTAATGGACAATTGAAAGGAGCTCACACCTTATTCGCTTCTGAAGATCATGATGTAAATGTTAAAATGAACTGGATTGGATCATATACAAATTCAACTCAAAAAACACCTGAACTTAAATTCTTTACAAATGATTATGTCATTAACGACAACAAAGACACATTGTACGATTTACAACCAGCTTTATATTCAGATCCTTCACAATTTTCAAGATTAATGAGTGAAGACAACTTAAACTTGAAAGTAGATTTCAAAATTCCATTTGCCCTATTTGGAACGGAAAAAAAATCAAAAAACGTTTTAAAGGTTGGTGGGTACTATTTATCTAAATACCGTTCGTTTACTGAAAAAAGATATGATTTTGTGACTCAATCCGGAGCAAACACCAATTATGATGGAAACGTTAACGACTATGTGGCTGACGATCAATTTAACAGTGGTGATTATACAAACGGATTCATTTACGTTCAAAACGCAAGTGAAAAAAGAAACAATTACATAGGAACTGAAACTAACTACTCTGCTTACGCTTTAACAGATTTAGTATTTGGAGACAGGTTAGATGTTAGAATAGGAGCTAGATTAGAAATGAATGATGTTTTCGCTAAAAGTATGAATCCAAATGACAAAGCTGGCTCATTGTCAAACGTTGATATTTTACCATCACTTAACAGTACGTATGAAGTTATAAAAGATACCTTTAAAATTAGATTAGGGTATTCAAGAACATTAGCAAGACCATCATTTAGAGAGTTAGCACCCTTTTCAAGTTTTGATTTTGTTGGAGGAAATGTATTTGTTGGAAATCCAGATTTAAAACAAACATTAGTTGACAATATTGATTTAAGATTTGAGTACTATCCTACATATAGAGAAAACATATCTTTAGGTTTATTTGCTAAAAACTTTTCTAATCCAATTGAGCGTGCATTTAATCCAGAAGCTGCCAATGCAGAATTAACATGGAAAAATGTGGAGAACGCTAAAGTATACGGAGCAGAGTTAGAATTTAGCAAACACCTTAAAAAAGGAATTAAGTTTGTGGAAGACTTAACACTTGGTGGTAACTTTACCTATGTAAAGTCAATTGTATCAATTCCCATTAAAGAATTAGTAGTGATTAAAAATCAAGACCCTTCAGCTAAAGACACAAGAGAGATGTTTGGACAATCACCATACATTATTAACGCTTTTGTGAATTACAAAAACAAAAGTGGAATTAATGCTAATGTTAACTTTAGTGTTAGTGGAAAACAAATATCTGTAATTACCATTGGTGCTACGCCAAATGTGTACCAACAAGCTAGACCAAAATTAGGATTTAACATCAGTAAAAAAATAAATAACTTCTCACTTAAATTAAGTGCTGACAACTTATTAGATTCAAAATACGTCAGCAGCTACAGTTATAAAGGAGAAGATTACGTATTCTCAAGTTATACAAAAGGAAGAACATTTAGTTTTAAAGTGGCGTACAGTTTATAGCAATTTAACGCAACAACAAAAGACCCATTACTTTAATTAGTAATGGGTCTTTTTTGATTTTAAATATAATATCAATTATCTTTTTTTGAGGTCAATTTCCCCATCAGTACCGATAAGAAATAAATGCTTTCCAAGCACTTTGTATTCGATAAGAGTACTCATTACATCAATAATTGATTCATCAAATTGATTATTACAACACATTTTTGTAGTACCAAGCCCATTAATATCAATTAATCCATTTCCCAAATTAACATAAGTAGACTGACCATCATTAACACTAAGGTTCAAATAAAGTGTATTGTCATTTTCAAAAGAAAGTACATAGGCATCAGTATTAGTGATCTTATTCCCAAACACGGTTTTACTTGGTGTATTAATTTTCTCATTATCAATCGTTAATGACTTTACTTCCCAAGTAAATTGAGTAATATCTGTTTGATCGGTTAAATCTTTATTACAAGCAGCGATTAAGAATAAAGTTAAAATAGAATACATTAGGTTTTTCATAGGTATAGAATTAATTTAATATTGTCTGAAGAATATTATTAAATGAGAAAAACTCAAATTATTTAGAATTATCTTAATGACGTCAGTTCGAGTGATTCGCTTTTTTTCGATAGAAAAATGATAAAATTGTATCGAGAACAAGTTACTCTGCAGTCTGTTCTCGATACATTTGCATTAAAAAACTAATGTGTTTGAATACAAACACTCGAACTGACACTTTATAAATTCTCTCTAAAACCTACAGCCTAAGCCAACAAAAAAAGCCATTCCGTAAAACGAAATGGCTTAATATATTTAGCAAATAATTACTTATTTTTCTGATCTAATAGAAGCAGATAAAAAGTCTTTATTCATTCTTGCAATATTTTCTAATGAAATTCCTTTAGGACATTCAACTTCACAAGCACCAGTGTTTGTACAGTTTCCAAATCCTTCTACATCCATTTGATTTACCATGTTTAGTACACGCTCATCAGCTTCAATTTTACCTTGAGGTAATAATGAATACTGAGATACTTTTGCACCAACAAATAACATGGCAGAACCATTCTTACACGTTGCGATACAAGCACCACATCCAATACAAGCAGCCGCGTCAAATGCTTTGTCAGCATCCAATTTGTTAATTGGAATGGCATTTGCATCTTGTGTATTTCCTGAAGTATTAACAGAAACGAATCCTCCAGCATGCTGAATTCTATCCATTGCTGTTCTGTCAATAATTAAATCTTTTTCAACAGGGAAAGCAGCAGCTCTAAATGGCTCAATAGTAATTGTTTCACCATCATTAAACATTCTCATGTGTAATTGACAAGTCGTGATTCCTTTATCCGGTCCGTGTGCTTCTCCATTAATGTATAAAGAACACATTCCACAAATACCTTCTCTACAATCGTGATCAAAAGCAACTGGCTCATCACCAGCGTTAATTAATTGTTCATTTAAAACATCTAACATTTCTAAAAAAGACATGTGCTCTGAAATTTCAGTCACTTTGTATGTCTCCATTTTACCTTTAGATTTTGAGTCTTTTTGTCTCCAAATCTTTAGCGTTAAGTTCATTCCTTTATCTGACATATCTTAATTATTTATATGAACGTGTTTTTAATTCAATATCGTTAAACTCTAATTCTTCTTTATGTAATTTTGCTTCTCCTGGATCTCCCATCCATTCCCAAGCAGATACATATTTATAGTTAACGTCATCTCTTTTTGCTTCTCCTTTTTGAGGACCATCTAATTCTACAGATTCATCTCTAAAGTGACCACCACAAGATTCGTTTCTATTTAATGCATCTTTAGCAAATAATTCTCCTAATTCTAAGAAATCAGCAACTCTAGTCGCTTTTTCTAATTCTGGATTTAACTCCATCGCCGAACCAGGGATTCTTAAATCTTTATAGAATTCTTCTCTAATCGCTCTAATTTTTACACCAGCTTCTTTTAGATCTTTTTCGTTTCTTGCCATTCCGCAATTGTTCCACATTACTTTTCCAAGTTCTTTGTGGAAGTAATCAACAGACTTAGTTCCCTTAATATTCATTAAACCATCTAGTCTGTTTTTAACATCCTTTTCAGCTTGAACAAATTCTGGTAAATCAGTAGAAATTTCACCTGTTCTAATTTCGTTAGACAAGTAATCACCAATTGTATATGGTAATACGAAATAACCGTCAGCTAAACCTTGCATTAATGCAGAAGCTCCAAGTCTATTTGCACCGTGATCAGAGAAGTTAGCTTCACCTGCAGCGTAACAACCAGGAATAGTCGTCATTAAGTTATAATCTACCCAGATACCACCCATTGTATAGTGAACTGCTGGATAAATTTGCATTGGCGTTTTATAAGGATTATCTGCAGTAATTTTCTCATACATTTGGAATAAATTCCCGTATTTTTCTTCAATTACAGCTTCACCTAATTTAATAACCTCAACACTTGATGGTTCATGATTACCAGCTACATAAGCAGCTTCCTTACCATATCTTTCAATTGCAGAAGCAAAATCTAAATATACAGCTTCACCTGTTGCATTTACACCAAAACCAGCATCACATCTTTCTTTTGCTGCTCTAGAGGCAACATCACGTGGTACTAAGTTACCAAAGGCAGGATATCTTCTTTCTAAATAATAATCTCTTTCGTCTTCACTTAAGTCTTTTGGCATTTTTTTACCAGCTCTTATCGCTTCAACATCTTCCATTTTCTTTGGTACCCAAATACGTCCATCATTTCTCAATGATTCAGACATCAATGTTAATTTTGATTGATAATCACCTGATCTTGGAATACAAGTTGGGTGAATTTGAGTATAACAAGGATTTGCAAAATAAGCTCCTTTTTTATGTATTTGCCATGCAGCAGTCACATTAGAACCCATTGCATTTGTTGATAAAAAGAAAACATTACCGTAACCACCAGAAGCAATTACTACAGCATGTGCTGAATGCTTTTCTAATTCACCCGTAATCATATTACGTGCAATAATACCTCTTGCTTTTCCATCAACTAATACTAAATCTAGCATTTCGTGACGGTTATACATTTTAATTTTTCCTTTACCAATTTGTCTATTCATTGCTGAATACGCACCTAAAAGTAATTGTTGTCCTGTTTGACCTTTAGCATAGAATGTTCTAGATACTAAAACTCCACCAAACGAACGGTTAGATAATAATCCACCATATTCTCTACCAAATGGAACACCTTGTGCCACACATTGATCGATAATATTTGCCGAAACCTCAGCTAAACGGTAAACGTTTCCTTCTCTACCTCTATAATCTCCACCTTTTACAGTATCGTAAAACAGTCTGTAAACTGAATCACCATCATTTTGGTAATTTTTTGCTGCATTAATTCCACCCTGTGCAGCAATTGAATGCGCTCTACGTGGCGAATCTTGATAAGCAAATGCTTTTACTTTGTAACCCATTTCAGCTAAAGATGCAGCCGCAGCTCCACCAGCTAAACCAGTACCAACAACAATAATATCAATGTGTCTTTTATTAGCAGGGTTTACTAAGTTAATTTCATTTTTATGTTTAGTCCACTTGTCTTTAATTGGACCTGTAGGTACTTTTGAATTTAATACTGACATAATCTAATTAATTTAATGTGATTGTGTGAAAAAGTGAAATAAGGCTACAAATACAAATCCTGCAGGAACTAAAATAGCATAAGCATATCCTAATTTTTTCACTATCGGTGTGTATTTATTATGGTTAAAACCAACTGATTGAAAAGCTGATTGAAAACCATGCATTAAATGCAATGCTAAGAAAATAAAAGATAATACATAAATTGCCATATGTTTTAACTCTCCCATTTCGTGGTGTAATTCTGCCCAATATCTATTTGGATCTTCAGCAATTACAGAAATATATTTGTAATCCATTTCTTTTGCCCAAAAGTCTAATAAGTGAGCAATTAAGAATAACATAATCATAATACCAGTAATAACCATATTACGAGACATCCATGAAGAATTTGCCTTCGCATTGTTTTTTACGTTCTTTTGACCTTTTGCTTTTTTGTTTTTAATCTCTAAATAGATTCCCATTCCTAAATGGAAAATGATTCCAAACATTAATACAGGTTGCAAAACAGTTTGAACTAAAAAGTTATACCCCATAAAGTGAGACACTGAATTAAAAGATTCTTCACTAAAAACTGAAATTAAGTTAATAGTTAAATGTTGTACTAAAAAGAACAATAAAAAGAAGCCCGAAAGCGCCATTAATATTTTCCTTCCAATTGATGATTTCATACTCTATTGTTTTTGGTTTAATTTATATTGTTACAAATTTAATTTCAATTTCAATAATAACAACAAAATTGCATTCTGATATAACTTTTCATACTTTGTTTAGACTCAATCTAAATAGTGCTAATCCCTAGAACCTATAATACAACGGACTTACAGCAACATTAACCCTTTGTGTAAATAAATTCAGTTAGAATTAAATATGTAATACCTATATTAATAGGTAGCTTTGTAGCACTAACTAAGAAAACTAACCTAATTAATGATTAAAGTAACAGACATAGCCAAAAAAAAGGCAATCGAATTAATGGCAGAAGAAGGGAAACCGGGTGCTTTTATTCGCGTTGGTGTAGATGGTGGTGGATGCTCAGGATTGATGTATCAACTAACTTTTGACACAACTATTAATGAAGACGATAAGGAAATTGAAGACAATGGAATTAAAGTAGTGGTTAATAAAAAGAGTGTACTTTATCTAATTGGAACTATACTGGATTATAGTGGTGGTTTAAATGGTAAAGGATTTATTTTTAACAATCCAAATGCGGGTAGAACTTGCGGATGTGGAGAAAGTTTTTCACTTTAAATTGAATATCTGAAAATGGGAACTTATACAGAAGACGAATTAGCAGAGGATTTAAAAAACCAAGAATATGAATTTGGTTTTACAACAGATATTGAATCTGAGAAAATTCCTAATGGATTAAATGAAGACGTAATTCGTTTAATTTCAAGTAAAAAAAACGAACCCCAATGGCTTTTAGACTACCGTTTAAACGCATTTAAAATTTGGGAAGACATGATTGAACCAGAATGGGCTCATGTCAAATACGAAAAACCTAAATTTCAAGATATCTCTTATTTTTCTGCTCCTAAAAAGAAGTATGAAAGCTGGGATGATGTGGAGCCCGAAATGAAAGAAACCATGAAAAAATTGGGGATTTCAATGGAGGAACAAAAGAAATTAACAGGAACTGAAACAGTGGTTGACTTCGTAATGGATTCAATTTCTGTTGCCACCTCTTTTAACGAAAAATTAGATGAGTTAGGTATTATTTTCATGTCATTTTCTGAAGCTGTTGAACAACACCCAGAAATGGTGAAAAAGTATTTAGGTTCAGTAGTACCATCAACAGACAACTTTTATGCAGCCCTAAATTCTGCAGTATTTTCTGATGGTTCATTCTGTTATATCCCTAAAGGCGTAAAATGTCCAATGGAACTATCAACGTACTTTAGAATCAATGAATCAGGTACTGGTCAGTTTGAAAGAACTTTATTAGTTGCCGATACAGACAGTTATGTATCCTACTTAGAAGGATGTACTGCACCTCAACGTGATGAAAATCAATTACACGCCGCTGTGGTTGAATTAGTTGTTTTGGACAATGCAGAAATTAAATATTCAACGGTTCAAAATTGGTACCCAGGTGATAAAAATGGTGTTGGTGGAATTTACAATTTTGTAACTAAACGTGCCGTTTGTGAAACTAACGCTAAAGTATCTTGGACACAAGTTGAAACTGGTTCAGCAGTCACTTGGAAATATCCATCTTGTATATTAAAGGGTGATAACTCGGTTGGTGAATTTTATTCAGTTGCAGTAACTAATAATTATCAACAAGCAGATACAGGTACAAAAATGATTCACTTAGGAAAGAATACTAAAAGCACAGTAATTTCTAAAGGTATTTCAGCAGGTCATTCTCATAACAGTTACAGAGGTTTGATTCAAATTAATAAAAATGCACACAACGCACGTAACTTTACGCAATGTGACAGTTTATTAATGAGTGATACATCTGGAGCACATACATTCCCATACATTGAATGTCAAAACAACTCTGCCAAATTAGAGCATGAAGCGACAACGTCAAAAATTGGAGAAGATCAAATTTTCTATTGTAAACAAAGAGGAATTTCAGAAGAGAAAGCCATTAGTTTAATTGTAAATGGATACTGTAAAGAAGTACTTAATAAATTACCTATGGAATTTGCTGTGGAAGCACAAAAACTATTAGAAATATCACTTGAAAACAGTGTAGGTTAGTTCTTTATACAATTTTCACATTTTAAATTAACGTTTAAAAAAATGAAAACCATTCGAACTGACAGAATAATAAAATAAAAACACTCCATTGTGACTTTAGTGTCCCTTGTGGTTAAAACATAACAAGTCTAAGTTAAACTATAAACTTAGCATTTAGAAAATGAGTAAAACATTATTAAACGTAAACAATCTTCATGCTCAAATTGAGGAAGATGGAAAACAAATATTAAAAGGTTTAAATTTAGAAGTAAAAGCAGGAGAAATTCATGCGATTATGGGACCAAATGGAGCTGGTAAATCCACATTAGCATCTGTTCTTTCTGGAAAAGATGGTTATGAAGTAACTGAAGGTAAAGTTGATTTTGACGGTGCTGATTTATTAGACCTGGATGCTGACGAACGTGCAAAAGAAGGCTTATTCCTAGCGTTTCAATACCCAGTAGAAATTCCAGGTGTATCTAATGTTAACTTTTTAAGAACTGCACTTAACGAAATTAAAGCATACAGAAAAGAAGATCCAATTTCTGCTAAAGATTTCATGAAAATGGTTCGTGAAAAATCTAAAATTGTTGAATTGGATGCAAAATTAGCATCACGTTCAGTAAATGAAGGCTTTTCAGGTGGAGAGAAAAAGAGAAACGAAATATTTCAAATGGCTATGTTAGAGCCTAAATTAGCCATCTTAGATGAAACTGATTCTGGTTTAGATATTGATGCGTTAAGAATTGTTGCTGCTGGTGTTAACAAATTGAAAAACGAAAATAATGCAGTAGTTTTAATTACTCACTACCAAAGATTATTAGATTACATCATTCCAGATTTTGTACATGTTTTAGCGGACGGTAAAATTGTAAAAACTGGTGGTAAAGAATTAGCATTAGAGTTAGAAGAAAAAGGTTACGATTGGTTGACTAAATAAATTTAAGAAAAATGAGTGTTTTAACTAAAACAAAATTACAAGAATTTATTTCAGATTTAAAATTCGAATCTACTGTTGAATTACAGAAAGAGGCGTATGCTAAATTATCTGGAATGGAATTCCCAACTACCAGAGATGAGTATTGGAAATACACGCGTTTAGGTAAAATTTCAAATTCTAAATTTGACATTGAACCAACTTGCAACTTAAGCCCTAAAGATATTGAACCACACTTGGTTTCAGAAAATTTTGTGGTCTTTGAAAATGGAAATTTACGTTCTGATTTATCTCACTTTGACTTAGAAGCTGTAAACGTAATCACGTTACCTGTTTCTAAAGTAGAAGCTGACTTAAAAAACATTACAGTTAATCCATCAGCAGGTGAATTAATTTTTGATGAATTAAATACAGCTTTTGTAGAAAATGTAACGGTAATATCTATTCCTAAAAATACAAATTGGGAACAAACGGTACAAGTTATATATGTACAAACAGGAGAAAATAAAATGAGTAATACACGTTTGATTATTGAAGCAGCGACTTCATCTTCAGCTCACATTGTATCTTCTTTTGTCCGAATTAATGCTATTAACTGTTTTACAAATCATATTTCGCAAATTAACGTAGCAGATAATGCTAACTTAACATTTGATAAAATTCAACTAGCGAATGGAATTAGTATAAATACAGAATATGTTACACAACAAAATAACTCTACATTTAAAATAAACACAATTACTTTGAACGGTGAATTAGTTAGAAATAACTTAAACATTGAAGTGGAAGGTCAAAATTGTGATACATTTTTAAATGGTGCAGTTATCTTAAAAGACAAACAAGTTACAGATAATCATACATTCGTAAATCACGTAGCACCAAATTGCATGAGTGATGAAAAGTATAAGTATGTTTTAGATGATAAATCTATTGGTACCTTTAACGGAAGAGTGGTTGTAAAACAAGATTCTCAGAAAATTAATGCCTACCAAGACAACGGTAATATTTTACTGTCAGACTATGCTAAAATCAATGCTAAGCCAGAATTAGAGATTTATGCAGATGATGTAAAATGTTCTCATGGTTCAACTACTGGTCAGCTAGATGATGACGCTTTATTCTATTTACAAGCGAGAGGTATTTCTAAAGAAAAGTCAAGACATTTATTAGTACAAGCTTTTGTAAGTGAAGTATTATCAGAAATTAAAGACGAAAAAATGAATAACATAATTTATCAAACTCTAAACGAACAATTCGATTGGGATTTAAGATAAGATTATAACACATAATTTAAAAGGGCTAATTTGATTAGCCCTTTTTTTGTGATAGATTTTTTATCCTAATCAAGATTTAAAGAAATTTCGTAACTTGTTCAAAATTTAGTTGAATAGAATGAAAAAAACGGTAGTTCTTATAGTAATTATTATCCTTTTTAAGGTGAATTTGTTTTCTCAAATATTTCAATGGACAAATAGCACACTTGGTTCTAGTATTGAAACTTCTGACGCACTTACAACTGATGAATTTGGCAATGTGTATTCCGCAGGAAGTTATGATGGGACACTAGTTTTTGATGCCCAAACTACTCAAATTGAAATTACAAGTCATGATGGGAGTAGGGATATTTTTATTCAAAAAACAGATGGTTTAGGAAATTTGATCTGGGTTAAAAGTATAGGTGGAAATTATTCAGAGAAAGTATCAGCACTTAGTATAGATTCTAACGGTGATTTACTTATTGCTGGAAATTTTACGGACACGGTAGACTTTGACACCAGTGAAAATGATAGTTTATTAACGTCTGATTCTTCTGGCGCTGCATTTATTTTAAAACTATCTTCTGATGGAGATTTTGTTTGGGTTAGAAAACTTGAGATTGGCTATACCCATAGTATTAATCATATTAGTCTAAACCAAAACTCAAACCTGGTGATTTCTGGTAATTTTATTGGTACGACAGATTTTGACCCAGACCCTGTGACTAGTTATATTTTACAGTCGGCTACTTGGCCTCCTATCCCCTCTTTTTATTCTAGTGGTTTTATACTGAAATTAACCAGTTCTGGTAACTTTATATCCGCGTTTCATAACAAAAACTTAATGACTGATTCAGGTAATTACATAGTATCAACTATAGTTAACGATACCGGACTAGTTTACGTAGCAGGAGCATTCAAAGGTACTATAAGCTTAGGCCCAATGAACCAAGAAGTTTCAACTGATTTTCAAAATCGATATATGGGATTTATTGAATGCATTGCACCAAGCGGAGAACTACATGGTTTTAAAAAAATCGAAAGTGATGTAGGTGTAGTTAAATTAACCGATTTTCAGCAAGACATAGATGGTAACTTCTACACTTTAGGTCGATTTAGCGGAACGGTTGATTTTGACCCTTATTTTGAAAATACGCATGAACTAACTGCGGATAGTCTTGATTATTTCATTTGTAAATATGATGCGGGATTCAACTTTATGTGGGTCAAAACATTCATTCTACATAGTTCTGCCTTATTATCTGTCAACACACAAGGTCATGTATTCTTATCAGGCTATTTTGATTCTACAGCTGATTTTAATCCAAGTATAGCAATACATAATTTAACACCTGTTGGGGACACTGATATTTATATCTTAAAACTAAACAATACTGGTGAATTCGATTGGGCCATTCGATTAGGGTCTGAACATGATGAAAAAACGAATACGCTACACGCTCATGGATCCGATTTATATTTAGGTGGTAATTTTGAAGGGGCAGTTGATTTTAACCCAGGAGAAGAAATTAATGAATCAACATCTACTGAAAACAATACAGATTTATTTGTACTGAAAATCGGTACTGAAAACTTAACTATAAAGGATGAAATGGTAACAACACTATACCTATCCCCTAACCCTACAAATGGATTAGTAAATGTTGCACTACCAAAACCAATCGACTTTGCCGAACTAGTACTGGTTGACTACTCAGGTAAGTTAGTTTATAGAGAAACACTTATCAACCCTATCAACACACTCAATTTAACAACTCTTTCTAGTGGTATTTATTTAGTTACTCTTGTTTTAGAAACTGGAAAAATTCTGAATTCCAAATTAGTATTACAACACTAAATCAAATTTTAAACACCAAAAAAGGGCTAATTAATATTAGCCCCTTTTTTATACCCAATCACAAAATAACTACAAATCATAACTCATTACATGTGATTTTTTCATAGGGCTGGATATTAATAATTGTTACTTCTTACCTTATAATTAGTTTTTTTGTCAAGGTTGAATTGTCTTTCCTAACTTTCACAAAGTAAACCCCTGTAGTCACATCAAGGTTTAATACTACATTTGAATTAACATTAACTTTTGAATACACCACTTCTCCATTGATGCTATAAATTGTAACATCAAAATTTGAATTAGCACTTAAGTTAATTTCACCATTTGAAGGGTTAGGGTACATTTCAAAATTAGTTACTGACTTATCAACTGTACCTAATCCAATATTTTGACAATTATAATCAACCTGACTATCAAAATAGCTCTGCACTTGAGTTGACAAACTTTTTAAACCAATAGCATTATCAATATTATTACCTTCTGAACGGTTATAAAGCACTGCATAATCATAACAGATAGATTGATTAGGAAAAATAGTATAAGCCTCAGCAACACCTAGCATTCTACTACCTGCAACTACGGAATTTTCTGAAACTTGAGACCACTCTAATGGATCTGTAAGTGAACCTGGATAAATATAATTTGTAGGACTTGAACCATTCATTCCATTACCACCGTAAGTAAATGGTAATCCTGAATGCCAATTAGCATTCATTAGGTTCCAATACTCCAAAGCAGTTACTGGTCCTGGAAAAAATTCAGAAAGGGTAACATTAGAGAATATATCGAGTTCATGATTTAAGAGTTTAACCCCAATAGCAGGAGGGTTATTACTCACCCCTCCAGTTCCAACAGGACTCCAACCATCAACTGAATCACTATTATAACCAAACATAAGGTTATCTTCAGGAGAACATCCCGCGTAATCATCATCATAGTAACCTATATCATGATTAACATAATAACCTACTTTAAAATCGAAATATGTATTGACACTTCTATTAATAACTTTCAAATTGATAAATGTTGTACTATCCAAATAATCATTAGAATTAAATTGATAAAACATGTAATGAAACTCCATTCCTAATTTTTCTCCACCAGTTTCGGAATGACTATCTGCATCATCATTCATAATGATATAAACTGCCATATCTCCTCTAATATTCGGATAATCACCATTCACAGGGTCATAAAATCCATTGTTATTAACATCTATATAAGGCGCCATATCATTTGACACACCAAGTGAAATTTGACCATTCGCTGGCCATTCAGAAATTACAGTAGGAACTACATAGTTTGTTTGTTGATAATTTGAAATATGGTCTGTTACTTCAATATTAGAAATTTTCCAAAATTTATCTTCATACAAATTAATATAATCAGTAGCAGTATAATTAGAAGCAATTGGACCACAAAAATAATCATTACCATTACCATAAATTTTGCCTGCTAAATGAAGAGAATCATTTGAATCCAGTCCTCCAAACCAAAAAGAAGAAGAATTAATAACACTTGTCGTTGAATCTTTTGGAATAGTATAACCTGAAGCATTATTATTAGATATATCATTAAAAAATACGCCATTAGTATTTAAAATAGCACCAACATTATTCTGGTCTAAAATAGTCGTGTTTTGCGCAAAATTTAACGTACATGTTAAAGCAAGAACAAGTGTAGTTATCGTTTTCATAGGGTTAAAGTTTTGATAAAAGTAACTATTTATTTAATAATTAATTTCTTAGTAAACGTTGAATTGTCTTGCCTAACTTTAACAAAGTAAATCCCTGTAGTCACATCAAGGTTTAATACTACTTTTGAATTAACATTAGCTTTTGAATACACCACTTCTCCATTGATGCTATAAATTGTAACATCAAATATTGAATTTGAACTTAAGTTGATTTCATCATTTGAAGGGTTAGGGTACATTTCAAAATCAATTTTTGGATTATCAATTGTACTTAAAACAACATTGTCACAGCTAAAATTAACTTCCCCGTCATAAAACCCTTGTACTTGAACTGACAAATCATTTAAGCCTACGGAATTTTCAATATTAGTACTACCTGAGCGATTATAAAGTACCGCATAATCATAACAAATAACCTGATTAGGTACAATAGTTGTACTTTCCGTTACACCAATCATTCGTCTATCTCCCGTAGGATTATTTTCAGACACTTCAGACCATTCAGACAGATCAGTAAGTGCACCTGGGAAAATATGATTTGTTGGAACAGTACCATTTATACCAGTACCTCCATAGGTAAATGGTAAACCAGAGTTACCCCACATAGCATTCATAAATCCATAGTACTGAGCGGAAGTATTTGGGTCAGTTTGAGGATAACTCTGACCACCGCTAAAAGTTGCAAATATATCAAGATCATGATTTAAAAATTTTATTCCAACAGCTGGTGGACTAGCACCATACCAAGCTCCTCCCATACCATTATCATTTTGATCCCCATTATAGCCAATCATTAAGTTTTCACTTGGAAAACAACCTGCATAATCATCACTATACCCACCAATATCATGATCTGCAAAATAGGCCACCTTAAAATCAGAATACGTATTAGGACTTCTGCTAATTACTTTCAAATTTATAAATGTTGTATTATCAATATAATCCGTTGAACTAAACTGATAAAACATATAGTGAAATTCCATTTCTAAAGGTTCTCCACCTGACTGAGCATGAATACCGGCATCATCATTCATAATAATGTAAACCGCCATATCTCCTCTGATATTTGGATAATCTCCATTTTCAGGGTCATAAACTCCATTACTATTCATATCTACATAAGGTGCCATATCATTGGCTACACCTAGTGAGCTTTGACCATTAGCAGGCCATTCAGCAATAACTGCTGGCATCACATAACCGGGTTGTTGATAATTATAAAAATGAGTATTTATTTCAGCTTTCGTTATTTTCCAAAATTTATCTTCATATAAATTAATGTAATCTATATCAGTATAATCAGTTGAAATTGGCCCACAAAACACATCATCATTCATACCGTATCTGGTAGCTGCTAAATGAAATTCATTATTTGAATCCGTTCCACTAAACCAAAAGGCAGAAGAATACATCACCCTTGTAGAGGAGTCCTTTGGTACAGTGTAGCCAGCAACACCACTAACTGGGTTATTAAAAAAAACACCATTCGTGTTTAGAAGCGCACCAACATTATTGTGGTCTAAAATAGTAGAGTTTTGCGCAAAACTTATTATGAACGTTAAAGTAAGGATAAGTGTACTTATTGTTTTCATAGGGTTAATTTTTTGATAAAAGTAGGTATTCATCAAAAGAACCTCACTATGATTTTCACAAAAGAAACTGGAATTTATACACGTCTAATTAATGAAATACAATTATTCTACCTCAACGTCAATCTCTAAATCCCATTTAGAACGGATTTTGATTTCATCTGTATAATAGAATACTTTTTCCGATTGCTGTTGTGTTTGAACTGAACCTTTCGTCCATATTTTATCGGTATTTACATCTTCAATAATACGTAATTGATATTTACCTGGTTTCAATTTGTTGAATGTAATTTTTGATTCGTTTTCTATGGCCGAATATTCTTTTACTACGACACCTTTCTTATCTAACAATTCAAATAAATAGTAACCATTTAAGGAATCAAATTTCACAAAAAGTTGTCCAAAGTAATCATCTCCCATTAAGTTTTCAAATGTATAATTTGTATTTAATTGATTCATGTTTCCAAACACAGATTCAATTCCTGCAGAATCAATTTGTAAAAATTGAGCAGTATTATGTGTATAAAACAATAATGTGTTCACATTGTCAAAATGATAATCTACAGTTACTTCATTTGAATCTTTATCCAAAAAATGAAATAAAGAATCGTTCACATTTAAAATGGGTTCATCAATAGTAATCGTTAAATTATCATCAGGTAACAACTTGGTACCTTTAGTAATGTTAGTTTTTATAATCAACTCTTTCCATTCCTCTTCTTTAGGTTGATTTTTTAAATACGGAACCAGTGTGTCTTCTTCTTCACCATTAATCGTATAATAAAATTCGGTGTTAGCTACTGGCTTTTGCGCTAACCAATAGATTAATGAATCCTTACGTTCTGTATTCTGTTTAATTAGTTCCACATTACCTCTTAATGTAAAAGATTCTGGTTCCTTATTTAAAACAATTTCTAACTTTCCAGGATAGGTGTATTCACTTTTTATTAAAAATACCTTATCTGCATCCACATCAAAAATTCTAAAATCAACTCCCAAAACATTTGAATCTAACTGAATAATCTGCTCAGACAGAAAACCAATCTTTTCATTATCTAAATCAAACTTCATGTTTTTGTTCTTATCCGTAAACGCAAAAATTGAGTACACTCCATTTTTTAAATACTCAATTTTATATTTTCCTTTTTTATCTGTTTGACCAATGTAAGTAGGCTTTATAACATAAGGAATAGAGTCAAATTGAACTGTATCTTGATGTGGATAAATCGCAATGAAACAATCTTTAATGGGGTGATTCGTATAACTGTCTTTTACCTGACCACTAATACTTAAAGAATCAATATAATCACCTGTTGAAAATACATATTGAAAAATAGAATCGTTACGTTCCGTTATGTCTTGAATAGCACCATTAAAATTTACCACATAAGTCGTGTTATTTTTTAGTTTTTCGTTAAAAACCAATGAAAACGTTTTGTTTTTAACCGAAAAAGAAGGTTTTTCACTCAATTGTGGCGTAATTATTATATTTTCTGACGCTTTGTTTAACTTAACAAATTCAATAAACTTCAAACGAATTTCTGACCCTTTAAAATTAAGTTCACCATTCTGAGGAAACGATTTTGAAGCAACAATTTCAGGCGCGAATATATCTTTATCTCCACCAGATATAGGAGAAATCTGAGCACACGTTACCACTAAAAACAATAGAATAAAGAGAGTTACTAATCGCATAATGTGTCCGAAATAATTTGTGCTAATTGTTCTAAATAGTGAGCGTCAATTTCAGAAAAATCATCTAAACTGTCGCTATCCACATCTAATATTAAACGTACCTTATTGTTTTTTAGTATAGGCACAACTATTTCTGATTTTGACATTGAACTACAGGCTATATGGCCAGGAAACTCATCTACATCAGGTACGATAATAGTTTCTACATTTTGCCAACTTGTACCACACACTCCTCTTCCTTTGGTAATTCTAGTACAGGCTATATCTCCTTGAAAAGGTCCTAACACTAATTCAGTTTCAGAATCAACTGAATAAAACCCTACCCAAAAAAAACCAAACGTTTGACGCAAAGCGGCACATATGTTAGCCAAATTAGCGACTTCATTAATTTCGTCTGAAATTAATGCCTTTAATTGTGGCAATAATTGCTGATATTGTTCAACTCTGCTTCCTTTTGATATGTTTAATTCTTCTGCCATTTACTTACAAAATATAATATTAAATTTAAAAATAAACCAAGCTAATTTAGCCCAAAACGTAAGTCTTTACGACTATAAATTTGACTTTGGCATGATAATTTCAACACTCTAATCAACTATAGATAAATAGTTTCATAGATTTTGGGTATAAAAAATGGGGGTTGAGTTAATCGACTCCTATTTTTTTATGATCTTAAAACTTTTGCAATTTTAAAATAATCTGAATCATGATGTGCCGCATTTTTAAGTGCTTCTTCTTGAGTAATTGTATCTTTATCAACATCTTCTCTTAATACATTAATAGATTCAGACATAAAAATTAAAGGCTCAACACCGTCAGTATCAATACTATTTAATTGATCTACAAAATCAATCATATTTTCAACATCTTTTTTGATAACCTCTTTCGCCTCACCATCAAACTCTAATCTTGATAAATGTGCGATATGGTCTATTAAATCGTTTGTAATTTCCATTATTTTTATTTTAAAGCCTCTGCGTGATGTTTAATCAATGGGGCATTAATAATTTCGTGAGTTTTATCTCGCAAAGATACTAAATCTTTTTGGGTCATTCCTATAGTTGGAATGGGATCATGAATAATAACCCTTGACCGCCCAGGACGTGCTGGAGCAGATAAAACAGGTAACGTTTTTAACAACTTCCAATTATCTAATACTGTAATAGGTAAAATTGGCTTTTGAGTTTCGATAGCCATTTTAAATGCACCATTCTTAAAGCGTCCTAAATTAGGAACATCCTTAGGAATTGTTCCTTCTGGAAAAATGACAATGGACCATTTTTGCTTCAATCTTTCTTTTGCCTCTTCTAATGATTTTAAAGCCGCTCTAGGATTTTTTCTATCAATTGAAATATCTAATTTCCTAAAAAAAATACCCATAATTGGCCAAGTCGCTAATTCCTTTTTTCCAATATATAAAAATCTATGTTTATTTAAAATAGTGAACAAAAATATAATATCTAAATAAGAGGTGTGATTCACACAAATAATGTAAGATTCATCCATCAAGTTATCTGTTTTTGACAATTTCTTATGCCAAACACCTTGAAAAAACAGCATAAATTTTGCGGTAAACACTTTAACCCTGAAGACAAGATTATAATGTTTATCTGTTAACAATAACACCCAAAATATGGGGTAAAAAATTAACAACGTAAAGAAAAATATAAATATAAAATATATTCTATAAATGGTAATAAAAGGACCTAACAATATCTTCACCCTACGAAATTAATAAAAAGAATTTGATTGTTGAAAATAACGAATTACTTTTCTTCATTATTTCACTACAGTTATTTATTGAATGACACAAATTAAAGACGTATTTATTCTAATTAATGTTGTAATAAGTGGACTTTTGTGCAAATAATTTTTAAATTTGAGTTTCTAAAACTACAGATTACAAATGTCAAGAATATTAACAGGAATTCAAAGTACAGGGGTGCCACACCTAGGAAATATATTAGGTGCAATTGTACCTGCAATTGAAATGGCAAAAGATGATAAAAATGAATCGTTTTTATTTATTGCCGATTTACATTCAATTACACAAATTAAAGATGGTGCAACATTAAGAGAAAACACGTATAGTACTGCTGCTACTTGGTTAGCTTTTGGTTTAGACCCTAAAAAAACTGTTTTTTACAGACAAAGTAATGTCCCTCAAACAGCAGAATTGTCTTGGTACTTATCTTGTTTTTTCCCATACCAACGTTTAACTTTAGCCCATTCTTTTAAAGACAAAGCGGATAGACTGAATGATGTAAATGCAGGTTTATTTGTTTACCCTATGTTAATGGCGGCAGATATTTTATTGTATGATGTAAACTACGTTCCCGTTGGTAAAGATCAAGAACAGCATCTTGAAATGACAAGAAAAGTGGCCGGTGCATTTAACAGCCAAATGGGAGAAACATTTGTTATGCCTGAGGTTAAAATAAATGAAGATACAAAATTAATTCCTGGTACAGATGGGTCTAAGATGTCAAAATCTAAAGGAAATATAATTAATATATTCTTACCTAAAAATCAGCTAAAAAAGCAAATCAATAGTATTGAAACGGACAGTACGGCTTTAGAAGACCCAAAAGACCCTGACACGTGTAATGCGTTTACAATTTACAAATTGTTAGCTTCTGATGAACAAATTGAAACTATGCGCCAAAATTATTTGGCTGGTGGTTATGGATACGGTCATGCTAAAAAAGCAATATTAGAATTAATTTTGGATAAATTCTCAGCTGAACGTGAGCGTTTTGATTACTACATGAATAACAAGGAAGAGTTAAACGAAATATTACTAGAAGGTGCAAAAAAAGCAAGTAACGTTGCTGATAGCGTACTAGACAAGGTTAGAGAAAAATTAGGATTTACAGCCTAACTTAATAAAGCTATTTAATCATGAAATTGTGTATTGCTGAAAAGCCAAGTGTAGCCAAAGAAATTGCCTCTATTTTAGGAGCAAACCAAAGGCGTGATGGCTATTTTGAAGGCAATGGTTATTGTGTGAGTTGGACGTTTGGCCATTTATGCACACTTAAAGAACCACATGATTATACTTCTTTATGGAAGTGGTGGAATTTACAACACCTACCCATGGTCCCCTCATCTTTTGGAATAAAAGTAATGGAAAACCAAGGTGTTCAAAAACAATTTAACACCATAAAAACATTAGTTGACCAATGTGATGAAGTTATAAATTGTGGGGATGCCGGGATTGAAGGAGAATTAATACAACAATGGGTTTTATTAAAGGCAAACAATACTAAACCCATTAAACGATTATGGATTTCATCTTTAACAGAGGAAGCCATCAAAGAAGGGTTTGCCAATTTACGTGATGGCAAAGAATTCATTAATTTATATAAAGCTGGTTCAGCCCGTGCAATTGGCGATTGGCTATTAGGAATGAACGCTACGAGACTTTATACACTAAAGTATGGTAGAGAAAAACAAGTTTTATCGATAGGCCGTGTACAAACACCAACCCTAGCAATGATTGTGGAAAGGCAGTTAACGATTGAGAAATTTAAGCCTGAAAAATATTGGGAGTTAAAAACAGTGTATCGTGATGTATTGTTCAATTCAACCGTTGGTAAAATAGCCACTATTGAAAAAGGAACTGCTGCCATAGACTATATAAAAGGTAAAGCATTTACAGTAGACTCATACGAACAAAAAGAAGGTAAAGAGCACCCACCACGCTTATATGATTTAACATCCATTCAAGTAGAAGCCAATAATAAATTCAACTTTACGGCTGATGCGACATTAAAACTAGTACAATCATTATATGAAAAAAAATTAGTGACTTACCCTAGGGTAGACACCACCTTTTTACCAGATGATGTGTATCCTAAAATACCTAAAATTTTACAAGGCTTGAACTTTTTTTCTAGCTTAACAGAACCTTTAAAAGGAAAACCATTACGTAAATCAAAAAAAGTATTTAACAATAAAAAAGTAACTGATCACCACGCTATCATTCCTACTGGAATCCCTATGAGCGGTGTAACACCAGACGAACAAAGTATTTACAACACAATCACAAAACGTTTTATATCTGTATTCTACCCTGATTGTACAGTATCTAACACCACCGTAAAAGGTCACGTTGACAAAGTAGAATTTAAAGCTACGGGTAAACAAATAATCTATCCAGGTTGGCGTACCGTTTACGCATCCGACAAGAAAGAAAACTCAAAAGACAAGGAAAATTTAATGCCGTCTTTTGAAAAAGGAGAAAGTGGAATACATGACCCTCAATTGCAAGAAAAAGTAACTTCTCCACCTAAATATTTTACAGAAGCAACTCTTTTAAGAGGGATGGAAACGGCAGGTAAAAATGTAGATGATGAAGATTTACGTGATGCCATGAAGGAAAACGGAATTGGACGACCATCAACAAGAGCCAATATTATTGAAACTTTATTTAGGCGTAAATATATTGAAAGAAGAAAGAAAAACTTACACGCCACAGTTACCGGTGTCGACTTAATTGGGACTATCAAGTCTGATTTATTAAAGTCAGCAGAATTAACAGGACAGTGGGAACGCAAATTAAAGTTGATTGAAAAAGGCGAATACCAAATAGATGACTTTAAGAAGGAGCTAATTGAAATGATGGTTGAAATTACCAACAATGTGAAATTTGCGGAAAATAAAAAGATTGCTGCTTCAGATTCTTCGAAACCTAAAGAAAAGAAAAAACGAGAACCCAAAAAAGTTATACCAATTGAAGAAATGAATTGCCCTAAATGTAAAACAGGAAATTTATTGAAAGGTAAATCAGCTTATGGCTGTTCAAATTTTCAAAAAGGATGTAAAACAGTTATTCCTTTTGTATTTATGGGTAAAAAACTAACAACTAAACAATTATCCGATTTAATTTTAAAAGGTAAAACCACAAAAATTAAAGGATTCATGACTTTAGACGACTCTACAAAACGAGATGGCAAGATCATTTTCAACTCTGATTTTAAAGTCATTCTAGAAGGATAAATCAGAATCACACAATTGTTAACAATACTAAAAAAGCCCATAAAACTAAAGTTTTATGGGCTCTGTTTTATTACCTATTAGAACACTAACCCTCCATAGTTAAGCTTTCCACTCTAAACCCAATATCTAAAATATCTCCTAAATCATTATCAAACATAGCTTGCTCTAATTTAAAAGTATAAACACCTGGATCTGTTAAATAACCTTTCATAATCATTGCTTTATTTTCAATAACAGTTCCACTTACGTTACCTAGCCACTTTCCGCTAGGTTCTGCTAAAAAGAATTCTAAAGCAGCAGTATCTAGTGTTCCATTTGGATAATCTGAATACAAATTCATATAAATATTACTAAACTCATAATCTAATGTAGTTCTCATATTTAAGAATATCTTACAAGGCGTCATTGAATCCGTCATGGTAAATGAAAATGTTTTAACATCACCATATGTCCAAACATTATCCTCAAATGACTGGTTATTTTCATAAATCACCCCTTCATCACAAGATGTCAACCCTATGAATACACTAAATATTACAAGCAGTGTACTAATCTTTTTTACCATCTGATTTAGGTTTTTGTTGTGGTTTAGTTGATTTTTTCTTTTTTGGCTGCCCACCTTTATCATTTGGACTTTTTTGCACCTTTTTTTGTTGATTTGGGTTGTTACGGTTAGCTTTTTCGTTATTAGCAATTTGCTTTGCAGTTAACTCCCTTTTAGGCTTCTTTCCTTGCTGATCCTGCTTGGGCTTACTTGATTTATTAGGTTTCTTATCTACAGACCTCCCCTTGCCTTTAGGACCTTTATAATTAGGATTATTTCTGTTCGCCTTTTCGTTATCAATTGGCTTATTAGAACTCTCTTTATCTTTTGTTCTTTTGCTCTTTTGAGAAACTTTATTTGATTCAGAAGTCGTATTTTTAACTACTTTAGTTTGCTTAGTTTTAGAGTTAGACGTCTTTTTCTTTTTACGTTTAAACACATGTTCAAACCTATTCAAACTATCTTGTCCAACCACATTAGTATAATCCGGAACTTTCTCTTCAACGGCTTCCATGAAATCTTTTAAATCATGAGGCTTTTTACCGTCTTTGTTCATTTTTATAATCTCTCTTACCTTATCGGGCTTGATAGGAATAAATCCTGACCCAGCACCCTCAGACCCGTTTTCATACAAATACCACATTTGCTTTTTAAACACATCAGTTTTAATGTGAAACGCTCTTCCTTTTGCAGTATTTAGCTTTATATCCGTACGTGGAAACGATTTCAACGCATCCACATATGTATCTAATTCAAAATTTAAACAACATTTAAGTTTACCACACTGTCCCGCTAATTTTTCTGGATTTAAAGACAACTGCTGATAACGAGCAGAAGCCGTAGAAACTGATCTAAAATCAGTTAACCAGGTCGAACAACATAATTCACGTCCACAAGAACCAATACCACCCAAACGAGCAGCTTCTTGACGAACACCAATTTGTTTCATCTCAATTTTCACTTTGAAAAAATCAGCTAATTCTCTAATTAATTGTCTAAAATCAACACGTTCATCCGCTGTGTAATAAAACATAGCTTTTGTACCATCCGCCTGGTATTCAACGTCAGAAATTTTCATTTTTAAACCAACCTCAGAAGCTATTTGACGCGCTTTAAGCATAGTTTCAGCTTCTCTATTTCTAGCTGATTGCCATTTTTCAATATCTTCTTTTGTCGCTTTATTTTTTATACTGCGCGCCTCATGAGCTTTAAAGTTTGATGTTTTTTTACGAACTTGTATTCTTGCTAATTCCCCAACAACAGATACTACACCCATGTCAAAACCCGGGCTTGCATCAACTACAACAACATCTCCAACTAAAAGTGGAATGTTTTTTATATTTCTAAAAAAAGTTTTTCTACTATTCTTAAAACGTATTTCAACTATATCGTAAGTGCTTTGACCATTTGGTAACTCAACGTTAGCCAACCAATCAAAGACAGGTAATTTACCACATCCTCCGGTTCCACAAGAACCGTTACTTTTACACCCATTAGGTACGCTATTGCTACTTCCACAATTTGAGCATCCCATAATTTTTGTAAATTTTTAATTTAATTATGTAAAGTTACAATTTTAGTTTGACTTTAAAATCAAATTACAGTTTTTGATTAAATGAATTTTGTTGATAACACAAATAAATATATCTAGTGATAGTCAGTAAAACACAAAAAAAAATAAGTATTTTCGTAACGCGCTGAAATTAACAAAAACGAATGAAATTAAAAAGTAATAAAAAGTTTATAACCGCTTTCACTGCAAGTCTATTACTTTGGGTAATTGGATTTAGCTTACTTCATTTTAAATTAAACAATCAATTTGATGAAAATTCGGTAGAAAAATTTCAACAAAAATTTCAACAAAAGGAAGAAAAACTTCATCATTCAATTGATAACCTAAGTTACTTAATCAATTCACATCATTCTATAAATGACTTATACTCACTTTCAACCAAATTATCCAAAGAAGAACATATAGATGTTTTTATTTACGTCAATGACTCCTTAGTTATTTGGACAAATAACCATGTCACTATTCCGATTACCAGTCCAAATAAATTGATTAATGAAGAAGTGGTCAAACTATCGAACGGGTGGTATTACTTATATAAAACCAAAACAGATAGCTTTACGGTCTACGGGTCATTTTTAATAAAAAGTACGTTTGAGTACGAAAATCAAGATTTACAAAATTCATTTTCCCCATACTTCTCAGGAATATTTGATGGCGAAATTCAATTAGCTAACACCGAAAATTTTACGATAAAAAATCAAGAAAACGAAACTGTATTTTCAATACAACCTTCTGAAATTTACTTAAAAAATGAAATTGTAGAAGGTATTGTATTTGGATGTTACTTAATTACAATTTTTATATTTCTACAACTTATTATCTCTTCTACTCAAACCCTTTTAACAAAAAAATCATACTTATTAATTGTATTTCCAGTAACATTAATAATTATAAGGTTCTTATCCATTAAACTAAATTGGTTTAAATTATTTGACGATTTTAAGTTGTTCAGTCCTGAATTATTTGCCTCCTCAGAATACACTTCTTGTTTAGGAGATTTAATAATTAACGTAGCGATCTTTTATTTTTTAGTCCACTTTTTATTAAAAAGAACTCAAACTTGGTTTGATCAGAGGAATAACAAAAGAAACCTTGTTGTATTTATTATTCCACTTTTTTTAATTAGTTATTATGTCGCTTTTAAAATCAATGATTTAACTTACTCATTGGTGTACGATTCAAAAATAGGATTTAACTTAGAGTCATTATTTGATTTGGATTTTTATAGTTTTTTGAGTATTATAATTATTGGCACTTGTTTTTATACTTATTTTAAACTCACCCAATTCATAGTCATCCAATTAAAATTGAATAATTTTGAATGGAATAAATTAGCCTTTCTTTGGGTAATATGTTCATCAATTTATATGGTAATTGACCTTTATTATTTTCAACATAGCTTCTTAACTTCAATTTGGCCTTTAATATTAAGTGGCGTTTTAGTTTGGTTTGAATTCAAAGAAAAATCATATAAATTTATTCATGTCATTTCAATCTTAGCGTTTATCTCATTCTATGCAGCCTATATACTCCAAGATTATTCTAATTTAAAAGAAAAGGAAATTCGAAAAGTATATACGGAAGAAATAGCTACAGATGAGGACCCAATAACCGAAATTGAATATGATGGTATTGAAAATAAATTAAGGAAAAGTGAGTTTTTGATTGATTATATAAATGGCTCTATTCATAAAACAAACTTCAACACACTTATTGAAAACGACTATTTTAAAAAATTAAAGACAAAATACGATTTAACATTTCACTTATTCAACTCCAACAAAAAAAGAATTGTTGACTACAGTAATAACACAACAACTAGTTATAAAAAGTTAAACTCTATAATTCAAAACACTGGAAAAATATCCTCTATTAACCCACACATCTATTTTATAAAAAACTACACTGAAAAGTTAAGTTATCTAATAAATTATCCGATCACAAAAAGCGATTCAGTTTACGGCCATTTAGTAGTGGAAATGCGCTCTAAAAAATTCCCTATTGACATTGGATTACCTTCTCTTTTATTAGAGAAAGGAACCAAATCAATAACTGAACTCAAAAACTATTCAATAGCCAAGTACATTGAAGGGAATTTAGTAAGTACTAAAGGTGAATATAATTATCCATTTGAACCTGCTGATTGGTTTTTTTCTAATCACGATTATTATGTAAAAGATGGTTATAATCATTATGTTTTAATTTCAGAAGCTGGTAAATACACTATTTTATCAAAAAAAGAAAGCACTCTCATTTCTTTAATAACTGCCTTCTCCTATCTATTGATAATTTATGGCGTCTTTTTACTAATTCCGCTTTTCTATCAACAATTTAAAGGCATTAAATTTTCTCTTAAAAACATTACACTAAATGTCAAAATTCAAACTGTATTAATTGGGTTAATCTTATTAAGTTTAATTGTCTTTGGAATTGGTGCAGGTACATTTGTTATAAAACAATATCACGCCAGCTCTAAAGCGTTTATTAAAGAAAAAACAGGATCGGTAAATACTGAATTACATCATAAATTAGGTAATGAACAAGAATTGAATTCAGATTTAGTTTATTTAGAATATTTATTAAAAAAATTCTCTCGTGTTTTTGTAACAGACATTAATCTTTATGATGTAAATGGTAATTTACTTGCCTCTTCTCAACCAAAAATATACTCAGTCGGATTAATCTCTAAAAAAATGAATCATACTGCTTTTGGCGAACTTAGACTTGATAAAAAAAGTGAATTTATCCATACAGAACAGATAGGAAATTTGGATTACTTATCATCTTACGTTCCTTTTGTAAATAAAGAAGGGAAACTTTTGGCCTACCTTAATTTACAATATATTTCAAAACAGGATGAATTAAAAAATCAAATTTCTGGATTTTTATTAGCCATTATTAACATTATGGTATTAATGCTAGCCATTTCTACTATTTTGGCTATTGTGTTATCCAATAAACTTACCTCTCCGTTAAAATTTATTCAAGATAGCTTAAACAAAGTTCAATTAGGATCCTCTAATAATGAAATTGAATATGAAGGCACAGATGAAATTGGAGACTTAGTTCAAGAATACAATAGAAAAGTAGCAGAACTTCAAGAATCTGCTGCACAATTGGCAAAAAACGAGCGTGAAAGTGCATGGCGAGAAATGGCAAAACAAGTAGCACATGAAATTAAAAATCCACTTACACCAATGAAGCTTTCGATTCAACATATGAAACGTTCTATAGAGGTGAAAGATGAAGTATCACAAAATAAATTGAATCGCGTAACAGCCTCATTAATTGAACAAATTGATGCCTTAACAAAAATTGCTAACGAGTTTTCAAACTTCGCTCAAATGCCAAAAGCAGTTGAAGAAGAAACCAATTTAACAACCATTTTAGAAAATGCGTACTCGGTTTTTGCCCAGCATGAAGACTACCAAATTGAATTCAATAATTTAATTGATTCAGAAGCCGTTATTTGGGCTGACAAAACACTTTGTTTACGCGTTTTTAATAATTTAATTAAAAATGCAATTCAAGCTATTCCTTCTACAGAAGAAGGGCTAATTAAAATTAACTTATCGGAAGAAAACGCATTTTACATAGTTGAAATTAGAGATAGTGGCGTAGGAATTTCAGACGAACAAGTCACTAAGATATTCGTTCCATATTTTACTACAAAATCTACCGGAACAGGCTTAGGATTAGCTATGTCAAAACAAATAATTGAAAATATGAAAGGACAAATTTATTTTAAATCTACTATAGGAAAAGGGACTAGTTTCTTTGTATCTTTCCCAAAATATAAAACAAACTAATTATGGATACTTATGCATTGATAATTGGAATTTCGGGTATCATCATTATCTCTTTCCTCTTTAATATTATATCAAAAAAAACTAATATACCTTCTGTATTAATGCTTATTATTTTAGGAGTTTGCATAAAAGAATTTGGAGGAGAACAAATCAATACTGATGTATTTGCAAATCTTTCGGTCCTTGAAATGGTTGGTAACGTTGGTTTAATAATGATTGTTTTAGAAGCTGCTTTAGATTTAGATTTAAAACGTGAAAAAATTGGTTTAATTGTTAAATCATTTTTTGTAGCATTAATCGCACTAATAGCCTCATCTTTTGCCATTGCTTATATCATCATGTATTCTATTCAAGACCTACCTGACTTATATAAAGCGCTTATCTATGCGGTACCGCTATCTATTATGAGTTCAGCCATTATTATCCCTTCTGTAGGAGGCTTAAAAGAAGACAAAAAAGAATTTATGGTTTATGAAAGCACCTTCTCTGATATATTAGGGATCATGTTTTTCTACTTTTTAATAGGTGCAGAAGTAGGAGCTTCTACTTCAGAGATAGCTATAGACGTTGTTAAAAATATCGGTGTTACTGTTATAGTTTCAATCCTTTTATCGTATGCTTTGGTATACGTGTTTCAAAAATTAACATCACAAGTCAAATTATTTTTAATAATCGCTGTATTATTTTTAATGTATGCTTTAGGCAAAAAACTTCATTTATCATCCCTATTAATCATCTTATTCTTTGGGTTAGTATTAAACAATACTCCTCTCTTTTTTAGAGGTAAATTAAGTAAGTATGTCAACAAGGAAACTGTAAAGCCAATCATGCACGATTTTCATATTTTAACCTTGGAGTCTGCCTTCGTTATACGCACATTTTTCTTTGTAATTTTTGGTATGTTTATCTCTTTAAAATCTTTGATAGATTGGAAAGTGACTATTATTAGTTTAGGCATTATTGGTGCATTATATGCAGTACGTTTTTTAACATTGAAATCAATTGTGCAAAAAGATATTACTCCTCAGTTATATATTGCGCCTAGAGGGCTAATAACTATACTACTATTTTTTGTAATTGAAAGTCACCCTGAATTTAATATTACCCAATTTAATGAAGGTATTTTACTATTTGTCATTATCATATCAAGTATAATAATGACATGGGCCTTAATAAAATATAATGGAGGTAATGTGAAAGATGTATTACTAGCTCAAATGCCGAGCCTTAAAGTTGATAAAAACAATGATGCTTTGAATGATAAATCTGAAGACAACATTGAACACAGTGTAGAAGAACAAGATTTTAATAATTTCTAGAAAATAATTTAATAAAAAAAGGAAAGCTACAGTTGCTTTCCTTTTAAATAAAATTTAGTAGTAATAATCTTAGTCTACAACAGACCCTGCCACATTAGTACATCTATACCTGTATCTAATACGACCACCTTTAGAAGTACCTTCAGTAATATTCACTGCCGTTGATCTATCCATGAATAATGTAGCATTTCCTAACGCCAAATTTGACTTTTTATTCACTCCTAAAACAAGGTTAGTACCACCGTTATCTGCTGTAAAAAATAACGCATCTTGCCCCCAAGTCGGAGTCCCAACAAAACACCCAACATGCTGATTTGCTGAAAGAGCTGTACCGTCCCACGTTAAAGTTTGAGCTATTGATTTTGTTAGCGTATCGAATCCAGAAGGAAAAGCAATAGATTCACCATTAGGAACAGCATTTGTATATTCGTCTCCGTTTGAATTAGTATACACAAAAGAACCAGAATTAAGTTGACCTGCATACTCTTTATGATGACCATTATACCATACGTTATAAGGTAATACTTCACCATTAAAAGTAACTGATGCGTTGGTTGAATCTGTCAACTCTAACACCGTTCCAGTGACACTTCCAAATCGAAACCTAGCAACGGCGTGGGTTTTATCGTCATTTTGATTATAAAACAATTCATAATCACAATAAATTTTATCTTGATTCACATCAACTGAATCTTCTTTATTACATGACGCCAATCCTAAAAACAGAAGTCCTAATAGCCAAATTGATTTTTTCATAATACATATTTTACAATACAAGATAGTTAAAAAATTTATCTTCTATCCTTATTTGATTTTTGAATTTCTAAAGGATTAGCAGTGATTTCTTTATGCATTTTCCTCATTTTAAACACATCACACGCTAAGAAGTATGCATTTCTAAACGAACGTTCAGAAGCAACGTTTTTCCCAACAATATCGTAAGCAGTTCCGTGATCAGGAGATGTTCTTACAATCGGCAATCCGGCTGTAAAGTTTACACCTTCATCAAATGAAATAGATTTGAATCCGGTCAAGCCTTGATCATGGTACATAGATAATACACCGTCAAAGTTTTTTAAATTTGCTGACCCAAAAAACCCATCAGAAGAATAAGAACCATAAACTAATTCTCCTTCATCAAATATTTTTTTAACAACGGGGTTAATGATATCAATTTCTTCATTTCCTAAAGTACCTCTATCTCCAGCATGTGGATTTAATCCTAACACAGCTATTCTTGGTTTACGAATTGCAAAATCCGTTTTTAACGTCTTTAAAAATAGTCGTAATTTGCTTTCAACTGCTTCCTTTGTAATCAATTCTGCAACATCTTTTAATGGCACATGTCCAGTTACAACAGCTACTCTTAATTCGTCAGCTACCATTAACATCAACACCTCTTCCGAGTTTGATAAATCAGCTAAATACTCAGTATGACCCGGAAAGTTAAACCCAGCACTTTTCACACCATCTTTATTTATAGGTGCAGTGACTAACACATCTATTTTATTAGCTGTTAAATCAGCAGTTGCAGCTTCTAAAGACAATAAAGCATATTTACCTCCGATTGGATTTTGTTCTCCTAAGTTTAACTTTACCTCTTCTTTCCAACAATTTATTAAATTAATTTTTTTTGGTTTTGCTTTAGTCGCATCATCAATGGGCAATACATTAAAGTCAGTATTATTAATCGCCTTTTTATGAGCTGAAATCACTTTTGAGCTTCCATAAATAATTGGAATAGAATTCTCAAACATTTTAGCATCTTTTAAGGTTTTAATAATCACCTCAAGACCCACACCATTGATATCTCCAACTGTTATACCTACTCTTATTACATCACTCATAATTAGTTTGCTTTTTGTGATAAAAATTCAATTAATAATCTTACTCCTGCACCAGTTCCACCTTGACCACGATACCCTTCCTTTTTATGTGTAAAAGCAGGTCCGGCAATATCAATATGAATATAAGGGTAATCAGTAAAATGTTCTAAAAATTTCCCTGCAGTTATCATCCCTGCATAAGGACCTCCTAAGTTTTTCAAATCTGCAATTGGAGATTTTAACATCTCATTAAAATCGTCCCAGAAAGGAAAAGTAACAACTCTATCATAAGTTTGTGTCCCTGCTTTCTCTAATGCTTTTAATTCCTTTTCTTTAGCATTACCCATTGAAATACTCGCAAAAGTACCAATTGCTGCCACTGCAGACCCAGTCAATGTAGCTGCATCTAATACTAATTCTGGATTATATTTCTTAGCATAAGTTAAAGCATCTGCTAAAACCATTCTTCCTTCAGCATCCGTATTCAACACTTCAACCGTTGTTCCATCCATCATTGTAACAACGTCACCTGGCGCATATGCATTACCACCTGGTCTATTATCAGTTGCAGGAATTAATGTAATAATATGTAAAGGTAATTTTAATTTAGCTGCTCCATAAATAGTCCCAGCCATTGCTGCTGCACCACCCATATCACTTTTCATAAAGTCCATTGAATTCCCAGTTGGCTTTAATGAAAGTCCTCCTGTATCATAAACAATTCCTTTACCAACTAAAACGATTGGTTTTTTATTTTTTGCATTTTTTGGTTTCCATTCTAAAATTGTAAATGTTGGCGGATCAATAGACCCTTTATTTACAGCTAACAAACCACCCATTTTTAAAGCGGTAATTTTCGATTTTTTTAGAATATCTACTTTGACACCAACTTTTTCACATTTTTCTTTTACATCAGTAGCTAATCTTTCTGCTGTTAGGTAAGACAAAGGTTCGTTCACTAACTCCTTTGCCCAATTGGTAGCATCTGTAATTGTATTACACCTAGACACATCAACAGATTTGTTAGTTGTTGTTGCTGTTATTAATTTAGCTGCTTTGTCCTTTTTATCAGTGAAATATTTCAAAAACTCATAAGATGATAATGCCAAACCTTCCATTACTAAAAATATTGAGTCCGAATTATTTCCATCAATCTGAACCGAACTCGTTTCATTCTTTAATAACTCAAATACCTCATGCCCACATTTCCTTAATGCTTCCTTATTTTTAGGATCTTTTAAATTCTCAGATTTTACAAAAATTAAATACTCACCATCTTTTATCACAAAAGCCATTGATGATTTTTCAAGTTTTGCTAATACAAACGAAGAATTACCTGCACTTAAACCAGCAATTTCCCCATCAGCTTTGAATTTTTTTAAATCTTTTGAATCGATAACATAAACTGAATGTTTTGATTTTACAGCCTTGTTGTATTTTAGTTGAATGCTCATATATTTGAAAATTTTATGCCTTAAAGATACTATTTTTTATGTTTTCTCCTCTCTTTAACAAATCGTTTTTATCTTTACTAAGATAAAAAACAGATTATCAATTTCATTTGCATGGCGACAAGTTTAATATAGACGCCTTAGACTTTGAAAATAGTGCCCGCAAATAAAATATTTATTAAAATCACATTTTGTTGATAAAATATATCACTACAATCTATCACAATTGTTAGATTTGTAAAAAAATAATCAAAATGAATATATTAATTTTAGGATCAGGAGGAAGAGAACACGCTATTGCTTGGAAAATTACTCAAAGTTCACAATTAGACAAATTATTTATTGCGCCTGGAAACGCAGGTACAAGTCAATTGGGAATGAATGTAGATATGAATGTTAATGATTTTGAATCAATAGGCAAATTTGCTATTGAAAATAAAATCGATTTCATAATGGTTGGCCCTGAAGACCCATTAGTAAATGGAATTCATGATTATTTTTTAGCTGATGACAATTTAAAGAAAGTTGCGATTATTGGACCAAATGCAGAAGCTGCTCAACTAGAAGGAAGCAAGGATTTCTCTAAACAGTTCATGAAACGTCATAATATCCCAACAGCGAAATACCAAACCTTCACAAAGGAAACCTTAGAACAAGGGTATGCTTTTTTAGAAAAAATGAAACCACCATATGTTTTAAAAGCGGATGGTTTAGCGGCAGGAAAAGGAGTTTTAATTCCAACAACCTTAAAAGAAGCTAAAGCGGAATTAAAAAACATGTTAGCAGATGCTAAATTTGGTGATGCCTCCTCTAGAGTTGTTATTGAAGAATTTTTAACAGGAATTGAATTATCAATGTTTGTAATGACAGACGGTGTTTCGTATAAAATTTTACCAGAGGCTAAAGATTATAAAAGAATTGGAGAAGGTGACACAGGCTTAAACACTGGTGGAATGGGAGCAGTATCTCCTGTACCTTTTGCAACACAATTATTTAAAGATAAAATTGAAAATCAAATCATTATCCCTACTATTAAAGGGCTTAAAAAAGATGGGATTGAATATAAAGGATTTATCTTCATTGGTATTATTAAAGTAGGGAACGAACCTTATGTAATTGAGTATAATTGTAGAATGGGAGATCCTGAAACAGAAGTTGTAATGCCTAGATTACGTTCTGATATTTTAGATTTATTTGAAGGTGTAGCTACGCAAACATTATCGGAAAGAGATGTTGTCTTTTATGACAAAGCTGCTGCTGGTGTGATGATGGTATCGGGTGGATACCCAGAAGCATACGAAAAAGAAAAGGAAATTAAAGGGATGGACTCAATAGTTGACTCAATAGTTTACCACGCTGGAACGAGAAAAGATGGTGCAAAAACAATATCTGCCGGTGGTAGAGTACTTTGCGTAACTTCTTATGGTAAAACAATTGAAGAAGCACTGGAAACAAGTTATGCTAACGCTTCAAAAATTTCTTTTGATGGCGCTTACTACAGAAAAGACATAGGTTTTGACGTTGAAACAGAAAAAAAATAATAAAACTATAGGTTGAGTTTACAAAATATTGTAAATTCGTTCAAAACAATTCTATTAATTAAATGGAGGACGACCCCCAAAGTACACAGCGCATAAAAATATTAACTTCTTCTTTTGATAGTTCTAAAATATGGTAAATTTATTTATTATCATATCAACGTTGATAGCGTCTGCATTTTTTTCGGGCGTTGAAATTGCCTTCGTATCCGCCAATCGATTAAAAATTGAATTGGATAAAAACCAAGGCTTTATGTCTGGTAAAATATTATCCTATTTTGTTCAGCACTCATCTAAATTTATTAGCACTTTACTTTTAGGCAATAACATTTCATTAGTCGTATACGGAATATATATGGCTATTGTTTTAGAACCACTCATAGAAAATATAACGGAAATTGAGGCAATTATTTTATTATCACAAACTATAATCTCAACATTAATAGTTTTAATCACTGCTGAATTTTTACCTAAAGCTATATTTAGAATTAACCCAAACCGTACACTAAGTATGGTTTCAATACTATTAGTAATAGTTTACGTTTTTCTTTTTATACCTACTTACATTACCAACACCATCTCTCATCTATTCCTCAAACTATTTAAAATAAACACGACCACTACTCAGCAAGCGTTTACAAAAATTGACCTTGACGACTATGTTCGTGACGTGAACGATAGAATGAATGGAAAAGCTGAAATGGACAATGAATTAATCATTTTACAAAACGCACTCGAATTCAACACTATAAAAGTAAGAGATTGTATGGTTCCAAGAACTGAAATACTAGCTTTAAACATTGAAGATTCAATACATCTCTTAAAATCAAAATTTATTGAAACCGGATACTCTAAAATATTAATTTTTAGAGACAACATTGACAACGTAATAGGATACGTTCACTCTTTTGAGTTATTTAAAAAACCATCAAAAATAAAAAACATACTATTACCTATCACCATTGTTTCAGAAGCAAGCTTCATTGAGGACGTTATGGATCAATTTAGTAAGAAGAAGAGAAGCATGGCTGTTGTTGTTGACGAATTTGGCGGCACATCTGGACTAATTACAGTAGAAGATATAATTGAAGAAATATTTGGTGAAATTGAAGACGAGCACGACACCGTTGACTTAATTGAAAAAGAACTAAACAATGGAGAGTATGTCTTTTCTGCAAGACAAGAAATTGATTACATAAATGATAAGTTTAAACTTAACATTGAAGAAAGTGATGAATATACTACTCTATCAGGATTCATACTAAGCCAATTAGAAGAAATCCCTCAAAAAGGGAATTCGTTTAAATATAAAGACTACGAATTTGAGATACTTGAGGTGTCAAACACTAGAGTTGAGGAAGTATTAATTCGTATTATTAAAGATTAAAATACTACCTTTGTCTTATAATTTTATAATTGAACCATGTTTAAAAACGGTATTACAAAAGACACTAAAGATCAACCAAACAAAATCAACAGATTAGTTGAAGGCACAAACATTAAAGGAGACATTGTGTCCGACAGTAACATTAGACTGGATGGTGAATTATTTGGTGACCTCACAACAACTGGAAAATTAGTTATAGGACCTTCAGGTAAAATCACTGGAAACATAGTATGTTCCAATGCAGATATTGAAGGAACAATCATTGGCACAATCAAAGTGGACGAATTTTTATACTTAAAAGCAACAGCAGTATTTAAAGGAGACATTACGACAGGTAAAATTAGTATTGACAAAGGCGCTACATTTACAGGAACTCATCAAATGAATGATGAAGTTTCAAGAAACGTGAATCAAACCATTTCAACATCAGAAGAATCTGATATAGTCTACTAATCATGACTCCTAAAAAAGAACCAAAAAAATCAGATTACTTAAGATATTCTTCATTAGGATTTCAAATGGCCATTACCATTGGTCTATTCGCATGGCTCGGTAACTTCTTAGACGAAAAATACAAAACTGAAGACCCTTATTATTCAATAGCATGTATTCTTTTTGGTATAGCCGTAGCCTTATATCAAGTCATTAAAGAAGTTATATCCTTATCAAAAGACAATGATGAATCAAACCCAAAAGATAAACTAGATGAAAAATAAGCAATTAAAAAATTCACTTTCTTTACTCGTTATTTTTTTAATATTCCTAGCAGGAGTACACATTATGTTACTCGAATATATCCTACCTGAAACATATACACAGATTGAGATTCTTTATATTTATTTATTTTTAGGAATATTTTCTTTATTAGGAATTAGCGCTATATTTTTAATCCACAACAATGACGACACTTTAATAGGCAAAGGCTTCTTAGTCTTTACAGTATTTAAAATACTCGGGGCCATAGTATTTCTATACCCTTGGCTAGCAGACCAAGACGACTACACAAGGCCATTTGTTTATCAATTTTTTGCTGTATTTTTTCCAACTTTACTATTTGAAACACTGGTTATTTTAAAAGTAATCAACGCCATTGAAGAGGAAAAAACAATAAATGATGAAAATCAAAGCGAAAAATAATTGTTAGTTAATTTATAATCCATAACTTTGCACCGAATTTTAGGTTAAACGATTATTATGTCGAATATTTTAAATATGAAAAAATTAGTTAAAGTACTATTAATTAGTGTTTTATTTTTCTCCGCAAATACTTCATTTGCACAAGGAGAAGACATAGAAAAACTTGCCAATGAATTTGGCGTTGTAACTATGTTGGATGGAATAATAAATCCTGAAAATCATGAACCAACCAAAGAACATGAAGAAGAAGGTTTTAGCCCAATCCACCACGTTATGGATGCGCATAACATTCATTTATGGGGAGAAGGACATGACGCAGTATCAGTTCCATTACCTATTATTCTTTGGACAGAAAATGGATTAATTACGTTTTTGTCTTCAGAATTTCATCATGATGATAAAGGACATCACGTAGTTGAAAAAAACGGAATGTCATTTGTAAACTTACATGAAACTATTTATCAATTAAACGCAGGAGCACATGCAATTGAACTGGATGCTGATCATCACGCATCAAATGCAATAGTCCCTTTAGATTTTTCAATTACTAAAGTAGTTGTTGCAATTTTCATTGTGGCCATCTTAATGTTATTAGTGTTTACATCTGTAGCTAAAAAATATAAAGGAGACAAACCACAAGCACCAAGAGGGATTGCATCTTTCATGGAGCCTTTAGTGCTATTTGTTAGAGACTTTGCAAAAGAAAATATCGGAGAAACAAAATACATGAGGTTTATGCCTTATTTATTAACTGTATTTTTCTTTATCTGGTTTGGTAACCTTTTAGGTTTAATTCCATTTATTGGTGGAATCAACATGACAGGTAATATATCTATTACTTTAATGTTAGCCTTAATGACTTTAATTATTCAAATCATCCATTCTAAATGGGCATTTTGGAGTCATATGTTAATGCCTCCTGGTGTACCAGTTGCATTATACCCAATACTAGTACCAATTGAATTAATTGGATTATTAGTTAAACCTGCCGCTTTAACTATTCGTTTATTTGCGAACATTACGGCAGGACATATTATCGTACTTTCAATTATCGGAATAATATTTATGAATCACAGTATGGCATGGGCAGGATTATCTGTACCTTTAGCTTTATTCATTTCTGTATTGGAAGTAACATTAGTGGCTTTTTTACAAGCTTACATCTTCACTATGTTGTCGTCAATGTTTATTGGCTCAGCTGTTGATGATGGACACCACTAATCAATAAACACGTATTAAATAAAAGTTAAATAAAGTAAAAAAGTAAATTATGGGAGCAATTGGAGCTGGATTAGCTGTATTAGGAGCTGGATTAGGAATTGGTAAAATTGGTGGATCTGCAATGGATGCAATCGCTAGACAACCAGAAGCGGCAAACAAAATTCAAACTGCAATGATTATTGCTGCAGCACTTATTGAAGGTGTAGCATTATTCGGTGTAGTAGTTGGAATGTTAGCTAACTAAATTAATTTAAACTTGAACATAGGGATTGCCTATGTTCAAGTTTACTTTTGTTTTAACTCAAATTAAAAAATTAAAAAATGGAATTATTAACACCTTCAGTTGGGATAATATTTTGGGGAACGATTGTATTCGTAATCTTAATGTTGTTATTAGCAAAATTTGCTTGGAAACCAATGCTTACAGCAGTAAAAGAAAGAGAACAAAGTATTTCTGAATCTTTAGAATTAGCCGATAAGACTAAAAATGAAATGATTCAATTACAAGCTCAAAATGAAAACTTGTTAAAAGAAGCGAGAGCAGAAAGAGACAATATCATTAAGGAAGCAAATGACGCAGGAAAAAGATTAGTTACTGAAGCAAAGGATATTGCTAAAACAGAAGCTGATAAAATGATTGCAGATGCACAGGTAGCTATTAACAACGAAAAGAATTCTGCAATGTCAGAAATCAAAACTCATGTTGCTGCTTTATCTTTAGAGATTGCTGAAACTATTATTAAAGGTCAATTATCGACTGATGATAAACAAAAAGCATTAGCAAGTCAATTAGCAGAAGACATAAGCTTAAACTAAACAAAAGATGAAAGGAACTATAATTGCAAAACGTTATGCAAAGTCATTACTAGACTTATCTTTAGAGAATAATAACTCTGAGAAAGTAAACAATGATATGGTTCAACTTTCTGAAATTTGTGCAGATTCAACAGATTTAATGTCTGTATTGAATAATCCTACAATTAATGCCGTTAAAAAAACAGAAGTTTTTACTGCACTATTTGGAGGAAAGGTAGAAAAGGAATCTTTAGATTTTATTAATTTAATTACTGAAAATTCAAGAGAAACTTTATTACCATCAATTGCACAAACTTTTATTAAGTTATTTAAACAGCATAACAATGTTTTAGATGTTGAATTAATTTCGACTGTAGTTTTAGATGAAGCTACAAAATCTAAAATTTTAGATAAAGTAAAATCTAATTATAAAGGATCTACAATTCAGTTAACTGAAACAATAGATGACTCAATATTAGGTGGATTTATTGTGAAAATTGGAGACATGCAAATAGATTCTTCTGTTGCAAGTCAATTGTCAAACTTAAAAAATGTATTACTTAATTAAGTAATTATTTATTATAAATAAAAAAAGTATTAGAATATGGCTAATATAAAACCAGCAGAAGTAACAGCAATTTTGAAAGAACAACTTTCAGGTGTTAAGACTAATGCAGAATTAGAAGAAGTAGGTACTGTATTACAAGTAGGTGATGGTATTGCTACGATTTACGGATTGAACGGAGTTCAGTACGGAGAGATGGTTGAATTCAAAGGAGGATTAAGAGGAATTGCTCTTAACCTTGAAGAAGACAACGTTGGTATTGTATTATTAGGTAAATCTGACAACTTAGTTGAAGGAGATACTGTAAAAAGACTAAAATTAACTGCTTCTTTACGTGTTGGTGAAGGAATTGTTGGTCGTGTTGTTGATACAATGGGTAACCCAATTGATGGTAAAGGACCAATCGTAGGTGAAACTTACGAAATGCCTTTAGAAAGAAAAGCACCTGGTGTTATCTATCGTCAACCAGTTACTGAGCCTTTACAAACTGGAATTAAAGCAATTGATGCAATGATTCCTGTAGGAAGAGGTCAAAGAGAGTTAATTATTGGAGATAGACAAACAGGTAAAACTACTGTTGCTATTGATACAATTATTAACCAAAAAGAATTTTACGATAAAGGGGAACCTGTATATTGTATATATGTTGCAACTGGACAAAAAGGTTCAACTGTTGCTGGTTTAGTTGATAAATTAACTAAAGCTGGTGCAATGGCATATACTACTATTGTAGCATCTAATGCTGCTGATCCTGCTGCAATGCAATATTACTCTCCATTTTCAGGAGCTGCAATTGGAGAATACTTTAGAGATTCAGGACGTCCTGCATTAATTGTATTTGATGATTTATCAAAACAAGCAGTTGCATACCGTGAAGTTTCTTTATTATTAAGAAGACCTCCGGGAAGAGAAGCTTACCCAGGTGATGTATTTTACTTACACTCGAGATTATTAGAGAGAGCTGCAAAAGTTATTAATGATGATGCAATTGCTCAAACTATGAATGATATTCCTCCATCTATTCAACATTTAGTAAAAGGTGGTGGTTCTTTAACTGCTTTACCAATTATTGAAACACAAGCTGGAGATGTATCTGCATATATTCCAACCAACGTAATTTCGATTACAGATGGTCAAATTTTCTTAGAGTCTAACTTATTTAATGCAGGTGTAAGACCAGCAATTAACGTAGGTATTTCTGTATCACGTGTTGGTGGGTCTGCTCAAATTAAGTCAATGAAGAAAGTAGCGGGTACTTTAAAATTAGATCAAGCGCAATACAGAGAGCTAGAAGCCTTTGCTAAGTTTGGTTCTGATTTAGATGCTGCAACTAAAGCTGTACTTGATAAAGGTGCAAGAAACGTTGAGATTCTTAAACAAGGAGAAGGTGAACCTTTCTCAGTTCAAGATCAAATTGCAATTATTTTTGCAGGAACTAAAGGTTTAATTACTAAAGTACCTGTTAACAAAGTAAAAGCGTTTGAAAAAGAATTAATTCAAACATTAAATACATCTCATAAAGATGTAATGGATGCTTTAGGAAAAGGAATCTATAAAGACCCTCAAACTTCTGTTTTAACGAAAGTTATTAAAGAATTAGCAGACAAATATTAAATTAAAATTGAACAAAGTTCTTGAAAAAGAGCTTTGTTCTTAAGTTTAAATTTAGGTAGACTATTACATTAGTCTTTTTCTAATAACTAAACATACAATGGCAAATTTAAAAGAAATAAGAAATAGAATAGTTTCAGTATCATCTACAATGCAGATTACGTCTGCAATGAAAATGGTATCGGCTTCAAAGTTGAAGAGAGCGCAAGATGCTATGACTCAAATGAAACCTTATGCTGAAAAGTTAAAAGAAATTTTAGCTAATTTATCTGCTTCTTTAGATACTTCTGAAAACATTTATTCTCAAGAAAGAGAAGTTAAGAATGTATTATTGGTTGTTATTACTTCAAATAGGGGGTTATGTGGTGGATTTAATAACTATGTTATTAAAAAAGCTTTAAAAATGGCTAATGAAGATTTTGAAGGAATGAATGTTTCTGTATTACCGATAGGTAAAAAAGCAACTGACTCTTTCAAAAAGACTGAATTCAATCAAACTAATTCATTTTTACCATCTAATGGTGATGAAATTTGGAATGAATTAAATTTTTCAAATTCAAATGACATTGCTGCAAAGATAATGACTGCATATGCAGAAGAAAAATTAGATAAGGTAGTTGTAGTATATAACACATTTATTAACGTAGCTACTCAAGTACCAACTGCATCTCAGTTTTTACCAATTGTACAAACTGAAGCAACTGAAGCAACTACAGCTGCTGATTACATTTTTGAGCCTTCTAAAAAAGAAATCGTAACTGAATTGATTCCTAAATCATTAAAAACTCAGTTTTATGCTCATTTATTAGAATCTCATGCAGGAGAACATGGTGCAAGAATGACTGCAATGCATAAAGCAACCGACAACGCATCTGACTTAAATAAAGAATTAAAATTACAATACAACAAAGCAAGACAAGCAGCAATTACTAATGAAATATTAGAGATTGTTGGTGGCGCTGAAGCTTTAAACAGTTAATTCGTAATTTTTCAAATTACTAAAAAGCGCTTCAATTTAACTTGAAGCGCTTTTTTTGTGGAAAAATTTCTTAGATAAATTTATACTTACCTATATTTGCAGTATGATTATAGAAATTGGTAAAGTATTAGTGTCGTCAGATATTTTAGATAAGCATTTTGTATGTGATTTGAATGCCTGTAAAGGCGCATGCTGTGTTGAAGGAGATGATGGAGCACCAATAAATCAAGAAGAAATTGATTTACTGGAAGAACATTTAGAAGACATTAAACCATATATGAATCAAGAAGGCATAGATGTCGTAAATGAGCAAGGTGTATTTTACATGGATCGATTTAACGAACCAGTTACCTCACTAGTAAATGACAAAGATTGTGTATTTGTCACTTTGGATGATAAAGGTATTACTAAATGTGGTGTTGAACAAGCGTACAGGGAAGGTAAAATTCCTTTTAACAAACCGGTCTCTTGCCATTTATACCCAATCAGAGTATCCAAGTTTTCTACTTTTGAAAGTTTAAATTATGACCGTTGGCCTATTTGTAACCCTGCTTGTAGCTTAGGGGAACAATTAAAAGTACCTATTTATAAGTTTTTAAAAGAACCGATTACCCGTGCATATGGAGATGAATTTTACCAAGAACTTGAAAAAGTAGATGAACAAATAAAAAATGTTGATCGATTAGACGACAAATAATATACTAAATTACTTAGTAGGGTGTTAATAAATCATAAAGATTTTAGCAGCTCTCAACTAAATAGAAAATTTTACGTTAATTCTACTATTACATTATAATATTGTATTTTTGCTAAAAACCATTTTATGTCAGATTATAAAGCAGGTCCATTTTTAGAACAAATTGAATTTCCACAGGACTTACGTGAGAAATTTGAGCTTGAAGATTTACCGCAAGTATCTGATGAAGTACGTCAATATATAGTGGATGTAATTTCGACTATTGGAAATTCACATTTTGGAGCCAGCTTGGGTGTTGTTGAATTAACGGTTGCTTTACATTACGCTTACAATACACCTATTGACCAATTGGTTTGGGATGTAGGTCACCAAGCTTATGGACATAAAATATTAACTGGAAGACGTTCGATTTTTCACACCAATAGAGTTTTCGGCGGTATGTCTGGTTTTCCAAAGCGTAGTGAAAGTGCATATGACACTTTTGGTGTTGGTCATTCATCTACTTCAATTTCTGGAGCGCTTGGAATGGCCATGGCCAATCAATATAAAAAAGACAATAGAAAACATATTGCTGTAATAGGTGATGGTTCTATGACCGCAGGTTTAGCTTTTGAAGGTTTAAATAACGCAGGTTTTAATAAAGAGTCTGATTTATTAGTTGTTTTAAACGACAACAATATGTCAATCGATCCAAATGTTGGTGCGTTACGTGAATATTTAACTGACATCACAACAAGTCATACATACAATAAAGTTAAAGATGACGTTTGGTCATTATTAGGTAAAATTTCAAAATTTGGACCCAATGCACAAACTTTAGCAACCAAAATATCAACTGCTTTAAAGGGTGGTTTATTAAAAGATTCAAATTATTTTGAAAGTTTAAACCTAAGATATTTCGGACCAGTTGATGGACATGATGTCATTGGGTTAGCCAAAATAATGGAAGATTTAAAAGATATTCCTGGGCCAAAACTATTACATATATTAACAAAAAAAGGTAAAGGATACAAGCATTCAGAAGAAGGAAATCCAACGCAATGGCACGCCCCAGGTGTATTCAATAAAGATACCGGAGAAATTATTAAAGTGATTCCAAAATCACCGCAACCTCCAAAATATCAAGAAGTTTTTGGCCATACTATCGTAGAGTTAGCTGAAAAAAATGACAAAATAATGGGTGTAACCCCTGCCATGCCATCTGGCTGTTCGCTTAACATAATGATGAAATCTATGCCTGATAGAGCATTTGATGTAGGAATTGCTGAGCAACATGCTGTAACTGTTTCTGCAGGAATGGCCACACAAGGCTTAGTTCCATTTTGCAATATCTATTCATCATTTATGCAACGTGCTTACGATCAAGTATTGCATGATGTAGCCTTACAAAACTTAAACGTAGTATTTTGTCTAGATAGAGGTGGTGTTGTTGGTGCAGATGGTGCAACACATCATGGTGCTTATGATATTGCCTTTATGCGTCATATTCCAAATATGATTGTAAGTTCACCAATGAATGAAGAAGAGTTAAGAAACTTAATGTTTACCGCTCAATTACCTGATCAAGGTCCCTTTTCAATACGATACCCTAGAGGAACCGGTGTGATGACACAATGGAAAACTCCATTTAAAGAACTAAAAATTGGTACAGCAAGAAAAATTAAAAACGGTAGCGATATTGCCTTTCTAACGATTGGACCAATGGGTAATGAAACTGTAAAAGCCTGTGCTGAATTAGAATCTCAAGGCATATCTACTGCTCATTACGACATGCGTTTTGTTAAGCCATTAGATGAAACTATTTTACATGAAGTATTTAGTAAATTCGATAAAATAATTACCGTGGAAGATGGGTGCTTAATGGGTGGAATGGGATCTGCTATTTTAGAATTTATGGCAGACAATAATTACCACGCTAAAGTCAAGCGTTTAGGAATTCCAGATAGATACCTCCAGCATGGAACACAAGCCGAACTATACAAAGATGGGAATTATGACAAAGATGCCATGATTGAAACGGCTCTGAAACTAGTTGGTAAAACTAATACATCAAGCATCAGTACAGTTGGCTAACGATTAGTTGTGTATTCTTACGAATTAGTGTATTTTAATGTTCTATGAAAAGAATTGCATTAATTAGTATCACCATATTATCACTAACAACCTGTAGAAAGGACAGTTTTGATGTGACTCAACTAGTAATTGGGGATCACAATCCAATGATTATAACTCAACACGACACCACAATAACAGGTGGTTACCAATATTGTGTGAAGTACAATTTAGATATTGACGAAGATGGAGTTAATGATTTTATGCTTGAGCATGAAGTTTGGGGGTCACCAGGTATGGGAATGCATCCCAGATCACAAATAAAATCTTTACACAACAAAGCTGAATTTTTTGGTATCACTTATATAGATACTTTATTTTTGAATAGAGACACTATCCACTACCCCATTATAGATAACGTTATTAACGTATCAGTATCAAACAACTATACTTGCCAAAGACTTAATTTAAATGATTCAATTCTAAACGTAGAACACACAAGTAGGATAAAAACCTTAGAAAACAATGATGTATTAAACATTAATGACTCATTTATTACTGACACCCTTCTGCTCGGTAATGACAATTATACCATTTACCAAGGCGAATTTACCAGTAATGATAGCGTCTATCACAGTTATAAAAATTATTATGGAGATTGTTATGACTTCCCATTTGACCAAATTACTTACATTGGTATAAGACTTAACGAAACCCAATTAGGATGGATAAAATTGGCCGTCTATGACAACTTCAAGGTCAACATAATAGAAACAGCCATTACAAAGTAGGATAAAACGCATCCACTAAATGTTCAAGATCAGTTTCTTTTGAGTTTAGAATTATTGAAATGATATCAAAGCGAGTATCTAAATCAATTTCATGTTCCTGAATGTAATCGTTGGCTACTTTAATAATGGTTTTTTGCTTAGACTTAGTTACCGTTTCTTCTGGTCCAGCTAAAAAACGACTGGCCCTAGTTTTCACCTCAACAATAATTAAGGTGTTATCAATTTCAGCAACAATGTCGATTTCGTTTCTTTTAAAGCGGTAATTTCTATTTAGAATTTTATATCCTTTTTTAACCAAGTAATTAAACGCTAATTCTTCTCCTTTAATTCCTAACTCATTATGGTCTGCCATTATTGTTTTTAAACAAATATACACTGATTTTTAATAGTATGATATATACCTTATTAGGAGAATACTTTGCAATTGAAGGGATTATACCTTTTGAAATATGTATATTGTATGACTCCTATACAAAAGACTATGCGATTAACCAACCTTGATATTTCCAAAATTTTGTTTCTAGACATTGAAACCGTTCCAGAAGTATATAAATTTGATGATTTAGATGACACTACGGCTGATTTGTATTTAAAAAAGAACAAGTACCTGCAAGAACGTGACGACTTGTCTAATGATGAAATATATGAGCGTGCAGGTGTTTTTGCTGAATTTGGTAAAATTGTTTGTATTTCTGTTGGCGTAGTTAGAACAAATGCGTTAGGTGAAAAAACTATGAACATGAAGTCCTTTTTTGGCCATGATGAAGCTAAATTATTAGAAGAGTTTACCGATATGCTTAAGACTTCTTATAACATGCCTAAACACTCTATGTGTGGACACAATGCTAAAGAATTTGATTTTCCTTTCTTAGCCCGTAGAATGTTGCTAAATGGTATTGATATTCCAAACATATTAGACATTGCCGGTAAAAAACCGTGGGAAGTGAATTTATTAGACACCATGGAATTATGGAAGTTTGGAGATTATAAACATTATACCTCAATTGCCTTACTGTGCCATATATTTAAAGTACCTACACCTAAAGACGATATATCTGGAGCAGATGTAGCTAGAGTCTATTATGAAGATGACGATTTGGAACGTATCGCTATTTATTGCGAAAAAGACGTCATTGCATTAATACAACTCTTTTTAAAGTTCAGAAATCAAAGTTTAGTAAAAGAAGAAAATATTGGATAGTTAAATTCTTAGTTCACCTAAGCCAACCCAAGGTAGACTCTGTGTACTCTACTAGAAATTAAACTAATAATTTCATACTCTATCGTATTCAATACCTTTGCCATTTTTGAAACTGAATTGTGTTCACCAAAAATCTGAACTTGATCTCCTACCATACACTTTAAATTAGAAATGTCAATCATACACATATCCATGCAAACATTTCCAATGATTGGTGCCATTTGTCCATTGATCACAAAACTCCACTTACCATTACTTAACTCACGTCTTAATCCATCTGCATAACCAACTGGAACTACAGCAATCTTCATATCCGTATCTGCTATAAATGATCGCCCATATCCAACAGAACCACCTTTATAAATTTCCTTTATTTGGGAGATTTGAGTTTCAAATGACAATACTGTTTCCAAACTATCTTGGTAATCATTCATCAAGCCATACATTCCAATACCTAACCGAACCATGTCAAAATGTGAATTCGGATAATTTAATGTACTTGCTGAATTTGCAATATGCTCTAAAAATGAATACCCTAAGCTGGTTTTTAACCTATTAGAAAAGTCTTTAAAAGTAATTATCTGACGTTCAGTAAATTTGGTTTCTACTAAATTATCAGCTACCGCTAAATGTGAAAAAACTGATTTCACAAACACCTCAGGTTGAGCATTCAAATGTGCAGTTAATTCATTCAAATCTTGTTCCACAAACCCTAACCTATTCATACCCGTATCCACCTTTAAATGAATGGGATAAGAATTAATATTCTTTCTGATTAGCGCACTAATAAATTCATCTAGGATTTCTAAACTGTATATTGAAGGTTCTAGCTCATAGTCAATAATATCATTAAACGCATCAGCTTCTGGATTCATAACTATAATAGGCTTACCAATGCCGTTATTTCTTAAAACGACTCCTTCATCAGAATACGCTACACCAAAATAATTTACATGTTGTGTTTCTAAAAACTGTGCTATTTGAACAATTCCTCCACCGTAACTTTGCGCTTTTACCATGGCTAAAATCAACGTTTCTTTTTTCAACTTAGTCCTATAAAAGTTTAAATTATCACAAATGGCAGGTAAATTAATCGTTAATTTTGTAATGTGTTTTTTAACTAAATACTTAGTAACTACTCTACCCAATTTGGTATCTCTTGCACCAGTAATTAAAATATTAGAATTATTGAATCGTACATCATCTCCAATAAAAGCTTCTACATTTAAATAGTTAGCTTGTAATTTTATTAATTTAGTAGAACTCCCACCTATCAAAATTACTTTATCGATCGCTTCTGAGTTTAATAATTTAATTGAATTATTAGAGAGAACAGTACCCTCTTTTGGCGCAATAATAATAATTTTAGTCCGCTTACTTCCTTCCGATATATTATTTAAATAATTGACCCCTATTTCTAAAGATTTATCATCTAGGGTGTATGCATCATTTATAATAACATTGCCGTTTACACCTTCCATACGCTCCATACGCATAGATATTGGAGGTAACTTTGCCAATTGATTTAAAATTTCATGCTTATCTATACCAAAATGCATAGCTGTTTTGAAAACCAAATTAGCGTTTCGACTTGATGCTAAATCCGTAAACGGAATATCAAGATTAATTAACTCATCATCATTCTGTATTAATGTATTTACATTATCAAACAACTTGAACTTTTCTATCCTTTTATGCTCTATACTCGTAAAATTCTCTTGGTGTGCATCTCCTAATCCAGTAAATATGCCAATAGTTGGCTTAATAATACCTTCTAATTGTTGCATTTCATTACCATACGAAATTCCAGCTTCAAAAATAGCAAGCGTATGGCTACTATTTAATTCAAAGACAGACAATGCCACACCCAACTGAGAATTATAACTTTTAGGACTACGACAAATATTAAATTTAGATTTTAATGTATGAAATAACCATTCTTTTACAGTTGTTTTACCATTACTACCCGTAATTCCAATCACTGGAATATTAAATTGTTCACGGTAATGTTTAGCAATTAATTGCAGTGCTAATACTGTATCATTTACTATTAATTGACTTGATTTTAATCCCTTTTGTTCCGTTTCTACTAAAACTGCACCTCCACTATTACTCACAAAACTTTCGCAAAACTCATGTCCATCAATAGTATACCCTTTTAAAGCAACAAATAGTGTATTTTGATTAATAATGGGACGCCTACTATCAATTACAATTCGGTCTATAACACTAGTTTCATCACCAATGATTAATCCATTTGTAATTTCAGCCAATTGTTTTAACGTGTAATTCAATTTCATAGCTTAAAAGTATAGATTATTTGAATAGTAACATGACTTACTCTACTAATTGTATAGTTTCTTTATTAACCGCTGATTAATTTATATAAAAAAACCATTCACATCAAATGCAAATGGTTTTTTTATCTTTAAATAATTTTCTTAAAGAGCTGCTTCAGCCTCTGCTTTGTCTAACGCTTCTTGAAACATATCCGCCATTCCTTCTTCAGTAAATCCAGCTTCTTCAAAAGCAGTTTCTAATCTACTCTCTTGGTAAAAACTTAACCCAACAGCAGATATACCTAAAACAACACCTACAATTGCCATTATATTCTTTGCTTTAGCCTTGTTAGCCATAACAAACCCAGCAATTCCTAATATTGCCGCAATTCCACCTAAAATCTCACCAAAAGTTAAGAAGGCTAACACAATTGCAACGATTCCAACAACCATTGCTGCAACTCCTAATCCTTTTCCTGGTGTTTTACCACCTGCTACTTTTTCACTCATAATTTTTTATTTTTAATTAATTTTAACAATTATAGTAATAAATAATGAGTTATCAAAACTTTAAACAGAATCGTTTATAGGTAAATTCGATTGATTTATGATTAAAATACACCCATTTATCTACATAGTACTTATTAATCAAATTGTAAAATCCGTGATATCTATTTAGTATTAATTCTGTGTCATGCTAAAATTTAAGGCTAAAAAAAGCTTAACACAACTTGGTTAAACTATATTTCAATATTGTGTCTAAGGTTGAAATCGAACTGGTTTACCGTCTTTTCTTACTTCAACCCCTTCTTTAAATTGCTTCTCTACTACTTTTCTACCTCTTTTATCATATAATAGCATTTTACCATCTTTCACACCGTCTTTATACTGAATTTCAGAAGTTACTTTGTAAGGTCTCCATTTATATTTAGTAGTTGTCCCATTCATACTACCGTCTTTATACTCTATAGTTTGCATAGCCTTAGTTCCACCAGGAAAGTAATATGACCACACTCCTTCTTCTTTTCCGTTTTTATATGTCCCATCATGTGTTTTACCACCATCCTTTTGAGAATACCAAGTCCATTTACCATGTTTCACACTTTCTGGTACCTTACGTTTAGCATAAGGCCCAAACTTTATGTGTTTTTTATAATCCACGACTTTATAAGATCCTTCCTCTAACAATCTTCCTTTTAACGAATACGTTTTCCAAACACCAGTTTTTAATGCATTTTTATATTCACCCTCTAAGTGTAATTTTCCTTTTTTATAATAAGACTTCCAAATACCATTTAAAGATCCTAAATCAAAATGAGCCTCATTTTTAATTTGACCGGTTTCGTAGTATTGTTTCCAATCCCCATCTTCTTTACCATTCAGAAATTGGCCATCCTTTAATAATTTACCATTCTCCCACCATGTCTTCCAACTTCCATGTTTTAAATCTGCGCTATAATTTCCTTCTTTCCATTTAGATCCATCTCTATAATAAAAATCCCATTTCCCTTCTCTTTGACCAGCGTTATAAAACCCTTCATTCTTTTTATTGACCGTATCTCCTGCAAACCAATACGTCCATTTTCCTTCTTGCAAATCATTAACAAAATCACCTTCCATATCAACTGTTCCAATATTTGTAAACCATTTCCAGTTTCCAGATTTTTTCCCATTAGCATATTGACCTTTAGCTTTAGTAGATCCATTATCATAATTCTTTATATATGCGCCATCTAAATTTCCATTATCGAATGTCATCACCCTATCCAACTCTCCTGTATAGTACCAAAAGAACCATCTACCATCCTTAATTCCGTTTGTATAATTGCCTTTAACTAAACGTAATCCAAGTACGTTTTGTTCAACAAACTCACCATTCTTTAAACCATCTTTATAACTGTATTTTTCATTGATCACATTATTAGAAAATGCTAAATATGTCTCTCCGTTACCTTGAGTAACAGTTTGCGCGCTATCAATTGTCCAATAATTTTGTAAAAAAACAATACTGTCCTCATAGCTTTCTTCTTTTTCATGATATCCGGTAGGATAATAGGTCTTCCAAAAGTCAACCTTTCTACCCATTTTATAGGTACCTTCTGACTGAAGATTTCTATTTAAATGCCACCCTTTATAAATACTGTCTTGAACACCCATTTCAAAATAAGCCAAACTTTTAATATTACCATTAAAATAATAATTAATCACTTCGCCGTTTAACGTTCCCTTTTGGTAATTTCTAATCTCTACTAATACTCCTTTTTTATTCCAATAATTCCACTTACCATGTTTAAGCGTAGTTTCTCCGGTAAAATCGTCTGCATAAAAATACCCCCTACTTTCTAGTTGAGTTTTTGCAAAGTCGTAATAATTGGTTTGTAATTTTGGCTTTACTCTTTTTTGAGCAAAACTAGAAGTTACAAAAAGTAACATCATCAATAAGGTAATCGTAATTTTCATGAGTTGATTTTAATTATAACAAAAAAAAGAAATAGGGTTACATGGTTTCCAAACCTTGTAAGATTCCTTTGAATAGGAATACGGCACCAATACAAACTAAAATAATACCTAAAACTCTATTTATTATATTCATCCAAGCTGGAGTTAATACATTTTTAAGCTTTTTAGCACCAAATATTTTAAATACATCAATAGTAAAAAAGGTCAGTAATATTAATGTAATGTATAAAACCACCGTTAAATCGGGAGAACAAAATGACAGTTTTTCTTTACCCCTTAATATTCCTACCATACCAAACCAATAAAATAATAAACCTGGATTCACGGCATTTAAGAAAAAACCTTTTAAAACTGTTCCAAAATAATTGTTGGTTTTTAAATCATTAGCCTGGGTTTTTCGTTTACTTCGTTTCTTTTTTATTGTTAAATATCCAAATATTATAAATACAACTCCTCCAACAATATGTAGCCAATAAATATGCTCACTAGTTTTGAAATCTGCCACTTGACTAACAAATATATAAGCAATAGAAATATACATTAAATCACTTAACAAAATCCCTAAATCTAGAAACAATGCCGCCTTTATTCCTTTTTTAATACTCGTTTCAAGTAATACAAAAAAAATAGGACCGAGCATAATACTCAGCAGCAACCCTAAACCAACACCTGTAGCTAAAAAATTTATCACAATTAAGATTTAATTTATGTAAACAAAAATACAAATAGTTAAATGGTATTCAACTAAATTTATGATGATTTTACTCACAATATAATGTCAAGATCAATTAAAATTGGACAATGATCACTATGGACAGCTTCAGACAGAATAATAGAACGTTTAAGCTTTGAACGCAAACTTTCAGTAATAAAATGATAATCTATTCGCCACCCCAAATTCTTACCTCTTGCTCCAGCGCGGTACGTCCACCAAGTATAGTTATGAGGTTCATCATTCACAGCTCTGAAGCTGTCAACAAAACCACTTGCTAAAAAGTTAGTTACCCATTCGCGTTCTACCGGTTTAAAACCTGACGTATCTTTATTTCGCTTAGGATTATGAATATCAATAGATGTGTGACAAATATTAACATCTCCAGAGATTAATAAATTAGGACGCGTCAATTTTAATTCGTTAATGTAATTTTGAAATTCGTTTAAAAAATCCAATTTATATTGCTGACGTAAATCACCACTCGAACCAGAAGGGAAATAACAGCTTAATACGGAAAAGTCTCCATAATCAGCTCTAATAATTCTTCCTTCAGAATCGATTTTTTCAATACCACAACCATACTCAATATGATCAGGCTCTGATTTAGTTAAAATAGCAACCGAACTATATCCTTTCTTCTCAGCCGAAAACCAATACGATTTATAGCCAGCATCTTCAAAAATAGATAAATCTAATTGTTCTTTATGCGCTTTAGTTTCTTGTAAACAAATCACATCTGGATCAACAGTTTTCACCCATCCCATCCAGTCTTTTTTAAGCGCTGCACGAATACCATTAACGTTATAAGAAATTATTTTTGCCATTAGTTGATTATTTTGTAAAATTGAAGATTATAAATAGTCCCATACTCTAGATAGCCCAAATATAATAATAATATGAGAGAGTCTTAAAGCGATTCAAACTATAATTTGATAACATGCATTTTAAAATAACGAATAACATCTACATGTTTATCACACTCTATTAAATGGGTTAAAAATTGTAAAAAAAATACCTACCTTGGCTCTAAAATAAATAAATTATGTTAAAATTTAAGTCTACAATTGTGTTTACACTTTCATTATTTCTTATTACTTCTTGTGCAAGTGAGAAAGATAATGGAGTTAAAGGAGAAGGAAGCGTTGTTAGTATTGTAAAGTCAGTAGAATCATTTAATAGATTAAAGATTGAAGGTGTCTTTAATGTTTTTTTAAATCAAGATGAAACTGAAAAAGTAAGGATTGAGGCAGAACAAAACATTTTAGATTTAATCCAAGTGCATAATGATGGAAAAACTTTAATCATTGATTATGATACAAAAGGCGCGGTAAATAAATCTGAAAATGTAAACTTATACATAACAATAGAAGACTTGAAAGAGTTAGATTTGGAAATTGTTGGAAATGTTAAAACTAAGAATTCATTAGATTTATCTAAGTTTTTATTGACTAATAATTCAGTTGGTGATATAGATTTTTCTTTATTAAGTAAAAAGTTTACGGTAATTAATAATTCGGTTGGCGATTTAAACCTATTTGGGTTAGTTGACAAATTCACTTTAGATAATAATTCAGTTGGAAATGTTAATGCTTACCCATTAACTGCCGAAAAAGTAATAATTGAAAATAATTCAGTTGGAAACATTAAGGTCAACGCCACTTATAGTATAGACATTGAGAATAATGGTATTGGAAACATTACTTATAATGGAAATCCAGAAAAAAGAAGCATAGAAAATAATGCACTTGGTTCGATACTAGAAAAAAAGTAAACCTTTTCCAGCCAATCTTATAGTTTTTTACGGATAAAAATAGTCAAAACCATACATTTTATCTAATTTAAAAAAATAACATTAATTAAAAAAAGCCAATATATCTCGCGATATCATTGGCTTTTTTGCATTTACAAAACTTACGTTAAATAAAATATAGTACTATGTATTGCATAGTACTATATTTTTTACATACCTTTGTCTCAGAAATAATTATCACATGAAAGTAGAAAACACTAAAGCACAAATGCGAAAAGGTATTTTAGAATACTGTATCCTAACTGTACTTTCTAAAAAAGAAGCTTACCCGTCTGAAATCATAACCGATTTGAAGGAGGCAAAGTTGATTGTAGTTGAAGGCACGTTATACCCCTTGTTAACTCGTTTAAAAAATGCAGGACTTTTACAATACAACTGGGTTGAATCTGCATCTGGGCCACCAAGAAAATATTATTCATTAACAGAATTAGGAGGAGAATTTAACTTAGAACTAAAACATACTTGGAATGAACTTTACACAGCTGTAAATCTAATTTCTAAAAAATAACGACATGAATAAAACAATTTCAATTAACATAGCTGGTTTCGTCTTTAATATTGAAGAACAAGCTTATGAAAAACTAAATCACTATTTGTCAGCCATAAAAAGCAATTTTCATGATGAGTCAGAACGTGACGAAATAATGGAAGATATTGAGGCAAGGATAGCTGAATTATTTCAAGAAAAATTATCCAATAGAAAAGAAGTCATAGTGGAATCAGACGTGGAATTAATCATTGATGTTATGGGGAAGCCTGAGGATTATCTATCTGAAGAGGAACCTATTCACCAAGAATCGTCTAAACAAGAAACACTTACTGAAGAAGAAAAAAATTGGTACAATTACTCTAAATCGAAACGTTTATACCGTGACGAAACAGATGCAGTTGTTGGCGGTGTTTGTTCTGGACTCGCCTATTACGTAAATATTGATCCTATTTTAATAAGAATCGCTTTTGTTATTTTAACTCTAGCAGGAGGTTCAGGTGTATTGTTATATGTTATTCTTTGGATTGTTATTCCAAGTGCAAAAACCACAGCAGAGTTTTTAGAAATGAAAGGAGAGCCAGTCACCTTAGACTCTATTAAAGACCACATTAAAGATGCACGAAATAATATTATTGAAAGTACTAAAGGCGCAAAAAAAAGTATAAAAAGCGCAGTAGATAAAGGTGTACGAGCAGGTTCAAAAATAGGTAAAATTTTAAGTAAAGTTTTAGGTATTGGCTTTGTTCTTTTTGGTGTGTTTCTATTAATTGTTTTATTTATAATACTTTTTGGAGGGACAGGTATATTTCCAATGTTTGGATCAGAAAACATAGAAGACATACCTACTCTATTAAGCGTTGTATATCCTGACGGAAGAATACCCTACTTTTTTGTTACCGTTGCTATAGTCGGATTAATACCTCTAATTTCATTAATAATGACTGGTATTAAAATGCTTTTAGGTATAAGAATAAGATATAAAAAAGTAAGTTTAATTTTTGGATTAATTTGGGTTATTGGACTAGCAGGATTAATACTCATCAACATTGATTTAGGCATGAAATTTAAAGAACGTGTTGAAATCGATTATGAAGTAACGACAAAAGACACAACTTCAAATATTTTATATATTGATGTTGCAAAAGATGAAATTTTCTCAAATCACATTGAATTTAATGACGTCATTAATTTTGCTGAACTAGTAAAGGTGAATAATGATGATGTTTACTTAGGTTTTCCAAAAATAGACATCACATACACAACCGATACATCAGATTTTGTAATAATTTTGCATAAAGAAAGTAATGGTTATTCCAATAAAGACGCTATTCAAAGAGCTGAAAAAATAGAGTATAATTTAAACATAGACCAAAATAAATTAGTATTAGCACCCTACTTCAAAATAAATAAAAATGACAAATACCGTGGTCAAACAGTTATAGTAGAAATTCAAATACCAAAAGGAAAGACAATACGACTTGGAACTAATATTGATAGAATTTTAGTAGATGTAGAGAACAACTATTATAAATACAGTCAAAATTATGCAGGTACATCATGGACTTTAGACGACTATAACGATTTAACTTGCACTGGCTGTGATAACCAAAAGAGGATCCATCAATATACTGGCCCTGGAGCAGATGGTTTCGAGACTTTAGATAAACTAGAAGAAAGATTGGAAGATATAATTGAATAAAAACAGAATGACTTACTTATAATATAAAAGCAAAGGTGTAAATCATCTTTGCTTTTTTATTATCCCTATTTTTCATCAATTAAACATATACAATAAACCTAACTGCAGTATTAAAAGGCCATCCACCACCCCAGAAAAGAATAACTCTGGTTGCGTTTTTTTACTTTGAAATAAGATAAAAATTGCACTTGGTATAAAAATCCAGATTCCGGCATTAAACGAAACTAGGTATTGTAATAGCATTTGACTGAAGGTTATCAAGCCAATTGATAAATAGACAGCCCGTTTAACACCTATCAGCTGAGGAATTGTTTTTTTAGATTTTTCATCCAAACCTATATCCCTAATATCAAATGGAATTGTGATGGAAACAACAAATGAAAATAGTGCTAATGCAATTAAAAAAGTATTCCAATTAATCTCAATTAACTCACTTAATATTGTTGGCACTAACACACAAATTAACACCCAAACAACAGCAATTAAATAGATTTTAACTCCTGGCACATCTCTTAAATTATACCGTTTAATAAATGGAATTTTCCACACATAAAAAAACGAAATTATACCGCTAATGATAAACAGTTCCCAAACACTTTCAAAAAACAAGTATGTGAAATAGAACGTTGCCATCAAAGAAATAAATGTTACTGTATACACAAAAACTTTATGATTTAAAATCCATTCTACCCTATCGCCTGATAGATTAATCTTAAGGCGAATTTTAAGAAGTCTTTGAAAGTTATAAGTAAATAACGTAGATGAAAACACAAACCCTAACACATTTAAATTTGGCGATTCATTAGTGATTATATAAAAATTTAATGTCAATGCAACTGCGCCCAACGCAATCCACAAATTCAAATAGACAATATATTTAATACACTTAATGATGGCTATTAAATTCAAATAAATGAATAACACATAAAAGAGAGTCACAAAAAAACTGTTTCATAAGTTGAATTTATATCACAAAAATACGGAAAAATACTTAATTCCTATCATTTTCAATAAAGCTGAATTATTTCACTCTTAAATCCCATTAATAATATTTATATTTGCGCTCTATAAAATTATAAACTATGATATTTGCAGATAGACATATAGGATTGAGTGTGAGTGAGCAAAATGAAATGCTGGCTGAAATTGGTGTATCATCTTTAGATGAGTTAGTTGACAAGACTGTACCAAGTCAAATTAGATTAAAGTCTGGATTGAAATTAGATCCTGCTATGTCTGAAACTGAATATTTGAACCATGCTAAAGTATTGGCTTCGAAGAACAAAGTTTATAATTCTTACATTGGTAAGGGGTATTATGAAACAATTGTTCCTCCAGTAATTTTAAGAAATATTTTTGAAAATCCGGGTTGGTATACAGCTTACACACCTTACCAAGCTGAAATTTCACAAGGTCGTTTAGAAGCCCTGTTAAACTTCCAAACTATGGTGTTGGATTTAACAAAAATGGAATTAGCTAACGCCTCTTTATTAGATGAGGCTTCTGCTGCGGCTGAAGCTATGATCATGTTTTACAACTCTAGAACAAGAACACAGAAAAAAGAAGGAATAGTTAAATTTTTTATTTCTGACAAAGCCTTTCCTCAAACTATTGATGTAGTTGTAGGCCATGCTGAAAATTTAGAAATTGATTTAGTGATTGGTGATATTAATACGTTTGATTTTTCAAAAGATTACTTTGGTGCGATCACTCAATACCCTGATGCTGAAGGAAAAGTAAATAACTTAGAATCATTCATTACAAAAGCACACAACAACGAAATTAAAGTTGCTGTAGGTGCCGATATCATGTCATTAGTTATCCTAAAAGCACCTGGTGATTTAGGAGCTGACGCCGTATTTGGAACTACTCAACGTTTTGGTGTACCAATGGGGTTCGGTGGACCACATGCTGCCTATTTTGCAACTAAAGAAGAATACAAAAGAAATATTCCTGGTAGAATCATAGGTGTTTCTGTTGATGCTGATGGTAACAGAGCTTTAAGAATGGCTTTACAAACTAGAGAGCAACACATTAAAAGAGATAAAGCTACATCAAACATTTGTACTGCTCAAGCTCTTTTAGCTGTAATGGCAGGAATGTATGCTGTGTATCACGGACCAAAATACTTAAAACAAATCGCAGTTGACATTCATTTAAAAGCTGTTTTTGTTTCTGAAGAGTTATCTAAATTAGGATTCACAATTAAACATGATTCTTTCTTTGATACAATCGCAGTTGAATTACCAACTGGAATTAATGCTGAAATTGTTGAAAACACAGCAGCCGAGAATGAAATTAATATTAACATATTAAACGATACAACAATTACAATTGCTTTAGATGAGAATAAATCAACTGGAGCGATTCAAAATTTATTAAACGTATTTGCTGAGATCGCAGGTTCTTCAGAAATCACAATTAAAGCTGGTCAATGGAATTCTTCAAAATCTTCATTAACTAAAGAACTACATAGAACAGATGCTATTTTAAGTCATCCGGTATTTAACTCATACCATACTGAGACTAAAATGATGCGTTACATCAAAAAATTAGAAAATAAAGATTTATCATTAGTTCATTCAATGATTGCTTTAGGATCTTGTACAATGAAATTAAATGCTGCGGCAGAATTAATTCCATTATCATGGCCAGAGTTTAATAACATTCACCCGTTTGCACCTCAAAATCAAACGGAAGGTTATTTAGAAATGATTGACGGCTTATCAAAAGATCTATGTGAAATTACCGGTTTTGCAGGAATGTCTTTACAACCAAACTCAGGAGCTACAGGTGAGTATGCTGGATTAATGGTAATTAAAGCATACCACATGGACAATGGAGACACTGAACGTAACATTTGTTTAATTCCAAGTTCTGCTCATGGAACTAATCCTGCTTCTGCTGTAATGGCAGGAATGAAAGTGGTTGTTGTAAAGTCTGATGAGCAAGGAAATGTTTTAGTAGAAGATTTAAAAGAAAAAGCAGAAAAGTATAAAGATACATTATCCGCTTTAATGATTACTTACCCGTCTACACACGGAATTTATGAGGAATCTATTATTGAAATCACATCTATCATTCACGATAATGGAGGTCAAGTTTATATGGACGGTGCCAATATGAATGCACAAGTTGGTTTAACTAACCCTGGAAATATTGGAGCTGATGTTTGCCACTTAAACTTACACAAAACGTTTGCTATACCTCACGGTGGTGGTGGACCAGGTGTTGGACCAATTGGAGTAGCTAAACACTTAGTGCCTTTTTTACCTGGAAACGTAAATGTTGATCACGTAGGTGGAGACAAAGCTATTAATGCGGTATCTGGTGCGCCATTTGGAAGTGGATTAATTTTAGCTATTTCTTACGCTTACATTAAAATGTTAGGGGCTAAAGGTGTAACTGAATCAACAAAAAATGCCATTTTAAATGCTAACTATTTAAAAGTAAAATTAAGTGCTCATTACCCAATTTTATTCTCTGGTAAAAACGGAACAGTAGCTCACGAAATGATTGCTGACTGTAGAGGGTTTAAAAAAGACACTGGAGTTGAAGTTGCTGATATAGCAAAACGTTTAATTGATTATGGATTTCACGCGCCTACGGTATCATTCCCAGTTGCAGGAACACTAATGATTGAACCAACTGAAAGTGAAGACAAAGCTGAATTAGACAGATTTATTGAAGCGATGGTATGCATTAGAGCAGAAATTGAAGCGATTAAAACGGATAGTTTAGACCAAGACAATAATTTATTAAAAAATGCTCCTCATACGGCTGCACTTGCTACTTCTGACGAATGGAATTTACCATACTCAAGAAAACAAGCTGTTTATCCCGTTTCATATTTAGATAACGCTAAATACTGGGTACCTGTTAGACGTGTTGATAATGCACACGGAGATAGAAATTTAATTTGTGCTTGTATTCCTATTGAGGCTTACGCTGAAGAGAACGCATAATCAAAACACATAGTACTAAAAAACCCGATTTAATTTAGTTTAAATCGGGTTTTTTAGTATTAATTTTTTACAATCAAAACAACCCTGTTCGCAATAAAATAAGCGTACAAGCCACTTCATAAGCAACATTTGATTTTGACAACAGGTCATAAAACTCCTCATTTTCAGTTCCAGGGTTAAAAATAACTCGTTTTGGTTTTAAACCAATGACGTAGTCATAATATTCTTTTTGTCTAGTTTCATTTAAGTAAAGGGTAATTATATCAATTTTAATGTTGCCTGGAACTACAGTATTCTGATCAGTGCCAATTTCAACTCCATTTACAGCACCACCTCTTAATCCTAAAGCATACACACTATGATCAAATTCTTTTAGCATATTGAGTGCTAAATTTGAATAACGTTGCGGCTTCAAGCTTGCCCCAATTACTAATACATTCATATAAGTAAAGGTAATAATTAATTTTAATAGTAGCATAATTTTGTTTTCAGGGCGTGAGAGCCAATTTTTCGTTAAAGTTTTATAAATTTGTTTACTACCAGTATGTTTTATAAAACACTCATAAAATCGTATTTATAAACTCTACTGCTATAAAAATAAAATAACAAAAGCTATCATTTCAACACTAACGCAAATGCAAGATTTAAAAATCACCATAATTCAAACTGACATTATTTGGGAAAATAGTATAGCGAATAGAAATAGGTATGACATAGAATATCTCTCAAAATTTGAACCTGGAGAAACTGATTTAATTTTATTCCCTGAACTATTTACAACTGGATTTACAATGCATACTAAAACGTATTCAGAACAAATGGATGGCCCAACAATAAAATGGATGCAAACTTGGGCAAAAACACTAAACACTCAAATTGGTGGTAGCATAATCATCAAGGAAAATAACAATTACTATAATCGTTTTGTTATAGTTTCCACCCACGGGGTAGAAAGCTTTTATGATAAGAACCATCTATTTAGAATGGGTGATGAGAATAATCATTTTACTAAAGGTGAAAACCGTGTAATACACACAATCAAAGGATGGAAACTACTATTACAAATTTGTTACGATTTACGCTTCCCTGTATTTTCAAGAAATCAAACCATCAATGCTGAAAAAGAATATGACGCAGTATTATACGTTGCTAATTGGCCAGCTGTTCGTTCAGAAATTTGGAGCACATTATTAAAAGCTAGAGCGATAGAAAACCAAAGTTACTGTATTGGTGTAAATAGAATAGGTAATGATACTCATGACATGTCACATTCAGGAAACTCCACAATAACTTCACCCTGGGGTGAAACAACACAATTAAAACCAAACCAAGAAGAGGCCGTTACTTTCATATTGAAAAGATCAATTATAAACGATATTAACATAAAGTTTCCAGCATACTTAGATGCCAATGCATTTAATTTAACAGATAAATAAACCATTCACACACTTTATGTTAGAATTTATAACATTGGAGTTGATGTTCACTATATATTTATTAACTTTAACGGTATTAATTTAAAAAACGATAAAATGAAAAAAATTTACTTACTTTCTCTTTCAGTTTTTGCTATGAGTGCTTTAAACGCTCAACAAGCTCCAACTTTAGAGAATATGCCCGCAAGATTAGCGTCAAAAACGTTAAAAATTGAAGGTAACCGTCCAACGGCACAAAACCAAAACAGAGCTGCTGGTGATGTTGTTTGGCAAGATGAATTTGATGATGCTGGACTATGGACATCTTCAGGAATTGACGGAAACGGAAACGGTTGGGAAATCGCAACTGCTTCTACTGGTTGGTACTTTGGTGGTGCAAATGCTTCTGCAATGGGTCTTACTGGTAATTTTGGTGCATTAACTTGCGCAACTACTGACGGTGCGCTTGTACCAGTTGGAGAACAAACCATGACATTTAATAATACAATTGATTTAACTGGAGTACCTTCTCCAATATTCACTTTTGATCAATCTGGTGCTAGATTTGTTACACTTCAAGCTGTTGAAGTAAGTATCAATGGTGGTGCTAACTGGACAGAAGTTGGAAATAATGATGATCATGTTCCATTAACAGATGCAGCAGGAGCTGTTTATGATCAACCAGAAAATAGACAATACACTTTAGCATCTGCTATTGCTGTTGACCCTTCAAACGTAACAGTACGTTTTAGATGGGATGGTGCACAAAATGGACCAAACTTCAACTATATTGATTATGGATGGTTCGTTGATAATTTAAAAATTATTGAAGGATACACTGACAATCTTGTGCATGAAAGCATGTATTTAGGGGATATCGTAAATGCTTATGAATACACTAAAATTCCACAAACTCAAGGAAGTATATTAACAGTACAATCCGCTTTAGGAAACTTAGGATCTAACACACCATCAAATGTTGTTGCTAATGTTACTGTTACTGACGCTTCAAATGCAACTGTATTTACAGGAACTGGTGGAACATTATCTGGAGCTTTAGCTATTGGTGATCAAGATACAATTACTTATGTAACTACTTTAGATATGTCAACATTAGCTGTTGGTGTTTATACTGTAACTACTACTATTGAATCTGACGTAACTGATCAAGATTTAAGTAATGATGTTTTAGTTAAAACATTTGAAATTACTGACCACATTTATAGTCACTTTAACGAAGCTGCAACAGGTTTAACACCACGTAACCCTGGTCAACCAAGTTATGATGAAGGAGATCCTTATACTGAATATGAATTTGCTTCAATATTTGCAATTAATTCTAATCAAGTATTAGAAGGTATTAACTTTTATATTGCTACTGAATCTGAAAACGTTTCTAACAACACACTTTCAACAACAACAGATTGGGATGTTTCAATTAAAATATATGAAGAAAATGGTGATTTTGCAAACCCAACTACAATAGGACAATATGATTACCACATGGCTAATCGTACAATTGGTGACTGGAATACTTTCAGTTTTTCTAATCCGATAGGTTCTTCTGTTTCAACTGGAGCAGTTAACTTAGAAGCTGGGAAACAATATAGAATTAGTATTTACTGTCCAAGTAATGGCGTATTATGGGGATTAGGTGAATTAACAGATCCTGATTTCTCTAGCGTTAGAAATGAAAACGGCGGAGGTTGGTTTGGATTAACTTCTGAATTAGCTTTAGAATTAAACTTTGATCCAACTGTATCTATTGAAGATAACAATGAATTAAATAACTTAAGCGTTTCTCAAAACGTTCCTAATCCATTTACTGGATCAACTGTTGTATCTTATAACTTAAATGAAGCTTCAACTGTTTCATTACAAATTATGGATGTAACAGGTAAAGTTATTTCTACAATCAATGAAGGATCTCAAGCTGCTGGTGCTCACAACATTTCTGTTGATGGTACTTCTTTAGCTGTAGGTACTTACTTCTATACTTTAACTGCTGGTACTTACCAAGTAACTAAAAGAATGGTTGTTTCTAAATAACATTTAGAATCCTATTTTAAAACCTTCACAACATATGTTGTGAAGGTTTTTTTATGAAATAATTATTCTAAATTTGTAATTCAGCACCTCTAATTTATGGACTATATTAACCTTGGATATATTGGGATATTTTTAGCCACTTTTATTGCAGCTACATTACTACCTGCCCCTTCAGAACTTATACTCATTGTTGCGTTTGAAAACAACTTCAATGTCTATTTAGTCATTTTAATAGCCACCCTAGGAAATGTATTAGGGAGCCTCACCAATTATTATATCGGTTATTTTAGTAATTCCGAAAAGTTGATTAAAAAATTTAACCTTAATCAAACCAAAATTGACGCCTGGACACTCAAATCTAAAAAGTATGGTTTTTGGCTAGGCCTACTTGCATGGCTTCCATTTATTGGCGATCCATTAATGGCGATAGTTGGCTTTTTAAAAGTGAAAATTTTACCACTAACTCTTACTGTAACACTTGGGAAATTAACACGCTATATAATTGTAACAATTATATACTTTTCTATTTGATTTTAAATTAAAAAAGAATTGAATTCTTCTATTATAAAAAATCATTAAAGCTACTCAAGTTAGCTTTAGCTTGTAGCTCTAAATAACGTTTATCAAATTGTTCTTCTGATTCAGAGGAGTTCAAATAATCAATTCGATATTTATCAAAATTTTGAATGGCCAATAATTCATCTTCAGACAAATCCTTACCGTCATAATACTTTTCACGTAAGTCATTAATAGATGTAGGAAAAAAACCTGTTTTAGAATCAATTTTATTAGTCATACTACAAATATAAAAAATAAGCACCCTCATTATTTTAGTTTTAAAATAGAAATTCACAAAAAATTGTAAAAAACTCAATTCACAAAAAAATTATACAAAAATGATTACTTTCGTGCCTACGAAACAATATTTAACAGACCAATGAAATATACGTGATTTTAATTCGTATAAATTGGAACAATACATTACAAATGAAAAATTACAAATACACTGTAGAAGAAAGATTTATCGAATATGTAAAAATCGACACTACTGCAAATCCAAATTCTACTACTTTTCCAAGTAGTATGATTCAAAAAGACCTGGGTAGACTTTTAGTGAAAGAATTAAAAGAAATTGGCGTAGAAAAAGTAGAAATGGACGAATGGGGTTATGTTTTTGGCACAATACCTTCTAACACATCCAAAACAGTTCCTACTATATGTTTTTGTGCACATATGGACACAGCACCGGACTGTAGCGGAACAAACGTTAAACCAATAGTACATAGAAACTATGACGGTAACCCTATCACCTTACCAGATGATGCTACTCAAATTATTACAACAGATAAACATAAGTATTTAAAAGAAAAAATTGGAGATGATTTAATCACAGCTTCCGGCTTAACACTTTTAGGAGCTGACGATAAGGCAGGTGTAGCTTGCATCATGGATTTTGCAAATTATGCGGTATCAAATCCAGAATATAAACATGGTGAAATTCGTATTTTATTCACACCAGATGAAGAAGTAGGAAGAGGTGTTGATCATTTAGATATGAAAAAAGTCAATGCTGACTATGGTTACACCTTAGACGGTGGGACTTTAGGTTCAATTGAAGATGAAAGTTTTTCTGCAGATGCAGTAACCATAACAATTAACGGTATTAGTGCACATCCTGGATATGCAAAAAACAAGTTAGTTAACTCAATGAAAGTTGCAGGTGCGTTTTTAGACGCTTTACCAAAGAATGAGTGGTCTCCCGAAACAACTGAAGGACGTGAAGGGTTTGTTCACCCTACATCAATAAAAGGCGAATTAGAAACTACTGTTGTTACTTTCATTATTCGCGACCATGACACTTCAAAATTAGCAACGTATGAAACTGCGTTAAAAGCAATTCTAGACGACACAATTAGACAATATGAAGGTGTTACAGCAACATTTGAAACTGTAGAACAATACAGAAATATGAAAGAAGTTATTCAAACTGTACCTTTCGTGACAGATAATGCAATTGAAGCAATGACAAGAGCAGGCGTACAACCTAAACCTGTAATCATTAGAGGCGGAACTGATGGATCTCGTTTATCATTTATGGGCTTACCTTGTCCTAATTTATTTACCGGAGAAATGGCTATACACTCAAAACATGAATACGTGAGTGTACAAGATATGCAAAAAGCCGTTTACACAATGGTTGAATTAATATCTATTTGGGAAGAGAAGGCATAAATATAAGCTAAATCGCAAGCATAAAAAACCCTATTCATTAATAAATGAATAGGGTTTTGCTTTTTACTTAAACTACTTTTTTTATCGCTTAATCTTTAATCAACTTAACAGATCTAACTCCTTTTGAATTTTCTATTCTAACTATATAAATGCCTTTAGGCAACTCTTCCATGTTAATTTCAAATTGACTATTACCTGTCGAAACAGAACCGTTAAATACAGTATTCATTTTTTGTCCAACAACATTAAGTACCGAAATACTAACCTGATCATTCATTGCTGAAAAATAATTTAAAGTTGAATTATTACATGTTGGATTAGGAAAAATTGAAACTGAATTTTCTACATTATTTTCTGGATTATCCAACCAAGACTCAGGATATAAATTAATGTCATCTACGTAAATATTATTTCCATCATCACTTTCAAAATAAAATTTATATCTGAAATTAGACGTATAATAGCTACTGTGAATATTCTCAAATGAAACCGTTTTCCATTCAGTATCTGATGTAGGTGTATAAGCAGAAGTTGACTCTACTTCACTTAAGCTGATTCCGTAAATACTTTTCCTTAACGACCAAGTATTACCACAATCATTAGATACATAAACCTTCAAAAACTCATCAGTAGATGAATTCAATCTATTATACGCATATTTAAATGTCATAATTAAATTCTCAGACGGATCTAAAACACTTAAATCTATAGTACCAGAATAAAACTCATCAACTGAACCACCATCTACACCAAAATTTGACATCTTAATAGACTTATCTCCACTACTTGATGCGGTATTAGTAACAGACCAATCATTTCCACCATCCTCATTTGTAATAAAAAAGTTAGTATTATCCGGAACATTTACCGTTTCAAACCCTTCAGAGTAAGGTAACTCTAACCCTGGGTTCGCAAGTACAGTAATATAATTTTGAGTTGTTTCCATTAGGTTATCACTACCATTAGAAATTTCCAAACTCACATTATAAACTCCTGCAGTATTATACGTAACAGTTGCATTAGAATCTGCAGAAACGGCAGGTATACCACCCTCAAAACTCCAATTTCTACTCGTCACTCCATGAAAAGATAAGTCAGAAAAATCAACTGTACTACCTGCACAAATTAGTGTCTCTGTACTGGAAAAACTTGCTCCACACAAATCACTACTTGGAACATCTGTACCCGTTGCAATTAAATTTGCCGGAGTTGATAAATTACTACGCCCAGCAGTATTAGAATTCAATGCTGTATAGATTCTAGCCGCCTGTCCATCTGTAAACATAGTTGAACAATATGAATATTCCATGAAATTTTGAACATTATCTAAACTTCCACATGTTACTCCATTAACATTACAACTTGTCCACCCTTCAGAATTTGGTGTATCGTTTACACCGTCATCATCATCACAATTAGATGCTACACCCGGTTCATTAGTATTCCCCCAGTTATGTGCTAAATTTAACCAATGTCCGGCTTCATGCGCTAAAGTATGTCTTCCTGTGTTACTTCCGGTTCCAATTGTACCAGTATAATCATGTCTAAGAAGAATACCATAATACATGCTTGTACCTGAACCCATCCAATTACCAGGCCTATATGTATAACCAGCCGCACCATTCGGATCAATACAAATAAAAACATTTAAGTATTTATTTGCTGGCCAAACACCATGCACGTCAGAAACGGCGTCTACAATAGGATGGCCCCCATTACCTAACCCAGTATCGTTAGTTGTATTAGAATATGTACGCGTAATACCAGAATGACAAGCTCCAGTCGGATCTTTAGTTGCCAATACAAATTCTATATCTACATTTGCTGCTATCTCTTCAAAAGCATGAACAGTATTTCCAAAATCGAAATTACTGGCACTATAATCTTTATTAAGGTTATCAATACAATCTAATATTTGAGCATTTGAAATGTTTTCTGGACCGTTTAAGTGAACTACATGAAATACAATGGGAATGGTATACGACACTCTTTCATCTGGACTATACTCATTTGCCAAATAATTTTCATAATCAATTTGAAACTGAGCTTGACCTATACTATCTTGTATCCTAAATTCAGGATTCAAATTAAAAATAGCTTCTTCTTGTTCAACCTGACCACAAAATCTAGGATTAGCAGGTGACTCATGATTGTGCTTTTGTGCAAAAGAAAAATTCGCAATAAAAGCCAAACCAATAACGATAAGTTTTTTCATGTTGTTATTTTAGTTTTTTGAGATATTTTTTCATTTAAAAAAAATCTACTTCCCAAAAATAAACAATTTTTACTAAAACAAGTTAACAATGTACTTAACTACGCTTTTGTTTGAGTTAACGGTAATTTAACTCATTAAAAGTAACCTTATTCTAAATCTCGAACAGAAAAAACTACATCTTCATAACTATTAGGGTCAGAAATTACGCTATAAAATACTTCTGCTGTAAACTCAGGATTTGATAATTCATTATTTTTATTTAAATCAACAAATTTTTGATGTGATAAGAAATGAGATGGGTTTGAATCTCTTATTTCGTTCTGCATTTTTGTATCTACCACCCCTGGAGCAATCGAAAACACATGCCAATTTCTATGATTTCTACTCGCCAATTCTTGTGCAATAGTAACAGAAAACAAGTCAATTGCCGCTTTTGACGCACAATACGTTGACCAGGCATCAATTGAATTTTTTCCTGCTCCTGAGCTTATATTTATTATTTGATAGTTTTGGCTAGAATGAACAAATTTGTTTACAAATTTGTTTGACAATATTTGTGGCGCAATAACATTAACGGTATTAACTTGAATAATTTCTTGTTCAACATGATACCCAATAGGTTTAATAGGACCAATAACACCAGCGTTATTTATTAGTATAATATCGTCAGAATTATTTGAAGGAAATTCAAATTTTGATAGCGCATTTAAATCACTCAAATCTATAGTAACATGATTATAGTTTATTTCATTTATCGTACAAGTACGGGACAAACCAACTACTTGGTGCCCCTTTTTTAATAATTTTAAAGCAATTGCTTTCCCTATCCCTGATGAAGTTCCTGTTATGTATGCAATCATAGTGTTAATTTTAACCAAATTAATAAAAATAATTAAGTAACTTTCAATAAAACAATTAAAAATGAAATTAATACTCTCTTTACTATCTCTTAGCCATTTCATTCACAGTAACGACCAAACCTCATTTTTTATTACTCCATCTAGTACAACTCAAATTATGCATTAATCAAGACAGTAGTTTAGTTCACTATAATTCCATTTTATCAAACGGTAAACTTGTACTTTTTTAGGTGGCACTAATAGTAATACTGATAATTACACGGCCTTATAAAACAAAATAGTTGATTGCATCCAAATTTAAATTACCAAACACAGTACTACCCGCCACTTCTTTATCGAACAGCGCAAACCCATTGGAATTTAATGACTACAGGTAAGAAATTTGTTATGGAACACCATTAAGTGATGCTGTATCAATTGACTCATCAAATTCAATTCACTCTATATTTAATTATTTACTAATGTATTTGAATTCGACTTACCCTACCCAAAACTGGGTCAATTATTTAAATTCTAATACTGGTATAAATTGGAACAACATAATTGTTACTGAGCACTCTCAAGCCTCTGCACCTCCCGCATACCTTGCTAAATAAACAAAGTATTAATAAATAAGAATTTACTCAATAATTCATTGTAAAATAAATTACCTTAACAACGTAACATGCCCTTTTAACTCTTGAGGCAAATTATATTTAAAATCATTGTAAATTATTCTCCATATGTAAACACCATCAGGCGCTAATTGTCCTTTATAACTACCATCCCACTCACCATAAGCATCATTGGAATAGTAAATTAAATTACCCCAACGGTTATAGATAAACATCTGAAACTGTCGCGGTTTATATAAAACAGGTTTAAATGTATTATTAAACATATCACCATCTGGTGTAAAAGCATTGGGAACTAAAATTGGAATTACTGGAACTACCTTTATAGTTTTATAACTTCTATCCTGACAACCATACTGATTTTCTACGATTTGATAGGGGTGATATACTCCCGGCTCTGGATATGTATATGTATAAGGATCAAAAGGTGTAGAAGCCCCATTTGCAAAATGAAACCATTGTTTAACCACATCATCATCAGATAAGTCCGTAAAGGTAAAATGTGCTTCATACTCATCTTGAACTAAAGGAGTCACAAAAAACTCAGATACAGGAGATGGAAATATTTCAATTAAATTGGGTCGAATTAATTCTAAATTAGCAACACATCCTGAATCCGTAAAAATAGTTAAACTTACATCATAAACCCCAGGAGTATCATAAATATGAAATGGATGCGTATCTGTTGAAGTTGCCGAACCGTCTCCGAAATCCCATTCTGAATACATTGGAGTATCTGCTTGAGATAAATTAATTAGATGTGCTTTATAGGGAGCACATTTTAATTCATCTTTAATTGTAAATGCAATCACAGGTTCTTTGTAAATAAATATTTGGTCCGTAAACGACTCTGTACACGTTTCAAAATGAGTTGTAAATGTTATCGGAACAAATCCTGACTGAGTAAACACAACATTGTTTTGATTTTGTATGGTAGAATTCAATGGCGTAGCATTTACTCCAAAATTCCATTCATACGTTGAACCTGCCGGTTGAATGCCCTCACCTATAAAATCAAAACTATTCCCAGTAATACATTGTGGCTCGGGAGGTGAAAATTCAGCAGTTAATGAATCATTAATAATAAAGTCTTGAAGGGTAGTATCAGAACACCCAACAGACTGAGACACAATTAACTCGACAGAATATATTCCTGCTGATGGAAACGTATAGCTTGGTTCAAAATCAGAAGACACATCTGTATTTATACCATCCACTCCAAAATCCCAATGCCAAGATGAACCACCAAAACTTCCATTTTCAAAATCAACGGTTAAGCCTTGACAGTAGGACACAAACGTTGGTAAATCTACTTGAGGCGTAATGTCAGCACCTAGTTCAATTTCACAATTCATTACTGTAAACAAAAAATCTCTAGTAGTTGTACTTATTAACACACCATTTCTATATTCTTTAGCACATATTCCAACCGCATATAACCCTGCTGTTTGCGGTGTAGCAGAAAGCAAACCTGTTGTTGAATTAATAGCTATCACTCCCATTCCAAATGGATTTACAGTTGACACCCCTCCAGCCCAAACTACAGCATTATATGGCGGAGGAGGAACTGGATTTGGTGCTGGATCTATATCTGTACCTCCTTGATTTGGAGCACAAATTTCATATACGATCTCATCTCCATCAGGTTCAGTGGCAGAATGGTCAAAAATTAATTCTTCATTTGCACATAATAACAAAGGAGGGTAATTTGTAAACCTTGGTGAACTATTACAAATAGCTAAATTGTTAGGAGGAATAGTTATGGTAAGCGTTAGTCCTTGATCCTCTGGCGTATTTAAATTTGTTATACTTGGCCCTCTACAACACCTTTGATACGCCAACGTGTAACCATTAGAAGAAGCAGGCAAGGTGACAATTTTAGTATAAACTGCCTCTTCTACGCAAATATCACTCGGCACGGTGACACACGGATTATTATTAAAATTAACATCTAAGTTAATTGAACCAGGAAAGTCAATTGTAAATCCGCCAATATTTACATTACTACCATTAAAAATTGTAATTGGTAAAGGATCATCAAATCCTGCACCATCAGACAAACAATCTCTATAAAGTTTTAATGTTATACGATATTCATTACCTCCTATACAATCATAATACATTTCACCACCAACAATATGTGAGGCCAACACATTTAAATTAAAGAATAGAAAAACAATTAAAAGTAATCGCATTTTGACAAGTTATGAATATAATTAATACCATTAACGGTAAAAATGTTAAAAGGTTGTATTACTTATTCAATTGAGTAATAATTGGAGCAATCTGTTATAATACAAATCCTAAACCGAAAGACAATCTAAACTCATCTAAAAAAATAGGATAAGTATTTGACTTGTGTTTACCAAAAACATACCTTGCTTCCGTAAAAAGATAAAACCATTTTTCTCCAAAAAACTCAAACCCACCAGCAATTGAACCTACTGGATTATAAGTAATTTGATACTCCAATTCTTGTGTTTCAAAATCTAACGCCCCATACTCTGATGATTGCGACATGGCAATACCTGGTTGAAAACCAACGTAAGTTTGAAATTTATTATCACTTAAAAACTTATAGAACACACCAGCATACAGTTGGTGATTCATTGAAAACCTAGGTCTATCACCAAAAGAATTCAGAAAGTAAAAAGCATCCCCTCTTAATTCAATTTTATCTTTAACAAACCCAAATGTTCCTTGCAACTGAATTGTTTTGGTTTTTTCTGTTAATAAACCCGGTGCAAACGATAAAGCTGCTTTAACTTTCCAATCTTTCTTTGATACGATATCTTCGACTTGACCAAAACTATTTAAGCCTAATAAACCTGTAAGCAGTACTAATATTATTTTCTTCTTCATAATCATAGGGTTTACCAAAGGTCTGCAATTTTATAATTTAAGCTTAACGTTAACAACACATGTCCTTCAAGTCTTTCACCAGCATGCTGATCCTGGTTTGTTTGTAAATAATATCCGTTTTCCGTTTCTAATACTTCATATTCTAAATGCTTTCCTAAATGCATCATATATTGAGCAGAAAAGCTTAAATTGAATCGGTCATTCAAATAATAATGTGTTCCTAATCCCATTTGAACCGCAGAACTCCATCTAGTTACCTCATCATGACTTCTATCTAAATAAGGCGTACTTAAGGGCGTTACTTTCGCATAATCAAAACAATGTCCCGCTATAACGTAAGGTATAAATTTTCCCATTTTTTTTGGGTAAAACAATACTGACCATCCAATATGAGCGTTTTTTCTTGTTCCAGTTCCTGCTAAATCAATAGTAATCCAATCCGCAAACCATTCGGTATTTAAATAATCAGTCAACTGAAAACGAGCTTGACCTCCAACACCTAACCCATTATATGAATCATGGCCAAAAACACTTGACGTAGTCCTTAAACCTAATTCAACATTCCCTTTTTCGGCATACATTATTTGAGCAAATACAGCTGATGTATTGAAAATAACAGCAAGAAGAATAACTTTTATATAGGTCATAATTTCGATATATGTTAATAAAACTTAAAACTAAGTAAATTTATTGTGTTTGAACACGATTAGAGTTGATTTAAATCCATTTACAACTCAAAAATAGAATTATCTTTGTCAAAAAAATAAATATGTCAAAATCATTTATAAAATTTAGCTGGCTAACTTTAGTTTTTATCTTTTTGGTTGTCGTTGCTGGTAGTGTTGTTCGTTCAACAGGTTCCGGAATGGGATGTCCTGATTGGCCTAAATGCTTTGACCAAGTTATACCACCAACTGACATTAGTGAATTACCTGTAAACTATAAAGACATTTACGTTTTTAAGCGAAAAACAAAAGTAGACAAGTTTGCCAATTTGTTAACTAATATAGGTATGACCACTATTGCTGAGGAATTAAAAAATGACAAATCATTATTAATCGAACAAGACTTTAACTGGAAAAGAACATGGACTGAATACGGGAACAGATTAACTGGCTTTATTGCTGGAAACCTTGTATTTATCACCCTGTTATGGATCCTATTAAAGTATAGACGCCATAGGGCTTTAGTTTTACTTAGCTTTCTAAATTTAATTTTAATGGGCTTTGAAGGCTGGATGGGTTCAATTGTTGTGGCTACAAACCTAGTTCCTTGGATACTAACTTTGCACATGTTGTTTGCTTTGATCATTATTTGGATTCAAATAAAAATTATCCAAATTGCAAAGGGACAATCATTTAGTATAAAAATGACTAAATCTTTTAAGTATTTATTTTACATTTCTATTGTCTTAACAGTAATTCAGATACTACTAGGCACACAAGTTAGACAGACGATTGATTTTATGGTAGCAGATAATGTCGATAGAGGAGCTTGGTTATCAAATATGACTATCGATTTTTATTTTCACCGTTCATTAATTTGGTTAGTCATAGGTATTAACAGTATTTTATATTGGCTAAATCGTAAAAACAACTACGGTATTACCCTATTTACATTAATTTTAGGTCTAATTGGACTAGAACTTATTAGCGGAATATTATTTTCATATGCAGGCATGCCAGCCTTACTACAACCTGTACATCTAGTAGTAGCCACCTTGCTTTTAGCTGTTCAACTCTATGCTTTAGTCTATTTTAAATATAAAAGAGAATCTTTAATTAGATAATTATAACTCAGACGCTTAATAAATACGTATATTTGCACTCGATTTTAAATCAAATTAATGTTAATAAAAGAAATCATAGTTAGAAAACAAGACGCTTTTGAACAAAGTATTCAAACCTGGGCAGAAGGTAAAGCTATTACCTTTACACCTTTTGATGGTAAAGAAAGTTTGACTGAAGTTGCGGATGCAGTTGTTTTATTTCACGAAAACTACACTATTTCTAAAGAAAATAAGGTTGTAAACGACCTATTTGAAGAGAATGGTAAATTTTCACATACAATTGATGTTAACGGAACTTTAGTAGCTGCAGTTTCATCATTTGTGTTTTGGTTAGAAAATCACAAACCAAAGAATGTATTATTTATTGGAGATGATAACATCATTAAAAACGAGAAATTTATTACTTACTTAGAAAAGTTAGCGGATAGAATATAAGGTCTTAAATCATACTTAAAAGGCGTATAGTATTAACTATTACGCTTTTTTGTTTGGAATTGATCCTGACAACACAATAATCAATAAGAAACATCCTATCAAGTCAATAACAAACTAAAAAGGGGCTAGGTAGATTTTTCTACTTAGCCCCTTTTTACACAATTCATTGTATTTTAAAACTCCAATAATTCCACATCAAATACTAAAGTTGAACTTGGAGGGATTGGACCTCTACCTTGTTCACCATACGCTAACCAATAAGGTAATACTAATTTATATTTTGCACCTTTAGACATCATTGCAACACCTTCATCCCACCCTGGAATTACTCTTCTTTGTCCTAATGGGAATTGAAATGGTTGACCTCTGTCTACAGAAGAATCAAATTTGTTTCCATCTGTGAAATACCCAGTATAATGAACAGACACATTTTTCCCTAACTCAGGTTTAGCACCCTCACCCTTCGTTTCAATAACATACATTAAACCACTTGCCGTTTGTTTAGCCTTTGGGTATACCTTAACCATTTTCGCTTTAAACCAAGCATTCTTTTCTTCTTGAGACATAGCTTTAAACTTTGCTGCTTCTTCAGCTTTTAATTTTGCAATAGCTGCTGCTTTGGCTCCAACACTTGCAAACACTTCAGTTGCATTAAATGCTTCAGCAGTTTTACCCACCCTATGAATAGTTACTTTTATCATTGTGTCATTACCAACAATAGAATCAACCACATTTTGTCCTTTAACTACATGACCAAATACACTATGTTTGTTATTTAAGTGAGGCGTTGGTACATGCGTAATAAAAAATTGACTTCCGTTAGTAGCAGGACCAGAATTAGCCATTGACAAAATACCTGGTCTGTCATGAACTAACGTAGGATCAAATTCATCAGCAAATTTATATCCAGGATCTCCAGCTCCAGTTCCTTGAGGATCTCCACCTTGAATCATAAAATTAGGTATTACTCTGTGAAATTTTAAACCATCATAAAAAGGAGTTGTAAACACTTTATCTCCACTTGTAAAATCACCTTCTGCCAAACCAACAAAGTTAGCAACAGTCATTGGTGTTTTTTCATATTCCAATTGAATTAAAATATCCCCTTTATTAGTGTTAATATTTGCATAAATCCCATCTGCTAAATCCATTTTATTCTCAGATTTTTCAGTAGAATTGGTTTCATTTCCATGTTTATTGTTTGCACAACTACTTAAAGAAACTAGTAGTAAAGCAACAGAAATAGAAAGTAATTTTTTCATTATTCGTGTGTTTTAATTTATAATTATGAAAACAAATATACTTAAACTTATTGGTAGTAGTTTATAGTCTAACTTAAAATTAGTTAATTGATTTTAAAAGTAACTATATTTGCATTATGGTTTTTGTTACAGGAGGTACGGGTTTATTAGGTTCACACTTATTAGTAGAATTGTGTAAAAGGGGCAAACCAATTCGTGCTTTAAAACGACCATCTTCTAAACTAGAAAACGTAAAAAGTGTATTTAACTTTTATTTAAATAAAGACTCTAAAGCTTTATTTAATAAAATAGAATGGGTAGACGGTGACATCAACAATGTGAGTAGTTTACAAGACACCATGCAAGGTTGTGATGAAGTTTATCATTGTGCCGGATTTGTATCCTTTTGGCGTAAGGATTTTAAAAAATTAATGAAAATCAATAAAATCGGTACAGCAAACATGGTTAATGTTGCATTATCATTGGGTATAAATAAGTTTTCCCACGTTAGTTCAACAGCCGCTATAGGACGTAATGAATTAAGCTCTAATTATTCTGAATCAAACAAATGGGTAACATCAACGTCAAACTCTAATTATGCTGTGAGTAAATATTCAGCCGAAATGGAAGTTTGGCGCGCCCAAGAAGAAGGTTTAAATGTTTCCATTGTGAACCCAAGTGTAATACTGGGGGCTGGCAACTGGGAAGACAGTTCACTAACCCTATTTTTAAATGTAGAAAAAGGTATTAACCTCTATACAGAAGGTACAAACGCATTTGTAGACGCCAGAGACGTGGCGTATTGTATGACTGAATTAATGGATCAAAATGTATTTGGCGAGCGTTATTTAACCATCTCGGAAAATGTATGCTTTCGTGATTTATTCTTTATGATTGCTGATGAAATTGGAACGAAAAGAGCATCTATTAAAGTAAAACCATGGATGGCTGCTATCGCCTGGCGCATAGAATTAGCCAAATCAATATTTGGTAGTAAACCAAAAATCACAAAAGAAACTGCTCATAGCGCTATGAATGAAAGTTTTTATTCGAACAAAAAAATTAAAACTAAATTAAGCCACCAATTTATCCCTATTCAAGATGCCATAAAAAATGCAGTTGCGTTTAGAGCGTTTTCGAAAAACTAATTACATTGCTAATATCTCCTCAACAATAGTCCTGTTATTCATTAATCTTGGTACTTTATTTTGACCACCTAACTTACCTTTCCCTTTCAGCCATTTTTCAAACGTACCATTGGGCATATTTTTAATTAACGGAAGTTGTAAAGACAAATCACCCGCACGTTTTGCTTCATAATCAGAATTGATATTTTTTAATTCATCATCTAAGAGAATTGTAAATTTATTTAAATTAGTAGGTGGAATTTTAAACTCTACCAACCATTCATGCCCACCCTTTTGGGAATCCGTAATATAAATTGGACACGCCGTGAACTCACTTACCTCAGCATTTGTTTTTAAACATGCAATTGCAATTGCATTCTCGGCATTCTCTACGATTAACTCCTCTCCAAATGTATTGATATAAGACTTAGTTCGCCCACTCACCCTAAAACGATAAGGAGAAGTTGATGTGAATTTTATAGTGTCCCCAATAATATAGCGCCACAACCCTCCATTTGTAGAAATTACTAACGCATAATTTTTCCCCACCTCAACCTCTTTTAACAAGAGTACAGTCTTTGAATTAATCCCATCAAAGTTGTCCATTGGAATAAATTCATAAAAAATACCATAATCCAACATCAACAACAATTCATTAGCCCTAAAATCATCTTGAATTCCAAAAAAACCTTCTGACGCATTATAACTCTCAATATAATTCATATCATCAAACGGAATCAGTTTTTTAAACTGGGCACGATACGGTTCAAAATTCACACCTCCATGCATAAACAATTCCAGATTTGGCCATACTTCACGTAAGTGTCTTTTTCCTGTAATCTCTAAAATTCGTTGACATAATATTAAAGTCCACGAAGGTACACCAGTCAACAAATAGACATCTTCTTTTAAAGAAGACTGAGCTAGCTTTTCCAATTTATCTTCCCAATCACTCATCAAAGCAATTTCTTTTTTAGGAATTCGAGTTTTTTCAGCCCACCACGGTAAATTCTTAATAACAATAGCGGATAAATCTCCAAAATAAGAATTTGAATCTAAGTAATTAATTTTTGCCGAACCACCAACTGCTAGATATTTACCCTTGTATAGCTTTCTACCTGGTATTTGATTGTAATATAAACTCAGTAAATCTTTACCACCTTTATAATGGCAGTCTTGTAAATTTTCTTTTGACACTGGAATAAATTTACTCTTATGCCCTACCGTTCCAGATGACTGCGCAAACCACTTGACATCAGTATCCCATAATAAATTTTGCTCCCCTTTAAACAATCTATCCACATAAGGTTTTACGTCCTTATAACTTTGTAATGGCACTTGCTCTTGAAATTGTTTCTGAGTTGTTATTCTATTGAATTTAAACTTTAACCCAAACTCAGTATCTTTGGAATGCTTCAATAAATTTTGAAATACTTCTTTTTGAACACCAAGTGGGTACATTTTGAATAAATCAATTTGATGAATCCTTTTTTTAATAAACCAAGAAAATATTGAATTGAAAGGCATTTAAAAACAATTTTAACCAAAAAAAGACTCACTAAATGAGTCTTTTTTTTTAAATATTTTATGATTTTATCCTAAAAACACTAATCCTAAAACAACACCTAAAAGGCATAAAATAAGAATTGGTGCTAATACAGTTAATGTATTATCAAAATATAAAGGCTCTTTTTTGTTTGTATCGTTACTCATGATATAATGTTTTTACGCAAATATACTAAATCTTTAGTAAATCCTATTCATATTGGTAAAAATTTCAAAGATAGTCCTTCACATATCACAAAATTGACGAAAATAAAACAGAACTTTTATTAAAATATCGATTCAGCTATTCTGATATGATTTTTTTTGCTTTTTTATTATAACGCCCGTTAGGAAACCATTCTAAATAACGCTCCATTTGAATTTTATCTTTTTTTCGTTCATAAATTTCTTCACATGCCTCCCAAATATTATCATCCATCATACTTGAAGCGGCACCATTACTTAACGCTTTTAAGTAGTATTCAATCGCCTTATTAAAGTCGTTTAAAAAGTAATACGAAACCCCCACTTGACTTAAATAAAGCCCACTGTTTTCTGTATAATTTTCTGCAAGCAGATTATATAACTCTATCGACTTTTTAAACTCACCTCCTGTAAGCGCACTAGAAGCCTCTCTCATCAATTTATTTTCGCCATTTTTAGCCTTAGGATGGTTTGAAACATACGTCTCGTTTTCCTTATTCGCTTCTGTTAATGTTATTTTCTTTTTTGAAAACAAATTAAATAATCCCATAATTTTTTTGTTTTTTGTTCTGTTACTTTTAACTAATTTGTTTTTGAATACTCACACTTACCACATTTGAAAATCAAACAATAAACACCCATAATAATTCAAAACATTACGGGTGTTTATTTTATATTTCAAAATCTAACACTACCTTTCTTATCTCTTCAAAATCTTCAAGACCATTAAGTTTGATTAATAAGTCTTTTGCTTTTTTCGCTTTAAAAACCTCCATATACTTAGTTTCCAACTCTATAACTGTTGTGTAAATTTCAATATCAGCAGCAACGGATTGGTTATCCGATCTAATTAAAGCGTTTATTCCAGCTTGAGACTTATAATACGCTCTTCCCGCTAAAATACGATACCCTGGATAGATATAATCCTTTAATTCTCCATGTTATTTTTTATATTCCTTGACTTGATTATTCCTTAATTCAATAGCTTGCTGCTCTACAACAACTCTGTTATTTGGTTTAAAAGTGAATTTTTCACCTACATATAATTCTTTAGAATACTTATATAATTTATTTGTTATATACCTTGTGTTTCTATCATCCCAAACTGTTTCCGTTCCATTATCAAAATATCCAGCAACTGTAATTTTGTATTCATATTCCTTTACACTTTGAAAAAAACTATTATTAGCAACCGACAACCCTTTTACCGATTCAGGTTTTAAGATGTAGAATTTTATCTTTGTTTCACCTTCAAAATAATCAATGAATTGTTTTTCATGTGGAAAGAACGTTAACCCACTCGTCCCAGCGATTTTTAACTTAGAATTTTCTTCATCTAAACTTCTATAATATAAATCAATTTCAATTTTGTCATACTTTTTTAGCAGCGCATTGATTGGTATAGTGACACCTAAATCCAACATAACACTGGAGTCAAAATCTCTACTTGATTCTACTTTACTAAACTGGTCAGTTGTAAAAGTCAACTGTCCAAAACTTGTCTTGATAATTAGCATCCCCGTAAAAAGGAACGTTGTCATTGTTTTCATAATTTGATGATATTAACTGATAACTACTACTCTATTACTCTCGTTTATATTTCGAATTCAAGAACTACCTTTCTTATCTCTTCAAAACCATGAAGACTTTTTATTTTCATAAATAAGTCTTTCGCTTTTTTAGCTTTGAAAATTTCCATGTATTTCGTTTCCAACTCAAATAAAGTTTCATAAATTTCTTTACCAGACTTGTCAGACCTTTTAAACGCTTCAACCCCTTTAAATGATTGATTATAACATCTAGCAGCCAATATACGATACGCTGGCATTATGTACGTCTTTAATTCTTTATTTAAATCTTTATAACTATTGTATAATTTATTTTGATCCTCAATAGCTTTTTGCTCAGCAATAACTCTGTTATTTGGTTTAAAAGTGAATTTTTCACCTACATAAAGTTCTTTAGAATACTTATATAATTTATTTGTTGTATACCTTGTGTTTCTATCATCCCAAACTGTTTCCGTTCCATTATCAAAATATCCAGCAACTGTAATTTTGTATTCATATTCCTTTACACTTTGAAAAAAACTATTATTAGCAACCGACAACCCTTTTACCGATTCAGGTTTTAAGATGTAGAATTTTATCTTTGTTTCACCTTCAAAATAATCAATGAATTGTTTTTCATGTGGAAAGAAAGTTAACCCACTCGTTCCAGCGATTTTTAACTTAGAATTTTCTTCATCTAAACTTCTATAATATAAATCAATTTCAATTTTGTCATACTTTTTTAGCAGCGCATTGATTGGTATAGTGACACCTAAATCCAACATAACATTGGAGTCAAAATCTCTACTTGATTCTACTTTACTAAACTGGTCAGTTGTAAAAGTCAACTGTCCAAAACTTGTCTTGATAATTAGCATCCCCATATAAAGGAATGTTGTCATTGTTTTCATAATTTGATTATTTCGTTTCTGAGAACAAATTTATAATCTAACTAAAAAAAAGTGCGGAATCACCCTAAGACAAAAGGAGGACATTTCTAACCAACCACCACAACTTTCTGAAAACTAGAAAAGTACAGAAACAAAATTTGTATCGGACAACTTCTTCTTTAGACGTTGTTTTGCTTTTTTAACGCCATCTGTAGAAATATTTAACACTTCAGACATACCAGAATTCGAGTATTTCAACTTTGTAAGGATTGCTAATTTAATATCATTACTACTTAAATTTTCGATACTATTTTTTAATTCAGGAATAAAGCTATCATGAATGTTTTCAAATTGTAAAATGATTTTTCTCCATTGATTTTCACTAATATAGTTTTGATCGAATGCTTTGATCATCTCATTAATATCCTCTTCTGTTTTATTACTTTTTTTAAGCTCATCAATAATTTTCGCATTCTGTTGCAAATTATTAATTTTAAGTGTCAACTCATTTTCTTTATATTCTAATTCTTTTTCAATTTTTTCTTTTTCTAAACTCTCTAACTTTAATTTCTGCTTAAGTTTAATTTGTTTATTTCTATATCTCAACATCAGAATTAACAGAATCAAAACAATAGACGTTAGCACAGCTGCATAAAACCATTTACGTTCAGTTTCTATTTTGTTTTTCAATTTTAACTCTATAATCTCCGACTCCTTTTGAAGTGTTTCAAATTGAACTAAATGCTGCTGTTCATTTTTTAAGTTAGCACGATTAGTAATAGTATCATTCGCACTTCTGTAATTTTCAAAATTGGCCAACAACCCCAATTGACTTGTTTGCTTTAATGTTGTTAATACGACTTGAGCATTTGCAACAGAAATGCCATTGATATAGTTTAACGAATCCGCATCTATTAATGCTTTTTTATAATACTTATTAGCCTGTTCAAAATCATTTAATTTAGTATAATAATGCCCTTTAACCATATTAAAATTAACGATATCTACAGAATAATAGTAGCTATCATTATATAACCCTTCAGTAAGTACTATGTATTTTTGTGTACTATCCATTTCATTTAAGTTCAAATATGCCTCTGCAATTGTTAAATATTGATAATGTAAATCTATATAATTGCCCAATCCCATCTGAATTGATTTTTTAATATAAAATACCGTACTATCATATTCATGTATATAACTAAACAAAATACCAAGATTTGCCGTTTGTAAAGAGTGAGTATAATCCTCTTCGGTTATAGAAACATCAAGATCATAAACGATTCCTTTGAATATTTTTATCGCCTTATTATATTCTTCATTGACCAAATAATAATTTCCTATATGCTGATTTACATACCCCTTCCATTCCAAAAGCTCATGACTTAAAACTAATGAATCAGCTAATAAATAACATTCCAATTCTTTATTAAAATCACCATTCAAACCAGAAGTATACCCTTTAGCTAACAGGTACTCAATGTTACGACTAGGTGAAATAGAATGATTTTTCTGTTGAATTATTGAATCTAATTTATCAAAATAAGATTCAATTTTACCTAGAGAAAAAGACCTATTCACCTGAACAAAAATCAAATTAGAAATAAAAAACCCTTCCTCATAATTTATAGATTTCGATTTAGTTTCAATTTCTTCACACAACCTACCTGTCAATTCAAAATCATCAACAGCCACGGCATCTGACTCTAAGTAGGTTATTAAAGAATCAATTTGAGTAACACTAACTTGAGAAAAAGAAAATTCAGTACTAAAAAAAGAAATAATGATTAAAAAATATTTGAAAATAAATGGTTTCATAGGTGAAAGTTATAGTTTTACAAAACTACATATACAAAACCAGTATAGCATAGAAAAATTTGAATAATTAAAAATTGAAAATAATCAAACAAACTTTAAACCCTAAATTTCTATTATTCAGCACCAATGGCAATTAATTAAGATATATCATATACTGATTTTAGATTATGCTTAGCAAAATTCCCACAATTTTTAGTACATTCTTGAATTACCAGCTTTTCGTTAACCCCATTCACCAGACACAACATTAAGTTACTAAACAGAAATGATTAATTTCTTTTTCTAAATTTACCATATCAATACATCTTTCACACTAAAAGGAATCATCCATAAAAAAAACCAAACCTTTGTAAGTAAGATTGTTATTGACTAATTACTCAAACTCTACTCCAATAATTTTGGAGTGACGTCCGTATTCTGTTTTTAAATAAATTTTATTATTTTTAATCCCTTTGCTTTGCTTAGCATATACGTTAAAGTTTGTTTTATTTAACACTCGTTTACGTTTCACAATTCCATTTTCATCAATTAGAACATAAACAATAGCATGCCTCCTATTATTAAAAAGTTCTTTATGATTTTGATGATCCGTCACACTTAAGGCTAAGTTCTTTTCGTTATCATTATAAATAAGCGCTATGGCATTGTTTTTTAAATTGGCCACAGTAAATGACGAATACATTCCGTAATCTTCAGCTGAATTTTGACTCTTTGTTATTCTCTTATTCCACTTTAAACTACCATTTACATCAAAATAGCTTATTAACAAAGCATTATAATTGTAATATTCTGTGGTAGACGTAATGTTTGTTCGTGGATCATACACTCTATCCACGTAAACGTAATATTCTTCTCCAACCGTATAAAACGAACCGTCTTCTTGTAAAATCACATTTCGCAAATAAATATCCTCAATATAATTAACCCTACTTCTTTTTTTAGAAGCCACAAATTGAGCCAAGTCATCCGTTGAGAATTTAGTGTAATTTACCATTTGAGGCTCATACTTATCATTTAACTTAAAATTAAAACTAGCATTAATTCCAAACTTTTTAGAGTCATTAACATACCCAGCAACAACCAAGTGATTCTCATTATTTAAATTAATTTTCACTCCATTAATCCATTTCCGCTTCAACCTCAACACCACTTCTTTCATAAAGTTCAATTCATGATTATAAACCCATAATGTATATTTATTACTTAATGATGTAGCTTTTACAGCGCTTTTATAACCATAATTACACAATAAATACGTTTCATTTTTAGTATGAATAACCTGTTCCACCTGCGTCTGATTCACAGAATTTGTAGATAGCAATTCCTTTTTCCATTTAACAGCTCCAGCTAACTCTATTGACAACAATTCAACCACTTGTCGTTTGGCTACTTTGTGAATATGACTTTGTGTGACAATAAACCCTGAGTTGTCTGCACTTAGTTTAACCTCAATTTTTGTTTGCGCAATGTATTCTACTGTATCTATAACTTCAAAGCTAGTTTGTTTACAATTTTCATCATAAATAAATAGTCCAATTTTAGCAGATTCTGTTTTATAAGTTTCGAATTGAGAAAATAAATAAAACTTATTTTCGACAAAAAATAATTCTAAAGGTGTGTTGATGTAATCTTCTATTGGATTTGAATACACATTAACTGATTCAATAAGTGTTAAATCGTTTTTATAAAATTTTCTAATTAGTAATTCTTGCTTTTTTTTAGAACCGTAAGCGTAGTCCACTCCGTAAACAGCTATGGCTGTTTCACCTAAAAAGCCATTAAAGGCATCTTTCCGATTGGTTGAATACTCTTTACCTTCAATAATATTACTCAATTGAGCATTTGTGTCAAATGAAAACACTATTAAACTGACAATGAATAAAAATCTCATACTTCAAAAATAACGTATTTTCTTAATAACTCTTTATTAATTGTGAATTACTTTTTTTTGATTCAATGTCAAAATCATTACCTTTGTAAACTATGCTAAGTTTAAACCCTAAAGAATTACCCATTCCGCAATTACACGGATACTTATTAGGAGCAGTAGGTCCAAGACCAATTGCTTTTGCCAGTACAATTGATGAAGATGGCAATGCAAACTTAGCCCCTTTCAGTTTTTTTAATGTGTTTTCAGCTAACCCACCGATCATGATTTTTTCTCCTGCGCGTAGCGGTAGAACGAACACAACAAAAGACACTTACAATAATGTAAAGAAAATAAAAGAGGTAGTTATTAATGTTGTAAATTATGACATTGTACACCAAATGAGTTTAGCTAGCTCACCTTTTAACCCAAACATTGACGAGTTTGAAAAATCTGGATTTACAAAGCTTGAGTCAGAAACTATAAAACCGTTTAGAGTAGCTGAGTCACCTGTTCAATTTGAATGTAAGGTGAATGAGGTTATAGAATTAGGAAATGAAGGTGGCGCAGGAAATTTAGTAATTTGTGAAGTGACTAAAATTCATATTAATGAAGCTGTTTTAGATGAAAACGGTAAAATTGACCAACATAAAATTGATTTAGTTTCAAGAATGGGTGGAAATTGGTATTGCAGAGCTGATAAAAATTCCATGTTTGAAATTAAAAAACCAATTACAACTGTAGGTATTGGATTTGACGCCATACCAGAAGACGTTTTAAAGTCTACAATTTTAACAGGAAACGACCTTGGTCAACTTGGAGGAATTGAAGAATTACCAAACGAAACAGATGTAAATGAGCATAAATTGATTGAATTAAGCGAACTCTTCATGGACCATGAAGACAATCAACCAAAATTAGAACTTGAGCTACATCTTTTAGCTCAACGTTTATTAAAAGAAAATAAATTAGAAGAGGCGTGGAGAACGCTATTAGCATTTAATAATTAACAACAAACAAACCAGATTATGTATACCCTTAAAGGAGAAATCAAAACAATTAAAGAAACTAGAAACGTTTCTGACACGTTCAAAGTAAGAGAATTTGTAATTACTGATGCTTCAGGACAATACCCTCAAGTTATTGCATTTCAATCTGCACAAGATAGATGTGAAATGTTAGACAATTTTAACACTGGTGATATGGTTGAAGTATTTTTTAACTTAAGAGGTAGAGAATGGACTAGCCCACAAGGTGATGTTAGAGTATTTAACACTTTAGATGCTTGGAAAGTAACAGCTATTAATGCAGGTGGAGCAGCAGCACCAACTACTACGGGAAATGCTGAAACTTTTGTAGCTGAGTCTGGAGATGATTTACCATTTTAATTGATATTCAAATCGAACTTCTACGTTATGCTTATTTTTTGAGTAGATTACATACAAATGTATGCGCTCCACTCAAAAAACCACGCAAGCCTTGACCTTCAAATTAAATAAACAATTAAAAGAAATCTCTAATTCAAATTTTATTAACGTTTTATTGAAACTCAATATTTTGAGTATTCAAAATTGGAAAAAAACCTACGAATTAAATTTCGTAGGTTTTTTTACATTAACACCTTCTGAAATCCCCTATCAATTAAAGATAATATGTTATATTTGAAAAAACTGTTCTAGGCACGAAATTTGTAGAATTTCCATTTCTTTTTACATTAAAAATCAACAATGAATAATCTTAAAGTTTTAACTATTTCATTACTACTTTCTTTAAGCGCAAATGCACAAAAAATTGTAGTTTTAAATAAAAGAAATAGCACTCCAATTTCAGGTGTTGATATAGAATCTCAATCATTCAAAGGGGCTACAAATAAGAATGGTGAAATTAACCTTAAAAAAGTAGGTGTAGCTGAAAAAGTATATTTCAATCATTTAAATTACGAATCTTTAATTATTCCCAAATCCCAAATCAAAGACACACTCTATTTAACTGAAATTAGCATTGTTTTACCTAGTACAATTGTTAAGGGCTCAATACGAGAAGACATTAATGTAAAAATAATACCGCATCAAGCTATTCAGTTATTAGCTGAGGATGTTAAAAACGAAAAGCCGGCAACGGCTGCAGACATGTTGCAGAACTCAGGACAAGTCATGGTTCAGAAATCACAAGGTGGAGGAGGCTCTCCAATAATGAGAGGGTTTGAAGCCAACAAATTACTAATGGTAGTAGACGGCGTACGACTAAACAACGCCATTTACCGTAGTGGCCATTTACAAAACTCAATTACAATTGACCCTTCAATATTAAGTAAAACGGAAGTGATATTTGGACCGAGTTCTGTACTTTACGGAAGTGACGCCTTAGGTGGTGTAATCCATTTTCACACGGCTAACCCTAAGTTAGCGGATAGCACTAAATGGGCAACAACTACAAATCTTTCGTCATTCTACAATTCAAATAACAATAGTACCTCAACTAATATAAACTATAGCATAGGACAAAAAAAATGGGGACTGCTAACTTCTTTATCCTATTCTAAATTTAACGACTCTAAAATGGGTGAAAATCGTTTACATGGTTATTCAGACTGGGGATTACAAAACAATTTTACAAAATCAATAAACGGTAAAGACAGTATGTTTATTAATTCAGATCCATCTGTACAAACAGGCACAGGATACTCACAAACTGATGTTTTATCTAAATTAATATACAAACACTCTAAAGCATTAGATTTCGCTTTGAATTTTCAATATTCAAATTCATCTAATCTAAACCGTTATGACAAATTAAACGAATACAAAAACGAAAATCTAAAATATGCTGAATGGTACTATGGTCCTCAAAAACGTTTGTTAACCTCATTTAAAATGAATTTTGAATCAAAAAGTAAATGGTTAAACTCTGGTGGAATAATTTTATCATACCAAAACGTAAAAGAGGACAGAATAAGTAGAAAATTTAATGTATCCGAAACAGAATTTCAATTTGAAAACGTAGACATCTTTGCGCTAAACGCCGATTTCAATAAAATTATTGACTCTTCCAAAATGCTATACTATGGATTAGAAGTTCAGCATAACGTAGTTCAGTCGAATGGTTTTATAACAAACCAAACTACAGACGAAGAAACACCTAATCAAAGCAGATACCCTGACGGTGGAAGTCAGTATTTATCCAGTGGAATATACTTAGGCTATAAGCAACAAATTAATGAAAAAACAGTATTCTCAGTAGGTGCTAGGTTATCCTATTTATACGCGAACTCAACATTTAACGATACTACCTTTATTAAATTACCTTTTAGTGAAGTTAACATATCAGGTGGTGCCCCATCAGGTAATGTCGGTATAGTTTATCAACCAGATGGACGATCACTTATTAAAACGTCATTATCGTCTGCCTACCGCTCACCAAATGTTGATGATTATGGAAAAGTATTTGAAAAGAAAGGAAACACTGTAGTTCCAACAAATCAATTGAAACCAGAATATGCAGTAAATGCAGAACTATCAGCAGAACGTATTTTTGGAAAAAAGAGATTTACAGCAGGTGCATCTATCTATTATACCTATTTATTTAACTCAATTGTACGTACAAACCATTCATTAAATGGTCAGGATAGTATTTTATATGCTGGTGAATTAACAAACGTACAAACCAATACAAATACAGACAAAGCTCAAATATACGGTATTAGTGTATTTGCTAATTTAAAGTTAGTTAAAAACCTACACTTAAAAGGGACTTATAACTATACAAAAGGTTTAGATTTTTCTAACCAAACCCCATTAGCTCATATCGCGCCACAGTTTGGAAAAGTTGAATTAGTTTATAAAAACCCTACATTTAATACTGCCGTATATAGCTATTACAACTTACGTAAAAAACATACAGAATATGGAGGAGCTTCAGACAATCTAGATGAAGCCATTGAAGATTTTGGGACACCTGCATGGGCCACAGCTAACTTTAGATTTTCATATACTGGATTTAACAATTTTAGCTTACAATTTTCAGCCACCAACTTAATGGATTTACATTACCGCCAATTCTCATCAGCTATTTCAGCACCAGGTAGAAGCTTTATGTTTGGGGTACGTGTCAACTTATAACACTACTTATAAAAGTTCATCTCCTCTACGTACTTCTTTGCTGGCTCAGTCAACAAGTACTTGGTGCTTTTTCCTACCTTTATCAAGTTTCTAATCTGGCTAGAGCTCACTTTCATAACAGGAGCATCTGTTAGCGTAATGTTTGGATGATTTAATAACCCTTCCGTTTTCTCGTCCACTTTAAAACTATCGTTTTCAAGTTCCTGAATTGTTAATACGCGTGGATAGATAAAAATTGGATTATTTTCTAATATCAATTCATAATTTTTCCATTTATGGAAAGACCTTAAATTATCTTCTCCCATTAATAACGAAAAGCTATATGCTGGATATTTCTCTTTTAAGTACGCCAAAGTTTCAACTGTATAAGATGGTTTAGCCATATTAAACTCCACATCAGACGCTTTAAATTTATCGTTATCTTCAATAGCTTCATTTACAATTGCCAAGCGGTGATAATCTTTTAATAAAGACGCTTTATTCTTATGAGGGTTATGAGGCGAAACAACAAACCAAATTTCTTCCAAACCTGAATGACTCACCATATGATTTGCAATCAATAAATGACCAATATGAATTGGATTAAATGAGCCAAAAAACAAGCCTATGTTTTTGCTTGAATCTTCTGTATTAGCATCAAATGAATTCACCATGTCGTTTACTATATTGCTCATAATTATCAATTAACGCTATCGTTTATTTAATAAATTTTTCAATCTCTCCTTTTACCTCTGCACACGCTTTTTCTAAATTATCATTTAGCAAAACGTAATCGAACACTGACGAATGAGACAATTCTTCATTTGCCTTATCTAAACGCATTTTAATTTGCGCTTCATTCTCTGTTTTCCTGTTTTTTAAACGCTGCTCCAAAACAAACAATGAAGGTGGCTTAATAAAAATAGATAGTGAATTTGCACCAAAAATCTTTTTTAAATTAATTCCACCAATCGCATCTACATCAAACACAACAGTTTTACCATTGCCCCAGGCTTTTTCAACCTCAGCTTTTAAAGTTCCATAAAAGTTGTCATTATACACCTCTTCCCACTCTACAAACTCATCCTTTTCAATTCGTGATTTAAACTCATCCACTGAAAAAAAATGATAATCTATTCCATTTACTTCTCGACCTCTAGGCTGACGACTTGCAGCAGAAATAGAAAACACCAAATTTTCAACGTTTCGCAATAAATATTTTACAATAGTAGTTTTTCCCGCCCCTGAAGGTGCAGAAAAAATGATGCATTTACCATTATTTGGATTATTCATTGTTAAAGCGTATTTAAAATTTGTTCCTTAATTTTTTCTAACTCATCTTTCATTTCCACTACTAATTTTTGCATGTCTGCGTGGTATGATTTCGAACCTAATGTGTTAATTTCTCTCCCTATTTCCTGTCCTATAAACCCCAGTTTTTTACCTTGAGATTTTGGTTCATTCATTATCTCTAAAAAATAAGTTAAATGATTTTGAAGTCTATGTTTTTCTTCTGCAATGTCAATTTTTTCAATGTAATAAATCAATTCTTGTTCAAATCTATTTTTATCCACTTTATCACCACCCACAAAGTCATTTAAATTGTTTTCAATTCTTGCTTTTATACCTTCAATACGCTCCGTTTCAAATTTAGGAACCTTATCAAACGCAGCTTGAATAGCACCAATACGATCTGTGAATTCATTTTGTAAATGTTCTCCCTCAACCGATCTAAAATCTTGATGTTTCTTAATAGCCTCTTTAATCAAATCATAAACAGCCGCCCATTCATTTTCATTAATTTCTTCTTGCTCAACAGAAAAGATATCAGGCATCCTCAATAAAGAAGGCAAAATATCATTCGTTGATATATCTAAATCAGCAGCAACATCTGACAATTGAGTAAAATATGACTTTACTAATTCTTTGTTAATTACTGAACCGCTTTTTCCGCCAACACTTTCCACCAAAATGGTACACTCAATCTTACCTCTATCCAATTCAGCACCAATTAACTTTCTTAATGTAATTTCGTGTTCTTTGTAGAAATTAGGCATACGAACAAAAATGTCCATATTTTTAGAGTTTAACGATTTTAACTCGATTGTAATTTTTTTATTCTCAAAAGTTCCAGTTGATTTACCAAAACCTGTCATTGATTGTAACATGGGCTAATTATTTGAGCCACAAAGATACAATTTTTACTTAACCTAAGTAATTTATAAAATCATTAGATGAATTCTATTTATCAAGCTCTAACGTAAACGAAAAAGTTGACCCTTTACCTTGTGTACTTCTGACATTAATAGTTTGCTCATGAGCTTCTACAATATGCTTTACAATTGCCAAACCTAAGCCTGAGCCCCCAACATTTCTTTGTCTAGATCTATCTACTCTATAAAAACGCTCAAATAGACGTGATAAATGTTTCTCATCTATCCCTATTCCACTATCTGACACCTCAACCAACACCGTTTGCTTATCAATCGTATGAAACCTTACCTCAACCTCAGTATTAGTATCTGCGTACGAAATGGCATTAGTTATTAAATTAATCAATACTTGAGCAATTTTTCCTTTATCCGCATTTACAAAAATGGGTTGATACCTCTTATTAAATTTTAATTTAATTCCTTTCTTTTGAGCCTTACCATACACATTATTAAACACATCATTAACTAAGGTGATAATATCGAATGACTTAATTTTTAAATGGTAATCTTCATATTCAAACCGACTAATGTCATCTAAATCGTCTAATAAATTCGTAATTCTATCTACTCCACTTAAGGCGCGTTCTAAAAAGTTTCTATTTACATTTTCATCTTCTAAACCACCTTCTAAAAGCGTTAAAATATAACCCTGAATACTAAATACAGGTGTTTTTAATTCATGCGCTAAATTGCCTAAAAATTCTTTTCTGAATTCGTCTTGTTTTTGTAAGTGATCTATTTGATTCTTTTGTGTAATGGCCCATTCTGCGGTTTCAACCGTCAACTTTTCAAGTACATCTTGTCCTAACTTATAATCGCTTTTTGTAGATAATTTTTGAGAACTAATAATTCTATAAATCAGTTTTATTTTTTGATTAATAAACTTCTCAATCAAAAAATAAAACAAAAGGAAAGATACCGCTCCAGAAACCAGTGGGAAAATTAAAAAATGGCTGTAATTTAAATCTATTGAACCTAAATATTGAATCACAATAAGAATAGCCAACACTATTAAACTAAGGAGTACACTTCCAAAAAGAATTATATGTAAAGGCTTAGACAAGTTCATTTATTTCCAGTCAATAGTTTCTATCAAGTGATCAAAATCTTCCATTATAAAATTAAGCGTAGGCTTTATACTATCATAATTTGGTGCTGTATTAAAGTATAATGCCCCTCTTAAAAAATGATCACTACTGTCCGTTACATAAAATTGATAATTTGAAGCTGCATTCCCTACAATTTTGTATTGCATACCGTATGTGCTATTTTTTGAATTCAAAATTGCTTTTTCTTCAATGGCATCTGCCTTGATACTATGGTCATAAGCTAACTTTCTTGAATATTCAATGTTGTACATTAAGTTAGTGTCAATATCAACATAAGTTAAAAACAAAGTAGCGTTAAATTGATCCAACACTAAATCACCACTACACGTACTGTTTAGCGTATCTAAATTAGAATAATTAGGAATATCAAAACTATAATTACAATCTGGTGAAATAGATTTATATTCTTTTACAGGAAACACAATACGGTGACCACTAATTGGTTTTGGATAATAATCATAAGACTGCTCACCACCACATGAGGCTAAAACCAAAAGTACTACAAATACAACTAAACTATAAATTTTCATTTTTTTCATTTTTTGGTTCTATACTAATTTTAATTCTTTTTACTTTACGTTTATCAGCAGACTCTACAATAAAAGTGTAGTTTTCAAACACTACTTTTTCACCTTTTAGTAAAATCTTTCCAGCTTGTTCAATTATAAAACCAGCAAGTGAGTCAGATTCTCCTTTTGCCTCTTCAAATACTTTCCCATCAATATCTATTACTTTATAAAAGTCAACTAACAATGTTTTACCTTCAAAAACATAAGTAGATTCACTTAATTTAGAATATTGTAAATCGTCTACATCAAATTCATCTGAAATGTCACCCACAATCTCTTCTAGCACATCTTCCAGAGTAACTATACCAGAAGTACCGCCAAATTCGTCAACCACAATAGCCATGTGCATTTTTTTCTCTTGAAAGTTTTTTAATAAATCATCAATCATTTTGGATTCAGGCACAAAAAATGGTGCCCTTACTAATCTTGTCCAATCAAAATTTTCATGCTCATCTATGTACGGAAGTAAATCTTTCACATATAAAACCCCTTCTATGACATCAAAATTATCTTTAAAAATTGGTATTCTTGAATAACCAAATTTAATAATCTCTGCACACAAATCTTTGTACGACATCTTAACATCAAAAGCAACCACATCCGTTCTTGCTTTCATGATTTGTTTCGCATCTTTACTCCCAAATTTCACAATTCCTTCCAAAATCTTATGACTTTCATTGTCACCTACAGTTTCTTCTTTTGTTAATTTAATCGCGTGTTCTAAATCGTCAGATGAGACATCAATACTTTTCTTTTTATTCAAATTACTGATTAATGACGTACCAGACACCAATCCTTTTCGTAAATAATTAACAGGAAAAACATTCCCTATTTTTTTTAATGGACCAGACATTATTCGTGTCATTTTTAATCCATTTTTAGACGCATACACTTTAGGAATTACCTCACCAAATAGTAACAGTACAAATGTAATCACAACAATATCAACGAATAATTTTACCGGCCCTACCTGCATAAATTGAGCAGACAAATACGTAGACAGTATAATAATTGACACGTTAATGAAATTATTTGTAATTAGTATGGTGGCCAATAAATTTTTAGGTCTATTTAATAATTCCAAGATAGTAATGGCATATTTTTCCGTTTCGTTTTCCAACCCTTCAATATCTTTGGGTTTCAACGAAAAAAACGCCACTTCAGAGCCTGAAATTAACGCAGAAGCAATTAACAAAACTAAAAGTATAGCAATTGAAACAATAACAGACAGCCAATCAATGCCTGCTGTAAGGTTTACATTTAAAAGAAAAGAAATTGAATTCAATTTTTAAAATTTATAAATTAAAATGGTAAATCGTCTTCTGGCTCTGGCTTAATAGAATCAACTGGCGTTATTTTTTGTGGCTCTTCAGTTGGGTAGGGTGGTCTTTCACCTCCACTATTTTGATTCCCTTGAGGCGAACCTAACATAGTCATATTATCAGCAACCACCTCAGTAGTATACCTTGTATTTCCTTCTTTGTCTTGCCAAGAACGTGTTCTTAATTTACCTTCCACATAAATTTTATGACCTTTTTTCACATACTGTTCCACCACTTTAGCCAAACCTCTCCACACTACAATATTGTGCCAATCGGTAGTACTTCTTTTCTCACCAGTATTTCTATCCGTATAAGTTTCAGTAGTGGCAATAGAAAAATTAGCAACAGATGCTCCATTTTCTAAATGTCTAACTTCTGGGTCTTGTCCCAAGTTCCCAATCAAAATCACTTTATTTACACTTCCAGCCATAATCTATATTATTATATAATTATAACAAATATACGATTTTGGTTTTAGAATAGACACAAGAACGCTATGCTTTTAGAAACTAGACACAAGACGGTTTAGTTTGTTAGAGACACAAGAACGCTATGCTGCTAGAATCAAGATACAAGACTGACGTATTTGGGTTGTAACAATCCCATGGGGTGAGTCTACAATTTCTCCTGGCTGGTTTATCTAAAGTGTACACTTGTAATCTGACTGGTGTACATGAATTCTAAACTCAGAACTGTACACCACATGGGTTGATGTATTTGGTTTAGTTAGACACAAGAACGACTTGAAGAGTTAAAATTTAATCACCAAGTTTAAGTTCAACACTTGTAGAATCAACCGTAGGATTATCTGAAGACACTGTTATTCCACTCAAACATGGAAAAACAATGGGCTCTACTCTACTACGTAGTTTTTTACGTTGTATATTTTGTTTGACGCGTTTGTCATTTATTCTGGTGTTAATAATGTAATCAATTTCAGTATTCATGGTGTTAATATGACTAAGTTTAGCCTTAATTTTAGTTTTGAAATCTATTTCAGAAATTGCTTTCAATTTAAACGTTTCGTTTCCTTTTGTAGTAGCTTTAGTGGCATAATACAATTGATTTTTATTCCATGCTAAAATAACCGTTTCATATTCTAAATCTGCATTCAGTTTGTAGGTATACTTTCCCTTTTGACCTTTTATTTTAACATAACTATTAATTGTTTTTGGAATATTATAGACATTAATTCTATCGTAGGTTTCATACTCAGGTATTGAGCCTGTCCAATCATCATAGATTAATGTTGACGTTTTACCATTTAATGAAATTGATGTTGTTTCTCTATTCAATGTGGCAATAAATACTTGTTTATCAATATTATTCCAACCTGTACTAGACACTGAAACTGAGTAAGTCGCTTTTGGTGGTGGAATTGGTTTTCTATTACAATCGTAATTTTCTTTTAACTCGCTGTACACTTTACAAAGATTAATTCTGAGTTCCTTATTGAACACATCTTGTTTATTTCTAATATCCCTAAAACACTTTGTGAATTCGCATTTTGTTGATTCACATCTTTTTGTGCTTGTTCCTCCCAATACGTTTTCTGAGTTTTTAATAACGCCTTAGTGTACGCCTTGGTTTTAATTTTATAATAGCCACTTAACTCTTGAGTAGCTACATCATCCAACTCTACTTGACCATCTTTTCGTTTAGAAAACTCAATAAATTTAGATTTAACTGTTCCACTCACCATATCAACCACCATTAAATCAACTTCATATAATGGTTTATCTAAATTATTAATGAACACATCTAAAACGGATTGACTACATGATCTATGAATCCAAATTAAACGCTCTTCAAACTCTTTTGTGGCTAAATTAGTGTTGTTAAATTTAGTATTCCAAATAGTTTTTATGCTGGCTGGATTGATGTGAGTAATGGGTGAAACATCTTCTCTTAATTCTAATTGCATTACCATACTTCTAAACTCTGGAGCAAAACAAGCTTCTAAACAAGCCATATAGCCATAATCAATTTTAAGACTTGTGGTTTTAGTCACATGTATTTTTTGTTTGAAAATTGCTTTATCTCCAGTAAAGACACGTTCTGGAAATTGTCCATCATGCAATGTAGAACCATATTCATTAGTTTTTCCAATAACTTTAATACCATTACCAGTAAAAGAAAATTCAGTTGGGTAACTTATTGCCCCATTAGGTTGCGTTTGAGAATAAATATGCCAACCACCCAATTGATCAACCGTTATAATTATTTCATAATTATTATTCCCAATATAATTTGACTTAAAGTTCCACTTTATAATCTCATCAACAGAGGCTGGCATATCATTAACGGATGCCCCTTGATTTGAAGCCATTTCATTATTTATACGATCAGATTCAGAATCTGGCATCTTTGGAACTGGTAACCTATTCCTTCGACTCAATTTAATCGTCTCATCACTTGTCATATTATTATCTAGAGCCCTATTATCTCCTTTTCCATAAATAAACTTTGCTTCATCCCGAGTTAATGGTCTATTCGGAATTTCAACATTATCCACAACAATAGCATCTAATGATAAAGAAGAACCTTCTTCCTCAAAAGCAAAGGAATAATACAAACTGTCTTTAAACTCTTTTTTAGGATATCCCCACTCTGACAACTTAACGTCATACGTTGGTGGAAAAAAGTCTAATGTAAAAATATCAACGGGCGTTAAATTATTTTTAATTGGAGCTGGGTTTACCCAATTTATGTCTCCGTCTTTTGTTGTTTCGCCTGCATACAATTGCATACCGTCCACTTTTGTATCGGTTGGCACATCCACTTGCAAATCTTTCACTAAATTGATTCGTTTTCCGTTTTCAAACGCATCCACATAAAACATACCACCGGTTTCTAAAGCATCTCCGTTAGACGTTGTACTCAATCCGGCATATAATATATCTTCCGCACTTAAGGCGGACTGAACTAATACATCAATTTCTGTATTATCTGTGTCAAACGCATTAGCCGGAATATAAATAACGATCCCATCTTTGTTTTCAATAACGGTATCTTGCTGAGTTGAAATTCGGAAAACTTCTTCCTCTAACATTTTATTAGAAAAATTGGAAACCGAGTCGTTTTTGGGTAAAAAAGACGGATTTTCGTTAATTACGGATGGATTTTCAACGTTTTTAGTATTTAAAACTTGTAAAGTAATAAAACCAGCTGCAGCAATAATGGCAATAAATGCTATCAATTTAGTAAGCAACGCTTTTAACTTAAAACTTTTATGTGCATTTTTGGTAGACTGTTTTAAGGCCATCCTCCCAACAGCCTCCATAATGGTTTGTTGGGCTTCTACTTTTGCTCTTAAATCGGGATTAGAATTGATTTGATTTTCAAACTCACTTCTTTCAGTTTTAGACATTGTGTTTAATAAATACTGTTCTATTTTTTCTATTTCTATTAATTCTTTACGCATGGCTTTAGTGTTTAAGGTTTACATTATGTTCATTAGCTAAGGCTAAATTTCTGGCTTGTTCCATGCATTTGTATTTTTGCACTTTTGCCGATTGAACAGATTTATAGCCAATAATTTCGGCTACCTGAGTCATACGCATTGATTTGAAATAAAACAGTTCAAATATCTGACGACATTTTTTACTTATTTTCTTTACAATGACTTCTATTTCATTGAGTTTATTTTCCTTTTCTATTAATAATTCTAATTAGCTATCATCTTCTATTAATTCGTTAAGCTGAGCATCATCACCATATCGTACTTTGTTTTTACGGAGTTGATTTTGCCAAAGGTATTTACAGGTTTTAATTAAAAACCCATCCGCCACCAATTCGTCATTGGTTTTACTTTTATTAAAAAGTATGATTAGTCCTTCTTGAAATACATCCAATGCTTCTGCTTTGGATCCCGAATTAATTAAAATGTATTTTTCTACTTTAGGATAAAGTGAATAGAGTTTGGTAAAGGCTTTTTCTTCCTTACCGCTCCTCAATAAATGTGTTAGTTTCGTATTATTCATTATAGTTTCTTTCCTAAAGATGTAATCAGTTTGAAAAGGTAACCTTTTAATTTAAAAAATAATTAAAATTAAGCAATCTTATCACTTAAAAAATTCAGGAGTACTGGTTGTAATACCATTTATAAATTAGTTCTATTTGTTAAACCCAACTTCATAATTTTATGGAGAAAATCATTAATTGTTAAAAGTCAATGTTAAATTAACAATTGAAACATGAATAACAGAATTTCATAATAATATAAATTAGAACAATAAGAAATGAAGAAAGGAATAGTCATGATCTTTATAATGAGTATAATTGTTCATTCTACATACGGACAGAACAATAAAGAACTATCCGATTCTATTTCGGAATATGAATATTGGAATTACGGGATGAGTATTACAATTCAAGGAGGAATTTGGAAACCACTTGGAAATTTAGATAGAACTTTCGATTTAAACCCTAATATAGGTTTAAAATGGGGGCTTCCAATTACTAAACAATTAAGAATTGAATTAGGAACAAGTATTAATATTCCAATTAATTCAGAATCTTTCGAGTATACAACAGATGATACTACTTTTATTGCAAATTCGAAAAACACAGTTAATGGCTTTTTAGGCTTATGGGTAAGTAACGAAAATAGAATTTCAACGAAATTAATTTTGAATAAATATTTTGGCCTAGGTATTGGGTTTATTCAAACGAATAATAAAGAGCCTACCCTAAAAAATGGAAACGGTAATAACTACAGTATCGAAACCGTAAACTTAAATTTTGGAATAGGCCTGAGAAAAATTGTATTCATAAAAAGGTCTATTGGACTTTATTTAGAATATAACTTCAGTCCATACTCATTGTTCGGTAAGGTTAATAATAACTTTGGGTATAGTAGTATAATAACTGGTGTATCATATCGATTTTGATAATAAATATGGTTTCATCTATGGGAAGTACAGAGCTTTTAACCCGTACGAACCATAATCTAAACGTTAGCAATTTCTCCTTTGCATAACAAACAAAATATAGAGTAATGACAAAAAATAAAAACTTAGTCAACGTATCACTTCAAATAGTTCCAATTAATAGTACTAATGCTTATGACATTATTGATGCTGGAATACATACTATACAAGACTCAGGAATTAAACATCAAGTGCAACCTTTTTCAACGATAATGGAAGGAGAGTTAGAAGAACTATTGAAACTAGTATTAAAAGCAAAAGAAGCAGCAGTTAAAAATGGCGGAGACGAAATGATTCTAAATATTCAAAAGAAAGTGCGGACGTAACTTTTGAAGGTAAAACCGGTAAATTCAAAAGCTAATCTAAAAACATTTGTAAGCTACATCTTAAGGATAAGTTTATAATTTAGAGAAATGCGTTAAGAGAAAAATTAACCTAAAAGGTCTGCAAAACACAAAATTTTTGACCTGTTAGGTTTGGAAAGTTGACTTGAATTACACCTAACAGGTTAAGTATACATCCTAAATAAACCTGTTAGGAGAACCAATTTAAAATAAATCTACCCATTAAAATAATCAGACGTATTTAAATATTTCACCAATAATTGAGGCAAAGCATAATCTTCTAAATCAGTCATTTTAACAATTTGCTCTGGATCTTCAATACTTAATGCCTTAACTTCTTTAATCCAAAAAGAGGCATAAATATGTTGGTGCGATAAAATGTGCTTAATTTGTTTGTCTAAATAGATAGATTCACCCATTTCTTCAGCTGGTTTATCGGTTTCCACTAAGGGGAAATCAAATAAGCCTTGCCAAATGTCTTTAGGCCCTCTCTTTTTAATCACAATGCTTTTCTTATCCGTAGTAACTATGTAATTCAAATATCTATTTCTAACTTTAACTTTCTTTTCCTTTACAGGATAGTTTAGCATAGTACCATTGGCATAGCTTAAACACTTACTGTTTATTGGACATGTTTCACATTGCGGATTCTTTGGTTTGCACACCAAAGCTCCAATTTCCATTATGGCTTGGTTATGATCACCCGCATTATTAACATCTAATAAGCTATTAGCTAAAATCGTAAATTCTTTTTTTCCTTTAGTTGAATTTATGGCAGTGTCTACTAAAAAACACCTGCTTAATACACGAAACACATTGCCGTCTACCACAGCATGTGGCAAATTACTAATAATTGATGATACAGCAGAAGCGGTATACTCCCCAACGCCTTTCAACATCATTAAGTCTTTATACGTCACAGGGAACTTACCGTTAAAATCATTTACAACCTGTTTTGCCGCAAAATGAAGATTTCGAGCACGTGAATAATAACCTAAGCCTTGCCATAATTTTAAAACGGCATCTTCATCTGCATTTGCTAAATCATGAATTGTCGGAAAATTAGACACGAATTTCAAGTAATAATCTAAACCTTGAATCACTTTCGTTTGTTGCAAAATAATTTCCGAAATCCAGACGTTATAAGCCGAATTACTGTGTCTCCAAGGGAGGTCCCTCTTGTTTAAACGATACCATTCTTGAATTAATATAGAAAAATCAGCCATTAGTGCAGAAAAATTAATTAATCGTCTAAATTATAGTTTTCATTCCGAAATAAGAGTTATTTTTGCAGAAAAATCACAAAATACTAAAAGTAAACAAGTTATGACGAAAGCTGATATCGTAAACAAAATTGCAGAAGAAACAGGAGTTGAAAAAATGGCTGTTTTGGCTACTGTAGAATCATTCATGGAAAAAGTTAAAACTTCATTATCTGATGGAGAAAACGTATATTTAAGAGGATTTGGTTCTTTTATCGTAAAGGAAAGAGCTGAAAAAACAGGAAGAAACATTTCTGCTAAAACTTCAATCATCATTCCAGCACATAATATACCCGCTTTTAAACCAGCAAAAACATTTGTTGAAGAAGTAAAAACTAACGTAAAAGTAAAATAGTTGTAAAACTAAATTTCTTTTTATATCTTTGCGCTCCAAAGTAACGGAGTAAGAAAACTAGACTTTCTGAATTCCAGAGAGTTTCTTATATAAAAAAGTATTAATTAATTTAAAAACAAAGCGATATGCCAAGTGGAAAAAAGAGAAAAAGACATAAGATGTCAACTCACAAAAGAAAGAAAAGACTAAGAAAGAACAGACACAAGAAAAAA
>Ga0209292_1000059_pt1 | contig 168246 bp, 153 predicted proteins | sample GOMGulsemesocosm_2_FD_184634 | JGI IMG/M metagenome (GOLD analysis project Ga0209292, IMG submission 184634) | Methane-oxidizing microbial communities from mesocosms in the Gulf of Mexico - GOM9C Gulf of Mexico (SPAdes) (version 2) | ecosystem: Environmental > Aquatic > Marine > Cold seeps...
GAAGATTAAGCATGAATCGCATTCGTTCATACCTTTTAGAAAATCTTGACTTCGTTGCTGTAGCCCCGAAGCAGGAGGCGTATAATACGCTTCCGAGTTTTGATGTCAACGTTTTTCTTAAAGAAAATGTAAAGTATTTTAAAACACTTTAAAAGTTAACGTTAAGTTAGCTTACTTAGCTAAAAAAGCTAATAGATAACTTATCAAAACATCCTGTTGGTTAAGCTTTTTGCCTGACCCCCTTGGAACTGGAGCGCATTATAGAGAGAGTTCATCTTGAATCAAGCTTTATTTTCAGTTTTTTAAAAATACTCGTTTGTTCGGACAAATATCGTACAAGACAGTATCTTTTTGACTAAATTACGAGCTCATAGTTGTCAATAGCAACTAAAAGTAAGTTACATGCAAAGGCCGCCGTCAATTTCCACTACTCGACCAGTGAAAAACTCATTTTCAAAGATGTATTTCGCCGTATGCGCAATTTCTTCTGCTTCACCCAAACGGCCAACTGGTTTCATTTTCTCTAAACGGTCGCGCATTTCCGGCTTCATTGAATCCGTCATTGCTGTACGTATAACACCAGGGGCAATTGCACCGACACGAATACCATGACGGCCAAGCTCTCTTGCCCACGTTGTGGTCATAGCCACAACGCCCGCTTTTGCAGCTGCATAATTGGTTTGTCCCATATTACCGCCACGCGCTATTGAAGACATATTGATAATGACACCTTCTCTGCCTCCTTCAATCATATGAACAGCTGCTTCTCGGCCACATAAAAAGACACCGGTAAGGTTGACGTCAATTACTGATTGGAAGCTTTCTAACGACATTTTTTTAGCTACAACACCATCTTTAGCTTTTACAAACATGCCGTCACGTAAAATTCCAGCATTATTCACTAAACCATCGATACCTCCGAAATCTTTGTTAATTTGTTGAAAGGTTTCTTCAACTTCAGCTTCTTTACTAACATCGGCTAAATAATAGTTAACTTGAATATTTTCATTACCCGCTGCAGCAACTTGTTTAATACTCTCTTTTAGTTGCTGCTCATTTAAGTCAATAAGCGCAATATTTGCACCATCTTTTGCGAAACTAATAGCCATAGTTAAACCAAGGCCTTGACCGCCGCCTGTTATCACGATTGTTTTATCTTGCAATTTCATTACTTTCAACTTACTTTTTATTAAACATATTAAAGATACTCGAGAAATCTTTACTACCATTTCCAGATGCAGCATGCATGGCATACAAACTTCGTGCTAATGTCCCCATAGGAGTGGAAGAGTGACTTGCTAATGCTGTTTCTGTAGCAAGGCCTAGATCTTTAGCCATCAAATCCACCATGAAGCCACCTTGATAATCATTTGACGAAGGTACATTCTCCATAACTTCAGGGCAAGGGTTATATACATCAAGAGTCCAGTTACTGCCTGAACTATTACTCATAATGTTTGATAGCACCTTTGGATCTAAACCATTAGCAAGGCCTAACTGTAACGCTTCACTAGTTCCCACCATTAATACAGACAGCAGCATATTATTACAAACTTTAGCTATTTGTCCTGCGCCATGTTCGCCAGCATGAAAAATATTTTTGCCCATAGCATCAAGAATAGGCTCTGCTTGGGCAAACTCCTTGGCACTTCCTCCTACCATGAAACTTAATGTTCCCGCTACAGCACCGCCAACACCACCGGATACCGGTGCATCAACAAAATCAATCCCCTTTTGAGCTAGTGCTTTGGCAACTTTACATGACGTAGCCGCATCTATCGTTGATGAGTCAATAACTAAGCTGCCCGGTTCAATATGGTTAATTAAGCCCGAATTTTCACTTAAATATACTGCACCCACATGTTTACCTGCTGGTAGCATAGAGATAACAAACTCTGCACCTTGTACACATTCAATCGCTGTTGCTTTTGTTGTAGCTCCTACCTCGACTACATGAGCTACAGCATCAGCTGATAGATCAAAAACACAAACTTGGTGACCTGCTTTAGCTAAATTAATAGCCATAGGACCGCCCATATTACCTAATCCAATAAATGCAATATTCGCCATGATGTTTCCTTTTAAGTTATATATTTATGCACTAAGCCAGTTTTGCTAATGGATGTGCTTGTAGTGACCAACGTGATTCAAAAAACCATTCAAGTATCTCTCCGTCGATTTTCTCAACAGATGCATACCGCCACTGAGGACTATTATCTTTATCTATTAATAAGGCCCTAACACCTTCATGAAACTCGCCAAAGTGACCACATTTAACCGCTAAGTTCAATTCCATACGAAAGCAATCAGCCAAAGACATACCTTTACCACGTTGTAATTGTGAATATGCTAATTGCGCACTTAACGCACTGCCTCTTTTCAATGATTTTTGTGCTCGGATAAACCACTTATCTTCACTTTCAACCTTTAATATTGTATTGATAACTGCAGTTAAATCTTGCAATTCAACTAAATCAGTTATTAAGGTTTGATGCTCTTCTAAGGAAGAAACCGGTAACTCATTTACTGAGTTTTGTTCAAATTCGTGTAATAACACTGTCGTTTTTTCGTGGTTATCGGCGTTGGTTTCTTGCCAACTGATCTTAGTAAGTTGGTTAAGGAAATTATCTTTGAGTTTTTGCTCAATAAAGTAATCAGCTAAGTGACAGTATTTAGCATCCGCTGCATTAATCGATGCCCCTGTTAGGGCAAGAAATAAACCACAACCGTTCGGCATTTTATTTAAAAAGAAGCTACCGCCAACATCTGGAAATAAGCCAATACTTATTTCAGGCATAGCAATACGAGAACTTTCAGTTACTACTCGATGACTTCCGCCAACTAACATGCCCAAACCGCCTCCCATCACAATACCACTGCCCCATACAATAAAAGGTTTTTTAAAAGTGTGAATTAAAAAATCTAGTTTGTACTCTTGAGTAAAATAGTCTTCAATTTCTGGCGCAAAGTTAGTATTAGTACTTAAGTCTTTAACCTTATTTTCGGTGCTGATTTTATTTCTCATTGCATTGTACAAGTGCACAATATCACCACCGGCACAAAATGCTTTCTCACCTTCACCTTGCAAAAACACTGCGACAAGGTCTTGTTGCTGTTGCCATGTAATCAACTGTGGATAAAGCAAGCTGATCATATCACCACTGAGTGCGTTAAGAGATTTAGGTGAATTAAGCGTGATCACACCTATTTTTTTACCATTATCACACTCAACTTCATTAAAAAGAACTACGTCGGTCATAACTTTTCCTGTATCTATACTGATAAATTAAACGTTGTTTTCTATTTATTTAACCAAATAGGTTTACGTTTATCTAAGAAAGCCTGTACGCCTTCTTTTTGATCAAGTGAATCAAACAAATCGACAAAAGCTTGTCTTTCTTGTACCAATACTTTATTAATCGGCATGATGCGATTTTTTTGTATTAACCGCTTACAGGCCGTAACGGCAACAGGGCTTTGTTTAGCAACTTTAGCCGCTAAAGCGATTGCCGCAGCTTTACCCTCACCTTGAGCAACAATTTCTTCAACTAGATTTATCGTTAATGCTTTTTCAGCGTTAACGCGCTCACCACATAAAATCATGCGTTTGGCCCAACCTTCACCTACTAATAAGGCAAGGTTTTGTGTGCCTCCAGCACAAGGTAATAACCCTACACTAGCCTCAGGTAAAGCCATTACTGCATGTTCTTCTGCAATACGAATATCACAAGCTAAAGCAACCTCTAGACCTCCTCCCATGGCGTAACCATTAATGGCAGAAATTGAAACACCGCGAAAAGAAGAAAGCGTTTCAAATGCTTGACCAAAAATATCACTCATATCTTTCGCTATGGCCTTATTGCCATCGGCAAAAACATTTAAGTCTGCTCCAGCTGAGAAAAACTTCGCGCCACCTCCTGTTAAGACAAGCGCGTAAACATTCCTATCTTCGTTAAGAGACAAAATCAAATCTCTCAGGTCTGACAGGCTTTGCGCTGTCCAGGTGTTCGCAGGGGGGTTATTAAAAGTAACAACGGCAGTATGAGCAATAACTTCTACTTGTAAAAACTGTGATGAGTAATCAGACATTTTATTTCCTTTGCTAGCACTTTTTATATAGTACTTATTTATTTGAGCTTTATTAAACTTCTATGTTTAGTTTTATGTGAATGCAAAGCTATTTCTAAGCTAGTAGTGTATTTTTCTTAAAGTAATTGCCCTGCACCTTCGGTCAATAACCTTCTGGCAATGATCACACGCATGATTTCATTAGTACCCTCAAGAATTTGATGAACTCGTACATCTCGAAAGTAGCGCTCTAATGGATACTCTTTGATATAACCGTAACCACCATGAATTTGTAAAGCCGCATCACACACTTGAAAACCTATGTCAGTAGCAAAACGTTTTGCCATGGCGCAGTAAGCCGTTTTTTCTGGGTCATTTTGATCTAATTTATAAGCAGCTAACCGCACAAGTTGCCTCGCTGCCACAAGTTCAGTTGCCATATCAGCTAACTTAAATTGTAAACCTTGAAAAGCGGCAATAGGTTTGCCAAATTGCTCACGTTCTTGCATATAAGTCATAGCAGTATTCAATGCTTGCTGTGCAGTACCAATGGAACAAGTAGCAATATTAATGCGGCCGCCGTCTAATCCTTTCATTGCTAAAGTAAAACCTTCACCTTCATTCGCAAGGAGGTTTTCACGTGGTATTTTTACGTTATCAAAAGTGATTAGTTTAGTAGGTTGTGCATTCCAGCCCATTTTCTCTTCAGCTTTACCGTAAATGACACCTTCTGCGTTTGCTGGAATAACCACCGCAGAAATACCCTTTGCTCCTGCTTCACCAGTACGGACCATAACAACTAAAACATCAGTTTCACCAGCACCTGAAATAAATACTTTTGAACCATTAACAATATACTGATCGCCGTCAATTTTTGCACTAGTACGCAGTGAAGCAGCGTCAGATCCAGCCCCTGGCTCTGTTAAACAATATGATGCTAACTGTTCCCCGGCTACTAAGCCTGGACACCAAGTGTCTTTAATTGTATCGGTTCCCCATGTGGCTATCATCCATGTGGCCATATTATGGATGGTCATCATGGCCGTTGTGGTGGTACACCCCATGGAAAGCTGTTCAAAAATGATTGATGAGTCTAGTCGACTTAGCCCCAGGCCGCCGGAATCTTCTGGAGCATATAAACCACAAAAGCCTAATTCTCCTGCTTTTGCTATTACCGCTTTAGGAAAGGTATGTTCTAAGTCCCATTTAGCAGCATGAGGTAATAATTCGCTGTCGCTAAATTGCTTCGCCGTTTCAGCAAACATTTGCTGGTCTTGTGTTAAATCAAAATTCATCAATCATTCCTATCTTGAGAAAGCTTCTCTTTATTACTTTCTAATTGTTCAAGCTTTAAATACGTTGGTTCAAGTAAAAAGCAAAGGTAGTGAGTTAATAATAGTCATTCTCCAATCCATGTTCTGTTACAGCGTTGCCGTCAACTTGGATGTTCAAACTTTGTATTTCAACCTCTCAGTACTTTTGCTAATGACATTAAGTAATTAGACTTCTAGCAAGATAATTACAGCATCTCTAAAGCAATAGCCGTTGCTTCGCCACCGCCGATACAAAGTGAAGCGACACCTTTAGATAGCCCCTTGTTTTTCAAGGCGTGAATTAAAGTCACCATAATACGAGCTCCACTGGCACCTAATGGATGACCCAATGCACAGGCACCGCCGTGGATATTTACTTTATTAATGTCTAATGACATATTTTTAACCGCTAACATAGTAACCATGGCAAAAGCTTCATTGATTTCAAACAAGTCAACATCTGTTGTTTCCCAATTTGCTTTTGCTAATACTTTTGTCATTGCGCCAACAGGTGCAACAGTAAATTCAGCTGGAGCTTGAGCGTGTGTCGCGTGAGCAACAACTTTACAAAGAGGTGTTAATCCTCTACTTTCAGCTTCTGATAACTTCATCATTACAAGGGCTGCTGCCCCGTCTGAAATTGAACTAGAATTTGCCGCGGTAATAGTGCCATCTTTTTTAAACGCAGCACGCAATGATGGAATTTTATCCGGGCGAGCATTACCAGGTTGTTCATCTGTATCAATTACAGCTTCACTACGGCGACTCTTTACCGTTACAGCGCTTATCTCATTTTTAAAAGCACCTGACTCAATAGCTTCATTAGCACGACTTAGCGATCGAATAGCAAATTCGTCCATAGCTTCACGAGTGAAGCTAGCTTCATCGGCCGTCTCTTGAGCAAAGCAGCCCATTGAAATACCATCGTAAGCATTTTCTAAACCGTCTTGCATCATATGGTCGATAACTTGGCCATGACCCATACGTAAGCCCGTTCTTACTTTTGGTAAAAGGTAAGGTGCATTGCTCATACTTTCCATACCGCCAGCAACAGCAATATCAATAGAGCCCGCAAGTAAAGAATCATGTGCTTGCATAGTCGCTTTCATGCCTGAGCCACATACTTTATTAATCGTGGTACAGACTGTAGATAAAGATAAATCTGCGGCAATAGCCGCTTGTCGTGCTGGCGCTTGTTTTAAACCTGCAGGTAAAACACATCCCATAATGACCTCGTCAATTTGGTCAGCAGCGATGTTTGCTTGAGTTACTGCCGCTTTAATTGCATTAGCACCTAGTTCAGGTGCAGTAACACTTGCAAAGCACCCGCTAAAACCGCCCATAGGGGTTCTCACAGCAGAAACAATAACAATAGGATCAGATGATGACATTCAGTTCTCCAACAAATTTAAATAGATAGATTAAGTATTAATTCCTCAAGCCTAACTTAATAACAGCTTTACGCCAACGTAAACTTAAAGGCTTGTTTTTCATTCGTGAGATAAAGTGTAAGCAGTTAATTACACTCACTGGTTACAGGCTTAACTTCACTAGATAGCTATAATAATTATGGCTGCTATCACATAGAACAATAAAACAACCTATAAATAAGGCTCTATGAATGTACAAACAAACAACCTTTACGTTAACGTCAACTTCATATAAGATAAATCAATAAATAATTATTTTGAGTAAATGTTGCATGAGCCAAAAACTAACTTCGATTAAATATTCCATCAGTGATTTATCAAAGGAATTTGATATTACTACCCGAAGCATACGTTTTTATGAAGACCAAGGATTACTCTCTCCTACGAGAAAAGGCCAGACTCGAATTTATAATCAAAGAGATAAAGTACGACTAAAGTTGATTCTTCGTGGTAAACGACTAGGGTTTTCTTTAGCGGAAACAGGAAAGTTATTTGAACTCTACGATGTAGATAAAACTAGTGCTACCCAGTTAACGAGCATTATGACGCTTATAAATAATAAAAAAAATGATTTAAAGCAACAACTTGAAGATATCAATGCAGTATTAATTGAACTCAATGATTTAGAGGATAATTGTAAAAACACCTTAGACTCACTTGAGAGCACGTAAACATTAACAGTGTTAAAACAACATAATATTTAAACATACTAAACCAATTCAATCGTTACTCACTTCTGCCAAGCAGGGTTGAGTTTAACAAAAAGGACACATCATGATTTCATCATTTAGCTCACTTAACTTTAATTTGGGCGAAACCGTCGATATGATTCGCGATCAAGTGAACGCATTTTCTCGCGACGAAATAGCCCCTCGCGCAGAGCAAATAGATATTGATAATGAGTTCCCTAAAGATTTATGGCGTAAGTTCGGCGATATGGGTTTATTAGGTATGACTGTTGAAGAACAATATGGCGGCTCAGAACTAGGTTATTTAGAGCATATTATTGCCATGCAAGAAATTAGTAGAGCTTCAGCCTCTGTAGGCTTAAGTTACGGCGCTATGTCAAACTTATGTTTAAACCAATTACGTAAAAATGGTTCTCATGAGCAAAAACTAAAGTACTTACCAAAACTATGTACTGGTGAACATGTCGGCGCCCTTGCAATGAGTGAACCTAATGCTGGCTCAGATGTAGTAAGTATGAAACTTCGCGCAGACAAAAAAGGCGACAAGTATATTCTTAACGGTAACAAAATGTGGATCACCAACGGTCCTGATGCAGATGTTTATGTTATTTATGCCAAAACTGATACCAGTGCTGGTTCAAAAGGGATAACAGCCTTCATTGTAGAGCGCGACTATCCAGGATTTTCTCGCCATCAAAAATTAGATAAATTAGGTATGCGTGGGTCAAACACCTGTGAACTAGTTTTTCAAGATTGTGAAGTTCCTGCAGAAAATATCTTAGGCACAGAAGGCAAAGGTGTTCGCGTATTAATGTCAGGTTTAGACTACGAACGTGTAGTGCTATCAGGTGGCTCTCTAGGCATTATGGATGCCTGTATGGATTTAGTTGTCCCTTATATTCATGATAGAAAACAGTTCGGTCAATCTATTGGTGAGTTCCAATTAGTACAAGGTAAAGTCGCTGACATGTATACCCAAATGAACGCGGCTAAATCATATGCTTATATGGTTGCTGCAGCTTGTGATCGAGGTGAAACTACCCGGAAAGATTCTGCAGCCGTTATTTTATATGCCGCAGAGTTAGCGACTAAAATGGCACTTGATACCATCCAACTGCTTGGCGGTAACGGTTATATCAATGAGTTCCCTGCTGGTCGTTTATTGCGTGATGCCAAATTATATGAAATTGGCGCAGGTACTTCAGAAATTCGCCGTATGCTTATAGGTCGTGAATTATTCAACGAATCTAAGTAGCGAACCATCTTGTCGTTATATAAGGCAATAAGATCGTCAAGAGTACTCATGGACTAACGTCAACTCCGTGCTCTTTCCTTATTATTCCCTCATATAAACTTAAAGCTGAATCACTACAGTTTTCTAATAAAAAAGAAGTGATGTTGTAAATATTTAACAAACAGTTATTGAACCAGTAATTTTTTAGTTTGCCGTGGTTTAATTCAATTACAAGGCAAAAAAGCGGAGTTGACGTTAGGCAATGAGCATTTTTCAACGCAGTAATTGAGTTAAACCACAATAAAATAAACGATTACTAACAAATAAAAGGCTCTCCAGTGGCAAAACTAACATCAAAGATAAATACCCGCAGCCAAGATTTTCTAGACAATGCTGCCCATATGCAAGTGCAAATTGATGATTTGCGTGACAAGCTTAGTGAAGTAAAATTGGGCGGCGGCGAACGTAGTCGTCAGCGTCATTTAGACCGAGGTAAGTTATTGCCCCGCGACAGAGTTAATGCGCTACTAGACACGGGATCTGCCTTTCTTGAATTATCGCAGCTAGCTGCTTATAAAGTGTATGAAGACAACGTGCCTTCTGCTGGTATTATTACAGGTATTGGTCGAGTTTCAGGGCAAGAATGTGTCATTGTCGCTAATGACGCAACGGTTAAAGGCGGTACTTATTACCCACTAACGGTAAAGAAACATCTTAGAGCACAAGCTATAGCGCAAGAAAACAATCTACCTTGTATTTACTTAGTTGATTCAGGTGGTGCTAATTTACCAAACCAAGATGATGTTTTCCCTGATAGAGAACATTTTGGCCGTATTTTCTTCAATCAAGCCAATATGTCAGCCAATAATATCCCACAAATTGCCGTAGTTATGGGCTCTTGTACCGCTGGTGGCGCTTATGTTCCCGCCATGGCTGATGAATCAATCATTGTTAAAGAGCAAGGCACTATATTTTTAGCTGGCCCGCCACTTGTAAAAGCGGCGACTGGTGAAGTAGTTAGCGCTGAAGATTTAGGTGGTGCAGATGTGCATTGCCGAACCTCAGGTGTAACAGATCATTACGCACAAAATGATCACCATGCATTAGATATTGCTCGTGCTGCGGTTAAAAATTTAAATCGAGTAAAACCAGTAAACCTTAATGTTCACGCTTTAGGCAAAGTTGCAGAGCCAATTTATCAAGCGGATGAAATATATGGGATTATCCCTAAAGATACTCGACAACCATACGATGTACGAGAAGTGATTGCTCGCATCGTTGACGGTAGTAACTTTGATGAATTTAAAGCACTCTATGGTAATACCCTAGTATGTGGTTTTGCCAGCATTTTTGGCTACCCAGTGGGAATAGTTGCAAATAATGGTGTGTTATTTGGTGAGTCAGCAGAAAAAGGGGCACATTTTATTCAACTGTGTGCACAGCGTAAAGTTCCACTAGTATTTTTGCAAAATATTACCGGCTTTATGGTGGGTAAACAGTACGAGTCTGGCGGCATAGCCAAACATGGCGCCAAGATGGTAACTGCAGTAGCAACCGCGCAAGTACCTAAATTCACTATATTAATTGGTGGAAGTTTTGGCGCTGGAAATTACGGTATGTGTGGTCGAGCGTATGACCCTCGTTTCTTATTTATGTGGCCAAACGCAAGAATTTCTGTGATGGGTGGTGAACAAGCCGCTGGCGTTATGGCACAAGTCACCCGTGATAAAAAAGAGAAGTTAGGTGAGAGCTGGAGTGATGAAGAAGAGCAAACATTCAAGCAACCTATTATTGAAGATTATGAACATCAAGGGCACCCTTATTATGCCTCAGCGCGTTTATGGGATGACGGCATCATTGACCCCGCTGATACGCGCCAAGTTTTGGGTTTAGCAATCTCAGCATCTTTAAATAAAACCATTGAAGAAACTAAGTTTGGTGTTTTCAGAATGTAGTGTGTCTTTACTTAAGAATAGTATTGATAAACGAATCAAGTAAATAGTGCAGCCACTATTTACTTGAACTTCAAACAGTAGGTTGTAAAGGAAAAAGTATGTCGATAGACACCTCAAGCTCAAACAAAGTGCTTTATACAGTCAGCAATAATGGCATTGCCACCGTTACTTTTGATAATGGTGAAAAACATAATGCTTTTGATGACACTATTATCCAAACATTAACCGATATTTTTAATGATATTGCTAAGCGTGAAGATATTCAAGTGATGGTCTTAGCCGCTAATGGTAAAAGCTTTAGTGCTGGTGCTGATTTAGGCTGGATGAAACGCATGGCCAGCTATTCGTACGAAGATAACTTAAAAGACGCCAACAAATTAGCCAAAATGCTCCAAGCATTAAATTTTATGCCACAAGCAACTATTGCCAAAATTCAAGGTGCAGCTTTTGGTGGCGCAGTTGGTCTAGCCAGCTGTTGTGACATTGTCATTGCCAGCAACAAAGCAAGCTTTTGTTTAAGTGAAGTGAAATTAGGTCTTATCCCCGCAACAATAAGCCCTTACGTAGTTAATGCCATTGGATTAAAAGCATCAAGACGCTACTTTCAAACTGCAGAGCGTTTTTTTGCTGATAAAGCCATGCAACTGGGTTTAGTTGACGAAGTTGTCGATGCTGACGAATTAAACCTAGCGGTCGATAAAATGATAGCCATTTTACTTAGTAACAGTCCGATAGCGATGAGACAAGCTAAACAACTTGCTTTTGATGTTGCCTATCAAGATATCAACGAACAATTGCTCAACGACACAAGTGAACGTATAGCAAGCATTAGAGTATCAAATGAGGGGCAAGAAGGCCTAAACGCGTTTTTTGAAAAACGTAGCCCTGCTTGGCAACAAAGCGCCACTACAAAAAATCACCTAACTAGCACCCCAGCTACCAACCCAGCTACCAACCTAAGTAATGACAGCGAAGGATAAAAAAATGTTTAGTAAAATATTAATTGCTAACCGTGGTGAAATTGCTTGCCGCATTATAAAAACAGCCAAAAAAATGGGCATTCTAACCGTCGCCGTTTATTCAGATGCAGATAAAGATGCTTTGCATGTTCATATGGCAGATGAGGCTGTTTATCTTGGTGCTTCACCTTCTCGTGAAAGTTATCTTATAAGTGATAAAGTAATCGCAGCCGCCAAAAAAACTGGCGCACAAGCGATTCACCCTGGTTATGGCTTTTTATCAGAAAATGCAGACTTTTGTCGGGCATGTCAGCAAGAGAATATTACTTTCATTGGCCCCCCTGTTGAAGCCATTGAAGCGATGGGGTCAAAATCTGCAGCCAAAAATATCATGGAAAAAGCACATGTCCCCTTAGTTCCGGGTTACCACGGTGATAACCAAGATGAAAAAACCATAAAAGCTGCCGCTGATGCTATGGGTTATCCCGTACTATTAAAAGCCACCGCAGGTGGCGGCGGTAAAGGCATGCGCCAAGTTTGGAGTGAAGAAGAATTTTCGATAGGTTTTGCCGCTGCCAAACGCGAAGCAATGTCTTCTTTTGGTGATAACACTATGCTGGTTGAAAAGTATTTAACTCAACCTCGCCATGTTGAAATTCAAGTGTTTTGTGACAACCACCAAAATGCAGTTTACTTATTTGAACGTGATTGTTCCGTACAACGACGTCATCAAAAGGTAATTGAAGAAGCACCCGCCTTTAGCATGAGTGAGTTTCTACGTAGTAAGATGGGTGAGTCCGCAATTAAATCTGCTCAAGCTATTGGTTATCAAGGTGCAGGCACCGTAGAGTTTTTACTTGATGTTGATGGTTCTTTTTATTTCATGGAAATGAATACTCGTTTACAAGTTGAACACCCCGTAACCGAGATGATTTCTGGTCAAGATTTAGTTGAATGGCAATTACGTGTTGCCGCAGGCGAAACACTACCAAAAACTCAACAAGAATTAACAATAAATGGTCATGCATTTGAAGCAAGAATATATGCAGAAGATCCAAGCAATGACTTTTTACCCGCAACTGGACAGCTAAACTTATTAAAAACGCCATTAGAAAGTCAGCATGTTCGGATTGACACCGGGGTACGCCAAGGTGACGAAGTCAGTGTTTTTTATGACCCTATGATAGCTAAACTTATTGTCTGGGATGAAAACAGAGATAAAGCTCTACAGCGTTTAACTAAAGCCTTACGTGAATACCGTATTGATGGGGTAACTACCAATATTGAGTTCTTATATAACTTAGCCACTACAGAGGCGTTCAAAAGTGCCGATATTGATACTGGGTTTATTGAAAAAAATAATGAAGCTATTTTCCATCAAGTCGATGCAAAACAGGCAAATGAACTATTAACTAAACAACTCCCTACCGCGGCTTTATACTTAGTACTGTCTTTAGCAAACAAAAACAAAGCACAGGCAAGCTTGAGTAATGACCCTCACTCACCATGGCACATGACGAACGCTTGGCGTTTAAATGAGCCACACAGCCATTCAATAACACTTGCATACAATGACATTGAATACGACATTTGCATTGAACAAAAGCGCCAAGCCAGCGCTAGTTATTATCAGATAGCGATTAATATCGCAGGTATCACTAACCACACGGTTGATTGCCAAGGTGAAATTGAAGGTGAAAAAATAACAATGACTATTGATGGTCATCGCAGTCAAACTATTGTTGCCGTTTCAAATAACGACAATGACAACACTATCAGTCTTTATCAAGAACATGGCGTATTTAGTTTTAATCAAGTGTTACCGGATCATGGGGAAAGTCAAGCTGATGATAACCATGGTGGTTTAACTGCACCAATGAATGGCACTATGGTTAGTGTACTAGTAACTTCAGGTGAGTCGGTCACAAAAGACCAACCACTCGTCATCATGGAAGCAATGAAAATGGAACATACTATAAAAGCGCCAAATGATGGCATAGTTGATGAAATCTTTTTTAATGCCGGTGATATGGTTGATGGCGGCGCAGAGTTACTCGCTTTTTCGGTGAAAGCACCTAGCAATGGTCCCGAGGCTTAAAATGAATATCCAAAATACAACTTTGCCTCCGCAAGTAAAAATTGTTGAAGTAGGTCCAAGAGATGGTTTACAAAATGAAGCAAAGCCTATCAGTGCCATCGACAAAATCGCATTAATTGAGCAGTTAAGTGATGCGGGTATTCGCTATATTGAAAGTGGCAGTTTTGTTTCGCCCAAATGGGTGCCACAAATGGCAACCTCGACAGAAGTTTTTCAATCAATAAAACGTAATGAAAAGGTAACCTACGCGGCTTTAACACCGAACATGAAGGGTTACGAAGCAGCTATTGCCGTTAATGCCGATGAAGTTGCCATTTTTGCTGCAGCGTCAGAAAGCTTTAGTCAAAAAAACATTAATTGTTCTATTGAAGAAAGCATCGATCGATTTTCTCCGATTATCGCTGATGCTAAAAAGCGTAATATTAAAGTACGTGGCTATGTATCTTGTGTTGTTGGGTGCCCTTACGAAGGTAAAATTTTACCTGAACAAGTTGCTAAGGTCGCCCAAAAATTACTCGCTATGGGCTGTTATGAAATATCTCTTGGTGACACCATAGGTGTTGGCACTCCCGCCAGCGTAACTAAGATGTTACAGGCGGTAAGTGCCCATGTACCAACGGCTCAGCTAGCGGTTCATTTTCATGATACCTATGGTCAAGCGTTAACTAACATTTACGCGGCACTGCAATGTGGAATTTCTGTTATTGACAGTGCTATTGCAGGCTTAGGCGGCTGTCCTTATGCTAAAGGAGCCTCAGGTAACGTTGCTACAGAAGATGTTGTTTATCTACTAAATGGCTTAGGTATAAAAACGAATATAGATTTCGAAAAATTGCTACAAGCAGGTTGGTTTATCAGTAAAAAATTAGGCAAACCGCCAATTTCTAAAGTATCAACCGCTTATCTTGCACAACAAAACATTTAGCGCAGCAGCAATCATAGAGTAAACGATACAAATTCACGAAAAAGAAAATATAGCAGGAGATGAAAATGGCAGGATTTGACAAAGTAGTATCAAGTTATGAAGAAGCCATGGCTGGACTTACTGATAACATGACAGTTATTGCCGGTGGTTTTGGTTTGTGTGGTATTGCAGAGAATTTAATCAGTGAAATAAAGCGTAAAGGCACTAAAGGCCTAACTTTGGTTTCTAATAACTGTGGTGTTGATGACTTTGGTTTAGGTGTGTTGCTACCTAACCGTCAAATAAAAAAAATTGTCGCCTCTTATGTTGGTGAGAATGCTGAATTTGAACGACAAATGATGTCTGGTGAGCTGGAAGTAGAATTAACACCACAAGGTACACTTGCCGAAAAGATGCGTGCCGGTGGTGCTGGTATCCCTGCATTTTTCACAGCAACAGGTGTTGGTACGCCAGTAGCTGTAGGTAAAGAAGAACGTAGTTTTAATGGGCGAAATTATATTCTAGAAGAAGCGATTGTTGGTGACTTTGCCATTGTCAAAGCTTGGAAAGCAGATAGATACGGTAATTTAGTCTTTAGAAAAACGGCACGTAACTTTAACCCTCTAGCTGCAACAGCAGGTAAAATTACGGTAGTTGAAGTTGAAGAGCTTGTTGAAGTTGGTGAATTAGACCCTGATCAAATCCATACGCCTGGCATTTATGTTAACCGCGTAATTCAAGGTACTTTCGAAAAAAGAATTGAGCAGCGTACAACACGTCCTGCCGAGAAAACTAAAGGGAAGGGAGAATAGGAATGGCTCTATCAAGAGAACAAATCGCCCAGCGTGTTGCCCAAGAACTTAGGGATGGATATTACGTGAACCTTGGTATAGGAATCCCTACCCTAGTCGCTAATTACGTGCCTGAAGATATTGAAGTTATGTTGCAATCAGAAAACGGATTGTTAGGCATGGGCCAGTTTCCCACTATTGATGAAATAGATGCTGACCTTATCAATGCGGGCAAACAAACAGTGACAATGGCAACAGGCGCTTCTGTCTTCGATTCAGCCGAATCTTTTGCAATGATACGTGGCGGTCATGTTGATTTAACTGTTTTAGGTGCTTTTGAAGTCGATGTAAATGGTAATATAGCTTCTTATATGATTCCTGGTAAATTAATCAAAGGCATGGGCGGCGCAATGGATTTAGTTGCCGGCGCCGATAACATCATAGTAACGATGACACATGCCTCTAAACATGGTGTTTCCAAGTTATTGAAAAATTGCTCTTTACCTCTAACAGGTAAAGGATGCATTAAGAAAGTATTAACAGATTTAGCTTTTATTGAAATCAAAGAAGGAAAATTTTATTTACGTGAACGTGCTCCTGGTGTTTCGGTAGAAGAAATTATTCAGTTAACAGAAGGTGAATTAGTTGTAAATGGCGCAATACCAGAAATGAAATTTTAATTATTGTACATTTTTGTAACTAAATATTTCCCTTGTCTCGCTGTTAAAATGAGTGATATCAGTTTCAATTAAAATTCAAAAAAGGCAATATTTATCAAGCTATTGCCTTTTTTTTATACTCTGAGAACTTAGCAAGATAATATTTATATTGTCGCTGATAGCAGACACAAAACCCATTTAACTTGCACTTTGGTAACAATTGCGTGATACTTAATATTGACAAAGAAAAGGCAAAACACGCGAAAACGTGTGACGCAAAACCACCGGTCTAAGGGTCAAGTTAATTTAACTTAACCTATGACAGCGGAGTAACCTCGTTAACAGGTACATCCCGTGGTTTTTTCTTTTATTAACTCAATTATAAGGTTTCTAAAATGAAAAAATTATTAATAGCTTCAACCATCACTGTTTTAACACTAACGTCTGCTGTAACGACACCAAAGGCACAAGCTGCTGACATTGCGACAAGTATATGTGAGTACGTGGCAACCGATGACAAGAAACGCATGCGTTCATTTTTAAAGACGAATAAACTTAAAATTCGTCGTATCTTCAACGGTATTCAGTGTAATGGTAAGAATTTATTAGAGTTTGCGGCGGTACAAGGCTCAGTAAAAACAGGTTCTTTGATGATTTCTAAATTACCAAAGAAAGTTGTTTCGGCTAACCTAGCACTTCTACAAACTGGATCGCAACCATTGATAGATGCTGCCAACGCTCGCGTTAGTAGTTAAGAATATTTTAGAGTAGACGTTAATACCTTTTAGCAATAAAAACGGATGAGTAAAAGCAATACTATTTAATAATTCTATGTCATTTTAAAGAGCCAGCTTTTGCTGGCTTTTTTTTGCTTTAAAAAGTTTCACAGTATAAATCCCGTAATTCCCTAGCGAAGTATATCAAAAGCACTTACACTTAACTCATTGAGGCTGGTTAAGAAGTTGATGGTACTTAAGCCATAAAATGTGATAAAAAAAATAACAAATCATCTATGACACTAAAACGAAATTACCTAGATAGTAAAAATGCTCTGGTACTAACTGGTGGTGGTGCTCGAGCCGCTTATCAAGTTGGTGTTTTGTCAGCTATAGCAAAGTTCATTCCGAGAAATCATGGTATTCCCTTTCCTATTCTTTCAGGCACTTCAGCTGGTGCTATCAATACTACATCATTAGCTTGTTACGCCTCATGCTTTCATTTAGGTGTTAAGAAGCTAGAGTGGGCTTGGAGAAACTTTAATATTTCGAGTATTTACCACAGTGACCCTATTAATGTTTTTAGCCATATAAGCCGAGGCATGTTGGCAAGTTTTCAAGCTGACTACGCAAATAAAACGCCACATAGTTTACTCGACACAGCCCCGCTCAGGGGCTTACTCAAGCAATTATTAGATTTTAACCGTATTGATAATAATATCGCCCGAGGCTATTTATCTGCGGTATCTATTACCGCATCAAGCTATAGTAATGGGGATTCAATTAGCTTTTATCAATCAGATGGCCAGGCACTACCTTGGTCACGAGTTAAAAGGCGTGGAGAAATGTGCCAACTAAACACTGAGCACTTAATGGCTTCAGCAGCAATTCCAATGGTATTCCCCTCGGTAAAAATAAAAAACCAGCACTTTGGTGATGGCTCTGTGCATCAATTATCTCCTTTAAGTCCTGCTATTCACTTAGGAGCTAAAAAAATATTTGTCATTGGTGTTGACCAGCCCAAAGAGCCATTACATTCCAGGGAGAATAATCCACACCCCCCTAGTTCAGCAACGATTGCAGGCCATTTACTCGATTCTATTTTTGCTGATACTATGCATAGTGATCTTGAGCGCATGGCACGTATTAATGACACATTAAAGTTGATATCAGCTAAAAATAGAAAAGAAAATGAAGGTTTACAGCATATAGATAGCTTTGTCATTAACCCAAGCCATGACTTTAATGCTATTGCGACTCAATATTATTATGACTTACCCCTTTCCATTCGGCTGCTTTTACGTAGTGCGGGCATAAGTAATGACTCAGAATCAAGTATTGTAAGTTACTTATTATTTGAAAAAAATTTTTGTGGGGAGTTGATAAAACTTGGCTTCGCTGACGCTATGGAGCAAGAGCAAGCCATAAGAGCCTTTTTAGACATTTAATGAAGTTATCTATCTAGTCTAAATGAAGAGAAAACAACTAGTCATTTTGACTTCTGTTCCATGAGGTATATGCCCTTTACCGGTCAAAATTCATATTTCAGGGGACTTGAGAAAGTTCAATTCAAGACATATCCATGCTTATCCCATTTCAAATGAATGTAACAATGAAGTGATATTTCTCAGGCGCTTCTGCGATCGGTCTTAAATAACGTTATATGGCGTTAAATAACAAAATATAGTGTAATACCAATTCCATTAAATTATTGCCCACTTGTGCTGGTTAAAATAACCCAAGAATTCGTTGCTCTCAATTCCAATAGCCAGCTATTGCTCAATCGAGCGCCTTACCTTGATTTATTTTTCCTTCGCACAACAAGATCACAAACTTAATGGAATTGGTATAACTACGTTTACGTTCTTCTTGCTCATAGTCATTTAAATTCACACTAAGATCGAGTACTTTGAATTTAAACGAGTATAGGCTAGCCGGGAAATATCAGTGAAGTTATCCTCCCTCTTGTAAGAAACGTTCAACTCTCTCGACTCTTCTCGGTTTTCCTCTAACAACTAGGGTATCTTGATTTTGTAAAATGGTTTCTAATGATGGCGATTCTGTTTCTACATTGTCTCGATGTAATGCCACAATATGAACACGGCGTTGTTCCAGCGCCAATGAAGCAAGGGTTTTACCACTAGCATATGAGTTATTGTTGATTAATATGGCGTGAGCGAACTCGATTCGGTCAATTGCCTCAGGGCTCATATCAGTTTGCTCGCCTTGAAAAAATCCGTGCAGGTGATTGTAATGGTTTTTACGCTCTTTTTGTACTCGACGCATAATGCGAGAAAAAGGCACTCCCGACAGCGATAACACTTGTGATACTAACATCAAACTTCCCTCTAAGCTTTCAGGCACAACTTCATTGGCACCGGCTTCTTGTAAAGCATTGAGTTGATCATCATTTCGTGTTCTAACTAAAATAGGTACCTCAGTATTCATACTTCTAACTTTCTGAATAACTTCGATCGATTGCCTATCATTACCAAAGGCTATTACCACTAATTTAGCTTTAGATAAATAAGCAGCGTTTAGTATCTCTGTTTGTCGAGATGAGCCAAAAAGTACTTTCTCACCTGCGTCTCGTGCTTTTTGTGTTCGAAGGGGATCAACATCAATAGCAACAAAATCAATTTTATCTTGTTTTAAAAATCGACTAACTGTTTGACCAATTCTGCCAAAACCACAAATGATCACGTGATTTTCTAAAACTTTATTTTCAGGTAATTGAGATAAATCCAAGGTGTCTTGAGACTTTTCTTGGCTTAAAAATAATGCCCAAGATCGAGCGTTATTCATCATATATGGGGTAATCGCCATACTAATAACGCCGGCGCCAAGTAACATAGAAGCTACATCAAGCGGCAATAACTGGCTTTGGCTAGCAAGAGCAATTAAGACAAAACCAAACTCTCCCATTTGTGCCAACATAATCCCAGATGCCCAGGCATCTTTGCTGGCCTCTCCCGCTTTAACTGCTAGGGTTTTAATCACCATAATCTTAATTGCCATAAAGCAAACCATCAGACCTAACAGACTAAAAGGCTGTGACACTAATAGACCAACATCAAGTTTCATACCAACGGTAATGAAAAATAACCCCAGTAAAATATCCCTATAAGGTCTAATATCTGCTTCTAACTGATGTTTATATTCACTTTCACTTAACATCATGCCAGCAAGAAATGCACCTAGTGCCATAGATAGACCAAACCATTGCGTAAAGGCAGCAGCTAATAAAGTCACTAACAAGGTTGTTAAAACAAATAATTCATCAGTGCGAACTTGCGCAATAATGTTAAATACTTTGGGTAGTAACCACTTACCAATTAATAATAATAATGCAACTACTACGACACCTTTAACCATGGCCAGCATTAACGCCCACACCATAGAACTTTGACTATCCATAGCCAACATAGGAATAATAATTAATAAGGGGACAACAGCAACATCTTGAAAAAGTAATATAGCGACAGATAGCTGCCCTGACTTTCGTTTCATGGCACCACTTTCACTGAGCTGCCTAATTACGATGGCAGTAGAGGATAACGCTAATATGCCACCAACAACAAACGCAGCGGAAAAATTTAAACCAAGAAAAAGTCCTGCAAGCAGAAAGACAAAAAGAGAAATTCCAACCTGCAAACTGCCTACTGAAACGACTAAATGCCGCATAGCCATTAATCTGGGTAATGAAAACTCTAAACCTAAAGTAAACAGTAAAAATACAATACCTAATTCAGCAAAGTGATCATAATCGACTTGTTCATTGGCAATGTCTAAGCCATATTGACCTACGATCATCCCTGCAACTAAATATGCAAGTATCGCTGGTAACCTGATACGACGAAACAGCCATACGACAAAAACGGCACAAGTTAATATTGCAAGAATTTCAAAATAACCGGTCACATAACTTCCTTTTTACTTGGTTAAAATTAATCTATTGGCAATTACCTGAAAAAATTTAGGTTTATTTGCCAAGCGGCAACAATTTGCCGCCAAAGTTCTGACTCAGTTCAATAAATAAACACGCCTTAGTTATAGTTTACCTAGCCTTAAACTATATTAACAACAAAAAAAAATACATTTCAATTAGTTAACCTACCATTATTTATACACTCATAGGAAAAATCTCAAAAGAACATCGTTTTTGATGAAATGGTACATTTTTTGCTTTGATCTCAATAGTGAAAACAAGCGTCAAACTTTACCCTCTGAGTATCAGTGTTATTTGTTGACGTTAAAAGATAAAGTTAATGAGGTTGTCGTATGCAAACACTAAACGTACTTGATAATAGATTTTCTCCATTCAATACCTATAGTACATTAAGCACGGATGCGCTTGTTGCTGAAACTTTGACCAGTTCAGTTTTTGATAAACGTCAGGTTTTAGCTTTTATGACAAAGTTACAAACTACTCTCGACATTGATGAACTGTTAAATATTTTCTCTGTAGAAGCAAGACGTTATGTAGATTTCTCCGGTCTCTATTTTAAAAGCAAACACTTGAATAAATCTTTACGTGGAAGTAGAAAAGCAAAAAAAGAGCGTAGTTTTGATCTAAGAGTATCTAGTGACTTTATTGGTACACTTAGTTATGGCATAAATGGTCCAATTAGTTTGACTAACTACAAAGTATTACAACAACTTCACTTGTGTTTATTACACCCTCTTAAGAATGCTCTAGCTTACCATTGTGCGATGCAACTTGCGATGCAAGATGCCTTGACAGGGCTTGGTAATCGACGTTATTTTGACGAACAATTAAAACGTGCTATGCATAACGCTAACCGACATCACAGTTTGGTTGGCTTAGTTTTAGGTGACTTGGACAAATTTAAAGCGATTAATGATAATCATGGCCATGTAACTGGTGATTTAGTCTTACAGGAGTTTTCTATTGTCTTGCGTCAGTGTGTTCGTGATTCAGATAGCGTCTTTAGGTTTGGTGGGGATGAGTTCGCCATTATCGTTGAAAATGCTACTGAAACAGCATTAGCAATTATTGAAAACAGAATTTATCTAGCTTTAGAAAAAAATGCAATGTTAACTAAGTTCCAGCTAGGATGCAGTATTGGTTCAACATTTATGAATAGAGCTGATAGTGAAGTCAGTTTTTTTGAGCGTGCAGATGAAATACTTTACCGCAATAAGCTACAATCTACGACACAATTATCAGTTGTAAAAAAGTAAAGAAGGTAAATATATAGCTTAGAAGCTAGCTTAAGGTGCCATTGAAAGTGAATAGAGTAACTGTTAGTTGTTAGTTACCAATGATCTAAATGCCACCTTACGTTCAATCGGGGTGGCGTTAACAAGCAGTCGACAAAAACGAACAGCTTGAGCAAATGACTTTTCATCAACATTCCCATCAGCCATGTATTGTAAAACAGCCAACAGGTATGATTCATCTAATAAAAACACTTTAGAGAAGTGATTAATTGCATCCGATATCGAAGGATATGTGACACCATCAAAATTAAAAATTTCGACTTCCACTAAATCGAAGTCAACCTCTTCAAGCTCAATACCATTGGCAATTAAAGGCCAACCTAAGTAGTTCACTCTTCCCTTGGCCACTTCATACATAAACCATGCACTTCTGGCAAAACCAGCAAAATTTCCTTGTTCGAATTCACTGTTTGCTAACTCTTGTTCTGTCCAGTTAATACCAATTGCCAAGTCTTTAGCATAGCGTTTTAATAACTGGCGTTTAACAAAACCTTTGACAGCCCAAATGGAGCTATTTGGGCTTTTATTACCCAGTAATAGGCATTCTTTACATGCAGGTACCGATAACACGGGGTGTGGGCAAGAAAGCGAGTGATTAACTGGAAAAATGAAGCTGAGCTGATTTGGCTCACCACAAAACCAACAACAATGCCTTTTATTAAAAGGGGTTTCCGTAATGACTACGGACGATGCTGCTGGCTCTGTAAAGTGACTTTTTGCGGGGTGAACAGCCAAATTTTAGCGTTTCTTTTGAATTTTATTATTATATTTACTAGACGTTCGTGCAGATTTGTTTTTTCTTAGCTCTCTACCTTTAACATCTTTCTTCGCCAAACTTTGATTTTTTTCTTGAGTTGCGCGATATCTGTTTTTACTTTCTCGTTTAACAGTAGCGTCTTGATAAGCTTCATTTTCTTGTCGGTTAAACTCGTAACCTGGTACTACGATTCGCTCAAATTGACGTCCAATAAGCTCTTCAATATTACCTAGAAAGCGTTCATCTTTCGGGCTTACTAAAGAGATAGCTGTGCCAAACTTTCCAGCTCGGCCTGTACGACCCACACGATGAACATAATCTTCGGCAAGAAATGGTAGATGGAAGTTAACTACATAAGCAAGGTTTTCAATGTCCAAACCGCGGGCAGCAACATCGGTTGCCACTAATACTCGTACTTTACCTTCACTAAATTGCTCTAATGCTTTGTTTCTTGCTCCTTGGGTTTTATCCCCGTGACAGAGAGCAGCTTTAATACCATCCAACTTAAGCTCTTTAGCTAAGAGGTTTGCACTTTCTTTGGTACCAGCAAAAACAAGTACTTGCTGCCAGTTATTCACCCCGATTAGCTCAGAGAGTAATTCCCGTTTTCGAGCTTCGCTTACCCAGTAAACGGCCTGTTTTATTTTTCCTGAGGTAGTATTTTCTCTCGAAACACTGATAGTCTTTGGTGTCTTCAACAATTGATTGGCTAATGACTTGACCCGTTCTGAAAAAGTGGCAGAAAACATTAACGTTTGGTGTTTATGTTTAATCGCTACCATCAGCTTTTCTATATCAGTTAAAAATCCCATATCTAGCATTCTGTCAGCTTCATCAAGTACTAAGAACTTCACTTGAGATAAATCAACATTGCGCAAATTTAAATGTTCTAATAAACGACCTGGAGTTGCTACTAAAACATCAAGTCCCTGTTTTAGCATATTGGTTTGTGAAGCCATTTTACCACCACCATAAACCACGCCACTTTTTATAGGTAAGTATTGGCTAAACTGCTTTATGTTTTCACTGACTTGGTTAGCAAGTTCACGAGTTGGTGTTAATATCAAGGCTCTTATACCTTGACCAGAAGCACTTTTATCCATTGTTGTAGAGCTTTTAGCAGCATGGTTAGCTTTAGCAATAGCATCTAAAATAGGTAAACTAAAAGCAGCTGTTTTGCCCGTTCCTGTTTGTGCACTTGCTAAAAGATCTGCACCTTGGCGAATCACAGGAATTGCTTCTTGTTGAATTGGGGTTAAATTTTTATAACCACACGACTTAACTGCTTTTAATAAATCTGCTGATAAGCCAATTGCATCAACACTCATATGTCACCTAAACCCTAAATAAACGCGTAAAAAACTGAAATAGCATAATTGGGGCGGATTATAATACAAATATTAGCGAAAAGCAGAACTAGTCTTACTTTAATAGTATTAAGGTTGATTTATTTTTTAAAAGATAAGTAAGCCATATCTACAAAAGAACAAAATATTCAGCAATTTATTTTCATGGCTTTACTTAAAGGAGGACAAGCTTTGACCTTACTCGTAATAACAACCACTTGCCATAGACTCTTGTGTTTTTGTTGGCACACTGGACAAGTGATGGTTGCTTTGTAGCTAAGTTAACTATATAGCTGTAGATCTCACATGAAAAACCGTCACTATAACAGATTTTTTACAGGCTCTATTTCTGACTAATTGGCGCAGCAACACCCGCGGCAACATAGGGAATAACTCGCTCTATAACTCCTGCGATATCTAACTTGTTATCAAAATCATTTTGAGCAATATCAATCAAGGCTTCACTTGAAGACATAGTAAAAACGATAGTGCCCATAGTAAAATGTAAGCGCCAGAACATTTCTTCAGTACTTAGCTCTGGGTAAGCTATTTTTACCGCTTTGGTAAAGTTTGTAAAAACATTTGGATATTGCGTTGTTAAAAACCATCGTAGAAAGCCCTGACTATCGGTATAACCACGACCTAATAATTGTAAAAATGTACTGGTTCCGTTTTCCTTAAACTCATTCAGGCTTAATAGAGGCTCTATAAAGGCAGAAAACACTTCATGTAAAGTCGGTTTTGATTCTGCTTGGCAAATTAATAACAGCGCTGACTCTAATTGTGGAGATAATTCATCCATATAACGCGACATAACGGCTTTTATTAACTCTTTTTTAGAGCCAAAATGGTAGTTTACTGCTGCTAAATTGACATTAGCTTGGCTAGTTATTTCTCTTAAAGAAGTACCATTAAAACCTTTGTCGGCAAAAAGTACATCAGCGGCATCTAATATTTTATTTTTGGTACTCATACGTCAACTTCTACTGCTTGCTGTTTTGCTAATTTAATACCAAGAGGGTAAATATAAACAGCTAGTTTAAACACACGTTTAAAATAGCGTATTCTTTGTAAACAGGTCAAGCTTTTAAAAACTACTAGAATAGAATGATTTAATATGTAATGTGCAAAAGCACTCTATAACAATTAATCACCCTATTGATACAGTAAAACAAAAGCTAAGCATTTATGATTAATTCAGTTTCAGACAAGCAGTGATTTTAATAAATATCTCTGCCTATATTGACTCCCTTATACACATTGTTTTATTTGTTTTGTTTTTGTATCTCAACCCTGTTTCATGTTGTAGTTTGCTCATTCACTTGAATGAGCATTTTTTTTGTCTGAAATAAGCCTTTTCTAAAAATACCACTATTACAAATAATTACGTTATCTATACAGTAAACAACAAGCTAAGCATTTATGATTAACTCAGTTTCAAGCAAGCAATAATTTAAATATGAATACCTGCCTATCTTGACTCCCTTATATACATTGTTTTGTTTATTTTGTTTTTGTATCTCAACCCTATTTCATGTTGTAGTTTGCTCATTCACTTGAATGAGCATTTTTTTTGCCTGAAATAAGCCTTTTCTAAAAACACCACCATTACAAATCATTACGTTATCTATACAGTAAACAACAAGCTAAGCATTTATGATTAACTCAGTTTCAAGCAAGCGGTGATTTAGATATGAATCTCTGCCTATATTGACTCCCTTATATACATTGTTTTGTTTATTTTGTTTTTATATCTCAACCCTGTTTCATGTTGTAGTTTGCTCATTCACTTGAATGAGCATTTTTTTTGCCCAAAAAACGCCCCCTGTACCATAAGCTTTACTGCCTTAACTTTCGATTTACCGTATAAACTTTGTATCAAGCAAACAATTTTATATACTAACCTCACCTAACAACTTCTCTAATAACGATTATAAAAATGAAACAGATTAAGAAAACATTCAAGTTTACCGGTCTAGCTTTAGTTATTGCCGCCTCTTTAGCTGCGTGTAATGACCAATCAAGTCAACAAGCCCCTGTAGAAAAAGCAACAAAAATAGCTGCCCAAGCAGAACTAACATCGGCAGATGCGCAAAAATTCTTAGATGGGGTTGCTAAAGAAATGGTAACTTTGAACCTAGAAGGTTCACGTGCCGCTTGGATATACGCCAATTTCATTACCGAAGACACTGCCGCATTAGCTGCAGCTGCTGATCAAAAGTCAACTGACGCGGGCGTTAGGTATGCTATGAAAGCAGCGACATTTGATAATGTCGAAGTTAATGCAATACAACGTCGTCAATTAAATATCCTAAAACAAAGCTTGGTTATGCCCGCGCCACAAGATTCTGAGAAATCAGCAGAGCTGGCTACCATAGGTGCAAAGCTAGGTAGTATATATGGCAAAGGCAGCTATACCACTAAAACTGGTGAAAAACTGAGCTTAGGTGATATGACAGCTAAAATGGCTAATTCGCGTGATTATGATGAGCTACTTGAAATGTGGTCTGGCTGGCGTGAAATCAGCCCTGAAATGAAGCCACTTTATACTCGCCAAGCTGAACTTGCTAACGAGGGCGCTCAAGGTTTAGGTTATAAAGATTTAGGCACTATGTGGCGTTCAAACTACGATATGCCTGCAGATGATTTTGCTAAAGAATTAGACCGTTTGTGGGGACAAGTTAAACCTTTATATGATGACTTACATTGTTATGTACGTACTGAATTAGGTGAAACTTACGGTACCGATAAAGTTGCTCAAGATAAACCTATCCCTGCACATTTATTAGGTAATATGTGGGCACAATCATGGGGCAATATCTATGATTTAGTCGCTCCAGAAGATGCAGATCCTGGCTATGATGTAACAAAGCAATTAGCTGCACATAACTATGATGAAATACAAATGGTTAAAGGTGCTGAAAACTTTTTCACTTCACTTGGTTTTGACGCCTTACCAGAAACCTTCTATAGCCGTTCATTATTTACCAAGCCAGCCGACAGAGATGTAACTTGCCATGCTAGTGCTTGGGATCTCGATGCCAAAGATGATATCCGCATTAAAATGTGTATTCAAAAAACAGGTGAAGAATTTAATGTTATTCATCATGAGTTAGGTCATAACTTCTATCAACGAGCTTATAAAGATCAACCTGTGTATTTCCAAAATAGTGCTAATGATGGCTTTCATGAAGCTATTGGCGATACCATTGCTTTATCTGTAACGCCTAAGTACTTAAAAGAAATTGGCTTAATTGACACTATTCCTGATGAATCAAAAGATATAGGTCTGTTAATGAAGCAAGCGCTTGATAAAATAGCTTTCATTCCATTTGGTTTGATGGTTGATCAATGGCGCTGGAAGGTATATTCAGGTGAAATTACACCTGAAAACTACAATACCTCATGGTGGGAGTTGCGTGAAAAATATCAAGGTGTTGCTGCTCCGGTTGACCGTGATGTAGATGCTTTTGATCCAGGAGCTAAATATCATGTACCCGGCGGTGTGCCATACAGCCGTTATTTCCTAGCACATATTCAACAGTTTGAATTCCATCGTGCGTTATGTGAAATTTCAGGTAATACTGACCCAATTCACCGCTGTTCAATTTATAACTCAAAAGAAGCCGGCGCTGCGCTTAATACCATGTTAGAAATGGGTTCGAGTCAACCTTGGCAACAAGCTTATAAAGTTGTAACGGGCAATGAGCAAATGGACGCTAGTGCAATCCTAGATTACTTTGCACCGCTACATGTTTGGTTGAAGAATAAAAACCAAGGTAAACAATGTGGCTTTTAACAATTAACTGTTGAGTATTTTCGTCTTAACTGTCGTCAAAATAAGGCTGAAATTAAGACGAAATAACCACTAATAAAAAGCCCGGTTATCTTGTAGAGATAACCGGGCTTTTTTATCTATTTAAAGCTACTGTGCGCTCTTAACTCATATGTACCAGCATATGACTTGGTTTCTCTAAGAATGACTTCCACAGATTACAAAAACGAGCAATAGTGCCACCATCGATAACTCGATGATCACCAGACCAACTTACCTGCATAATACTGCGCGCTTCAACATCACCTTGCTCATTAAAACGTGGCAACTTTTGCAATTTACCTAACGCCACAATAGCAACTTCCGGCTTATTTATAATAGGTGTAGCAACAGTACCTCCAATAGCACCAATATTAGAAATGGTAATAGTGCCACCTTTTAAATCTTCACTGGCAACACGTCCACTACGGGCATCATTAGTCAAGCGCATAATGTCATTTGCTAAATCTAATATCGATTTGGTTTGCACCTGTTTAATGTTAGGTACAAGTAAACCTACTTTCGAGTCAACAGCCATACCAATATTGTGATCATTAAAATAAGTCAGCTCAGTACAATCATCATTTACTTTTGTATTAACTAAGGGGTACTCCTTAATAGCTAATGACATAGCTTTCATAAAAAATGGCATCATGGTTAATTTAATATCTTGTTTTGCATAAACTTCTTTTAGTTCACCACGCAGTGCTATCAACTCTGTTAAATCAATTTCTTCACAATAGGTAAAGTGCGGAATGGTACTAACACTATTTTGCATTGCTGTTGCCATCACTTTTTTAATACCGCGAATTGGCTCAACTGTTATACCACCAGTCACGGCTTTGCCGATACTCTCTTGTGCATGCTGACTGTGAGCAACAACATCATCTTTGTAAACTCGGCCTTTTTTACCACTACCTTCTACTTGATGGATATTAATATCAAGTTCACGTGCTACACGTCTAACTGCAGGGCTGGCAAGTGCTTTACCATTAACAACGTTATTAGTGTCGTTTTCAGTCGTTTCATGAACAACGGCGCCACTTGAATTAGTCGCTTTATTAGTAGTAGTTTGAGCTTTGACAACTGCAGTTTCAGCATCATGTTGTTCAGTTACTTGCGCCGAGTCTTCAGTATTTGTATCTGCATCAGGAGTCATAGCAAAAAGTGGTGAATGTACTTTGGCAATTTCACCTTGTTTGTAGTAAAGCTTTTCCACAACACCTGAGTGCATAGCAGGTATTTGTACTAAAGCTTTATCTGTCATTACATCAGCAATAGGCTGATCTTCAACAATAATTTCACCTTCTTTAACTAACCACTCGACCAGTTCACACTCAACGATACCTTCGCCAATATCAGGTAATATAAAATCAATACTCATGTTCTGTTTCCTGTTAATAGGGGATTATCGTTAAAAGTTAACGGTCTTTTTAATTGCTTCGTATACTTTTAAATGGTCACTAACATACTCTTTCTCCAACGCTAGTGGGTATGGAGTATCTAAACCACACACTCGAGCAATTGGTGACTCTAGATGTAAAAAACATTCACTTTGGATAGTTGCCGCAATTTCACTGGCAAACCCTGCTGTTAATGGTGCTTCTTGACTAATTAATAAGCGACCTGTTTTTATAACAGAGTTACTAATCGTTTCAATATCCCAAGGCAAAATAGTGCGAAGATCAACAACCTCACATGAAATTCCATCGTTACTCGCCATTTGTGCTGCTTTTTCAATGATTTCCATTTGCGCTCCCCACGCGAGTAATGTGATATCACTGCCCGTTTGAACGACTTCAGCTTTCCCTAAGGGTAATTGGTAATCTTCTTCTGGCACTTCACCAACCGAGGCACGATATAAACGCTTCGGTTCAAAAAATATCACAGGGTTATCGTCTCGAATTGAAGCCAGTAATAAACCTTTTGCTTGGTATGGGTTTCGAGGAATAACAACTTTTAAACCAGGAGTATGAGCAAAATATGCCTCAGGTGATTGGCTATGATACAAACCACCAGCAATACCACCACCATATGGACTACGGATAGTCAATTTACCGACATTAAATTCATTGCCACTACGATAACGAAACTTGGCTGCTTCATTAACTATTTGATCAAAAGCAGGGAAAATATAATCAGCGAATTGAATTTCAGCAATAGCAACACTCCCTTGTGCTGCAAGACCATTCGCAAAGCCAATGATTCCTTGCTCAACTAATGGAGTATTAAAACACCGTGCTTTACCATATTTATCTTGTAAGCCGCTCGTGGCGCGAAATACACCACCAAAATGACCGACATCTTCACCAAAACACACTGTGGAATCATTTTCAGCCATAGCAATATCAAGTGCGCCATTTATAGCATGTAATAAATTAATTTGTGCCATGATTAGAATTTCCCTGCTGGTGTAGTTGGGTAAGCTTCATGAAAGTCAAAGTTGATATGGATTTTCATCATAACTAAAATTTTCCTGCGGTAAATGGGTAAGCTTCTGGATACTTATTAACATGTGCTTTAACTTCATCTAACTGAGCTTTGAGCTGTGCAGATGGCACATCATAAACATCTGTTATCATGGTATCTATATGAGGTTTATCAATTTTTTCAGCTACCTTAACTGCCGCTAAAACTTGTTCTCGGTATCCCTCGAATAAAGCCGTTTCTTTTTCTTCATCCCACCAATTTTGCTTTACCATCCAACACTTCATACGAAGAATTGGGTCATGACTTTGCCATTTTGCTTCTTCTTCTTTAGTGCGGTAACCAGACGGGTCGTCTGAAGTAGAGTGCGCACCGAGACGATAAGACATTGCTTCAATTAATACAGGTTTACTTTCTTTAACCGCGTATGCACGTGCGAGTTGTGTCGCTTTAAGCACAGCCAAGATATCATTACCGTCAATACGAATCGTTTTAATACCATAACCGACGCCACGAGAGGCAATACCGTTACCTTTAAATTGCTCGTCTGCTGGGGTTGAAATCGCATAACCATTATTTCGACAGAAAAATATCACAGGTGCCTTTTGTACCGCCGCCATATTTAAACCTGCATGAAAGTCACCTTCTGAAGCGGCACCTTCACCAAAATAGCAAATGGTAACAGCATCAAGGCCTTGGAGCTTTTGTCCATAAGCATAACCAGTCGCTTGTGGAATTTGTGTCGCAAGCGGAGAGGATACTGTCATACAGTTCAATGCTTTAGAGCCGTAATGTATTGGCATTTGCCGACCTTTACCCAAATCATCTGAATTACTGAACAGCTGATTCATTAAGTCGTCTAGATTAAAGTCACGATAAATCAAAGCACCTTGTTCACGGTATTGCATCATGATCATATCTTGCGGTTCTAGTCCCGCTGCACCACCAACACTTGTTGCCTCTTCGCCTAATGCCGTCATATAAAAACTCAAACGACCTTGGCGCTGTGATGCCACCATACGTTCGTCTAATACCCGGTGAAAGGCAAGACTCTGATAAATTTTTGTCGCTAACGCCTGATCTATATTAGGTAGTTCAGCATTGGGATATGTGCTGCCATCTTGGTCTAAAATTCTTAACTCTGGAATCTCAACGCTGTGCCCGTCGATAAAAGTAGGTTGATGTACTATGGGTCCATCATTATAAAGTTCTGTGCTCATAATGTTCTCTTCTTTTACTCTAATCCGCAATATATTGCGATTAAAGTCTGCGAAAGTTGTTACCAAATGAATTAATTTATACTTATTTGTCAGTAAACTGTATCAATTGGCTCATAGCTAGGTTTAATTATTTTTTTTAGTATAGTTAATTTATACCTAGGTAAAGTATGAAGTAATAACCTCATTTAACTTTACCTTTACGTCAACTGACATTCAATAAATAGCGCCAATGATTTGCCTTGCTAGACATTAGAAGTGAGCAATTTTCTTTACAGTGGGATTTAAACAGGGAAATGGTGGGGGTTTATAAAAATTAACAGCTATTACTAAGGGAAGCAATAGCTGTTAAATAGCAATAACTTACAGACCTGCAGCTTTAAATGAAGTACTTACAATAGCTTGTGCTTCACTAATAATAAGCTGTAAGTGGTTTTCATCAATAAAACTTTCTGCATAGATCTTGTAGATATCTTCGGTGCCCGATGGGCGTGCAGCAAACCAACCATTAGCTGTTACTACTTTAATACCGCCTATTGCTGCATTATTGCCTGGGGCATGTGAAAGTACTTGCATAATTTTATCACCAGCAAGGTTTTCTGCTGTAACAGCATCACTTGATAATGCCGTTAAAACACGTTTTTGTTCAACTGAAGCTACTGCTTCAACACGTCCATAACATGGTTTACCTAATGTTTTAGCAAGCTCTAGATAATATTGGTATGGGTCTTTACCGGTAACGGCAAGAATTTCTGCCGCTAATAAAGCAAGAATAAAACCATCTTTATCAGTGGTCCAAGTACTGCCATCTCGGGCCAGAAATGAAGCACCAGCGCTTTCTTCGCCGCCAAAAGCATAACTAGCATCAGCTAAACCATCAACAAACCATTTAAAGCCAACAGGTACTTCTGATAATGGACGAGATATTTGTTTCGCAACTCGGTCTATCAGTGAACTAGATACTAAGGTCTTGCCAATTTTGCAACTTTCATTCCAATCTCTATGTGTCATTAAGTAGTGAATGGCAACAGCAAGGTAGTGATTCGGGTTCATCAAGCCACCACTTGGTGTAACAATACCATGCCTATCGAAATCGGGATCATTACCAACACTGATATCAAAATCATCTTTCATGGCAATGAGACCGGCCATGGCATATTGTGATGAACAGTCCATACGGATTTTGCCATCTTTATCTAATGGCATGAAAGCAAAGCTACCATCAACGACTTCATTAACTACATCAAGCTTCAATTTATACTTTTGTGCAATAACAGGCCAGTAAGCTATTCCAGAACCACCTAAGGGGTCAACACCAATAGTGATACCTGCTGCGGATATCGCCTGCATATCAATAACTTGATCAAGCTGTTCGACATAGTGACTAATAAAGCCTTCTTTAGTGAGTAACGTAGATTGTAAGGCTTCTTGGTATGCCAATTGTTTAACATCAGCTAAGCCTTCGACAATTAATTCGTTTGCACGTAGCTCTATTTTTTTAGTGATACTTCCCTCTGCCGGACCGCCGTGAGGAGGGTTATATTTAATACCGCCATCACTTGGGGGGTTATGTGAAGGAGTAATAATGAGACCATCAGCAATATTTTCTGCAGATGATTTGTTATGACAAATAATTAAGCGAGAAATAACAGGTGTTGGCGTGAAACCTGTTCCAGATAAAGCATCACTTTGAATAACAACATTAACACCGTTAGCGATAAGTACAGAAATAGCACTGGCAAAAGCAGACTCAGATAATGCGTGAGTATCTTTTCCTAAAAAAAGTGGTCCGTCTATTTTACTTTCTTGGCGATACTCAGCAACAGCCTGACAAATGGCAACGATATGTGGCTCATTGAAACTACGTTTACTAGCATTGCCGCGGTGACCCGAAGTGCCAAAACTAACTTGCTCGGTTGCTAACCTTACATCCGGTTTTTGCAGAAAATAGTCACTCACTAACTGACCAATATTTATTCTATCTTGTGGACGAACTGGTTTGCCGGCGAAAGGATGAATGCTCATTTATTATTTTCACTTTTATTATGACGAGATAGCTGACAAACACATTGCCAGCTAATGACGAATGTTAAGCAGACATTTATTAAAGTAGCTCACGAATTTTTTCAACATCATCGTCGCTATAACCGAGGGATATTGAAGCTTTAGTTAACATCATTTTTTTACGCGTGGTATTGGAATTAGTAATAACCCAAAAAGGACTTTCTGGAATTTGACGTGGTTTAGTACTACTGCCACTTTCAGCTAATTTATTTTCACTGTTAGCAAAATATAAGCGGTCTCGACCACTTATTTCAGTAACAACATCAAACTGCTCAGGGTGAGCCCGATATAAAGCAGCAAGAATAAGTAAGAAACGTCCCACAGCGCCACGCTGCATTGCTAACTCTTCTTTATTAATAAAATTAAAAACAGTGTCATGGCTAACAAGCTTAGGTTTATTCTTAGCTTTAGCCGTTTTGATTACCTCTGACTCCACTTGTACTGGTTCTATCAGCAAAGAATCTGAGAGCTCAGTTGTATTAGCTTTAGATACAAGATTTTCTGCTTTTGGTTGAATACTATCTGCAATAGACTCAGCAGTTTCATTAACGGTAACAGGCTTAGCATCATCTTTTAAACCGTTAGTATCTAGACCTAAATTTAGTAAACGGCGTAATATGGCAGAGGCACTTTCACCAATATATTGAGTATTTGTGGCAATGTATTGATAAAGCCCTTCATCTATTTCAATGTTTTTCATTGTTACCCTTAACTTAAATAATTCGCGAAAGATTATATAGTGAAATGACAAATGGTTGAACTTATTTATACCCATTGTCTTGCAAAATGGATATTTTTTATTGAAATTACCTAGCATTCTGGAGAGCAATAATTAGAGCATTACCATTCTATACCTTTAACAATTGAAATCGCATAAAACACATGTTAAATGTACGTTAAATATATCTAAATAAATACCCGACTATCAGCCATACATAGCTTTAGTGTTTGATAAGAAAACAACAAGGGTGTCTGAGCTAAGCATACTGTTAGTTGTCTACTTTTTAAGGGCACAACTTTAATAAAAGTGATCGCCTTGATAATAGCAATTCTTGCAAAAAAGAATTAAAAACCTGACAATATCGTTAACAGCTAGCAAATTTAAACCAATTCAACAATGACAAAAACAACATCAATCCTCAATTATAAACAGATCGGCACTGGCGAACATATTGTTCTAATACACGGTTTATTTGGCAGTTTAGAAAACCTTAACATGGTAGCAAAACCATTAAGTGACTTATATTGTGTCACCAGTGTTGATGTAAGAAACCATGGTGACTCATTCCATGCTAGTACAATGGAATACACGGATTTAGCGCAAGATATAATTAATTTATTAGATCATTTAAATATTGATAGTTGTTCAATATTAGGCCATTCGATGGGTGGGAAAATAGCTATTCAAGTCGCTATAGAGCAGCCACAACGAATCAAGAAATTACTCATTGCCGATATTGCCCCTGTTAGTTACCCACCACATCATTTAGAAATAATAAAAGGTTTACAAAAGATCGATTTAACTAAGATCATGAACCGAAAAGATGCCGATAAACAGCTGGCCCCATATGTTGAAAACATTGGTGTTAGACAGTTTTTATTACGTAATTTAGTATCAGGTCCTCTAGGGACGTTTTATTTTAAATGTAGCCTTAAAAACCTCAGCTTATGTTATCCTCAAATAATGAAAGCAAATGAGATCCCAGCTAATAAATCCGCTTATATGGGCTTAACAATGTTTATCAAAGGCGGGGATTCTGATTATATATTACCAGAACATAGAGCTGCTATCGCTGCTATCTTACCTAACAGTAAAGCAAAAATAATCCAAGGAGCAGGTCATTGGTTGCACGCGGAGAAAACTATCGCCTTTAATAAAATTGTCACTGACTTTATTAAAGCTACCCCATAAATCTGAGAGATGGACCTTTGCAAACTAACTTTTAACATCCTTGATAAAGATCAAAATACTCAACGTCAACAAGCGGTATCGTCATTAATTAACCATTAGCTATAAATCCTAATGGTATGGCGTAAATCCTATGCTATAATACGGCCAATTTTTTGGCCTTAATGTTTTTGGCCTTAGTGTATAAGAAACAATCAACCACTATGCTAGCAGAACATTTAGAGCTTATTGAGGCAATTGGCCTTAATTTATTTTTCCTTTTTATTTTTGGTTTTATCGGTTTATCGATTCATGATGTAATGAATAAAAACGATGTTCCGAAAATGGGAAAAGTTGTCGTTTATTTAGTTTTATTTACCGGCTGTGCGGGCTTTATTGCAAAAGGTATTATCCAGTTTATCTGGGAAAGTCAGGGGGTTGGTTAACTCATGGCTAAAGAAATATCTGATTTAACAACTATTGACCTTTTTAGTGATGAAAGACGTCCTGGGCGTCCGAAAACGAATCCTAATTCGCGTAGTGTACAAATAAAAATCAATAAACGGAATCAAGTTAAACGTGATAAGAATAATGGTTTGAAACGAGTAGAATTTAAAGTTCATCACAGTTTATTTGAACAATTAGAACAATTAGCAAAAACTCAGCAAATGAGTCGGAGCGAATTAATAGAAGCGCTGCTTATCGAATCATTAGCCGCACACAGTAAATAATAAAGCATTATAAGGTAACATTTCATGGCAATCGTAGGTTTATTCTTCGGCAGTGATACAGGTAACACTGAAGCAATTGGAAAAATGATCCAGAAAAAACTTGGTAAGCAAATGGTTGATGTCAAAGACATAGCCAAGAGCACAAAAGAAGAAATCGCTGAATTCGATTTACTAATTTTAGGTATCCCTACCTGGTATTATGGTGAAAACCAATGTGATTGGGATGATTTTCTCCCTGATCTAGAAGAAATAGATTTTACTGATAAATTAGTTGCTATCTATGGCTTAGGTGACCAAGAAGATTACGCGGAGTACTTCTGTGATGCAATGGAACCATTGCGTGATATCGTTGAAAGTAAAGGCGCTATTGTTGTGGGTAACTGGTCAACTGAAGGCTATGAGTTTGAAGCATCTAAGGCATTAGTTGATGAAAATACTTTTATCGGTTTATGTGTAGACGAAGACAGGCAAAGTGAATTAACTGAAGAGCGTGTTGATAAATGGATAGCACAATTAAATGATGAAATGTGCTTAGCTGAATTCGCTTAATAACCTTACATTTATCATGGATATACCCTAAAAAGCCCATTTATTGGGCTTTTTTTTTAACTTTTACTATCAAAGTGAATAATTTCACCAAAGAGTTGAAGTAAAGCTTTTCTCTTTCTCGATAACCCCCTATAATTTTGCTATTAAATAACTTATCACTTTAGAGACCTAATATGGCTGAACAAAACGAAGAGCTTAAAAGAGCAGGATTAAAAATCACTTTACCTAGAATAAAGATCCTCAGTATTCTTCAACAGCCAAACAATCAACACATCAGTGCTGAAGATGTTTATAAGATATTATTAGAGCAAAATGAAGAAATTGGCCTTGCTACTGTTTACCGTGTTTTAAACCAATTTGATGATGCAGGTATTGTTACTCGTCATCACTTTGAAGGCGGTAAATCAGTATTTGAATTAGCGCACAAAGCCCATCACGACCATTTAGTTTGCTTAAAATGTGGCAAAGTTGTTGAGTTTGAAGATGATGTCATTGAACAAAGACAAAGTGACATTGCTGTTGCACACAAAATTAAGTTAACTAACCATAGCTTATATCTCTATGGCGAATGTGAAGATGAAGTTGCTTGTGAAACCTTTAGAAAAAAGAATCAATAATAGACTTTAAATAAGTTTGTTTTGTACTAAATAGAAATAAAAACGCTGTGATAGTAATATCCCAGCGTTTTTTTTGTCTTCATCTTAATCAAACAAATGCTAGCCTATGTTATGAATAGCTTTCTTTCTATCGATTAAGCTTTCTTCAGGTAAGCAGATACCAAGACGATGCGGGTTCCGTTTACTTTACCTTCAATATGCTCAGGGTTATCGGTCAGTGTAATACCACGAACCATAGTACCTTGCTTAGCAGTAAAGTTAGCACCTTTCACTTTTAAATCTTTAATTAAAGTTACATTATCACCATCTTGTAATTCTGCACCATTACTATCTCGGGTAGGTCCATTACTTCGTTCTGCAGCAATGCCCTGCTCAGCCCACGTTTTAACTTCATCTTCTAAATATATCATCTCTAAAGCATCTTGCGCCCAACTCTCAGAAGAAAGCTTGTGCAACATACGATATGACATAACTTGTACCGCTGGTTCTTGGTTCCACATACTATCGTTTAAACAACGCCAGTGATTGAGATCCAACTCAGATTGACCTTCTATTTGAGTTAAACAATTTTGGCATAAATAAATAGACTGTTGAGCACTTAAGTCACTTGTTGGTGGGACAGGGTAAACAACTAAATCGTCGTTACTTGTGCAAAGTTCACAGCTATTATTGCTACGGTTTTTTAATGCTTGTTCAGTAGGCATAGTTTTTCCAAAAAATATTCATTATTTTAATGCCGTAATTATACGCGCATCACCTGACATTTCTATGATAAAACGTGCTTTAGCTGTTAAATCTCCTTACTTGCCGAATATCCCTAGACATTAGCCATTCTTCAATGATAAAACTCCCTCATAAAATATAATAACTGAGTAACAGGCATAGCTATGACAAGTGAAAATATCCAAGACACATCATTTTTGCAAAAGATAAAATCGACAAGTTTAGTGAGCCAAATAATTGTCGCCATTATCTTAGCTAGTGTATTCGCCACCGTATCACCTGACTCAGCGAAGGCATTTGGCATGTTAGGTAGCTTATTTGTTAGTGCCTTAAAGGCGGTTGCACCTGTTTTAGTGCTAGTATTAGTTGCATCAGCTATCGCTAACCAAAAGCTTGATAGCAGTGCTGAATTAAAGCCAATTGTAGGGCTCTATTTCATTGGTACATTGAGTGCAGCCTTTGTTGCCGTATTATTGAGCTTCTCATTCCCTACCGTACTCACGCTCGATTTAGTTGGAGCTACCGCCAATCCACCGCAAAAATTAACCGAAGTATTAGCTTCATTAGCCTTTAAGATTGTAGAAAATCCGATAACGGCTGTTGCCACAGGTAATTTTATTGCTGTACTTGCCTGGGGCCTAGGCCTAGGATTTTCATTAAAACATGCAAATGAATCAAGCAAGGTTATGATTCATGATTTAAGCGAGGCAATCTCTAGTATTGTACGTTTGGTCATTCGTTTTGCCCCAGTGGGCATCTTTGGTTTAGTGGCCAATACAGTCGCTACCACAGGCTTTAGTGCGTTAAAAGAATATAGCCACTTAGTCGCTGTACTTCTTGGTGCCATGTTGGTTATTGCCTTAGTTATAAACCCTATCATTGTTTTTATTATCACCAAGAAAAATCCATACCCTTTAGTTTTCACTTGCCTAAGAGAGTCTGGTATTACCGCATTCTTTACTCGTAGCTCTGCTGCAAATATCCCGGTCAATATGGCTTTATGTAAAAAGCTAGACTTACATGAAGATACTTATTCGGTATCTATTCCATTAGGTGCCACCATTAACATGGCAGGTGCAGCTATTACTATTACAGTATTAACACTAGCTGCTGCAAATAGTTTAGAAATAGAAGTTAGCTTTGCTACAGCTATCCTATTATCTATCGTTGCTTCAATTTCGGCTTGTGGTGCATCAGGTGTTGCGGGTGGTTCGTTATTACTGATCCCATTGGCCTGTAGCCTATTTGGTATCAATAATGATATTGCTATGCAGGTTGTGGCGATTGGCTTTATTATAGGTGTTGTCCAGGACTCAGCAGAGACTGCATTAAACAGTTCTACCGATGTAGTATTTTCCGCTGCAGCATCACATCATATAACCAAGTAATTAGCCAAATATACTATAAATAAAAGGCCCGTCATATACGTATACGACGGGCCTTTAGTATCTAAAAGCGTCTTATTTCAACGGTTACTCTTGTGATAATGACATGACTCATTATTACTTCTTGACTAACAGCTAAGCATATTGTTTATTTGCTAGGACTACAGAATACTAATGGTCATACTTTCTTCATCTGTGAGGGCAATGAATGGTTGACAAACAAATTGCCCTATCGCCGAAACCAATTCATTATCATAATATAAAAGTGCGATGCGTTTACGCTCCCATGGAGCAATTTTTAATTCTTGCATCACCTTTTTCAAGTTACGCGAACGTTGCCTAAAGTCAGGTAAACACTTGGGGTTATCATGTCTAAACCTTACACTCACTACCTGCCCTTTCTTAGGCAAACAAACCTTAGTCGAGTCGTTATTTATAGCAAGACCTTGATTAATAATCAGCTGACCTAGCTTGTCCGGTAACGCTATTTCAATATTTTGATTATTAGACAAATCAATTACCATTTGCCAATCACTGATATCAATGTATTTTGGCGTTAAAAACAATACATTTTTAAAACGCCTAAAAAAATGGTCTGCCACTTTAACCTGAGGTTTTTTGTCATCATCTGCCTTGAGCTGCAGTCTTACTTGTTTTAGTTGCTCAGTACTTGGCATTAAGCAGCCATGTTTCGTCATAAAAAAACGGATAAGATTATTAAAGCGGGCTGATGATAACGTAGCTAATGTTTGAATATGTAAAGTCGCTTCACCAGCAGAGCAAATACTTAAGTCTTGCTCACCAAGCTCATCCAGTAACTCTTGTCCTGCTAAACAATGCGTTGCACTGCGATTAATCGTATTATTGATACTGGGCCACCGCTCACGTAGAAGCGGCATAATATCCTGCCTAATAAAGTTTCGATCGAAGTTTGTATCGAGGTTAGACTCATCTTCAACCCAAGCTAATTGATAAGTTTCAGCATAAGCTTCTATTTCTTGGCGGGATACTTTAAGTAGAGGACGAACTAATAAATGCTGAGCAAGTTGAGTTTTCTCAGACATTGCAGAAAGACCTTTTAACCCAGCGCCACGCTTGAGCGCGAGTAAAAATGTTTCACTCTGATCATCGCTATGGTGCCCAGTTAAGATTAATGATTTTGTTGGGTTCAGCTCTTTTAGGGCATCGTACCGAGCTTCACGTGCTAATGCTTCAAGAGATTGCTGTGCTCTTGCCATCACATTAACGCATTTAACGACAAGGTCTACCGATAGTTTATCGCACTCTTGCTGAGCAAACCTCTGCCATTGCTCTGCATTTTCACTCAACCCATGATTAACATGACAGACAGTCATATCATTACTAATAAGTTTATTCTTTTTTAGTTGCGTTAATGCATGCAGTAGAACTTGTGAGTCGATACCACCGCTATAAGCAATAATTAACTCAATATTCCCATGTGATTTGGAAATACCTTGGAGGAACTGTTGAAGGGTTGTTGTTATTGTATTCATAGAAATAGCCGACAGTTAGTTACTCTATACTGCCGGCAATATGATCTAGCAGTAACCGAACGACATTAATCTATCGTAACGTTGCTCAATAAGCTCATCTTTATTTAGGCCTTCTAAATCGGCTAAATCTTTTTTAAGCGCTTGCTTAAGGTGTGCCGCCATAAGATCCATATCTCTGTGCGCGCCACCTAATGGCTCTTCAACAATATTATTAATTAAATCTAATTCTTTAATACGAGAAGCAGTAATTCCCATTGCCGCTGCTGCGGTAGGTGCTTTTTCAGCTGTTTTCCATAAGATAGATGCACAGCCTTCAGGTGATATTACTGAGTAAGTAGCATATTTCAACATGTTAACTCGATCACCAACACCAATTGCTAAAGCACCACCAGAACCACCTTCACCAATAACAGTACATATAATTGGTACACTTAATCGCGCCATTACTTTTAAGTTACGAGCGATAGCTTCACTTTGCCCGCGCTCTTCTGCACCGACACCGGGATAAGCGCCAGGTGTGTCGATAAAGGTAATAATTGGCATATTAAAACGCTCTGCCATTTCCATTAAACGTAGTGCTTTACGGTAGCCTTCAGGTCGTGGCATACCAAAATTACGCTTTACCTTTTCAGCTGTTGAACGACCTTTTTGGTGACCAATAATCATCACTGGCATGCCATCTAAACGTGCTGTTCCGCCAACAATCGCGCTATCATTTGCATAAGCACGGTCACCAGCCAATTCGTCAAACTCTGTAAAAATACGCGGAATATAATCAAGTGTATACGGACGTTGTGGGTGACGCGCAACGCGAGCAGTTTGCCATGGGTCTAAGTTAGAAAAAATCTTCTTAGTTTGCTCTTTGTTTTTTTCACGTAATTGAGTGATCTGCTCTTCTATATCGAGATCAAGCTCTTGACCGTTATTGACTAACTGTAGCTCTTCTATTTTTGCATCAAGCTCAGCAATAGGCTGCTCGAAATCTAAAAAGTTTAATGACATGCTTATTTTTACCTAATAAATCTGGTTAATTTTTTAAAATTGTTTCTTACTACAACAAGTTTTTCGAACAAGGGCATCATGTTCAAATTATTTTGTAAAGTAGTTATTATTTAAATTCCATGGCGACACGTTCTTCACCAAGCAATATTTTTAATTCGTATAGTAACATATCGGCTGGCGTTACTCGCCATTGCACACCTAGCTCAAGCATAGCTTGTGCTTCTTCGCGCTGATAAAAAACCCGCACTGGACAGGTGCCTTCTTTAAAAGGTGTTAATACCTGTTCAAACTGCTCGATAAAATTATCTGCTATCAAACTGTTATCGACTTGAACATCAATAGAACTTAGATAATTTTCTCGCGCATCAGTGACCGTCATTATATCCCGAGCGGTCATTGTATTACCACCTGAATAATCATCAAAGCTGACCTGTCCACTACAAACCAAAATAGCATCATTTACAAGGAGCTCGGCAAAGCGATCATAGTCATCAGGAAAGAGTCTAATATCCATACGTGCACTCTTATCATCTAGGGTCACTAATGCCCAGCGACGCCCGCGTTTATTGACTAGCACCCGCACGCCTATTACTAAACCTACAGCGACAGCTTGTCTATCTCGCCCTGTTGGTTGCATGCCAACTAAGCGACTTGAAGAATATTTTTTTATTTCACTTAAGTATCGATTTATTGGATGCCCGGTTAAATAAAGACCTAAAGTTTCCTTTTCGCCATCTAACCATACTTCTTCAGCCCAAGCTCTAGCTTCTTTAAAACTTTGTCTTGAGTCTGTTTGTTCATCATTAATTAAACCAAATAAGTCATTTTGTCCAAGTAACTCTGCCTTTGCATGTTGCTCAGCTGCCTTTATTGCTTCCGGTAATGTTTCAAAAAGGGCTGCACGGTTAGCCCCCTGCTCTTTGGTAGAGCCTTTTTGATACTTTGGTCCTAAGGTATCCATAGCCCCTGATTTAATTAGTTTCTGCAAAATACGTTTATTGGTCTTTTTAAGATCAAGACGTGCACAAAAATCAAATAAATCGGTAAATGGACCTCCTTCCTGGCGCGCAGCAATAATAGCTTCAATAGGTCCTTCACCAACACCTTTAACAGCACCAATACCATAAACAATTTGCTCATCATCATTCACGGTAAATTTATATTGCCCTGCATTAACATCCGGCGGCAATAAATCAATTTCCATATTGCTACACTCATCAACTAAGGTAACAATTTTTTCAGTATTGTCCATATCCGCTGACATAACTGCTGCCATAAATGGTGCAGGGAAATGAGTTTTCATCCATAACGTTTGATACGATACTAAAGCATAAGCCGCCGAATGAGATTTGTTGAAACCATAACCAGCAAACTTCTCAACTAAATCGAAGATTTTCATTGCCAGCTCGCCATCAACACCGCGATCTATTGCACCTTTTTCAAAACCAGCTCGCTGCTTAGCCATTTCTTCTGGTTTTTTCTTGCCCATAGCACGACGAAGCATATCTGCGCCACCGAGCGAGTAACCGGCAAGTACCTGCGCAATTTGCATTACCTGCTCTTGATACAAAATAATACCGTACGTTGGCTCTAACACGGGTTTCAGATCAATATGCTGCCAAGTTTCATCTGGATAACTAACTTCTTCACGGCCATGTTTACGTTCAATAAAGTTATCAACCATGCCTGATTGAAGTGGTCCAGGACGGAACAAGGCCACCAGTGCGATAATATCTTCAAAGCAATCTGGCTTTAATTTATCAATTAACGATTTCATCCCGCTTGATTCAAGCTGGAATACCGCCGTAGTTTGCGAGGCGAGTAAAACCTTAAAACTCGCTTTATCTTCTAGATCTATCTTAGTGATATCAATGGGCTCTTTGCCAGCCTTAAGCAATTTATCATCGGCCATTTCAATAGCCCACTGTAAAATAGTTAAGGTTCTTAGCCCTAAGAAATCGAATTTAACTAAGCCCGCATCTTCTACATCATTCTTATCAAACTGAGTAACCGGGTTATTACCTTCATCATCACAATACAGTGGTGCAAAGTCGGTAATCGTTGTTGGTGAAATAACAACACCACCGGCATGTTTACCTGCGTTTCGTGTTGTACCTTCAAGAATCCGGCACATATCTATGAGGTCTTTTACCTCTGTATCTTGTGCATAAACTTCAGGTAATTTAGGCTCTTCCTCAAACGCTTTCGCTAACGTCATACCTGGTGTTGGCGGAATAAGCTTGGAGATTCGGTCTACAAAACCGTATGGATGACCTAAGACACGACCAACATCTCGGATAACTGCTTTTGCGGCCATGGTACCAAACGTAATAATCTGAGACACCGCATCGCGGCCATAAAGCTCAGCTACATGGTCGATAACTTCATCACGTCTGTCCATGCAAAAGTCGATATCGAAATCTGGCATAGAGACACGTTCTGGGTTTAAAAATCGTTCAAAAAGTAAGTCGTACTCCAAAGGGTCTAGGTCTGTAATATCAAGTGCATAAGCAACTAGAGAGCCAGCACCAGAGCCACGGCCTGGTCCAACAGGAATATTATTATCTTTACTCCATTGGATAAACTCCATAACAATCAGGAAGTATCCTGGAAACCCCATATTATTAACTACTTCAAGCTCTATAGCTAAACGTTCGTCATAGGGCTTTCTAATTTCACTAAAATTATCAGCTGTGGTATCAAAAAGTTGTTTAAGGCGTTTCTCTAGACCTATCTCTGAAACCTTAATAAAATAATCGTTTATTTCTAACCCTTCCGTTGGGAAGTCTGGTAGTACGTACTCACCTAGCGTAACCGTGACATTACAGCGTTTTGCGATTTCTACCGTGTTAGCTAAAGCTTCAGGGATATCACTGAATAACTCACACATTTCTTCTTCGCTACGTAAATATTGTTCAGAACTGTAACGTTTAGGTCGGCGTTTATCATCTAAGGTGAAACCATCGTGAATAGCAACACGAATTTCATGGGCATCGAAGTCGGCTGGTGCAAGGAACATGACTTCATTAGTTGCTACTACTGGCAAGTCTTTCTGCTCTGCGAGTGCTACGGCAAGATGGATATAATTTTCTTCATCTTCTCGACCTGTTCTTACTAATTCAAGATAGAAGCAGCGATCAAAATGTAGCTGATAAAAACTCACCATCTCATCAACAAGTTCAAGATTGTTTTTTAATAAAGCTTTACCAATATCACCTTCTCGGCCGCCAGAAAGTATGATTAAACCTTCTTTGAATTCAACCAACCATGACTTATCGATTACAGCTTTATTTTGTATATGCCCACGCATATACGCTTTTGAGATAAGTTCTGTAATGTTTTTATAACCAATGTTATTGGTTGTAAGCACAACGATACGTGATAGCTCGTCTTCAAGCTCGTCGCTTTTAACCCAAAAGTCACAACCGATAATGGGTTTAATACCAGCACCATGAGCTGCATGGTAATACTTAACCAAACCACATAAATTAGTTTGGTCAGTTAAAGCTAATGCGGGCATATTGAGCTCTGCAGCTCGAGCAATTATCGGTTTTACTTTTTTCAAACCATCACACATAGAAAAGTCACTATGCACACGTAAATGAACAAATCTTGGCGGTATAAAAACGTTTTCTTCGGCTGCTAGCTCAGTTCCTACTGCATTAAAATTATCAGTCATCGAGCTTTCCTAATACCCTAGCAACGGGTTTAAAGCTTTGCCTGTAACAATCAAGCACACCATGTTCAATAATTTTTTCTAAGTGTAATTTGGTCGGATAACCTTTGTGTTTAGCGAAGCCATACTCAGGGTGGAGTTTATCTAAGGCGATCATTTCATCATCACGGGCAACTTTAGCAATGATAGAAGCCGCACTAATTTCTCCAACCCGTGCATCACCTTTAACAACTGCTTGACTCGATATTTTGGTATTTTGTTGCTGATTATCATTACAGCTACTTAAAAAGGTTGGACATCGGTTACCATCAACAAGTACAAAATCTGGCTCAACCTTCAGTCCTTCAACAGCTCTTTGCATGGCAAGCATAGTTGCATGTAAAATATTTAAAGTGTCAATTTCTTGTGGGTTTGCTCTTCCTAATGACCAAGCAATAGCTTTTTCTTTTATCTCAACAGATAATAAAGCGCGCTTTTTTTCTGATAATTTTTTTGAGTCCATTAGTCCTTCAATAGGGTTATCAGGGTCAAGAATAACAGCCGCTGTAACGACATCACCAACTAATGGACCGCGACCTACCTCATCAACACCGGCAATACAATATGCGATAGGGTATTCAAAATCTGGAAATATTTGCTTGCTCGCCATAAATTCAATCTTATATTCTTGATTAGTTATAAATGATAATCTTTTACTAGTTACTGTTCATTTTATAGTGATTACTGTTAAGGCTTTGTTATTAAAACATCAAGTACGGCCTTGGCCGCTTGTTCACTTGCATCACATTTGAGTTGCTGGTGTATTTCAGTATAACTATCGTTCAGTTGGCTTTGTTCTTTATATAAACGCTCTTTTATCAATGGCACTATATTGTCGGGGCAAACTTCATTTTGTAATAATTCTGGCACTAATGATTTATTAGCTAATAAATTAGGTAAAGAGAACCATTTAAGCTTCACTAACCAGCGACCTAAAAAGAACGTTATAGGGCTAAATTTATAACAAATAACCATCGGCCTTTTTATCAAAGCTGCTTCTAACGTAACTGTACCAGAGGCGGTTAATAGACAATCACTTGCAGCCATCACTACTTGTGTTTTATTGAGAATAACTGTCACAGGTAAATCTGGAGCAAACTGCTCTTTAATGGCATTAAATTGTGCTACGCGTTGCTCACTTATCATAGGAGCAATAAACAGTAATTCGCTATCTTGCGCTTGTAACTGCTTAGCACTTTCAAAAAAATCTTGCAGCAAACGTGATAATTCACCACCGCGACTACCAGGCATTAACGCTAATACTTTTTTATCGAGCGCTAAGCCGAGTTCATTCTTTGCTGAGATTTTGTCGCTGTGCATGGGGATGTCATCAGCTAGTGGATGGCCAACAAACGTGCAAGGAACATCGTGTTTATCGTAAAAGGCTTTTTCAAAGGGTAATAAAGCCAGCACCATGTCGGTTGCTTTTGCTATTTTAAAAATACGTTTTTCACGCCATGCCCATACTGACGGGCTAACATAATGAACCGTTTTAATCGCTGAGCTTTTAAGTGTTAATTCAAGACCAAGATTAAAGTCAGGAGCGTCAATACCAATAAACACATCTGGTATATTGTTGGTAAAGTAATTTACTAAGGTTTTACGCACATATAACAAGCGCCTAATACGACCGAGCACTTCAACTAACCCCATCACAGACAACTCGTCCATGGCAAACAGGCTTTCAAAACCTAGCGCATTCATTTTGGGACCACCAATACCAATGAACTTGGCATTTGGGTGTGTTTTACGTAATGCACTTATGAGGCCGGCACCTAGAGTATCACCGGAGTGCTCACCAACAACAATTGCAAATACAGTTTCTTGGTAAGTGTTTTGATTTTGAACAGTCATATGCGTTAAAGGTACTTAAAGTTAATAGTGCCTAATACCCTATTAAAACAACATTAGAGTAACGACACTGATATTAAAGGCACTTGCTTAACGTATTATGGTTAACGAATGATGCCACGATTAGATGTTTTGATTGAATCACAAAATAATTGTAACTCAGGAGATTGTGCTGGCATTTCAGCTATAGATGATAATGCATCTTCAATTGATAAACCTTTACGGTACAATACTTTATAAGCACGCTTGATGGTCAAGATGGTTTCTTTATCAAAACCTCTACGCTTTAAGCCTTCACTATTTAAACCAAAAGGTTTTGCTGGTTGTCCTGAGGCCATAACATAAGCAGGAACATCTTTAAGGACTAACGTGTTACCTGCAATAAAGCTATGAGCACCAATATGACAGAATTGGTGTACTCCAACCATACCACCAATAATAGCATGGTCACCGACATGAACATGACCAGCAATAGAGGCATTGTTGGCAAAAATACAATTGCTACCAACGATACAATCGTGAGCAACATGGGTATATGCCATAAATAAGTTGTTGCTACCTATTTGCGTAAGACTGTTATCTTGAATAGTACCGCGATGGATTGTACATGACTCTCGAAAGGTATTATTGTCACCAATAATCAACTCGGTAGGCTCACCTGCGTACTTTAGATCTTGACAGTCTTCACCTATACTCGCGAATTGGAAAATTCGGTTGTTTTTACCGATACGTGTGGGACCATTAATGACTACATGAGAACTAATTTCACAGTTATCACCAATAACAACATTACTTGCAATATGAGTCCAAGGACCTATTGTAACGTTCTCGCCGATAATGGCACCTGGCTCTATAATCGCTTGGGGATGAATCATACGTTTAATCTTCTAATGGTAAATAAGCTAAAATTATAAGTTGTGATTTATAAAGGACGACGTGCACACATGAGGTCAGCACTGCAGACAACTTTACCATCAACTCTGGCTTCACCATAAAATTTCCACATGCCTCGACGCTCTTTAATAAACTCAACATGTAGATGCATGGTATCCCCTGGTAAAACAGGCTTTTTAAACTTGGCTTTGTCTATTGAAGCAAATAAATACATTTCATTATCGTCACGGCCTTCTGTACTTTTAAAACCAAGGATACCTGTTGCCTGCGCCAATGCTTCTAAAATTAAAACACCGGGGAAAATTGCAAGTTCAGGAAAGTGACCAGTAAAAACAGGTTCGTTTATCGTCACGTTTTTAATTGCATGTAACGTTTTACCTGGCTCATGATCAACGACTTTATCAACTAATAACATAGGGTATCTGTGCGGTATTAGTGTTTTAATTTCGTTAAGACCGATTGGTTTTTTAACAGTTTCCAAATGAAGATTCCTTTTTAGCGAGCGTGATTAATTAATAGCTAATTAATCACTTACTATATTTGCGTCAGCGTCACCTTGAGTGACAGAAAAAACTTTGGAGTATTTTACGCATTGGTGGGGTTAATAGCTAGTTTTTCACGAGTAATTTTTCTAACTCTTTCACTCGCTTAGTTAGGCTATCGAGTCGCTTAACTCTAGCATTGGTCTTATTCCACTCTTTATTTGGAGCAACTGGCATACCAGAAGAATAAACACCTGCTTCGGAGATATCTTTAGTGACCATAGCCATACCAGTAAATACACAATTATCAGTAATATTGATATGCCCATTGATACCGACTAAGCCGGCAATAGTACAGTTTTTACCAATAACAGTACTGCCTGCTATTACACTACATGCTGCCATTGCGGTATTTTCACCAACAATCACATTATGCGCGATTTGGATTTGATTATCTAAAATAACACCGTCATGTATTTCTGTATTATCTAACGCACCACGATCAATGGTTGTGCTTGCGCCTATCTCTACGTGATCACCAATGATAACACTGCCAAGTTGAGGTATTTTATGCCATTTATATTGACCTTTAACAGGCGCGTATCCAAATCCGTCTGAGCCTATGACAGTATTAGCTTGGATCAAGCAATGATGTCCAATTTCAACGCGATGATACACCGTGTTGTTGGCCCACAACGTAGTCGACTCAGCAATTTTAACTTCTCGACCGATAAAGCAACCAGCGCCAATACTGACATTGTCGGCTAATTGAACACCCGACTCGATAACACTATTGGCACCTACACTTACATTTTCACCAATAGAAACATCATCTGCAATAACTGCACTAGGATGGATGCCATAAGCAACCTTAGGTGTACTATCAAGCAAATTTGCTAAAATAGCATACCCCATATAAGGATTATTCATTACGAGTGCGATAACTGGGCAGTTTTCTGCAGTATCAGGAGCGACAATAACAGCACTTGCATTAGTGGTGCTAAGTTGTTGCTGATATTTGCTATTGGCTAAAAAAGCCACCTGACCTGATTGCGCATTGCTTAGCGTTGCTAGGCCACTTATCTGAGTTTGTGCTGCTATTGATTGATCCAGTGTTGCTGGTATTATCAATTTAGCATCAAGTTGAATAGCGATATCTGCAAGCGTGTAAGACATGAATGGCCTCTTATAGGTAGGTACGAACAAAAATCCATACCTATTAGATTTAATAAAAAGTGGCTTATTTAAGCTTACTTACATGCTCAACTACAACATCAGTGATACTTGCATCAGGCTTAGAGTAAACAACAGCTTGTTGATTTAAAACTAAATCATAATCTTTTTTCGCTGCAATATTATCCACCGCTTGGCGAACTAAGGCTATTATTTTATTGGTTTCTTCATTTTGGCGCTGTGATGCTTTTTGTTGTAAAGCTTTGCCTTTAACTTGGTACTCTTGGAATAAAGACTTAACTTTAACGTCTAGTTCTTCCTTTTCTTTAGCACTCATTAACGAGCCATCACGTTTAAGCTTTTCTTGATAATACTTAATATCTTTTTCAAGTTGTGTTAGAACTGCTTTTTCATCTTTAAATTCCAACTCTAAACTCTGCATTAATGCCGCAGTTTGTGGGATTTTCCCCATTACTTCTTGAAAATTTACCACTGCAATTTTTTGATCAGCGGCCATCGCTGAGCTTGCTAATAACATACCTGACGCAGCTACGCCCATAACCATGGTTTTGATAACTTTATTCAACGTTGTTCCCCTTTATTTATTATTTGTTTATTACTATTTACTTGGACAATTATTTCTGTCGGTTAATATAGCAAGATTAATCAAGTCTACGCAGCTAAAATCTGTTTTATTTACGGGTTTTAGCTTATTTTAAAATGTTTTACCGATGTTAAAGCTAAAGAATGAATCATCATCACCTTCTTCTTTTCTAACAACTCTAGCAAAACTAAAAATCATTGGCCCCATTGGTGAAATCCATTGTATTGATAGACCAGCGGAGCTACGAAAGCGCGAAGGATCAGAGTAATCATCAATTTTTTCGTATTCATTTGGCGCTAGATTTTCATAACTTTCTAAATTAAACTCAGTATCCCAAACATTACCAGCATCCCAGAAGAGACTTGTTCGAACACTATTAGAGTAACTCTCTTCTAAAAATGGTGTAGGAAATATTAACTCTAAACCTGCAAGTGCCATCGCATTACCACCCACTGAGCTAGTACTAATAGAAACAGAGTCATTATCAGGACCTAAGCAACAACCACCGGGTATTTGCTGTGGTATACGGTATATGGCACGAGGACCAATAGTGTTGTTTTCAAAACCTCGCAGCGTATCAGCGCCACCAGCACTAAAGTTCTCCCAAAATGGTAACAATTGATCATTGCCCTCCATGGTGCCATAACCATTAGCGTAACCTAGCTGGATGCGAGACAACACAGACCATTTTTGACTTCGCGTTAATGGAAAGTAAAACTTAGCATCATAATTTAATTTAAAATATTGCAAATCAGATTTAGGCGAAGTCATTTTTGCATTAAATCTTTGCTGAGACCCTGCTGTTGGAAACGTTCCTCGGTTTAAGGTACTACGTGATAGACCAACATTTAAATCTAAGGTTTTAAAGGTTAACTGACCATCAGGATCATTAGGGTCTGCATAAATATCATAAAAGTTTTGAATTTGATCGTAGGCTTGTAACTGTGATATCTGGTTATACTTCCAACCGATACCAAAATTTAAACGTAAGTATTCATTCACTGGAAAGCCCCAGTTTAACCCTGCACCAAAGGTTTTGTTTTTATAATCGACCATATTGGCATTACCGGCATCATATTCACTAAAGTAAACTTGCCCACCTAATGAAACAGCATCAACGGTAAAATAAGGGTCAGTAAAAGAAACGGTGGCATTTTTTTGGTAATAGTTTTTCGCAACATTAAAACCAAGCTGGTTACCTGTACCCAAAAAGTTGTTTTGCTGAATACCAGCATTAATACTTAACTTAGTTTCAGAGCCATAACCAATGCCAGCATTGAAGGAACCTGAAGGTTGTTCTTTGACAGTAAAGTCAATATCAACAAGGTCGTCTTCACCTTCAATTTGCTTAGTTTCAAACTCAACGGTTTCCATATAAGGCAAACGCTGTAACCATGCTTTTGATGATTCAACAACACCATTAGATAACCAAGCACCTTCCATTTGACGCATTTCACGTCGTAATACATGGTCTGCTGTAACGTGGTTACCTGTAAAGTTAATACGGTTTACATAAACACGTTTACCAGGGTCAACTGAGATTGATAATTTTACCGTATGGGTTTCATCATCGATCTCAGGTCTGGTAGTAACTTTAGGGTAAGCATAACCATAGCGACCTAGAAATTTACTAATCATTTCTTCGGTGTAAGTCACCTCTGCACCATTATATAATTCATCAGATTGAAGCGGGTTTATTGCCCGGATAGTTTTTTCAAAACCAGCCATGTCGCCAATAAAGTCAACTTCACTAACCGTATAAGTTTCACCTTCACTAACGTTCAGGGCAATGTAAACGGCCTCTTTATTAGGAGTCATTGAAACTTGAGTCGAGTCTACTTTGAAACGTAAATAACCACGATTAAGGTAATAGCTATTGATGGTTTCCATATCCCCTTGCAGAGCTTGTTTCTGGTATCTATCCTGCGCCATAAAATTCCACCATGGCGAGTCGTAAGTTAGCTCAATTTTGTCTAATAGTTCTGCGTCAGTGAATACTTCGTTACCAACAATGTTAATCTGTTTAATTGCTGCTGAGTCACCCTCAACAAAAGTAAACTCTAAATTGACTCTATTTCTTGGTAGATGAGTAATTTTAGCGGTCACCTTAGCGTTGTACTTACCAACACTGTGGTAAAAATTTTCTAAACCCATTTCGATGCCAGAAATAACGGTGCGATCGAGTGTTTCACCTACTCGAATATTACTACCGTCGAGGCTTTCCGTTAACTGCTCATCTTTAAGGTCACTATTACCATCAAAAATGATTTCACTAATAGTTTCCCGCTCTCTGACACGGTAAACCAAGCGATTACCGTCTCGAAAAACTCTGATATCATTAAAGTGCCCTGATAAGTACAGTGCCTTTATTGATTGCGATATACGAAAATCATTAAGATCATCCCCAACATTGAAAGGGATATGTGTTAACGCTGCGCCTAAGGCTACTCGCTGCAACCCCTTAACCTCAATATCTTCAACTTGAAATCCAGATGCAGCTTGAGCATTTGAGGTTGATGTTTCTACATCAACTTTTCTGTCTAGATCTTCAGCTTGAAGGCCTTTTCCAGCTTGGGCATTTTGTATTGATGTTCCGAGTGCACCTATTAAAAGGGCAAAGGCAATTTTTTTCATGATCATATATTATAAACTTCGTTACTTCTTTTTATAAAAACTATTAGCTACACACTCAAGACATTACTATTGCGCTAACTCTCAACTAAAATTGTAAATAAACCAGCTCGCTTTGCAAACTCTGTATAAGTACTTTGTTAGCCTAAAACTCGACTAAAATCATTAAATAGCCCAATGGCCATTAACATCAATAATGCTAAGGCACCAAATCTAAATCCAGCTTCTTGAACCTTCTCAGGCACTTCTTTTCCTGTAAAAAGCTCTATAAGATAATAGAGTAAGTGTCCGCCATCAAGTACTGGAAGGGGTAAAAGGTTAATTATTCCCAAATTAATACTAATTAAGGCTAAAAAGCCTAGAAAATAGACAAATCCATGATCTGCACTAGCACCTGCCCCTTGAGCAATACCAATTGGGCCGCTTAAGTTTTTTACCGAAACATCCCCAGTAATGAGTTTGCCTATCATACCGAACGTTAAACTAGTTAAATTCCAAGTACGTAATGCACTTTCTTTTATGGCCTCAATCGGTCCATAACTTAATTCAATCAAAAATGACTTTGGTAAAGCATCTACTTTGGGTGCTACACCGATATAACCAACTACTTCTCCTGCTTGGTCTATACTGTTCGGCACTATTAAAAGTGTTAACAATTCATCATTTCGATTTACAGTAACTGCGACTTCTTTACTTGGATAGTGTTTTATCTCTTTAGCAAAGTATTCCCACTCATCTGTCGTAACATCAGCAACGGCAAGGAGTTTGTCACCAGCTAAAAGACCTGATAACTCAGCTGGACTGCCTTTTGCCACAACAGCTAACTCATTATAAACTTTCGGCCTGTAAGGCGTTATCCCTAAACTCGTTAGTGCAGATGCCTTATCTGGAGAGAACTTCCATTGCCGAGTATCTAAGGTAAAAGTTGAAATATATTGGCTATCTGCTTGTTTCGTTTTAATTTCTATTGCTTTATTACCTATTTGTCCAATAAGCGCCAGGTTAACTTCTTGCCAGTCTCGAGTAGCACTACCTGCCACATTCACAATTTCGCTATTGCTGATTAAATTAGCCTTTTGAGCTATTGAGTGTGGCGTTATATTACCGATTACTGGTTTAACACTTGGCACACCAATTAAAAACATTAGGTACAAAGCAAAAAAAGCAAAAATAAAATTAGCCATAGGGCCAGCAGCCACAATCGCGATACGCTGATAAACAGATTTACTGTTAAAGCTTTTATCTTTATCTTCCGGCTTTACAACATCAACACGCTCATCCAACATCTTGACATAACCACCAAGTGGTATCATCGCCAAAACATATTCAGTACCATCTTTTGCTTTTTTTCGCCAGATTGCACGCCCAAAACCTACAGAGAATCGTTCTACTTTAACACCATTTTTTCTCGCTACCCAGAAATGTCCATATTCATGCACAGTTACTAAGATACCTAATGCAATGACAAAAGATGCTAGGTTCCAGAAAAAATCAATCATACTATTTACTACCCTTTAGTTTTACAGCGTCCTTTGAGATGAAATCTGTTAGCAATGCCTGTGCAAATAATCGCACCTGCTTATCAAGGGTAATTACCTCATTAATATTATCTACCTGTTGTGAGACAAATTTATTCACAGAAGTTTCATTTATTTTAAAAATATCGGTGAATTTAATTTTTTTGTCCAAAAAAGCAGCGACTGCAACTTCATTAGCAGCATTGAGGGCTGTACAAGCTGCTTGACCATGTTTACAGGCATCAATGGCTAATTTTAAGTTGGGATACCTAACAAAATCCACTTCTTGAAAATCAAAAGAAGTGGTATTAAAAAAATCTAATGGAGCGACTCCTGATTCGATTCGGTCAGGAAAACTTAACGCATGGGCAATTGGCGTACGCATATCTGGGTTACCCATTTGCGCAATCACTGAGCCATCTTTATATTGCACCATTGAATGTATGGTACTTTGTGGATGCAACACCACTTGAATATCGTCTGCTTCTACATTGAAAAGCCATTTAGCTTCAATGAATTCGAGACCTTTATTCATCATAGTAGCTGAGTCAACAGATATTTTTCGCCCCATATCCCAGTTTGGATGGCGGCAAGCCTCTTCTGGAGTTACTGCTGATAGCGTGTCGGTTTCTCTTGTTCTAAATGGACCACCTGAGCCTGTTAATAATATTTTACTAATGCCATTATCAAGCAACCGGCATTCGCCAATTTTATCCTGTTGTTGTGATGGCAGGCACTGAAATATAGCATTATGCTCGCTATCAATGGGTAATAGTTGCGCTCCTGAGGCTTTCACTGCGGCCATGAATATCGCCCCAGACGTTACCAAGGCTTCTTTATTAGCTAATAATACGCGTTTCCCGGCATTTACCGCTGAAAGTGTAGGTAAAAGACCCGAGGCACCAACAATAGCAGCCATTACGGTATCAATATTTTTGCTCTGCGCAATATCTATAAGTGCCTGTGCCCCTGACATAACATCAATATCTGTTACATCTTCATCAATTAATTTCTGAGATAATTGCGCGGCATGTTCACCTGAGACTAATACTACCTGCTTGGGCATAAACTCAAGGCACTGTTTAAAGATAACGTCAACACTAGCATTTGCAGCTAAGCTTACTACGTTAAATTTATCAGGATGCAGACGAACCACTTCAAGGGTACTACAACCGATTGAGCCCGTAGAACCTAGTATACATAGTTGACGTTTAGACACGTAACTTCCTCAATTCATTTATAAACACACACTTTTCAAATACACAACTCTAATTAAGATAGTTAATATATTTGAAGGAAGTGTTAAGCAAGTAATACGTAACAAAGAGCAAAAACAGGTGCTGTTGCCGTTAAACTATCTATTCTATCAAGAATACCACCATGACCTGGTAATATAGTACCGCTGTCCTTAACACCTGCTTGACGTTTAAACATACTTTCAGTTAGATCCCCTAAAACTGAAATAGTGGTGATCAAAAGAGTCACTAACAAAGCACTAATAAATTCACCGGTGCTCCATTGTAATGTTAAACCAACAACAACAGTTAACACGGCGGCACAAACGACCCCACCCAGAAAACCTTCAATCGTTTTCCCTGGACTTACATTGGGCATTAATTTGTGTTTACCTATTGATTTACCAACAAAGTAGGCTCCAACATCTGCACTCCACACTAACATAAACAAGTACATCAATAATTGTGCACCTTGAAACTCATCAAAGTTATAACTATTTGTTCTTAAAAGCATAAATGCGAGCCAGGTAGGAACTAATGTCAACCAACCAAACAGCGCAATGATAAATTTATTTTTAGCCCAAAATGCACTCGACTTAGGAAATAAAACCATTAACAAGGCTGCAAATAGCCACCAAATTACACTTAACCATAATAAGGAGGTTATTTCATGCTGTACCCCTGAAATTACTAACCATGTTTGGTCTACCGGTAACAAAAACCACAACAGCGCAACAAGCGCAGTAGTAGCTGCAGCATAGGTTAAACGGTGAGCGGTATTGGTGAGGCCCATAAAGCGAGCCCATTCCCAAGCACCTATGGCAATAATAGCCATCAAAAGTACAGCAAAATAGCCAATGGGTAAGTAGAAAATAGCTGATATCGCTGCTGGTGCTAATATTAAAGCCGTAATAATTCGTTGTTTTAACAAGTGCTACCCTTTTTTAGTATTGGACTATATTTTAGTCATACAAGCCCTGAATCCATTGATTCGACTTGACGTTAATAATTTTATTTTTTACTTATATTTATTAAAAATTATATTTCTTCGTTTCTTGCTTGTTCACCCGTTTTGCCAAAACGGCGTTCACGTTGGTCAAAGCAATTGATTGCTTGTTCAAATTGCTCTTCTTGAAAATCTGGCCATAATATATCGGTGAAATAAAGCTCTGCATAAGCAGCTTGCCATAATAAAAAATTACTAATTCGACAATCCCCACCTGTACGGATAAGTAAATCTAAGGTAGGCAGGTCAGATAAACAGGTTTGTTCGTTAAGTGTCAGTTCATTAATATCATCGAGTGCCATACTGCCACTTTGCACTTTACTTGCTAAATTTTTAGCTGCTTGGGCTATATCCCAACGACCGCCATAATTTGCAGCAATAGACAGTACTAAACCGGTATTATTTGCAGTAAGTAGCTCTGACTTGGCAATGTTTTTTTGTAGTTTTTCAGAAAAACGACTCAAATCACCAATAACTTGAAAACGGATATTGTGTTTATGTAAGCGCTTAACCTCTTTAGTTAACACATACATAAATAAATCCATTAGCACTCCCACTTCCTTCGCTGGGCGTTGCCAATTTTCACTGCTAAAAGCAAATAGAGTGAGTGCTTTCACATTAGCCTTTCGAGCACTAGCAACAACTGCTCGTACAGATTCAACGCCAGCTTTATGACCACTTACTCGGCCCTTCCCTTGTAGCTGAGCCCAACGGCCATTACCATCCATGATGATAGCAACATGTTGAGGAACATTTTTATGTTCAGCTTGTTCAGCCAAAGCTTCATTATTATCCACTTAACAATTACCTATTTAACAATTTTCAATTAATTACTTAAGTTCATTCCTAATCAAAAATAAGCTAGTAAAATATAACTAATTTACCCAGAATTAACTTATAAAGCGCTATTAAGAAAAAACGCCAGTTGGCTAGATAGCTGCAACGTGGCGTTCTTTAATAAATGAACTTATATTTCCATTAGTTCCGCTTCTTTTTTCACTAAAACTTCATCAACTTGTTTAACAAAAGTATCAGTAATCTTTTGAATAGAATCTTCAGCTTGATGATGCTCATCTTCACTGATTTCTTTTTCTTTTAATAGGCTTTTAAAGTCAGAGTTAGCATCACGACGGATGTTACGAATAGCAACTTTCCCACCTTCTGCTTCACCACGAACAACTTTAACCAAATCTTTACGGCGCTCTTCGGTAAGAGGAGGTAGTGGGATACGTATTAGCGTGCCATTTGATTGCGGGTTTAAGCCTAAATCAGATTTTAGAATAGCTTTCTCAACGGCTGAAATCATGCCTTTATCAAATACAGTAATTGAAAGGTTACGTGCATCAGGAACTGAAATATTACCGACCTGATTCAATGGCGTATCCATACCGTAATATTCAACGACAATATTATCTAATAATGAGGCATGAGCACGACCTGTTCTAACCTTTGTCAAGCTACTCTTTAAAGCTTCAATACTTTTGCCCATACGCTCTTGAGCATCTTCAATTATTTCATCTATCACAATTATTATTCCTAATATTATCAAGTTAACTTAAGCCAGTAATTAGTCTGGCTTACTCACACATAATTCTGAGTTAAATATCAAAACGCTACTTGTGTGTAATTACAGTTCCTTCACTATTACCCATGATGACAGATTTCAATGCACCAGGCTTGTTCATATTAAATACACGGATAGGCATGTTGTGATCTCGTGCTAAAGTAAAGGCTGCCAAGTCCATCACCTTTAACTCTTTATCAAGTACTTCAGCATAACTTAGCTCACTATAAAGTACTGCTTCAGGATTTTTAACTGGATCTTCTGAGTAAATACCATCTACTTTAGTTGCTTTCAATACCGCATCAGCTTCAATTTCAATACCACGTAAACAAGCAGCTGAGTCGGTTGTGAAGAATGGGTTACCAGTACCAGCAGAGAAAATGACTACACGGCCAGATTTTAATAAACTAATAGCATTAGCCCAATTATAACGCTCACATACACCAGCTAAATCGATAGCAGACATCAAGCGAGTATTTACAAAAGCACGATGCAGTGCATCGCGCATTGCCAAACCATTCATTACCGTTGCAAGCATGCCCATTTGGTCACCAACAACTCGGTTCATGCCTGCTTCAGCCAAACCTGCGCCACGAAATAAATTACCACCGCCGATTACAAGGCCGACTTGGATACCCATTTCAACAAGTTCTTTTATTTCTTGAGCCATACGATCAAGTACTTTAGGGTCAATACCAAATCCCTCTTCTCCCATCAGTGCTTCACCACTAAGTTTTAATAGGATTCTTCGATAGGCCGGTTTTGAATTGGTTGTCATAGGGAAAAATTCCTGTAGCGGTTAAGTAATAAAATTTAAGCACAAAAAAGCCGAGGTCAAAAGACCGCGGCTATTTTAGTACTTTTAGCGCAGACACGAAAGTCAAAACTGCAAAAACTCTTTTTTTTATGTAAATATCATCAACTGTTGATTTTTAAGGTCAAAATTCATTCAATTTAAGCCCACCAGTGACAATACAATAGACAGAATAATTTTATGACGCCAATCTAGAAAACATTTAATGCACTGTTTTGTTCCGCTAACCCCTTTTAACTACTTTATTATGATTTTTAATAACTTGAACTAACTAACTAACTAACTAACTAACTAACTAACTAACTAACTAACTAACTAACCTCAACTCTGGATAATGAGCACTTGATTCTTAAGTAAAAACAACACCTTACGGTTATTAAGAGTAAAGTTTACAAGTTCAAGTAACGATGTACTCTATCAATGTTTAAATTTATTCGATTATCAAGGCAAAACATTTATGAATAACGGGTTATTTATCGACGTTTTAACGCCAATAGTCGAATAAAGGGGAACATTGAGTAAGCGCTGCTTATCAGGAGTTCAGGTTAACTATGCTATTACTGCCTTTATTTTACCTTATTAAAGTTAAAGCAAAAAAAAACGTCTACCTAAGTAGACGTTTAGTAATTTATACTATTTTAATGTTGCCAGCACATGACTAGCTCAAAACCAGTAAAATTATGCTTTAGCTGCAGCGATTTGTGCTTCAACTTCTGCAGCGAAATCTTCTTCTTTCTTAGCGATACCTTCACCAACTTCTAAACGTACGAAGTTAGAAACTGTGATGCCTTTCTCTTTAAGAACAGCGCCAACAGTTTTCTTAGGTTCCATGATGAAAGCTTGACCAGTCAAAGAAACTTCACCAGTAAACTTCTTCATTCGGCCTGTAACCATCTTCTCAGCGATTTCTTCAGGCTTACCTTCGTTCATCGCCATTTCGATTTGAATGCGCTTTTCATTGGCAACAACATCAGCAGGAACGTCATCAGGAGTTAAGAACTCAGGCTTACTTGCAGCAACGTGCATAGCAATATGCTTAAGTGCTTCAGTATCACCTTCACCAGCGACAACTACACCAATTGTAGCACCATGGCTATATGATGCTAAAGCAGCACCTTCAATGTAAGAAACGCGACGAACATTGATGTTTTCACCAATTTTCGTTACTAATGTAATACGCTTTTCTTCAAATTGTGCTTGAAGCTCTTCGATAGTTGCTTTTGACGCAAGTGCTGCATCAGCTACTTCGTTAGCAAATGCTAAGAAGTTATCATCTTTTGCAACGAAATCAGTTTGACAGTTAACTTCAACTAAAGCGGCAACGCCGTCAGCAGTTTTAATTAAGATAGTACCTTCAGCAGCGATGTTACCAGCTTTTTTAGCCGCTTTTGCTTGACCGTTCTTACGCATATTTTCAATCGCAAGTTCCATGTCACCATCAGCTTCTTGTAACGCTTTTTTACAATCCATCATGCCCGCAGCTGTGCGTTGACGTAATTCTTTAACCATTGCAGCAGTAATTGCCATGAGTAAATTCCTCGGTTTTCAGTTACCCCCGTAGCGGTGCTATTAATAAGCTACGCGTTGGGAATAAATATTAAATAAGTTGCCACAAAAGCAAGCTTTTGTGGCAATAGCAAAATAAAACGTGTTATTAACTGAAATTACTCAGCTTCAACAAAACCGTCTTTTTCAGCTTGTACAACGATGTTTTGCTCACGGCCATTTACAACAGCGTTAGCAACTGCGTCACAGTATAAAGTTACTGCGCGGATTGCATCATCGTTACCCGGTACGATGTAATCAATACCATCTGGGTTTGAGTTAGTATCAACAACAGAAATTACTGGGATACCAAGGTTGTTTGCTTCTTTAATAGCAATGTGCTCGTGATCAGCATCAATGATAAATAAAACGTCAGGTAAACCACCCATGTTTTTAATACCACCTAAACTTTTATCAAGCTTTTCCATTTCACGAGTACGCATTAACGCTTCTTTTTTAGTTAAAGCTTCAAAAGTACCGTCAGTGCTTTGAGATTCTAAATCTTTTAAACGTTTGATTGATTGACGAACTGTTTTCCAGTTAGTCAACATACCACCTAACCAGCGATGGTTAACGAAGAATTGGTCAGATTTAAGCGCAGCATCTTTAATAGCATCGCTTGCAGCACGTTTAGTACCAACAAATAATACTTTACCTTTTTTCGATGAAACATTGCTAACAAAAGCAAGTGCATCATTGAACATAGGAACAGTTTGTTCAAGGTTGATGATATGAACTTTATCGCGAGCACCGAAAATGAATGGCTTCATTTTCGGGTTCCAGTAACGTGTTTTGTGACCGAAGTGAACACCAGCTTTAAGCATATCGCGCATTGAAACGTTTGACATTGTATTTTCCTTTATGGGGTTAAGCGTTCATACACCCAATATACACGACCTCATTTGCTTTGACTTTATAGTCAAAACTGGGCACCCCGGTATACCTTTATAGATGTATGTGAGTTTATAATAATGACTTAGCTAAATATTTGGTCTAAAACCCCATACCTTAGCAGTCGATTTAAATTGTCACTAAACCAAGCCAGGTAAGATCATTCTGCCTCTGACAAGAATAAATAAATCTGACTAAAAATTTAGCGCCGCACTTTATACCACAAAACCAAACCTTAAGCGAGATATAAATGATTTATACTGCTAAAGGTGATTTATGGTGGGATATTTAGCCAAGGCGCGTTAAAATCATTTATATTTGCTTTTCAAGCAATTCATTCCTTTTATAGAGTACATAATGTCAGCAGAATTATTTTTTATTTATGACAGTCACTGTCCATGGAGTTATGCAGTTACTCCTTTAGTTAATGCGGTCAATACATCGTTACCTGAACTACCTATAAACCTATGGCATTGCGCATACTTCTCCGATGCCGACGATCAAAATATTGTAACCAAACAGCAAATAAGCCAAGTTAAAGAGCTGGCAATGGTTAACTTTTCCCCTAGTTACACAAAAAAGCTATCACAAGGGAAGGACTCTACCTTATGTGCCAACCTAATGACTTGGGCTGCAAGTAAAACATCCAGCCAAGCGCTAGCATTATTAAACGCTCTACAATTGGCACATTTTAGTACTGGCAATGACTTAAGTGAACAGAATGACTTTACTCATATCGTTGAAGAGTTCAAATTGTCTGCGCCAGCTAAAGTATTTAACAAAACAAAATTGACCAATGATGCAGAAGCGCAAGTACATGAAATATATGCTTTACAAGACATTATATCAACGCAAGCAATACCGGCCTTGCTTCTGGCCGTTAATGATGAGTTGATTTTATTAAACCACAATTTATATCTTCAAAACCCTGACGCATTTGTTGATGCGATCAAATTAGAGTTAAATAAGTACGGTTAACTTGCTATCTTATTTGGCAAGTTACTCATCTTTAATGATGATATTACAATAAATTAATCGCTAGTGGCCACATCCATTGCCGCTAGCGCACACTTAAAGAGATAGAAAAATATGGCCATTACAATAAAAAGCCAAGAAGAAATAGCTAAAATGCGTATAGCCGGCCAATTAGCTGCCGACGTTTTAGAGATGATAGCTGAGCATGTAAAAGCAGGCATTAGCACTGATGAGTTGAATACACTTTGTGCTGATTATACTGACAAAGTGCAAGGCGCTATATCTGCACCACTTAATTACCATGGGTTCCCAAAATCTATATGTACCTCTGTAAATCATGTTGTCTGTCATGGTATTCCAGATACAACGATATTAAGTGACGGCGATATCATAAATATCGATATTACGGTAATAAAAGATGGTTATCATGGTGACACCAGTAAAATGTTTATTGTTGGTGAAGGTTCACCTGAAGATAATCGCTTATGTCGCATTACCCAAGAAGCGTTATATTTAGCACTTAAAAAAGTGAAGCCAGGTGCTGTTTTTGGGGAAATAGGCACAACTATTCAAAAATTCATCAAAAAATCCGGTCGTTATTCTATTGTTAAAGATTACTGTGGTCACGGTATTGGCAAAGAATTCCACGAAGAGCCACAAATTGTGCATTATAAAAATAATGATAAAGTAAAAATGGAAGTTGGCATGTGCTTTACTATCGAGCCTATGATCAATTTAGGCCGCGCTACTACTTTACTAGATAAAACTGATAATTGGACAGTTTATACAACTGACGGTAAAAAGTCAGCGCAGTGGGAGCACACCATTGTAGTTACCCAAACAGGTTGTGAAATTTTAACGTTACGTAAAGAGGAGTCTCTTCCTCGACTATTACACAACTAAGTATCTAAAAGCTTAAAACCTATGAGCAACGCTTCTCATAGGTTTTAAGGAAAAATCATCGCAACAGATTCACCGTAAGAGAAAAGGTAAACACTTGACTAATAATCTGCCATCAGTACATCATATAGTCCCACCGCACTTTATTGAAAGCTTAGCCATAAGCGCTGACTTTTTATCTACCCGTGATATCTGCAAATTGAGCCAAGATTTCAACAATTGGTTACAAGGTGCATTTATTGATAATGATATAACTGACTTATTATCAGCTCGTGCTACCTTTGTTGACGCAATTTTGACAAAACTTTGGTGTCAGCACCATCTTGATGAATTTCAAATAAGCTTAGTTGCAGTGGGAGGGTACGGTCGAGGTGAATTACACCCGCAATCTGATATTGATATTCTCATATTAACACAAGAAGATATTGCTCTGGATTTAGAAGATAAAATATCAAGCTTTATAACCCAACTTTGGGATATAAAACTTGATATAGGCCATAGTGTACGTTCTATCAAAGAGTGTTTAAAGCAAGCAGTGAAAGAAGTTACTGTTGCTACCAACTTAATGGAAATGCGGCAAATCACAGGTAATGAAACCCTAACACAACAATTGTTGCCATTACTTAATGAAGATGTTTTTTGGACATCCGAGAAATTCTTTATAGCAAAATGTAAAGAGCAAGAAGATAGACACCAACAATATCGTGGCACAGCTTACACCCTTGAACCAAATTTAAAAGCCAATCCTGGTGGGTTGCGAGATATTCAAACCATTGCTTGGGTTGCTAAAAGACACTTTTCAGCTGAATCATTCGAAGAGCTTGTTGAACATAATTACCTCTACCCTAATGAATTATTTGAACTATTAGAATCTCAAGATTACTTATGGCGTATGCGTTTTGCACTGCACTTTGTTGCAGGGCGCAGTGAAAACAGGCTTTTATTTGATTATCAGGCTGATGTTGCAAAAATGATGGGTTTTGGTGATGAAGGTAAAGCCCCTGTTGAACGCATGATGAAACGCTTCTTTCGCATTATTTCTCGTGTTACCGAACTGAACACCATGTTATTGCAACATTTTGAACATGCTATTATCAAACGAAATGAGCCAAGTAATATTCGTATTATAAACAAAGATTTCGAAATAGTAGATACGTTAATTAATATCCGCAACGATCGCATTTTTATGCGCTCAGTAAAAATAATTGAAATGTTTTTAATTATTGCACAAGAACCAGGTATTAAAGGCATACATTCCCATACATTGAGATTGATGCGTAATGCACGAAGGCGCTTAATTTCTGGGCTCATTGATTATGCGGCATGCCGCAATATTTTTATGGCAATTATCCGTCACCCTCGAGGTTTAGGTTTAGCATTAAGCTTAATGCACAAGCACAGCATTCTCAGCTCGTATTTACCCTTATGGCGAAACATAGCGGGACAAATGCAATTTGACCTTTTCCATGCATATTCAGTGGATGAACATACTTTTCGTGTGGTGAAAAACCTGCATCAATTCAGCCAAAAAGAGCATAATCATAAATTCCCACTATGCAGTAAAATAGTTCAAAAAGTGCGTAAACCCGAAGTATTATACCTTGCTGGTTTTTTTCATGACATAGGTAAAGGCCGTGGTGGAGACCATGCTAAGTTAGGTGCTATTGACGCGTTAAATTTTTGCTTGTCGCATCAAATGAGTAAACACGATAGTAATATGGTGGCATGGCTAGTGGAGCATCACTTATTGATGTCAGTTACCGCACAACGCAGAGATATTAATGACGAAAATATAATTCGCACTTTTGGTGAGGTTGTACGAGATGAAGCCCATCTGAATTACCTTTACTGTTTAACCGTTGCAGATATGCGCGGTACTAACGAAAGCCTTTGGAATAATTGGAAAGCAAACTTACTAGAAGAGTTATATTTCAATACGTTAAGTGCTTTTCGTCATGGCTTAGAGAAACCAGTTGAAGTCCGATCTAAAATTCGTGAAAACCAACAACAAGCTTTAGTATTGTTAAACGAACAAGATATTGATGAAGTAAAAGTTAAAGCGTTATGGAACGAGTTCAAAATTGATTATTTTTTACGTTATTCTCCTGAACAAATAGCAAGACAATGCCTTAACATTGTTGATCATGATAGAAAAAAACCTCTCGTCTTAATTAGCCCAGTACCATACAGAGGTGGGACGGAAGTATTCATTTTCACCAAAGAGAAAAATAATACCTTCGCTAATACCGTTGCCTTTTTAGTTACTAAAAAACTTTCTATTCATGATGCAAAAATTATCACCACTAAAACCGGATTTACGGTTAATACCTTTGTCGTACTTGATAGTCGTAATAAGCCTTTACGAGAGCGTTTTTACACCAAAGAAATTAGTCAAGCATTAGTCGATAAATTAGGTCAAGACAGTGTCTGCGATTTACCTGAACCTAAATTAGCTAGGCACATGAAGAAATTCAAAGTACCGCTGCGTGTTAACTTCATCAAAATACATGCAAAAAATCGCACTATGATAGAAATAATTGCGCTGGATAGGCCTGGTTTATTATCAAACATTGCCCAAGTATTTCAAGAAGAACAGATTAATATTCATTCAGCTAAAATTACCACTTTTGGTGAAAAAGCCGATGATGTTTTTACTATTTCTACAGTAGAAAATAACGAGCTAACAATGCAAGAAAAAGAAGCATTAGCTCTACGATTAACTGCAGATATAGATTAATCGCTACCGTTTTAACAAAAAAACATATAAAATTTAAATAGGAACGAAAAATGACAGATTTAAAGCACTTAGCCACAGTGATTGAACAAGCTTTTGAAGAAAGATCAAGTATTACACCAGCAACGGTTTCAAGTGAAATAAAAAATGCTGTACTTGATGCTTTAGCAGCGTTAAATAACGGTAGTGCCCGTGTTGCAGAAAAAGTAGATGACAGCTGGCAGGTAAACCAATGGCTTAAAAAGGCAGTATTACTCTCTTTTCGTATTTGGGACAATCAAGTGATAGATGGCGCAGAAAGCACATTTTATGACAAGGTACCGATGAAATATGATGGTTATACTCAAGCAATGTTTGCAGCTGACGGTGTACGGGTAGTACCTGGTGCAAGCGTACGTACAGGTAGTTATATTGGTAAAAATGTTGTAGTAATGCCGAGCTTTGTTAATATCGGTGCTTTTGTAGATGAAGGCTGTATGGTCGATGCGTGGGCAACTGTGGGCTCATGTGCACAAATAGGTAAAAATGTACATTTATCAGGTGGTGTCGGTATCGGCGGTGTATTAGAGCCGCTACAAGCTGGACCTACTATTATTGAAGATAACTGCTTTATCGGCGCACGTTCTGAAATTGTTGAAGGTGTAGTCGTTGAGGAAGGTGCTGTTATTTCTATGGGTGTGTATATCGGTCAAAGTACAAGAATTTTCGATAGAGAAACAGGTGAAGTTCATTACGGCCGTGTACCTGCAGGTTCTGTTGTCGTTCCGGGTAACTTACCTTCTTCATGTGGTACATACAGCTTATATGCTGCTATTATTGTAAAAAAAGTTGATGCTAAAACCCTTGCTAAAGTAGGCATAAATGAGCTGCTTCGCTCTGTTGCTGATGAGTAATCGAAAAATACCTCATTAAAGCGTTAAAAAATTGACGCTCATAAAACTAACCAAGCGTGTTCTACAGTTATTATAAATATTAGCAGTAGAACGCGCTTTTTTGTGCGCAAAAAATAACAACACCTCATATTCCATAAACTCACATTCACTATTACTTTCAATCAATTACTAGTAAGTAAATTAAATATAATCAACATAGATACTTTCCGGCATAACATTTGCTGCATGGAAAGTACTCAATCATTGTTATTAGCTTTAGTTAGGTTTGTTATGAATGTATTCAAAGTATGCTGCTACGTTTTTCTTTACTCTACCATTTCAGCTTGTAGTCTTACGGCTAAATCAAGCTTAACAGTGCAAAGTAATCAGTACTACGCTAAAGATTTTATTCATACCGAGTTTAGCCAAAATAGTGAAAAGTCTTTAAAAAAACCCGCCTCTTCAGACCTACAACTAATGTTATCTTTACTCAATAGGCCTGTGCCTGAAGATCAACGTATGATGTTAGCGTTCGCCAAAAGCCAAAAAGAGTACCTTCCTGATAGTACTATCGTAGGTATTAGCATAAGAGGTGAAAAAAGTGCCGACAAGACAAACTCCAGAACAAGATCTAATTATGCCCACCTTATTGAAACTGATCACAATGCTGTCGTTATTAGTGCTATGCCCAAGTAGTCATATTTATCCGACTTTAGTGTTATCACCTTAAAGACACTGACACTCGTTCATTTATCATAATGCCCAGATCTCCTTTAGATATTTTAAAGGCTAAAGCTTTTCACTTTGTGTCACTATCAGATTATTTAGTGCTATAATTGCCTTTTTTAAGCCCCCTAGGCTATACAGCTCACTTTAACAGCAAGTGTTTGCGCATAAGGTATAAAATGACTCAAGATGAAATGAAAAACGCAGCAGCCCTCAAAGCATTAGAATTCATTGAAAACGATACGATAGTTGGCGTTGGGACGGGGTCAACTGTTAATTTTTTCATTGATGGCCTCGCCTCGATTAAAGATAAAATTACCGGCGCAGTTTCAAGCTCAGAGGAGTCAAGTAAACGTTTAAAAGCACACGGTATAGAAGTCTTTGACTTAAACAGCATTGATATTTTAGATGTGTATATCGACGGCGCTGATGAAATCACTAGCCACATGGCCATGATCAAAGGTGGTGGTGCAGCACTAACCCGTGAAAAAATCGTTGCGGCTGTCGCTAAGAAGTTCATTTGTATCGCTGATGACTCTAAACAAGTTCGTGTATTAGGTAGTTTCCCATTACCCGTTGAAGTTATTCCTATGGCACGCAGTTATGTTGCGCGTGAACTTGTGAAGCTTGGTGGTGATCCCGTTTATCGTCAAGGAGTAATTACAGATAATGGAAATGTTATTCTTGATGTTCATAATCTTGAAATTCTCGACCCCAAAAAACTTGAAACTCAAATTAATGCTTTAGTAGGAGTTGTTACCAATGGTTTATTTGCACTTCGTGGTGCTGACACTCTAATACTTGGCAGTCAAGACGGCATAAAAGTCATCGAGTAACTGGTCACCCTATCCTCTTTAAGCGGAATATTCAATTTTAAGTATATTTATTCGAAAATATGCTTAAAATTTCTTTAGAGTCTATACACTATATGGTATGTTAAACCTATAGTTTAGATATCTAGCCATCTAAACATAAAATATTACCTTTACCTTAGGATAAGCGAAGCAGTTTATGACCATTGCCAACAAAAATTCATTAGCAAAAGACAAAATTAAAATTTTATTACTTGAAGGCTTACATCCTAGCTCTCTAGAAGAATTAAAATTAAAAGGCTATTCAAATATTGAATCGCTCAAAACCTCGTTATCAGAAAGTGAGTTAATTGAAAAAATCGCTGATGTTCATTTTATAGGCATTCGCTCTCGTACACAGCTTACCGATAAAGTACTTAGTCACGCAAATAAATTAGTGGCTATAGGTTGTTTTTGTATTGGTACCAATCAAGTAGATTTAAAAGCCGCACAAACGCGTGGTGTACCTGTTTTTAATGCACCATTTTCAAATACCCGTTCAGTGGCTGAGTTGGTACTTGGTGAAACGCTATTATTACTTCGTGGTATCCCTGAGAAAAGTGCTAAAGCTCATCGTGGTGAATGGCTAAAGTCTGCGGTAGGCTCTGTAGAAGCTCGTGGTAAAGTACTAGGTATTATTGGTTACGGCCATATTGGTATGCAATTAGGTATATTAGCTGAAACATTAGGCATGAGAGTGCGCTTTTATGATGTTGAAACTAAATTACCTTTGGGCAATGCTAGTCAGGCCCCTACATTAGATGCTCTACTTGGTGAAGCTGATGTAGTTAGTTTACATGTCCCCGAAACAGTGCAAACACAAAATATGATTGCTAAAGCACAATTTACGGCAATGAAAGAAGGCGCTATTTTTATTAATGCCTCACGTGGTACTGTGGTTGATATTGATGCTTTAGCCCAAGCTTTAGATAGCAAGAAAATTTCTGGTGCAGCAATTGATGTTTTCCCAACAGAGCCAAAGAGTAACAACGAAGAGTTTATTTCTGCATTACGCGGCTTTGATAATGTTATTTTAACACCACATATTGGTGGTAGTACTAAAGAAGCACAAGCAAATATCGGTTTAGAAGTAGCGACAAAACTTGCTAAATACTCTGATAATGGCTCTAGTTTATCTGCAGTAAACTTCCCTGAAGTATCGTTACCAGATCACTCAATTACGGGTGAAACTAGCACTAGTCGTTTATTACACATTCACCATAACCAACCGGGTGTTTTGACTAAAATTAACCAAGCGTTCGCAGAGCACGATATAAACATTGCTGCGCAGTACCTACAAACCGATGACAAAATTGGTTATGTTGTTATAGATATCGATTCACAAGATAGTGCTTTAGCGTTAAAAGAATTAAAACAAATTGATGGTACTATTCGAGCTAGAATACTGCATTAATTATTGCGACTAATGCAGGGGTTTATCCTTTTGTGTTAACTAATAAGTTAATTTTAAAAAGGGTCACTAAGTAAATAGTGACCCTTTTTTATTTTCTTGATTACAAATTAACTTTTTATCAAGTCTACTTCATACTGATTGTCGTATGCACTGTTGAACCATCTTGATGATCAGGTTCAAACCAACGAGCCGTTACTGACTTAGTAAATGTCCAGAAACTGACAACCTGCTTACCATTCGGCCCTAAATCACCTAATTTTGAGCCTCTAGAGCCCGTGAAGCTGAAATAAGCAACAGGTACTGGAATAGGCACGTTAATACCTACTTGACCCACATCTATATCATTTTCAAATTTACGGGCAGCCCAGCCTGATGAAGTAAATAACGAAGTCCCATTACCATTTGGATTGGCGTTAATTATTGCTATAGCTTCGTCTAAGTTATCAGCCTCTAATACACATAAAGCGGGACCAAAAATCTCTTGGGTATAAATATCCATGTCGGTGGTCACCTTACTAAAAAGTGTAGGGCCAACAAAGTTACCATCAGGATAACCATCAACTTTACAGTTTCTGCCATCAACAAGTAATTCAGCACCTTGTGCTACGCCAGAGTCTAGAATACTTAATATACGCGCTTTCGCTTGTGGTGAAACTACAGGCCCTAAATCGGCATCACGTTGACTACCAGGACCGACTTTCATTAGTTTTGCACGTTCAACAATTTCAGGAAGCCAATTGCGAGCTTCTCCGACAAGAATTGTCACAGGGTTTGCCATACAGCGTTGTCCTGCTGCGCCAAATGCTGAACCTAACAAGTCATTAATTGCCCTATCTTTATTAGCATCAGGCATGATCACCATATGGTTTTTAGCGCCCATCATCGCTTGCGCACGTTTACCATGTTTACTGGCATGATTATACACATGGGTACCAACGGCAGTGGAGCCGATGAAAGAAACAGCTTTGACAGCGTCACTTTCGATAAGCTGATTAACCGCATCAGGGCCACCATGAACAACATTAAGTACTCCTGGAGGAATTCCTGCCTCTAAGGCAAGCTCAACAAATCGAATGGTAGACGATGGTGCTTGCTCAGATGGTTTTAAAACAAAGGTATTACCACAAGCTATCGCTGGTGGAAACATAAAGGCCGGTAGCATTAATGGAAAGTTAAAGGCGGTAATACCAACACCAACACCAAGAGGTTTATTAAGCGTATATGTATCAACGCCAGTAGCAGCATTATTAGCCATTTCACCTAATTGTAAGCGAGTAATTGAACATGCGTTCTCAATCGCTTCGAGTGATCGACCAACCTCCCCCTCTGCGTCAGGTAAAGTTTTACCGTGCTCTAAAGTGACCAATTCAGCTAACTCTTGCGAATTCTCACGTACTAATTGCTGAAAATTCAGCATAATACGCATACGGTTAGTTAATGAAACTTTTGACCAAGACTTAAAAGCTTGCTCAGCGCTGGCAACAGCAGCAGCAACCTCTTCTCGGGTGGCCACTGGAACACGAGCTACAACCTCTTGGGTAGCCGGGTTAAGTACATCTAACCAAGTAGCTGATGTAGAGCGAACTTTCTCACCATTAATAATGAGTGGAATTTCTTTAATTGTCATAACAAGCCTTCGTAATTATTATTAGCACAATACTAAATTGAGTTGAATAATCTTAACTTAAGACTTTCACTAGCTAAGTGCTAGCTTTAAAGAAATGAAAAAAGTACTGGTTAGGCAAATACTTGCAAACTAATATTTACAAGGTAGGTCTAAGTACATGTTTACCCTAACGTTAACTGCAGATCGGTAGTGATAAATAATTGTTCGATAATTTAGCGATATGTTTTAGCAATAAAGTGTTGATAGTTTTCTATCGCATTGACATTACCTTTATTCCGTTGGCAAACACTTTTTTGATACTGAAAATTAAAAACATCAAACCATAAATCAAGTACATGGGCATTGTTAGCTTCACCATGCATATCTAATACTCTCGCCGCAACTTCAGCCGTTGAAAATTGATGTTCAAGTTCTGTTTTTCTTACAGTATAGCGAGAGTCTTGACCAACAGGTGATAATTGACTACTGTTTTCACTTTGACAGTGACCCATAACTGCTTTAATAGCCGTTTTAGCATCAAATGAAACCATTGGAAAGCCATCAAGGTACGGACTTTTTCTAAACATTTTTTTAGCTTCACGCCAACTACCATCAAGCATAATAAATAGTGGTCGTTTACCTTCAGGGCAGATGACTTTATTGGTAAAAACTTGACGCTCTTCATCAGCATATTCTTGCGGAAACACTAACATGGGAAACCATTTATCATCACTAAGTACCGATAATAGCTCAGGGTTTTCTTCGGTTCTTGACCATAAAAAGGCATAAGTGTCCGGAATAAGGTCGGCAATAAGTTTACCTGTATTACTTGGTTTTAACACTTCAGTGTCGTACATCAATAACAAAAAGCCGGCAGTTGTTTGTATTTTCTCCTTACACGGAGATAGAGCACATATACAAAATTTCTTGGAGATCTGACAAAGGGGACAGCGTATTACTCGTTGTCCCCTGGCTTTATAGGTTGTAGTACTAATGCTTTTGCGATATTGGTGTAATTGATGAACAGCGTGCATGTTTCACTATATGTTAAGATAAAAAAGACTCCTAATTATACCAGTACGAAGTCTTAGTGTTGAGTCATTTGTTTAGCCAATAAAACAAAGTAGCTACTCACTTTATTTGTCATCAAAAAACCTGCTCTTAGTTAAAGTACTACATAGCAGTGACGCGGTCTTCTTCATGCTTTAACGTGACAGTAAAAACATTAGTACTGGCTAGAGATTTAATTTCAGCTTTAAGTTGCTCCTCTAGTGCATCCACTGTTGCAATATTTACACAAAGTGCTTGTGCCTTTTCTTCTATTTTAGCTGTCCTTATCGTCATCTCTTGTTCTATGGTATTACTAAAGTTTTCCATGCGGGTATCAAAGTTTTCTCCATCACCACCTGAAGACATCATTTGTTGACCGATAGCAATCATAATACTGCCCATAGAGTTAATAACAGCTTTTTCTACGGCTTTTTCTATACGTTGATCAAAATCTTTACCAAGTAACTCTTCGCTTTCTAAGCCTTCAACGCCAATAGAAACCCCTTTTTCAATAGAGAGATTGCTCACCACCTGCTTTCTAATTGATTTAAGTTCATTGGTCAAATCAGCAGCAACAGAGTTCCCCTCCCCTAAAAGGCCATTAAAAGCGAGGTTTATCCCATCAACAGCAAGATCTACCCCATCTATAGCAACCCTTTTAACTTGTGGTATTAATTGTCGAATTTTCTCATCATACTTTTGTACAATTATTTGTTGGTCTTTAGTAAGTGCAATCGTTTCATTATTAACATAGAGATTTTTACCATCAACTATCTTATACAAGCTACGATTTCCTTGCTCTGTTAGGACTTTAGCACTAGTTTCCTCCTCATCTTGCAAGAACTCAATCGAACTAGTATTTATTGTAAAGCCTGCCGACAAATTAACATTACACGATTGATGAGCATACACTGCAGATGATGCAAAAGAGGCAGTTAAAGCGCTAGCGATTAAAGTTACTTGGAAATTAGTCATATTTTTATCCTTGTGGAATTAAAGTCAACGAAGAGCTTCTCCGTTATTTTCATCTATTGATAACAATTACAAATAAGATAATACAATCATAATGCCAAAATTATTTTTATATAAATATCAATTAGATAGGTACATTTCAATAATATTAAGTAGGAAAAATGCAAGCTAATTAGTCAAATTGACGAGTTATTAGTTTTTTAATTTTCATTTAAAAACTAATCATTGAAGGTAAATTAACTATTTTGCATTTCAATTAGTCTCGATTGACAGCGCTCAAATTCAAAAGCGAGTTGCTGCCCTTGATAAAGGTCAAAGATATCCACTTGTGCACTAATGATTAAATTAACTTTTTTATCATAAAACTCATCAACCAAGGCAATAAACCTTCTAGCTTCATCATCAAGTTGCTGAAGGTCGCCCATTAAAACGCCACTACGTTGATAACTGTCTTCCACACCTGAAAATACTGCTGGAACTAACTCGCCAGAAAACGTTGGTACATTAGCAATAAAAACAGTTGTGAAATCTTTAGCAAGAACCATGTAATCTCGCTGACTACGAGGACCAGAACAAAGCTCGAAAAAATCGAAAAAGATTATATTATCTGTTTTAGCTATATAATTTATCGGACGGTGATTGATCGTTATAATACCGGTAACTAAACTGGCTTTATTACTTATTTTGTTAAAATAGTCAATCAGCTTGCTTTCACCTTGGTTAGCTAATAGAAAATAGTTTTTATGAATAGGGCTTGTATCGAGTTTACTACGGCGGTGGTCAATTTCACCATCAATAGAAATAACCTGGCAATATTGACTTATCAAGGCAATTGTTGGTAAGAAACGTTCCCTTTGCAGACCATTTCTGTAAAGCTGTTCAGGCTGGCAGTTAGACGTAGTAATCAGGGTAACGCCATAAGAAAACAATGCCTTAAATAAACCACTGAGTAACATCGCATCGCCGATATCGGTTACAAAGAACTCATCAAAACATAAGACATCAATATCTTTTGCCCACGCTTTTGCTATGTGGCTCAGTGGCTCAGAGCGGCCTGTAAGTTCTGCAAGCTGCTGATGAACACTTTCCATAAAGTGATGAAAATGAATGCGTTTTTTATTTTTTATATCGAGCTGCCGATAGAATAAATCCATCAGCATTGTTTTACCACGACCTACCCTGCCATAAAAATATAATCCAAGCAAAGGAGCTTCATTGCATTTAGGTTTATCTTGCCTAGCAACTAGTTGCTCAGACAATAAAACTAAAGCATCAATCGCTTGGATTTGAGCGATATCGTAATCAAGCTGCTTGTTTTCAAGCAGCTTTTGGTAGGCTTGTTTCATTTGATGTGATTTTTACAGGCTCAATGACTAAAAGGTAAGATGACGAGCATTAAAAGTGCGACCTTTCATCTTTCCTTTAGATATTTTTCTCAATGCTAATTTTAAAGCACCTTTGGTTACGGCAACATATGCTTTGTTATCTAATACCGAAATTTTTCCGACTTGTGATCCCTTAATGCCATTATCTCCCGTAAGAGCACCTAAGATATCACCTGGGCGTACTTTTTGTTTCTTACCGCCGTCAATTTGAATAGTAGCCATTTGAGCTTGTGGACGCTCATTGGCAAGTACTGCTAGTGATGGCAATGGCTCAGGTTTAATAACAGCTTCGAGGTAATCTTCAAGTAATCCTACTTTATAACTCTCTTTATCACTAAATAAAGAATAAGCTAAACCTGTGCTACCTGCACGGCCAGTACGACCGATACGATGTACATGAACTTCGCTATCACGGGCAATATGATAGTTAATAACTAAATCTAAGCTATCGATATCTAACCCACGAGCTGCTACATCTGTTGCCACCAAAATAGAAGCACTTTTATTAGCAAATCGTAATAAAACTTGATCCCTATCACGTTGTTCTAAATCGCCATGTAATGCTAATACGCTAAAACCATCAAAATGTAAGCTTTCAGCAACTTGCTGAGTTTCTTTTTTGGTATTACAAAAAATTGCAGTCGATTCCACTTGCTTATCAAGTAACAATAAACGTAGCGCTTCTATGCGTTCTTCATCATTAGCAACTTTAAAAAATTGCTGGGTAATGGTAGATTTATTTTCATTTGAAGCAACTTTAACCATAACTGGGTCTGTCATGATGCTATCGCTAATAGACTTAATTTGTGGTGGGAATGTAGCACTAAAAAGTAAGGTTTGACGGTCAAGTGGTGTACGCTCAACAATATTATCAAGAGCTGCTTGAAAGCCCATTTCTAGCATACGATCGGCTTCATCAAGTACTAACAAGTTTAAATTTTCTAATTGCAAAGTCCCTTTAATAACATGTTCTTCGATACGACCTGGTGTGCCAACTATAATATGTGCACCGTGCTCTAATGAGCCGATTTGTGGACCAAACGGTGTACCTCCACAAAGTGTAAGAATTTTAATATTGTGAATAGCACGTGCTAACTTTCTCAACTCTTTTGCTACTTGGTCAGCAAGCTCACGCGTTGGACAAAGTACCATTGACTGGATGCGGAAACGTTTAACTTCAAGCTTATCTAACAGCGCTAAACCAAACGCGGCAGTTTTCCCTGATCCCGTTTTTGCTTCACCAATAACATCCTTGCCATTTAGCATTTCAGGTAATGTTTGTGCTTGAATTGGTGTCATTTGCTCATAACCAAGTGACGATAGATTTTTAACTAAATCCTGTTTTAAGCTTAAAGAGCTAAAAGCTAATGATGAAGTTTTTGAATTAGTAGTCAAAATATACGCCTCTGGGGTATGTTACGTGGCTAAACTCCTCAACAAAAATTCAGCCAAAAATAAGAAAACTCTCAATACAAAGATAAGAAACTTTCATGAGAAAGATAATGCGCGCATAATAACAGTAATTTTTGATCAACCCCAGTATATTAAAACAATGGTATTAAAACCTATGAACGAAGTTTCAAAACAGTTTTTAGTAGAGCAATGGAAAACACTCCATAACAGCCACGAAAGCTATGAGCAATATGCATTAATAATCAAGCTATTTGCCATAACACTTACGTTATTAACTTTTGCTTTTTCTGTATCGATGTTGGTGACATTGTTTGTACTTACAACGCTCTGGATACAAGAAGGAATTTGGAAAACCTTTCAGTGTAGAGCTGCAAGTGCAATAATAGCTGTAGAAGATAAATTAGCGTTAAATGAACCGGAAGATACTAACGATTCAACTGAACCTTATTTACTCTATAAACAATGGCAAGAAAATCGCTCAAGCACTGCTGCACTTGTTACTGAATATGTTAGTAACTCATTAAAACCCACGGTGTTATACCCATATATTCCCTTGATGTTTATTGTCATTATTTGTTAACAGTACTTACACATACAGTTTTAGCTTAGATACAGAGATAAAAAAATGAATAGAAAAAAGAAAATGAACAATATATTGAAAAAAAAAGTGAAAAAGGCCAATTCAAAGCTACATACCAGCAATAAACCAAAGTATGTATCAAAGGCTGATAGAGCAAAATTAGCTGAGGAGAATACTCTAGAGCAAGAGGAAGAGTAACCTACGACTCAGCAGGCTATCACTGTGTAACACAAGTTGATTAAGTTATGTCCCACACTGTGAGACTTAAAGAATTTAGAATCTACTAAACCTGAAAAAACCTTCCTGTTATTGATCATTGAATACGCTCAGCTGATGCGAAGAGACTTAACCTGAATTCGGGGTAATGAGTGCTTAACAATATTAAATACAACAACTTACTATTATTAAGAACAAATTTACAAGATTAAGTAGATAGATGCACTATCAACATTTCAATTTATGCAATTATCAAGGCAAAACGTTTATGAATAACGGGTTATTTATCGACGTTTTAACGCTGATAATTATAAAAGGGAAATATTGAGCAAGTGGTGCTTATCCAGAGTTCAGGTTACTTAATCAAATTGGTATTATTTTAGGGTTATTTAAAGTGATACCAACAGACAAATAAAAAGGGCACATATAATGTGCCCTTTTTTAGTATTTCAAATCAGTACCTATTTTACGTACTGTCTGATTGCCCTTTAAACTTTTCACGCATACGTTGAATTAATAGATAGAAATAAGGTACAAGTAAGGTACCAAATAAGGTCGCAGCAATCATACCTGCAAGTACTGTTATACCTAAAGAAACACGACTACCTGCGCCTGCGCCTGTTGCAAATACCAATGGTAATACACCGAGTATAAAGGAGAGTGCAGTCATTAACACCGCACGAAAGCGCATTCTTGCAGCGTTAAGTGCTGCATTCATGATAGTTTCTCCTGCAGCTCTTTGCTCCATGGCAAACTCCACGATCAAGATTGCAGTTTTGGTAGAAAGCCCTATCAACAAGACTAAACCTACTTGTGCATAGATGTTGTTTGCCATTCCTACGGTATACAACGCTAACATAGCGCCAAACAGTGCTAATGGTACAGCCGCTATAACCGAAAATGGAATAGTCCAACTTTCGTATTGTGCCACTAAGAATAAATAAACAAAGATGATCGCTAAACCAAACAAAATAGGTGCTAAATTTCCAGCTTCTAATTCTTGTTTAGATTGCCCAGACCATTCGTAAATATACCCTTGTGGTAGCTTGCTCGCTAGTTCTTCCATAACAGCAATGGACTGCCCTGATGAAAATCCTGGAGCGGCATTACCAGTAATACTAGCACTACGATATAAGTTAAAGTGACTAATGGTTGTAGGCCCTAAAATAGGTTTAATGCTGGCTAATGTGGTAAGCGGCACCATTTCATCATCTTTATTTCGAACAAAGTAATAACGCAAGTCTGATGGATCTTTTCTGTACTGTGTTTCAGCTTGAATAGTTACACGATAAGTACGACCAAACTGGCTGAAGTCATTAATATATAGAGAGCCTAGCTGTGCTTGCAGTGTCGAAAATATATCGGAAAGTGCAACACCTTGCGCTTTTGCTTTATTACGATCAACTTCCAAAAAGTATTGCGGCACATTTGCTCTAAATGTACTAAACACACGTGTCAACTCCGGCCGTTGATTGGCTTCATAAATAAGTCCGTTCATCACTTGGGCTAACGCGGCTGGGTCTCGGCCTTCACTATCTTGTAATTTAAACTCAAAACCAGAGCTATTACCAAGTCCTGGAATTGGCGGCGGATTAAAAACCATAATTTGTGCATCAGGCATAGTCCATAACTGTCCCATGAGTCGTGGAATTAATTGTCTTAACCCTAATTCTGGCGCTGTACGATCTTCCCAATCTTTAAGGATGATAATTGCCAAACCATTATTTGAACCAGCACCACCCAATAGTGAAAAACCAGCAACAGTAATAATATCATCTACAGCAGCATCATTTAAAATCACCGGAGTAATCTTGTCCATTACTGCCTGAGTACGATTACTTGATGCGGCATCAGGTAACTGAACATCGACAAATAAATAGCCTTGATCTTCACCTGGCAAAAACGCTGTAGGTACTGATGTAGTAAGCCAACCAGCCCCAATAAAAATCAATCCAGCAAACAAGCCTACTCTTGTTAAACGTTTAAGCATAAAGCCAACAATACTGGTATAGCTGCCAGTCACTTTCACGATAAGGCGCTCAAAAGGTAGCAACCAAGTAATCGGTTTCATTTTTTCAGCACTTAACAACACTGTACATAATGCAGGGCTAAGGGTTAAGGCGTTTAATGAGGAGATAAGTACCGCAAATGAAATGGTTACCGAGAACTGTTTGTATAACTCACCAGTAATGCCGGGCATAAAGCCAACAGGGACAAATACCGCAAGCAATACCAAAGTAGTAGCAATAATAGGGCCTGATACTTGTTCCATTGCCTTAGTAACAGCCTCTTTAATAGGCAACTGCTCTTCTTTTAAGATACGCTCAACATTTTCGATAACAATAATGGCATCATCAACAACAATACCAATAGCTAATACTAAGCCAAATAAAGTAATGGTATTAATTGAATATCCCATTAAGATCATGAAGGCAAAAGTCCCCACTAGTGAGACTGGAATTGCTAAGGTAGGAATAATTGTCGCTCGCCAGTTCTGTAAGAATAAAAAGACTACTAGCACAACTAAAATGATAGCTTGAAACAAAGTCACCTTCACTTCTTCCATCGAGCGGTAAATAAATTCAGTCGTATCGTAGGGGATTACATATTCTAAGCCATCGGGAAAACGCTCTGAAAGTTTTTCCATTTCAGCTTTAACTAATGAAGCAACCTCAGTTGCATTTGCATCTGGTAATTGGTAGATAACGAGGAAAGCCGTTTCCTTACCATTTAATCTAGCTTGGGTTGAATAATCTTCGGCACCTAGCTCTAGACGGGCAATATCACTTAAGCGAATAAAGTTACCGTTGAGCTGAGCACGAATGATGGTTTGACCGAACTCTTCAGGTGTTTGTAACCGACCTTTTGCTTGAATAGAGTATTCAAATTGTTGATTAGGTAATGTAGGACTCGCACCAAATTTACCTGCTGCAACAATCATGTTTTGTTCTTGTAATGCTTGCTGTACTTCCGTAACGGTAATACTCAATGATGCCATGCGTTCTGGATTTAACCATGCACGCATACTGTAAGTCATTTCTCCCATAACTTCAGCAGAGGCTACCCCTTTAATACGACCTAATGGCTCCGTTAAATAGTTAGTGGCATAGTTGCTTAAAAATAGCTGATTAATACTTTCTTGCTCAGAGAATAAATTAATCCCTAATAACATTGCACTGGATTTTTTCTTAACATCTACACCTTGTCGCGTGACTTCTGAGGGTAATGAGCTAGTTGCAAGTGCAACTCTGTTTTGCACATTAACTTGCGCAATATCACCATCAGTACCAACTTTAAAGAAGACGGTAATAACGGCACTACCGTTATTTGAAGCTGAAGATTCAATATACATCATGTCTTCAACGCCATTGACTTGTTCTTCAATAGGCCGGATTACTGACTCTTCAACAACTTGTGCACTAGCACCAGGGTAAACAGCAGAAATTTGAACTTGAGGTGGAGTTATTTCTGGGTACATATTTACAGGTAATACGCTCATAGCAATTAAGCCAGCGAGCGTGATAACAATAGATATAACAAACGCAAATTTTGGGCGATTGATAAATGTTTTACTGATCATAAAATCGTCCTTCTTTACTTATCAACTGAAGCACTTGGCTCAAGATTAGCTTCATTTGATTTTGATGTATCAATCGTTTTATTAGTTGGGTCAGAAATCGTACCAGTTAGAGGGTCTACATGTTTTACTATGCCTCTAACTTCAACACCTGCACGAACTTTTTGCAGACCTTCAACAATAACTTTTTCACCAATAGCAACACCTTGCTCAGCAACCCACATAGCATTAATTCTTCGCCCTAAAACTACATGACGCTGTTTAACTTTATTATCAGAGCCAACAATTAATACAAATTTTCCTTGCTGATTTTCTTGAACTGCCGCTTGAGGAATTAACGCCATTTCCTCTTTATTTACGCTTTCAGCAATTAATGTTACAAATAGACCAGGCAATATAATATTTTTTGGATTAGGAAAAACTGTTCTTAATTCTACTGTACCCATACCCTCAGCTATTTTAGTATCAGAAAAGTTAAGCTGGCCTTTTTCAGGATACTCTGAATTATTTGGTAAACGAAGTGAAAGATCAAACTCAGCCTCATTAGCTGTTCTAGCTCCTTGATGCTCTTGTAGGTAAGTAATATAGAAACTTTCTTCAACTTGAAAACTGACAAATATTGGATCGCTGATCATAAGAGTTGCTAAGGTGCCACTTGTTGGGCTAACAATATTGCCGACATTAAAGTTAACTTTACCTATACGACCAGTAAAGGGAGCCGTTATTGTGGTATAACTTAAATCAAGTTCTGCTTTTTCAAGAGCCGCTTGAGCAGATTTAACTGCTGACTTAGCTTGTGACTCTTCCGTTGTTAATCGATCATAATCTGATTGCGATATATAACCATCGTTAATCAGTTCATTTGCACGCTTCAAATTTCGTTTGGCATTATCTTCACCTGAAATTCTTGAGCTTAAGTCCGCTTTAGCTGCCGATAATGCTGCTTGGTATGCTGCGGGGTCAATTTTCAGAAGTATTTGCCCCTTTTCAACATTACTACCTTCTCTAAAGTGACGTTCAATTAATTCACCTTCTACCCGAGCTCTTAAATCAGCCTCTTTGAAAGCTTCTGTACGTGCAACAAATTCACGATAGCCCCCAATAGGTTGTGTTTTGATCGAATATATTGACACTGCAGGCGCAGGTGGTTTAGCTTTAACTGCTTTATCACCACAGGCTGTTAATCCTAGACTAAGGGTTAAAAGTCCTAACAATGACAGTTTAGTTGATGTGAATTGAGAGTTTTTTGCTTGTTTTAAAAGGCGTTTTAGCATCAAATTTTTCCTTGTTCGGTAATGCTTTTAATTATTAATTGCGTTGATTATTACACAGCGCGACAGCAATGCAGTAATTATTTGTACTAATACCAATTCCAATCAGTTTCTTCACACTCTGCGATCGTAAAAGTATTAGAGGTGGGCATTAATTGCGGGGGTTGGTTATTTTTTATCAAAATCACTAATCCTATATGTAAGTCCTTTAGAGATGCCCTTCAGGAGCTTTCCTGAAATACGCTAACCGCACATAATTCCTTGCAGGTAGGGTAACTACATGCAAAAAATTATATTTTCTATCAAACCACAATAAAACTCTGATTAGAAACTAACTTAATATAATTTAGGAGAAGATAAATTTATTGCAAAAAAAAAGCTGTGAACAAGGTTCAACAGCTTTTAGGTTTTGTAACATGATTAACACTAAGCTAAATTCATTTCTTGAACTTTTTCATGGGCAATTTCAGGAGTCGTTGCATCAGGCTTGGTATGTAAATTAGCTTTTAGTTGCCCTTTTCTATGTTTTAGCGCAGCATCCAATTTTTTGGCTGCATTGGCAATAGCTGGGTACATTACATCATTAGTACCTGTAGCTGAAATACGTCCACCTTCATAATTTGTGGTAATTTCAACTTGGTGCTTATGATGCTCTTTAGAAATAATAACGTCTAAGGCGATTAATGTTGGAAAGTGGTTAGCAATTTTAGAGAATTTTTCTTCGATATGCTCTTTGATTGAATCATTAACTTCTACGTGATGACCAGAAAGATTTATTTTCATAGGTATTCCTTTTTACTGTTACTTAAAAACTATTTTACCTAAATGACTATTTGTGAAAAACAATGCGTCACTTAATTTAGACCTGTGGGCAAGTTCTATTAAAAACAAGTAAGTGAGATAAATATTTATCAATTAATTTATTAACTAATTGTAAACGTCACTTATTACCTGCTTTAAAAGTAGCGTAAAAATATAGAAAATACTATTGATCTAAAGTAATGAAATGCAGAATAAAGCAATTAATTGTTAACTGCTTTTATGTCATCATTAAATTGTTAAGGGGTTATCTTAACAAGTAACAATCAGAAAATAAGGTGCATAATAATAAGTGCAAACAGCCCAGCTAAGATATCATCAAACATAATACCAAAGCCGCCAGTAAGCTTTTTATCTGCTAGTGATATCGGCCAAGGCTTTGCGATATCGAAGATTCGAAACAAAATAAAGCCAACTAGCACACTTTGCCAGCTCACCGGGACCATAAACATCGTTATAAAAAAGCCAGCAAACTCATCCCAAACAATAGCACCATGATCATGAACACCAACATCACTTGCAGCTTTACCACAGATGTAAATGCCCGCTAGACAAATGGAAAAAACAAGTAAGCCATATATTAAGGGTGATAAGCCACTCATGAGTAAAAAAAGTGGTACAGCAGCAAGTGTGCCAAACGTACCTGGGGCTTTAGGTGCTAAACCACTACCAAAACCTAAAGCTAAAAACTGAATTGGATTAGCTAGGTTAAAGTTAACCTGCGAATTTTTACCTGACATATTTATAAACGCTTATGTAAATTACTAAGGAAACTATTCAGTAAAGTGCTCGAATCCAACGGTGTTTATTGGAATAGGCTTATTGTTCAATGTTGTTGAAATAGTCTGTGATGCGTTTAATTGCCCGATACAAGTAACAGGAGTACCAGCATGAGACATAGCAGTTTCCATTCCTACTTTATTATCTTCAGAGACCGTAAACAACAATTCATAGTCATCCCCGCCAGATAATGCCAGAGTTATAGCATCATCGGTAAGTAGGCTATCTCGCATGATATTAGAGAGAGGCAAAGCATCAAGCACAACATTAGCTCCAACATTTGATGCTTGGCATATATGGCCTAAGTCAGCAATCAATCCATCAGACAAATCTATTGCAGCTGATGCATATTCACGTAATGTTTGACCAGCTAATACCCTTGGTTTAGGATAATCTAGCTTTTTTTGTATAGCATCAGTAAACTGCGGCTCTATTTCAACTTTTCCGGTCAGTTGCTGCAGCGCTAATGCAGCATCACCAAGCTCTCCAGTAACATAAAGCCAATCTCCTGCTTTAGCACCAGAACGTGATAAATAACTGCCCTGTGGAGTTAAACCTTGCGCGGTGATTGTGATACTTAAGGGACCTTGTGTTGTGTCTCCGCCAATGAGCTCCACATTGTAAAACTCACAAAGGTCAAATACCCCTTCACAAAACTCAAGTAACCAAGCCTCATCTACATCAGGTAAAGTAATAGCTAATGACAGCCAACTAGGCTTAGCTCCCATTGCAGCAATATCTGATAAATTTACTGCAACAGCTTTATGACCTATTGCTCTTGGGCTAGTTTCAAATGGAAAGTGCACACCGGCAACTAAAGTATCAGTTGTTACCACAACATTCTGATTCTCAATAGGTGCTAAAACGGCACAATCATCTCCGATACCAAGCTCAACGTCTTTGCGCTTTACTTTTTGTTTGGTGAAGAAATGCTTAATTAACTCGAACTCTTTCATGCTAAGCCTTTAGTTACTAATAGGTTGAGACTAGTAAGTTATTCTTGAGGGCGTATTAACTTCACTGTTTTGTCTAAAACACCGTTAACAAACTTGTGGCTATCATCAGCAGCAAATGATTTAGCTAACTCTATAGCTTCATTAATCACTACGCGATAAGGAACGTCAGTACAGTCTTTTAATTCAAATACAGCTACACGTAATATCGCTTTTTCAACTTGATCAATATCATCAAGAGGGCGATCTACATAGGGAGAAATTGCTGCATCTATTTCACTAATATTATTGGTTACACCACGTAGTAATAGTTGGAAGTATTCAATGTCAAAACGACGTTTACTATTATCGGCGATGAAGTTTACTTCAATATCATTCACTGGGTTTTGACTTACTTGCCATGAATATGTTGCTTGTACAGCTAACTCACGGGCTTTTCTTCTAGGTGAAGGTTTCACAATATATTTTCACTTTTTATTGAGTTTAGGAATAAAGTATCGGAAATTAGATTTTAGCTAATACGTTAACCATTTCTAATGCGCCTAGAGCTGCTTCTGCCCCTTTATTACCCGCTTTAGTACCTGCACGTTCGATAGCTTGTTCGATTGAGTCAGTAGTAATTACACCGAATGATACGGGAATTTCAGAATCTAGACACACCTGTGCTAAACCTTTATTAGACTCACCGGCAACAAAATCAAAATGAGGTGTACCACCACGAATAACAGCGCCAATAGCGATGATCGCATCAGCTTCGCCTTTTTTAGCAAGCTTTTTGGCCGCTAAAGGTAATTCATAAGCGCCAGGTACACGAACAACGGTAATGTCGTCATCATTCACATTACCATGACGTTTAAGTGCATCAATCGCACCTTCAAGTAAACTGTCAACAATAAAGTGATTAAAACGTGATACAACAATAGCAAATTTTTTGCCTTTTGCTTCAAACGAACCTTCAATAATATTCATTTAATTATTCCAATATGATGTGTCTAAAAAATTGCCGCAATTCTAACAAATAGTTCACAGCATAGGTACTCGTTTATTTTATTTATTCCCTAAAATAGCATTAACTAATCAAAATCTTCAAATTCGTCTAGTAAAGCATCTAGCTCATCTTCCTCTGCTTCATCAATTATGATCGGTGGGTTACCATCATAGAGCTTGTAATTCATATTTTGGAAGTAGGCATTTTTAATAAACTCATAAGGATCTTCAGATTCAACAACTAATTGTTCTTGATCTCGAATCGCTGCTCTTTTTTCTAAAGCTAATACACCTAAACGTGCAATATTAGGCCAAAAATCGATAACAACCATAGGCCAATACAGACCGTCAACATAATCACCAACCTCTTCTCTGATTGAGCTTGGTCCTAGGCCAGGAATGACAAGATAGGGGCCATCGCCGATGCCATAGCTACCAAGTACTTCACCAAACTCCTCTTGCTCTCCTGACCAGTCAAAATCACTTGCAGGATCATAAAAGCCTAAAAGACCAATAGTAGAGTTGAGGACAAACCTACCGGTACTCTTGGCCGCGTCGGTAAATTTCAACTGAAGAACATTGTTGATGATACTTGCAGGCTCATTTAGGTTTAACGCTATATTATACAAACCTGTGCGTACAAAAGGTGGCGTGTAAGTGGTATAAACCTCCGAAACTGGCTTAGCGATATATGCGTCAACATAATCCCAAGTAAAAGTCCAAAAGGGTCTATTTATAGGTTCAAAAGGGTCTCTTGGATCAGTTACACCTGTTGATTCAAAAGCTTCCTCTTGAGCAGGCTCTTGATCTACTGACGTTGTTGAACACGCAGTGAGAAGTAAGGTTAAAGTAAATAAAAATAGTCGAAAATATAGAGTTATGGCTGAGCTCACAGGGCCTAGTTCCTTGCCGTTACACAAATATGTATTAAAAACGACGGCAGTTTAGCATGAAATGTATAAGTGAGTGAATAACGTTTAGTGCTGTTTCACTATATTAAATTTAAATTGGTAACAAGTAATAACAAGTATTTACTGAGAGCGAGTGCGCTGTTGGTAGACAGACAATAACATCTCTACTTCTGCCCGTGGTAATTCACATTCACTGATAATCTCTTCAATATCAGCACCTTTCTCTGCTAATTTAAAGGCTCGATTATAGAATTTATTTTGACCTTGGCTTTCTTGCCATTGTGTTAATAACTGCTGTTGTTCATCCCCCTGATGTTGTAGGTTCTTAATTCTTAACTCTAACTGTTTTGATACTTGAGAAGTTTCATTTGCCATTTGCCTATTATGAGTAGCAAGAGCATTGAATTCTTGTTGTAATTTATTATTTAAGCTTTGTAACTCATCAACCAACAAAGATGTACTTTGCATTTGCATATCCAGCGCTGCTATTTTAATTTTTAACTTTGCGCAATAGATAAAAAATATGGCGCTAGTGAGTACCACAAGAAAAAGAGCTAATACAGCAATAATAGGAACAGCTAATAATGACATTAAAGACTTTTGCCTCAGGTTAAAACTAAGCACATAATTTCGTAAGAAAAAAGCCTGCGTAGACAGGCATTTTTAAAAGATAATTAAATACAATTGTTCTGATTAACGTTAGAACTGTTTGAGTTCATCCCACTCATCGTCTGAAAGTAATTTATCTAAATCTACTAAAATAAGTAATTCACCATCTCGGTTCGATACCCCTTGAATGAATTGAGCACTTTCTTCATTACCTACATTGGGTGCTACATCAATTTCTGATGATTTTAAATAAACAACCTCTGCGACACTATCAACTAAAATGCCGATCACCTGCTTTTCTGATTCAATAACCACAACACGGGTATTATCAGTGATATCACAAGGCTCTAGACCAAATCTAGAACGAGTATCAATAACAGTAACAACATTACCACGTAAATTGATAATCCCTAATACATAGAGGGGGGCACCTGGAACAGGAGCAATTTCGCTATAGCGTAAAACCTCTTGTACCTGCATAACATTAATGCCGTAAGTTTCATTTTCTAACTTAAAGGTTACCCACTGCAACACCTCGTCATTAGTCTCAACTTTATCATTAGCACTTCGTCTTTCGTCTGACATATTACTCGCCTCTAAATTTACTTTTTTTAAGCTGCCTATTAACAGACAGAAATAATTTACTGTTCTTGATAGATATCGCTACCTTTATCAAGTAATTGGATCAAAGCACTTACATCCAGTAAGGCACACATTTTTTCTTTGACTAACCCAGCCAACCACGGTCTTTTATTACCCGCATCTAACCATTTGACTTCATCTTGACGTAACACTACAGTATCGATTAAATTCTCGGCCATGAGTCCCCAAGGGCTATTATTTAGCATAATTATATATTGATAATTTAACGAATCTTTTAGTGCCTCATCGCACTTCTCCGGCATAACCCATAATGCAGTATCGACGACATTAATTTTTTCATTCCGGTAAAGCATTACACCCTTAAACCAATCTGGTTTTCCCATTAAGCTATTGGTTTTATCTACTTTATGAATTCCGCCTAACTCTATTAAGGGTACTGCAATAGTCAAACCAGCTACATCAAAAAACATTGCCTGAAAATCACCGTCTCGATAGCTTTTCTCTTTTAATCCTTCAACCTCAGCTCGGCTTTTATTTGTTGATAAAGGTAATAAGTCTATTTCTGAAAAACTATCTTTACCAATTTCCTCATCAATCGAATTTTCATTTTCCTTACCAACAGTCTTTAATAGGCTTTCTAACGATTTGGTTTCTTTATGTGGCAAAGGTTTATTGTCTTTTTTCTTATCAATAAGTTGGCGTGTTAAGCCTTGTTCCACATCCTGATCTGTTAATAACTCTGATAGATAGTTTTTCATTATCTTTTTACTAGCGGTCAACGATTTGCTCATTTAGCGTGTAACCTCATTATTTTTCATGTTCTGTTTGACCAGATAATTCAAAAGACTTTTATAAGCTAACGTACCTCGAGAATTTGAAGCATAATCTGAAGGTACTTTTTGGGCGTTACTAGCGTTTCTTAAATTAGTATCAACAGGAACAACTCCTGGCCATATTGTATTAGTATAGACTTCTTGTAGCTTTTTAAAGGCTAAAATAGAGGCTTTTGTCCGTTTATCAAACATAGTTGGCACTATAGTGTATTTAAAAGGTGTATCTTGTTCACCTTGCATTATATCAAGAGTCTTGATCATTCGATCAAGACCTTTTAGCGCGAGAAATTCAGTTTGCACCGGAATAACGATACGATCAGCTGCAGCCAAAGCATTGACCATCAATACACCAAGTACTGGCGGGCAATCCATCAAGACATAGTCGTAACTATCCGCTACCTTTTGCACTGCTTTTTTCAATACTAACCCCATACCGCCTTTAGTCCCCAGTGAGCGGTCTAACGTTGCTAATCCCATAGTTGCCGGTAAAATATCAATATTGGGGTATTGAGTTGGGCATAATGATTGTAAAATCTGCTCAGTAGATGATATTTGGGTAAATAAATCATAGACACTAAGATCTAGGTCCTCTGATTCGATACCAAAATAATAACTTAATGAAGCATGAGGGTCGGTATCTACTAATAAAACTCTATGTCCTCGCTCAGCTAATATACCAGCCAGAGCAATAGTTGTTGTAGTTTTTCCAACGCCACCTTTTTGATTTGCTACTGTCCACACTATCAAGAGCACTACTCACTTACTTTATTCTATATGATTGCCACTGTGGCGATTATTTTATTCTATTCCATCGTTAGCTTTTTTATTCTTCGAGGTACTATCTTCAGCAGGTGTTAAATTTTTGTCTATTTCATCTCGAGTTGTAATCCTGATGCCACCGGTGTCTAAACGAATTACTTTTATTTTGTTCGTTGCATCATTACCTTGTTCATCAGAGCCATCATTCTTTGTAATGTCTTCCACGCTTTTTAAATCGATAGTGGGTGTTGTAAGTAAATTCTTTTTTTCTAAACCATATTTAGAAATAGCGACAACAACTTTTCTATTTTTAGCTCTACCTTGCGCTGTTAAGTTATCTGAACTTGGATAATATTGGCCATATCCTTCTATAGCCATACGTGCTGGATTTAAACCCAGCGTTTCTAATACTCTTAAGATGGCTGTCGCTCGAAAAACAGACAGTTCCCAATTGGAAGAGTAAATCTCATTATTGATCGCCTGGTTATCAGTATAACCTCTTACACGTATGAAGTTACTCGCTTGACCAATAACCTCATAAATCGCCGATAATATAGCTTCTGCAGACAGGGTTGTTGAAGATGAACCACTAGGAAATAATAAACCACTATTCAGCTCTATTTCTAACCAGTCGCCATCAATTTGTAATTGTGCAAAACCTGATTCAACTAGCTCATATAATGCAGTGTGTAACTCTTTCTCTAAAGAACTAAGATTGTTTCCAACTAGTGAACTAGAAATATTCGAGAGTTGTTTCTCATTATCAAGTAACTCCGGGCCGGCAACATCCAAAATGCCATTACCGTAGAGTTTCTTACTGGTTTTACTGGTATTTACCAGTAAAACACTGTCACCATGGCCTCTATTTTTAGTTTTATCTTCATAAGCTTGAAATACTCGTCCAAAAGATTCGGTAATGCTTTCAAACGGTTTTTCATTGACCATTGCCATTGCATACAATACAACAAAAAGAGCAAACATTAGGGTCATATAATCAGCGTAGGAGACCAACCACCGATGAACATTGTCATGCTCTATTGTGTGTCGTCTATTACGCAACCTACTCATTGCGCTAGCCTAAATGCCGATAATTTATTTTCTATTGCGTGGGGGTTGTCACCATGAGCAATAGATACTAAACCTTCACATACCATTTCACGGTACATAGTTTGTTGATGTACAATAGCCCTAATTTTATTTGCTATAGGCAAATAAAATAAATTTGCAAAACCAACGCCATAAATAGTTGCAATGAAAGCTGTTGCAATTCCTTGCCCCAATAATGCAGGTTCAGTTAGGTTCGTCATTGCGTGGATTAGACCAAGTACAGCGCCTAATATGCCAATAGTGGGACTGTAACCACCCATTGCCTCATAAACATTAGCAGAACGTAAATTATGCTCTCGGTAAATATCTAAGTCTAACTCTAAAGTAACTCTAAAATTATCGAGCTCAACGCCATCTACCAATAAATTCAAACCTTTTTGTGTGTAACTGTCTTCAATTTCTAATGCGGTGTCTTCTAGTGCCAAGTAACCCGACTCCCTCGCCTTTGTAGCCCACAAAACTATCTCATTGATACCTAGTTCAATGTCATACCTAGGGGGGTAGAAAACCCATTTAAGCAATGAAATTGCATGGCTAAACTGCATTATTGAAGATTGCAGCATAACAGCACCTAATGTACCCCCAAAAACAATGATAAATGCAGGTAGCTCAAATAAGGCTGACAGATTTCCGCCATCGAGAGTAAAACCAATATAAATAGCTAAGATGGCAACAATAAGACCAGCTACACTCAGCTTATCCACGACCAACTTCCTTAACTATCGATGAAGTCATATTTTCAAGTGATAAGGATAATTGGGACAACCCTGCTTTATCAATTGCTTGTGGCATACCATAAACAACACATGACTGCTCATCTTGCGACCAAATGGTAGCGCCCTTAGCTTTTAACATTCTAGAGCCTTCTTTTCCATCAGAGCCCATACCCGTTAATATTATTCCCAACACTTTGCCAGTAAATGTTTTAGCAGCAGAGCCAAAGCTAATATCAACACTCGGCTTAAAGGTTATTTTAGGTGAGTCATCCTCTAAAATTTTAATCTTTGCTGAGCTTTCATTTCCAGTTAAGAGCATCTGTCTGCCACCTGGAGCTAAGTATGCGTGACCAGGCTTTAATATATCTCCTTCAGCAGCCTCTTTAATCGTTATTTTACATAAACTGTTCAAGCGACTAGCAAATGCAGCGGTAAAAGCTGCTGGCATATGTTGAACGATAATAATAGGTAAAGGAAAATCGTGCTCCAGGCCTACCAATATTTTCTGAAGTGCTACAGGACCTCCGGTAGAGGTGCCAATTGCTAAGAGTTTATATTCTTTTCCAGAACTACGACTTAGACTTTTTTGTTCTTTAGTTATTGGAGCAGCAGTTGACAGCTTAGTCTGTGGCTTTATTAACTTTTCTCTTTGTTGCAAAGGTGATGCAACTCTTGTGCGAATAGCTGTTCTCGGTTTAATAAGTCCGGATTTTCGCGCTATTTGAGCAACACGTTGACGTAATAAATTACCTGCCTCATCACTATTCTTGGCAATTTCACTAAATTTTTTAGGCAAAAAATCCAACGCACCAGCATCTAAAGCATCGAGGGTAGCTTTAGCACCTTGATGTGTTAACGAAGAAAACATCAATATTGCCGTAGGGGACTTCGCCATAATCTGTTTTACAGCGTCAATGCCATTTAGTATCGGCATTTCAATATCCATAGTGATAACATCAGGTTTAAGCGAAATTGCTTTTTCAACCGCTTCTTGCCCATTCACTGCTACGTCAATAACGTTTAATTTTGGGTCTTTATTAAGTATGTCAGTGACTCGGCGTCTAAAAAAGCTCGAATCATCAACAACAAGTACCTTGTAGGCCATTTAACCTCTCTGATAACGCGGTTTAAGTCACGCTAAGTCATACGCGGTAATAAACAAAAGTTTATTAATTTTGAGTATATCTAACTGTGTAGTTTTTTATTGACAGGCGATTTTTTTGCATAAAACTTTAGCATATTAGCAATATCCAAAATCAATGCAATACCACCATCACTAGTGATCGTTGCACCTGCCATGCCTGGTGTTCCATGCAGTAACCTATCGAGTGGTTTTATTACAACCTCTTCTTGGCCAATTAAACTATCAACAACAAATCCAACTTGTTGATTACCTAATTGAACGATTACAACATGCCCTTTATCTCGGGATTGTTCAACAAAGTTACGAACTAACCATTGATCTAAATAAAATAGTGGTATGGCTTTTTCCCGAACAATAATTGTCAACTGCCCATCAACACTATTTGTATTTGATAAATCAAGGTGGAAAATTTCGTTAACAGATGCCAAAGGTAAAGCAAAAATCTGTTTACCAACAACGACCATTAATGTGGGTAGTATGGCAAGGGTCAGTGGTACCTTTATTTCTAATACGGTACCAACACCAAGTTGGGAATCAATACTGACTGTACCGTTAAGTTGGGTAATCTTGGTTTTAACAACATCCATACCAACGCCGCGACCAGAAACTTCCGAAATTTCAGTTTTAGTAGAAAAACCTGGAGCAAAAATCAGACTAAATGCTTCTTTATCTGACATACGAGCTGCAGATTCTGCATCAAGTACACCACGTTCAATAGCAATATTTTTTAATTTCTCCGCATCCATACCCGCACCATCATCTTTGATAGTTAGCAGTATATGATCCCCCTCTTGCGATGCAGAGAGTAACACGGTACCTTCTCTTGATTTACCCATCGCTTCACGAACGTCTGGAGCTTCGACACCATGATCTACTGAGTTTCTAACTAAATGCACCAAGGGATCAGCAAGAGCCTCAACTAAGTTTTTATCTAAATCAGTCTCTTCACCTTCTAAAATTAGTGAGATTTCTTTGTTTAAGCTACGGGCTAAATCTCTCACGACACGCGGGAAACGGCCAAAAACCTTTTTGATTGGCTGCATGCGTGTCTGCATCACCGCGCCTTGAAGGTCTGTGGTTACAGCATCTAAATTAGTAACCGCTTTATTCAAGTCCTCGTCATCTGAAACCAAACCTAAACTTGTCAAACGATTTCTTACTAAAACTAACTCACCAACCATATTCATTATTTGATCGAGGCGCTTGGTATCCACTCGAACTGTTGTTTCGCCTTGAGCAGCGGGTGTAGCTGTTTTTTTAGATCCAGCTTTAGGAGCTTCTTTTTCTTTTATTGGTGCCGCTTTTTTAGGAATAGATTTTTTAGGTACTGCTTTAGGAGGGCTTACTGGTACCGACTTTTCGGGTACAGCTGCAGGAATACTGGCCTTTTCTATTTTTTTAGCTGGTTCTGAAGCTTTCGGCGCGTTACCTTTACCATGAAGTTCATCTAATAATTTTTCGAACTCTAAGTCATCAATATCGTCACTTGAGCTTGTCAGCGTACTGTTTGTAGTATCCCCTGCATCAGCAGAAAAAGCACCTTGCCCATGTAATTCATCTAATAACGATTCAAATTCATCATCAGAAATTTCATCACTAGAGCCGTCCATCACAGATGCCGAGGGCGCAGGTGTTGTATTTTCATCTATACTCGGAGCCGAAGAAACACTACCAGAGCCATGTAGTTCATCTAAAAGACGTTCAAATTCATCTTCACTCATCTCATCATTTGAGCTTGACTCGTCAACAGGACTATCTGCGATCTGCTCCACAACTTGTACGCTGGGTTCAACAGCTGCATTTGCACTTTCAGGCACACTTAATCGAGCAAGCTCTGCCAAAAGATTAGCATCAGCAGGTACAAGAGGCTCTTTATTTTGCACCAGCACGAACATGTCGTTGACTGTATCTAGTGCTGATAAAATAGTATCCATTAGTTCAGGGTTTACTGAACGCTTTCCGGTACGTAATAGGTCAAATATATTTTCGGCACCGTGACAGACGTCAACCAGATCACCTAAACTTAAAAAGCCAGCACCACCTTTTACAGTATGAAAACCACGAAAAATCGAATTCAATAAATCGGCATTGTCTACGTCGTTTTCGAGTTCAACTAGCTCTTCTGAAAGCGATTCTAAGATTTCACCCGCTTCTACTAAAAAGTCCTGTAAAATTTCTTCATCTGCTTCAAAAGACATGCAGTAACTCCCATTAAAATCCTAAACTTGATAAAAGATCGTCGACATCATCTTGATCTTCAACTACATCATCTCTACTTTCTGTATTTACGATTGGCCCTTCAACAAGGTTTTCACCTACTTTAGGTACAACTTTATCTTGCACTGCTTCAGCAGAGATACCAAACGCGGTCAACATATTAATTAGACTTTCTTCTACTTCCCGTACCAGTTCAATAACTTTGCGAATAACTTGGCCTGTTAAATCTTGAAAGTCTTGTGCCATTAACACATCGGTCATTAAACTATGTATATGTTGGGTTTCTTTACCGGTATTTTTTAATAAGGTATCAATATCAACGCACAGTGATTTAAACTCTGTTAAGTCTAACTCATTGTTCATCAACTTAGTCCATGAGGGATTCACGGCTGACACTTGTTCAGAGATAGTATCGACAACAGGAAAAATAGCCTCAACTGCATCCATAGTTTTGTTAGCAGCTTCTTCTGTTCTCGTAATAACATAATTCAACCGCTCTTTGGCATCAGGAATATCCGCCGTAGCTAAATCATTCAACCTTGAATCTAACTGAAAATTTGTCAAAGAGTCATGAAGTTGGCGTGTTAACTTACCTATTTCAGCAAAAAGCTCTGAATTGATTGGATTTTGAATCTCGGCAATAATAGCATCGGCTGCTGCTTGTTGACCTGATTCTAAAAAGACAACCAAAGATTTCGCTTGCTCTAATGAGATCTGCCCCGTCATAGCTATACTCATGCAAAGTCCTTAATACAATATTTATCAATACCTTACTTTAGCTAGGCCTTAACAGCTTAGCTAAAGCTAGCACATTAAGCTAAGCGCTCAAAAATCTTGTCTAACTTAGTTTTTAATGTTGCGGCTGTAAAAGGTTTAACAATATAGCCATTAACACCAGCTTGAGCTGCCATAACGATTTGCTCTTTTTTAGCTTCAGCAGTAATAAGTAATACTGGTATATGCGATAAACTGGAATCTGCACGGATTGCTTTAAGCAAATCTATACCTTGCATACCGGGCATATTCCAATCTGTTACCACAAAATCAAAATCCCCTCCCTGAAGCATAGGTAGAGCAGTACTGCCGTCATCAGCCTCTTGAATGTTGGTAAAACCTAAATCGCGCAACAAATTTTTCACTATACGTCTCATGGTTGAAAAGTCATCAACAACAAGCACTTTCATATTTTTATCCAAGGCACCCTCCGGCGAAACATTCAAATTAATTAATTTTTTTGTGTTATTTTTTACCTAACAAGGTAGTTATTATTATTACAAACTATTGCGGACAAGTTTAGTTAACTTTGCCAAGATTGCATGCGAGCTTTTAGGCGATGCATTGCCTGACTATGTATCTGACTAACACGTGACTCACTTACATCTAAAACTTGACCAATTTCTCGTAAATTTAATTCTTCATCATAATATAGAGACAGTACTAAAGCTTCTCGCTCTGGTAAAGAGCTAATGCATTGAGCTAGCCCTTTTTTAAAAGCACTGTGTTCAATACTTTGATATGGATCATCCCCTAAGCAATCTTCACCAAACTTAATCGCATCTTCATTTACGCCTAAATCGTCAATTCCAAGTATTTTTCCCGTACTGACTTCACTTAATATATGATGGTAGTCATTTAATGAAATATCAAGTTTTTCAGCTACTTCAATATCAGAAACATCACGGCCAAACTTTGCTTCAAGTTGTTTAATTGCCTCACTTACCATTCTGCTATTTTTATGAACAGACCGAGGGGTCCAATCCCCTCTACGAATTTCATCTAACATAGCACCACGAATTCGAATACCAGCAAAAGTTTCAAAACTAGCACCTTTGCTATTATCAAAGTTATTAGCGGCTTCAAATAAACCAATCATGCCTGATTGAATTAAGTCATCAACTAAAACACTCGCGGGCAACCTTGCCAATAAATGATAGGCAATGCGCTTAACCAAAACAGTGTGTTGTTCAAGCAAAGCGGTTTTATCAATTTGACTATTGTAGCTATTCGCTTTTACCACGTATTATCGCTCTCGTTGAAGATTTACTTATTTGATTCGTTATTTAATTCGCTAATAACTGTTCAATAAAGAATTCTAAGTGCCCTGACGCTTGCTTTGGAATTGGCCATTGGCTAACTTTAGTGGCTAAATCGATATAAGCTAATGACGCAGGAGATTGAGGAAAGGCCTCCACAATGACTTGTTGCTTACGTACGGATTTTCGAACATTTTCATCGAAAGGAATGACTGCTACTAATTCTATCGCCACGTCGAGGAATCTGTCGGTAACTTTAGTTAATTTAGCAAAAAGTTGCTGTCCTTCTTTTGGGCTACGGACCATATTCGCAACGACTTTAAATTTAAATACCCCATGATCACGGCTTAATAACTTCATTAAAGCATAACAATCTGTTATTGATGTTGGCTCATCACAAACGACTAACATGACATCTTGTGCAGCCCGAGTAAAGCTTAACACCATGTCAGAAATACCTGCTGCAGTATCTACGATTAGTACATCAAACTGTGTTTGCATCTCACTGAAAGCTCGGATAAGCCCAGCATGTTCTGATGGGGTTAAATCCACCATAGATTGAGAACCTGAAGTAGCCGGAATAATTTTAATACCTGCTGGACCTTCAATAATAATATCATCAAGTTCACATTCACCTGATAATACATGAGATAAATTACGTTTTACTCTTAACCCCAACATCACATCGACATTAGCAAGACCTAGATCAGCATCAAGCACTAATACTCGTTTACCCTGTTGTCCCAAGGCAATAGCTGTATTAAGGGAGGTGTTCGTTTTACCGACGCCACCTTTTCCGCCCGAAACTGCTACCACTTTAACTTGCTGTAGGTCTTGCATCTTTCTTAAGCCGCTCGCTTGATCTATCATTTAATTATTACTTCTAATCATGTCTGTTTAACTTCTAGTTAGCATTTTATACTATTGCGGCGGGCACAACTGGCATTGGCCGCAATACACTAACATTGTTATTTACTGATTTAGTTGCCATCTTATCTGCAAGAGTAACTAATTTCTCAGCATTTGCAACTTTAATGTCTTCTGGAACTCTTTGTCCATCAGTAAGATACCCTATTGGTAAGCCATTTTGAATCGAAGTTGTAATTATTTCACCAATACTGATGCTTTCATCAAGTTTAGTATAAATACAACCCGATAATGGTACTTTTTTAAAGCGATCTACATTTTCTTGCATTACACCTTGTTGAGAGTTAGCAGCTAAAACCAAATAATTTCGAATTCTAACTCGAGCATTAGCAACCAATGCGGTTAATTGTTCAGCTAAACGAATATCGCGTTGCCCCATACCAGCAGTATCAATTAATATTAACTTCTTCTTAGCATATTGTTGTAACAGAATATCTAGTGCTTGGCTGTCTTTAGCAAGACTCACCTGACAACCGATTATTTTTCCATAAGTTGCTAGTTGCTCAAAACCAGCAATACGAAAGGTATCGGTTGAAATAAGCGCTACTTGATCACTGCCATGTACCTGAGAAAATCCTGCTGCAAGTTTTGCTATGGTTGTCGTTTTACCTACACCTGTGGGGCCAACTAGCGCAACTACACCGCCACGATTAATAATATCATTTTGTGTGGTATTAATTTGTTGAGCAATTAGTTTTGTTGCTTGCGACCAGGCTTGCTTTTCGTGTGATTGTTCCGGTACATAACCAGCAATTTGATCGGCTATCTGTTCATTCAACCCTAAAGCAAGTAAACGATTAACTAACACAGCGCGTTGTGGGTCTTTCTGTGCCATATCTTGCCACATTAATCCTGAAACTTGATGTTCAAGCAATGATCGAATCGACGCCATTTCTTGTTGCATTTTTGCTAGATCTGTCGAAGAGACATGCACATCATCTTTGACTCCCTCTACTAATGGGCTCGGTGTAGATATATTTGTCGATGTATTTGCTGTTATTGAATCATCATCAATTTGGCTTGACGTTGAAATCTCCGGATTAGAGAGATTAAGACGATCGGTAAAATTCTTTAATTGCTGTTCAATACTATCTTCACTTGTATTTTCAGGTACTTGAGTTTGCTGAGGTGAAGACTGATGCACTTCTTGCTGTTGTCCTGGCTGTTGCACTTGACGATTAAGCAAAGCAGATAAACTATCTGCTGGTAAGTGATCGGTTAAGTTCTCGGGATTCATAGGTAATTGTTCGTTGTTCCGCGCTTGATGTGACTGCCCAATACTGACAACATCACTGCTAACCTCTCTAGCGCTTGATGAATTCAGCGGTAAGGTGACTTCTTGTGCTTTACTCTCTGAGAACTGTGCTGGTGGCACTGCTTGGTTATAATCAACAGCAGCCATTAATTCCACACCTTCAGGGATCTTTTTGTTAGACATAATAACGGCATCAACACCAAGTTCGTCTTTTATCTGTGCTAATGCTGTACGCATATCTTTGGCAACAAAACGTCTAATTTTCATATCCAGCCTCTATCTTCACTCTAAATAACAACGTAACACCACATAAAACCGTATATTTATCCATTGGTTATTGTCCAATAGCACTCACAATTTTAATTTGTTTATCATCTGGTATTTCTTGGTAAGAAATGACACGTAAGCTTGGTATAGTATATTTAACAAACTTAGCTAAAACGTGACGTAAAATACCTGATGTTAACAGTATTGGTGTATCACCAGCCATTTCTTGCTGGTTAGCCCCTTCAGTTAATGACTTTTGTAAGCGCTCTGCCAACCCCGGTTCAATACCGGCACCATCATCTCCTGCCATTTGCATTGATTGATGCAACATCTGTTCCAATTCGGGAGCCAATGTTATGACGGGTACTTCTGGAGCACCACCAACAAGATCTTGAATAATAAATTTTCTTAAACTGATACGCACTGCAGCCGTAAGAACTTCTGCATCTTGGCTTTTCGGGCCATACTCAACAAGTGTTTGTACAATAGATCGCATGTCTCTTACAGCTACACCTTCGTTCATTAAACTTTGTAGTACTTTCACAACAGTGCCTAAGGTCAAGGTATCAGGAATGAATCCTTCAACTAACTTAGGGTAGTTTTTAGCAAGTAAGTCCAGTAAATTTTGAACTTCTTCATGGCCCAGCAACTGAGCAGCATTATTTGTCAAAATTTGACTTAAGTGAGTAGCAAGCACTGTTGCCGAATCCACCACAGTGTAGCCTAGCGTTTGTGCTTGATCTCGTTGATTCTGATTAATCCAAGTAGCATCTAGACCAAAAGCGGGATCCTTAGTGGTGGCACCCTCCAAGGTTCCAAAAACTTGGCCTGGATTTATAGCAAGTTCTTGATCATGACGAATCTGTGCACTTCCGACCACAACTCCCATTAAAGATATTTGATAACTATTTGGATCTAAATCTAAATTATCTCTAATATGAACTGCAGGTACTAAAAAACCAAACTCTTGAGATAATTTTTTACGAACACCTTTGATACGACTGAGTAATTCACCACCTTGGGCTTTATCTACCAATGGAATAAGTCGGTAACCTATCTCTAAACCAATAACATCAACATGATTAACATCATCCCAATCTAACTCTTTGACTTCTTCTTCTTTCTGTTGGTTTTGAGCTTCTTCTTGATTTATTTTGGCTTGTTCAATTTCTTTGCTTACTTTATTTCTTGCACCAAGAAATGCAGTGGCGGCAATAATAGTAGCAAATAATAAAAAAACAAAATGTGGCATTCCTGGTATGACGCCCATGACAAACATTACAGCAGCAGCAATATATAGTGATTTCTCTTGGCCTAACTGACTGCTAACTTGCTCACCCATATCTTGGGCGGTATTTTGACGCGTGACAACAATGGCAGTACCAACAGATAATAATAAACCGGGTATTTGCGCAACCAGTCCATCACCAATAGTAAGTAAGGTATATATCTCGACGGCACGGTCGAATGATAAATCATGTTGTACCATCCCGATAATTAGGCCACCAACAATATTTATGAATAAAATTAGAATGCCAGCAATAGCATCACCTTTAACAAACTTACTAGCACCATCCATTGAGCCATAAAAATCAGCTTCACTAGTAACTTCGGTTCGACGTTCTTTCGCTTGTTCTTGGGTAATAAACCCCGCATTCAAATCTGCATCAATCGCCATTTGTTTGCCCGGCATGGCATCTAAAGTAAATCGTGCTGTAACTTCTGCAATTCGTCCAGCACCTTTGGTGACAACAACAAAGTTAATAATAATCAAAATCAAAAAAACGACTAAACCAACAGCATAGTTACCGCCGATAACAACTGAGCCAAACGCTTCAATAACTTTACCAGCAGCTTCGGGCCCTTCATGACCTTCCAACAATACAACTCGAGTACTTGCAACATTCAGCGCCAAACGCAGGATAGTAGCGACTAATAAAACCGCAGGAAAAGAGCCAAATTCCAAAGGTTTTAAGGTATAAACGGTAATTAATAATACAACGAGGGATAGCGCTATATTAAAAGAGAATAAAATATCTAATAACCAAGCAGGCATAGGTAAGATAATCATACCTAATGCAGCCATCACCAATAAAGGAGTCCCTAAACCTGTTAGGTGTCGTAGATGGGATTTATCGAACTGATTAAAATAAGCGGCTAATTGCATTATTACTTCATGATGTTTTTTTGACAGTAATTATGAATTAGCAATTCTTATACCAATATCAGAACAAATTTATTTAGATGGTTGAAACAAGTGATTCATCTTCAACAGATGCATTCAAAGTGTGATAATTAAGTAGCCTTACCTCTGGGCAATCAGGAGTGAAATATGATATCTCTCTTTATACGCTAACAAACTATAATGTTTTAAATTCTGTATCACTAATACCTAAAATCATCTGGAATAGGTAAGTCTTTAGCAACAGGGATTGGTTTTTTAGCATTGCCTTTTTTATGTTCATTGAGCTGAAAAATAAAAGCTAATACTTGCGCAACAGCAGCAAATAATTCTTCTGGAATATCATCACCAACCTCAGCAGTATAATAAAGCGACCGAGCCAAAGCTGGTGATTGGATTATTTCTATTTGATGTTCTTTCGCAATAGTACGGATGTGTATAGCCATTTCATCCACGCCTTTCGCAGATAACACCGGAGCCCCGCCCACTGCGGCATCATACTTTAGCGCGATAGAAAAATGTGTTGGGTTAGTTATCACCACATCAGAATCTGGCACATCTTGCATCATACGTCGTTGTGACATTTCATATTGAGTACGACGAATACGCCCTTTTATTTCAGGGCTACCTTCGGTACTTTTATGTTCATCTTTAATTTCTTGCTTGGTCATTTTTAATTGACGGGTATGATTCCAAACTTGATAAGGGGCATCAATAACAACTATGATGCCAATTGATAGTGCTAACACTAAAAACATCCACAATAACATAGTGACTGCATGCTCAAAATTAACAGGAACTGTCTCTCTACTTAAGCCTAAAATCTGTTCAAACAAGCCACTTAACAACAAAAATGCAACGATAAAAACAACAAAAAATTTTAAAATTGATTTAACTAGCTCAACAGCAGCCTGTACACCAAACATACGTTTAAAACCGGCCATAGGAGACAGTTTACTTGCCTTGGGTGCCATTGCTTCCCATGAAAAACTCATTCCACCAAGTAAGGTATTCCCTACAATCGCAGCAAGCATAATAATAAAGAATATCCAAAGCAATGGCGTTACAACTTGATAAACCCCATCATTAATCACTTTGAATAGTGCATTAACATCCATTGCTTCTTGTCGACTTATACTAAAGAGGTGGCTCATCATATTAGCCATTGCTGTCGCTAAAGATTTCCCCATTAATAACATTGCACAAGCACTGCCCACCAAAACAAAAAAGGTGCCTAAATCTTTAGAGCGGGCAATTTGCCCCTTTTTTCGGGCGTCACTGAGTTTTTTCGCCGTGGGTTCTTCGGTTTTTTCACCACTGTCTGAATCTGCCATTTAGGTTGCCTGACAATCAATAAGGTAACAGCTAAAATCGAGAGCTCGTTGCCATTGCAACTCAAAATGAGTAAAAAAGTTACCAAAAGTAAGCCACATAATGATTAAGCCTGCCATCATGGTAATAGGAAAACCAATAGCAAAAATATTTAACTGAGGTGCTGCTCGGGTCATTATACCAAAAGAGAAGTTGATTAATAACATGGCAGTTATAGGAGCTAAGGCAAGTGATAAGGCCGTTGCAAACATCCAGCCCCCCCATTCAACCACCTCTCGATATTTAATACTCGACAAATCCTCAGTTGGAATAGGAAGAGTTTCAAAACTGGCGACCACAAACTGTAAATAAGCAAGGTGTCCATCCATTACCCAAAAAAGTAATGAGGATAGAATTAAGAAAAACTGACCAATTGCAGGCACATTCATACCACTTGCGGGATCCACTAAAGAGGCAAAACCAAGGCCTGATTGCATTGCAATAATTTGCCCTGCCAAGGTAAAGGTGTTCACCACCATAACAGTAACAAAACCTAGCATAATACCAATAATCATCTGTTGCCCTAATAAAATAGCGGTCTTAACAGACATTAAATCAATAACAGTAACAGGTGGTATTGCTGGCATAATAGCAACTGTGATGGTCACACATAAGAAGAGCTTAACTCGCCCTGGAATAGTTTTCGCGCTAAAGCCAATCATAGTCATGATAAGTGCAGAGATTCGACTAAATGGTAATATAAAGTCTGCCATGTACTGATTAATAACTGTTGCTGTTAATTCCACTATGTGATGCCTATAGGGAGTATATGTACGACCAAAATGATGAGTAATACAAAGTTAATCATTAGATGATAACGCTAGGAATACTAGAGATGAGTCGTATAGTATAATCCATCACTTTTTGAACCAGCCAATGTCCACCTATAATCAAGGCAAGTAAAGTTACAATTAACCTTGGTAAAAAACTTAGTGTTTGTTCGTTAATCGATGTTGCTGCTTGAAAAATAGCAACCATTAAGCCCACAGCAAGGCTCGGCAAAATAATTGCACAAACTAAGATGATAACGAGTAATAAAGCGTCACCAAGTATATCTATATAGATTTCTGGTCCCATAAATTTCTCTCTTTACTCAGGTATATAACTTATCAACAGGCTAATCTCCGTGTCGTAAACACAAATAGACTTTAATTAAGTTCCCATACCATAGCTAGTTGCTATAGTGCCAATAACTAAATTCCAGCCATCAACTAAAACAAAAAGCATCAGTTTAAAAGGCAAAGACACTATCATTGGAGAAAGCATCATCATACCCATTGCCATTAAAATACTTGCAACCACTAAATCAATGATCAAGAACGGAATAAAAAGTATAAAGCCAATCTGAAAGGCGGTCTTGAGTTCACTAATAATAAATGCAGGAATAATTACCGTCATAGGTAAGTCCGTGGCTTTGCTTACCGGGCCAACACCGGCCATTTCAGCTAAGGTATCTAAATCTTTCACACGCGTTTGTTCTAACATAAATGCGCGTAATGGCACTTTGCCTAAATTAATGGCTTCACTTGAAGTTAATTGCTCTGAAATATAAGGTTGGATGGCGGTTTTATCTATTTGATTATACACAGGTGTCATAATAAATAGCGTCATAAAAAGGGTTAAGCCAATAATAACCTGATTCGACGGTGTTTGCTGCAGACCAAAGGCTTGCCGTAAAATAGCCATAACCACGACGATTCGGGTAAATGAGGTCATCATTATGACAGCAGCAGGAATAAAGCTCAGTGCCGTCATAAAAATTAATATTTGTAAGTTTACTGAGTACTCCTGCGAGCCATCAGGGTTGGTAGTGAGCTTTAATGCTGACAATGATAAATCTTCGGCAACAGCGCCAAAGCTCATACTGAGCAAGGATAAAGCGATAATGACGAATATCGAAATTCTTTTCATGGTTCCCTGAGCTTCCTAAATTTATAAGCCAAAATTATTGACCTAGGCGATTGGCCTATTTTTAGAATTACTTTGGCAATTCTATCTAGTTACCTTCGATGACAGCCATTACGACTTTTTAGCTGACAGAAAGGATAATATATTTAGTGGCAAGTCTGCCTTATTGATATTATTATGGCCGCTCAAAGGCTCTGACAACTTATCCAATAAGGTGATCTGTCCAGCAGTCACCCCTAACAAGAGTTGTTCCTCACCAACTTGCACAACCATTACCCTTTCTTTAGTACCTAACGACAAGCTTGTTACTATTTTCAGCTGACTAATACCTTGCTGGGCAAAATTAAAACGTTTAAGCACAAAGGCACAAATAATAATTAACGCTAAAACCATCAATAAAGATAGAATCATACTGCCAGCATCCATGTTAGCCAAAACATGCTTCCCTACCACTGGGCTGGTTCCTATTGAATTATCGATTACTGTAGATTGTGAGTTTAACGTTCCATTAGTTACATTTGAGTTGGTATTATTTTTGTTAGCTAAGCTTATTTGGGCTAAATGTTTGCCAGCTAAGCCGCCTTGGTCAATATCCTCTTCAATGAGTATTTTTTGACTAGAGGTATTTGCAGAGACAATACTTTGTGATTCATTGTTTTGTGCTAGTACCATCAAAGGCAGTAAATAACAGCTAATAAATAATAATATGCGCATGATTTTTATCATCATAATTTAAATATATTTGCACGACCCTCAGGTCTCTTTATCTCTAGGTTATTTTAGTTTTTTAATACGTTCAACCTGGCTAACAACATCGGTTAAACGAATACCAAACTTATCATTCACCACAACTACCTCACCATGGGCAATTAAAGTGCCATTAACCAATACATCAAGTGCCTCACCTGCAACTCGATCTAACTCAACTACCGAGCCCTGATTTAATTGCAATAAGTTTCTAATGCTAATGTTACTGCGACCAACTTCCATCGAAATGGTTACTGGAATATCTAAAATAGCATCAAGTTTGCGTTTTTCTTCACCAGTAATCGGTGCTTCGTCTTGGGTTAACTCTTCAAGTTCAACCGTTTCAGCACCTTCACCTGCGACTCTGGCTTCGGCTTGTTCATCTAACGCCTCATCCCACATACTTAGGTCTTCATCTTTATCGTTACTCATACCACTGGCCTCAATTTATAATTTCATTCAAATATCTAGACTTATTTTATTCAGAAAACAGCTTATAAGTCGTCTTCAAGCAGATGAAGCTCTGCATCACTATCAAGACGTTTACCACCTTTAGTTAAAATAGTTAATTCAGATTTAGCCGATTCTGGTCGCTTAATTTTCGATTCGATTTTCAAAGCAATATTATCTCGACTACGCCCTAATTTAGCTCTAAAGGTTGGTAAATCTTCAATAAGCACAGTAATGTGCTCAGGCATTTCAATGGGAATAATATCCCCGGCTTGTAACTCCATAATTTGACTTAACGGAAGTTCAACCTCAATAAACTTAGTATTAATGTTTACAGGTACATCCATAATTTCATCACGAAGCGCTTTTGACCAACGCATATCAGTGTCTTCTTTATCACTTTGCACACCGGCATCAAGTAATTCACGAATAGGCTCAAGCATCGAATAAGGTAAAGCAATATGAAAATCGCCGCCACCACCATCTAATTCAATATGAAAAGAGCTAATAACAACGACTTCGGTAGGACTCACGATGTTTGCCATTGAAGGGTTAACTTCTGAATCTAAATATTCAAAAGAAACATCCATTACTGGTGACCAAGCTTCTTTGTAATCTTCAAAAATCAGCTTTAACAACATCTGAATTATTCGGCGTTCTGTCGGGGTAAACTCGCGACCTTCAATCTTGGCATGATAACGACCATCGCCACCAAAAAAGTTATCCACTAGAATAAATACCAAGCGAGCTTCCATGGTAATTAACGCCGTACCTTTTAATGGACGAAAGCGCACCATATTCAAACTAGTTGGGACAAACAAAGTATGTATGTATTCACCAAACTTTATCATTTGGATACCATTAATAGAAACTTCTGCCGTACGACGCATCATATTAAATAAGCTTATTCGCATATGACGAGCAAAACGTTCGTTGACCATTTCCAATGTTGGCATTCGACCACGAACAATACGATCCTGTGAAGAGAAGTCATAATCAGAGGTGCCGTCTGGCGATTGCACGACGTCCTCAACTATTTCTTCTTCTTCAACATCGTCAACGCCATGTAATAAGGCATCAATCTCGTCTTGGGATAATAAATCACTCACTCAATATTCTCTTTTTAATTTCTATTTAAGTATCTATTTAAAACGCTACGTTTACATTAATTTAACCCTACGACCTTCTACGAGTTTGCAACATTAATTACTGCATGACAAAACCTGTAAAAAGGACTTTTTCCACCGTCTTATTACCTTCAATATCTGTCATTATTTTTTGTACTGCTGCTAATGACTTTTGTTTTAAAGATGTTTTTCCCGCACTGGTTGCCAAGTCGTCAGCATTGGCTTGGGAAAATATACCAAGTAATGTACTTTCAATTAGCGGTATATGCATTTTAGCATTCTCTTCGTTATCACCACCGCGAACTAACAACTGCACACGTATTTCAACAAAACGGTCACGCGCTGCACCAGGAACATTAAAACGAAAAGGTCTAGGCATTGGCACATATAAAGCAGAGCCCAATTGTGCGCCGGAATCAACTTCAGCTACAGGAAGCTCACCTGAATCACTATCTAGTGCCGCATCAATATCAGCTTGACTTGCACCACTATCACTACCACCCATAAAGAAGAAATAACCACCAGCACCACCGCCGAGTAACACAACGACCGCAATGATGATTATCATCATTTTTTTCTTTTTACCTGAGTTATCTAGTTCTAACTCACCTTCTTTAGCATTTTCTTTTTCGTCTGCCATAGGAACCCTTTAGATTTACAGCCCAAATAGTCAAATAAATAGTGACTAATGAGTGACATAGTATTTATTGATAGACTATATCCTTGAATAGTCCTTGAGCCAATGTGTTTTCATCAACTTAACTTCATTTTAGTCATTTAAGCATAGTAATCCACGCCAGTTGCAGAAGAATCGAACAACTTAGCCGATAATACGTGTTCGTCATTATTTTCCTCTTCATTTTGGCTAGTTGATGATGTGTTAGCATTACCTTGTTCTAGATTAGTCTCATCTTTTTGTTGCTGATTTTGTTGCTCTACATTTGCGCCGCCAACATCAACACCTTGCTCTGCCAACATTTCTTTTAGCTTATGCATATTCTCCTCCAGCGCATCTTTCGCTTGCTGGTTTTGTACAACAAAATTAACGGATGCTTGCTCACCTTGCAAGTTGACACGAACCTGCATATTACCAAATTCAGGAGGATCTAAAGTGATATCAAATTGCTGTAACTTCTGGTTAACCATAATCATCACTTTATCTTTAACCGCATCAGCAAAATCTTTCTTGAATATAGCAATAGTCTCTTGTTGAAGTTGCACGTTATTTTTTTGAATTTGAGCTGTGTCACTCGCAACGCTATGATTGAGTAATTCCGAAGTTTGATGTTCGTTATAAGCGTCATTACTTTGCTTAGTTTGTGTCGCTTGAATGGATTGTGCCTGAGATTCTAATAATGAACGAGTTGTTACATTTCCATTAAGTGTATTTAGTTTTTTTACGTTTTCATCTTGCTTTATTTCATTGGAGCTAAGCATTGAGTCGACAAATTCTTCACCCGCACTTTCTATGGCATCTGCATCACTATTTACCGATTGTATTTTTTGTTGCTCTTTAGCTTGTTGTAATGCCAGTATTTGAGAAGGTGTTAGTGCAGGTTGTTTAACTTGTACTTCTAGCGTTTGCTCTTTCGCATTATTTTCGGCCATCACAGATACTGATGAGTTTCGCTCTGTTATTATTTTGTCCGTATTCACTTTACTTGACTGGACACTACTTAATAGGTTATCACTCGGCGCCTTTAATTTCTGTTTATCGTTATTCGCTTTATCATTTATCAAATCAAGTAAGGGGTTTGCTTTTTCCTTGGCCTGAGCAAGGGCCTCTTCCGTTGATTCAACAGGTAATTCAACACTACTCTTTCCCTGATTTCTAATCGCGGTACTAACATTGCTTTCAGTTAACCGTGCGGCATTGTTAGCGACGGAATCTTTAACCGTAATTGAGGCATCACCACCGGCGATGTCCTCCTTACCAATAGGCTCAACAGGTAATTGATATATAGCTGGGCCTTTATTCTCTGTCAGTTTATTTTTATTTACTTGTGAAATACTTGTCGCTAAATCAGTCACTTTATTATTTTTTAATTGAGCATCAGCTAGTTGAGTATTCATTAGCTGTTCGCTAGTAATACTTGGGTTCTTGATCGTATTTTTTTGTGTTTGTAATGATTCTTGGTAATCTTTTAACACCCGTTCACCTGATTGCTGCGCTATGGTATTCTCTTTTAATTGTGCTCTGGACAGTAACTCACCTTTTGAAAAGGCTTTTAATTTATGTTCAAAGGTTTGCGTTGATACATTTGGCTCAGTGGGCTTGCCTTTTACTTTTGTATTTACCCCGTCTTCAATTACATTGTTTTCACTTCCAGCTTCGCCTTTAACTGCGGTTGATATTACTTCCTTATTTACATGGTTATCACCACTCACTTGCCCTGTCTTATCAGCTGTATTTTTTAAGGCTTGATCGCTATTATATAGTAAGGAGATAAACTGCTCTGATTCAGTTAATGCTTCAGTGTTTTTCGAGTTTTTGTTATCAACACTCTCATCTTCAACGTTTGGCGATATTTCATGTGTATTATCGCCATCATAGCCGCTGTGCTCTTTAGCAGTCAGCTCTACATCTGCAGAGTCAGTTTCTTGACGGCCATTTTTCTCAACGATGTCCTTTTTGCCGCTTTCGGCAACAGTATTACTATTGGTTGCCGTCGTTGATTCAACCTTACCTTGAGGACCTTGATCTGTATTCTTTTTATTGTCATCACCAACATGTTCATCAACCATACGAGAAAAAGCAATATCTTTACCGCTAGACTCAGCAGAAGCAGAAGAATCTTTATTTTTTAAATCAGTATCTTGTGATACAAAAGTAGGTAAAACATTTACTGGCTGCATAGTTATCCCAATCGTTGAAATTCGCTAAAATTCTTAAAGACCCGACCAATTAATGATATTTATCACTTCAGTACATTAACTTTTCAGATTTTTTTGTTTATTACTACAGTTTACTTGGCTTGAATTAGAGCTAACTAAACCTATCTGATGTAAATAAAGCAATAATCACACCAGTTACTAAAATGAGTCGTTATATAGGAGGGGGTTGTCTAACGGGAAGAGCGGCGAATGTACTGCTGTGTGGAAATTTCATCAAACATTTTTTGTTCAGCTCTATCAGCTGCGATAGCAATCTTTTGCAAACGTTTATTGCGTAAAAGCTCAACAGCTTTTACTTTTTGTCTTTGTTTAAGCCAAATATCTTTACTTTGTTCTACTAAGGCCTTTGCTTGTTGTGTAGCAATTTCCACTTGCTTGGATGCAATATCAAGTTTAGCAATAAATGCATGATAGTGGCTGTAAGTTGCACTATCTAAACCTACTTCAGCACGTTGACTCAACCTTTTCATGTATTCCAGTCGGTACTCAGCAACACCTTGTAAACGACTAATATTTTGTTGATATTCATTTTCAGCAATTTTTAATTGATCAGCACAGCGTTGCTCATTATCTTTTTCATATTTTAATATAGTATCAAGTTGCTTCATGGCCATAATGAGTACTCTTTAAGTCAATGCTTTGTATTTAAAGGGGCTACTAGCCCTGTGCTTGTTGTTGATTATGAGCATGTGCTGCGGCAATAATTTCTTGTAATTGGGAAATACTTTGCTCATAAGGGATCACTTCATTTATTTTTTGCTGCAAAAAGAAGTTAATAACTGGCAATACATTGATTGCCTGATCAATACGAGGATCATTACCTTTGGTATAAGCACCAATAGCGATCAGATCTTTATTTTGCTGATAAAGGGCATACATTTGTTTTAATTGCTTGGCTAACTCTTGATGTTGCTCAGTCGTAACCATCGGCATAACCCGTGAAATTGATCCCTCAATATTAACTGCAGGATAATGTCCTGCATCCGCTAGCTCTCTCGATAACACAACATGGCCATCTAAAATTGCACGAGCTGCGTCGGCAATAGGGTCTTGTAAATCATCACCTTCTGTTAATACCGTATAAAAGGCCGTTATCGACCCCTGTCCTTCACCGCCATTACCAGCACGTTCAACTAATTGTGGTAACTTTGAAAAAACGGACGGTGGATAACCCTTTGTAGCCGGAGGCTCGCCAACTGCCAAGGCTATTTCTCGCTGTGCTTGGGCATAACGTGTTAATGAGTCTAACAATAACAACACATTTAGACCTTGATCACGAAAGTACTCACTAATTTGCACCGCAGTTTCACAGCCTTTAAGGCGCATTAATGGTGAATTATCAGCAGGTGCTGCAACAACAACAGCACGTTTTAATCCATCTTCACCTAATATCTCTTCAATAAATTCTTTTACTTCACGACCACGTTCCCCCACTAAACCAACCACTACAACATCGGCCGTTGTACCACGAGTCATCATGCCCATAAGTACACTTTTTCCTACTCCTGAACCGGCAAAAAGCCCCATACGTTGACCTTTACCCACACTAATAAAACTATTAATAGAACGAACACCAACATCGAGTACTTCTGTAATGGCACGTCGCGATAATGGATTTATCGGTTTATTATCAGGATGGTATTCATTATCAGATTTTATCGGCCCTTTACCATCAAGGGGCTTACCAACACCATTAATAACACGACCGAGTAAGTCCATAGATAGGGGGGCTTTTGTTTTACTAGAAATAGGTAAAACTCTTGCGCCAGGCATCACTCCACGTAAACTTTCTTCTGGCATTAAGTAAGTAATATCTTGCGCGAAGCCAACAACTTCAGCGAGTAAATCACCGTGTGCAGTTTCAACTAAACATTGACTACCGACATGTGCTTTTACACCTACGGCTTCAAGCGTTAAACCAACAACTCTTACTAAGCGGCCAGCAACGGGGGCTTTGAAGTTATGGATAAATTCTTGACTTTTTTTAAAGCGCTCAGTTAAGCTTATGCTGTCAACCATAGGGTCTGTTTACCTTAAAGAAAATACTATACTACTAAGTAAAATGTGCCAATTGAAAAATAATTAACGAAATAATTAACTAAATAACACAAGGCTTAGATCAATAAAACTAAAATCAGTCTAGACCTAGGAAGTTAAGAATTTTGATGTAAAGCGTCCTGCAAGAAAGGTTCCAGTACTTGCTTTAACCTTGCTTTCATTTGCATATCAATATTTGAAGTACTGTTTTCTATTTGACAACTGCCCTGGGGTAACTGTGGCGCTGGTAGCAAACGCCAGCCCTCCTTGATTATATGATCCGCGCCAAATTGGGCTTCTACAAGTTGAATATCACTTGGGTTTAAACATATTTGTGTTTGCGCATCACTACTAGGTAAGCTTTTGATCCCCGTAGTAATAGCCGTCATTAATATATCAGGGTTAGTTTTAGCTTCATGTAAAACCACCGCTTCTGTTAATTGTAATACTAGGTTAAGTAATTGCTCTTCAACATTTTTTTCCACACTAGCAAGCGGTTGGTGTAACTGTGTAATTAAACCTGCCCAGTGGCTACTTTGCTGGTCTATTTGCTCTTTTCCTTGAGCTAATCCTTGCTCAGTACCTTCTTCAATACCTTGCAATTTGCCTTCTTCTAAACCTTTAGCCTTACCCTCTTCATATCCTTTAGTAAAACCTTCTTCTTTACCTTGGTTGAAGCCCTCTTCACTTGCTGCTTGGCGAATGTCTTCTATTTCTTGTGCTGTTAACGGCTCTGGCTCAGCTTCTTCTGGCTCTGGGGGCTCATAAACCCAATTACTTTTTTTACCAAAAGCATTGGTTTTATTTTTTTCTTCTACACTTGGCTTTCCCTGAACACTGGGTAAATCCCAAACATTAGGAGTATCATCTTGTGATGCTTTTATTATACGAATTGGTGGTTTTGACATGACGCTACCCTATTAGTGCTCTACGCTATATTATTCATCATCAACTTTGATGTTATAAGAATTCATCACCGCCGCCGCCGCCGCCAAGCATAATTTCGCCAGCGTCAGATAATCGTCTAGCAACTGACAGAATTTCTTTTTGAGCAGCTTCAACTTCGCTGATTCGTACAGGACCCATAGCCTCTAGATCGTCAGCCATCATTTCCGCAGCACGTTTAGACATATTACTCATTATCTTATCTTTTAATGCTTCATCTGTACCTTTAATTGCCTTCATTAAGGCTTCTTGCTGTACTTCACGTAAGATAGCTTGCATACCACGGTCATCAACATCAGCAAGGTTTTCAAAGACAAACATCAAGTCTTGAATTTGCTGACTCATTTCTTCATCATTTTCACGAATAGAGTCCATCAACATACCTTCAACATTCGTGTCTAGGTAGTTCATTATATCTGCTGCTGCTTTTAATCCACCCATTTTCGCTGCTTGTGCACCTGCTTGGCCAGCAAATTGTTTCTCCATAATTTCGTTTAACTCTTGTAGAGCTGCTGGTTGCACCTCTTCTAAGTTAGCGATACGCATCATCAAATCCAGACGAACTTTATCGGTAAACTGGCCGACAATCTCTGCTGACTGCTCTGGTTCAAGGTATGATAAAACTATTGTTTGAATTTGAGGATGCTCATTACGAATAATATTAGCTACCTGTTTAGAGTCCATCCATTTCAATGAATCTAGACCCTTAGCACCGCCACCCATTACAATTTGATCGATTAAATTACCAGCTTTATCTTCACCTAATGCCGCCGTTAAAGCTTTTCGAACAAATTCTTCACTTTGGAAGCCAATAGTTGAGAAGTTTTGTATTTCGTGAATAAACAGTTTATGCACTGCTGTAATTTTTTCTTGAGTAAAGTCTTCCATTGCCGCCATAACAGTACCTACTTGCTGTACCTGTTTAGGCTCAAGATGTTTTAATATTTGTGCGGCATCTTCTTCAGATAAGCTAAGTAATAAAATAGCTGCTTTTTCCGAGCCTTCGAGTTTATCTACATCAAAGCCTGCTGAGGCTGCGGCTAATTCACCGACTTCTTGTTCATCACTCATCTTCGTTCAACCAACTTTTAACTACTTGCGATGATAGTTCTGGCTCGTTTGCAACTAGAGCACGAACCGCTTTTAAGACATCTTCATCTCTATGAAGATCAGGCAATTGTAAACTGCCATCTGGGGCAAAACCTACTGCACCAGCATCAAAATCTGAGGTTAACATATCCATGGTTTCATCACCTAGATCAATATGACTATCTAACGACTTATCGCCATAATCATCTGGTGTTTGATCTGGGTAGATTAAACGTTTCAACATAGGACGCACAACAGCAAGGATCAGTACAATAATAACCAAGGCACCTAAGACCAATTTTAGCACCTTAACAAACCAAGGTTGTTGCCAAATTGGCACCTCTACCGCAACGCCAAAATCAGGACGGTTAAATGGTATAGTTACCACTTCTAAAACATCACCGCGTTGTAAATCAAAACCAACACTTCCTTGTAGTAATCGACGAATACTAGCAATTTCAGTAGCAGAACGAGGCATTATAGCCGGAGTAGTCGCATCTGTTGCTCCTTCTGCAGGTAATGTTGAAGCGCCTGCCACGTAATCAAGGGCCACTGAAACACTGACACGTCTAACAATTCCTGCTTGTTGTTTGGTATGGCTAATAGCCTCATCGAGTTCATAGTTTTTTGTCGATTCTGAATGTTTACGGCTTGGCATACTTTTCTTCTGACCACCAACAGCATCTTCAGGTATAACAGATTCAATAGGTGGTTGATTAGTTAACGCACCTGGAATACCACCTAATGCGCCACCGATATTACTGGTTTCTACACTCATCTCACTACGCAGAGCTGGTAAGTCAGAGTTATAACGACGTTGCGTCTCTTCGACATTGGTGAAATCCATCGTAATATCTACTTGTGCAGTATAGTTACCAAGGCCAACAACCGGAATAAGAATACTATCAATTTTATTCATGTATTCTTGTTCACGTTTCTGTTCAATTTCAAACTCTTTACGAGAGCGAGATGAAATAGAGTTTTGTGAACCTGAATTAAGTAAGCGACCATTTTGATCGGTAACCGTTACTCGATTTGGGCTTAGACCTTGTACAGCTGAAGCAATAATATCAACAACAGCGTCAACTTCTTCATCTGATAAAACTTTACCGCGTTGCATTGTCAATACAACGGTAGCTGAAGGATTTTTTTCACGACGAGCAAAGACATTTTCACGTGGGATTGCCAATAGCACTTTTGCTCGATTAATACTTTGTAATTGCTCTACTGTTTTAGCTAACTGTTGCTCTCGGCCATATTTTAATCTTTCTCGCTCAAGACGTTGACTTACACCAAAGCCCATATCTTTCATTAAAATATCTTCACCTTGGGATGGTTCATCTGTTAGGCCTTCGCGAGCTAATAATAATTTAACATTTTGATATTCATCAGCAGGAACAGAAATAGTATTATTTTCTTGACGGTACTCCACTTGATTAGCGTCAAGAAAGTCCATAGTGGTGATCAGTTGCTTAGTAGGTAATTTTGATAAGAAACGGTATTCTGGCTCATTCGCTAACATGATCACAAAAACGGCAATAGCCAAACAAATAGCTAAGGCAACAACTATGGTAATTTGTCTTAAAATATCGACATTACCTAACGAGGCAGAAAAGCCTGACTTTTGCTCTTCCATACCCGCACTATCAGCTTCACTGGCAATCATATCGCCACTATCTGCTGTTACCATTGCGTTTGTATCTGCCACTTTACTTCTCCGCTGTGCTGTTATTTTTAAGACGAACTTTTAAAATACTATAAAAATTTACATACTCTGGTTAACTATGAATAAATCATTTAATAGAAGGCGCAGAGTGATCAATAGCTCGCCTTTTCAGAGTGAAATGATTTAAGCCTTTTAAATCACACTGGCATACTCATGATTTCTTTGTAGGCTTCAACAAATTTATTTCTTATTTGCACTGTCGCGTCTAAGGCAACACCTGATTTAGATGAGGCAATCATGACTTCACCAAGGGTGACGTTAGTATCGCCCATTTCGAAAGCTCTTTTTTTATCTCCGGAATCTTGTTGCAAATCATTAACACTTTTAAGAGCGTTGGTGAGCATGCTACCGAAGTTACTAGAAGAATCGTTAACTTTACTAACACCATTGTCGCCAAGGCCATTAACACCTAGAGCATCAGCACCTACAGAAGGTGGTTTATTACCCATGGCTTGTAACGACATGTTTTGCATTTGGCTATATAGAGAGTTGCTTTTGATATCCATAGTGCGCTCACTTTTGTCAATTTTTTTACGTTATACAAGGGTTATCAGTGAGGTTGCAAGCATAGTGCCAAAGCGTTATTTAGTTTGCGGATAGGTACAAATAGTTAAACCCAAAGCTACCATAAAGATAGTTTTGGGTTTTAGGTTTTAGGTTTTATAGGTGGGAACTAAGCTAAACCAAGCCAAACGGTACTAAGCAGGGATTTCAATGCCCGAGTCACGCATTTTTGCAATTTTATAACGTAACGTTCTAGGACTTATCCCTAACCGCTCTGCCACGTCTTTTCGGCTTCCATGGCAAGCTAATAAGGTATCAAGAATAATTTGATGTTCTTGTAATTTAAGTTCACTCCCGAGTTTATCATCACTGCTGCTAACGTCTTCTGGCTCAGCTAATAATTCCGTATCAAAGTTTTCAATTAATAAATCGCCTGCATCAATAAACTGGTCTGTATGTAGGATAAGTGCCCGTTGGATAACATTATCTAATTCACGTACATTACCAGGCCAATGATAAGCGTTAAGTTTACTACGAGCAGCACCAGTAAACTCAGGAATACTATCGCCATTTTTTTGACAATGACGAACAACTAAATGTTGTGCCAATACCAAAATATCGTCAACACGTTGAGCTAGTGGCAACCAAGTAAGCGGAAAAACATTCAGACGATAATATAGATCTTCTCTAAAAGCACCATCATTGACAGCTGCTTTCAAATCTCTATTACTGGTTGCAATAACTCTAACATCAAGGCTTATTGTTTTCCTGCCACCTAAACGCTCTACCTCGCGCTCTTGTAAAACCCGTAAAATTTTTGCTTGCAGGCCTAAGTCCATTTCAGTGATTTCATCAAGTAAAATAGTCCCTCCTTGAGCTTGCTCAAACTTTCCTGGGCAAGCTTGAATAGCACCAGTAAAAGCTCCCTTTTCATAACCAAATAACGTTGCTTCAAGCATGTTTTCAGGAATAGCTGCACAGTTAATGGCAATAAAGGGCTGTTCACTTCGTTTAGAGTGATTATGAACATACTGTGCTAGCACTTCTTTACCTGAGCCACTTGGACCAAGAATCATCACTGAGGCCGCAGTGCTGGCCACTTTTTTTGCCAAAGTAAGTAATTCTAATGAGCGTTTATCGGCAACAATAGGATCTTTTTTATTCACCTTCTTGGGTGGAATATATTGACTGACCATATTGAGTAGCACTTGTGGTGCAAATGGCTTAGCAATGTAGTTACAGGCACCATCCTGCATAGCTTGTACGGCATCATCAATAGTGCCATAGGCAGTCATCAATAATACAGGTAAGTTAACATGCTGACTTTTGATACTTTTAAGTAAAGATAAGCCCGACATTCCGCCCATTTGTACATCACTGACCACAATATCAACTTGGTAACTTTTCAATTGAAGCAAAGCCATTTCACCAGAGTCTGCCTCAACGCAGCCATATCCAGCTAATGACAATGTGTCGACAAGAGCTTCACGCAAACCGGCATCATCTTCAACAATCAGAACTTTATGTTCAGGCATTAGCTTTCTCCCATGAGATTGTGGTTCATAACACTTCCCTGTTCAAGCAAAGGGAATTTAATAACAAAGTGAGCACCAGAGTCGCCTTGATTGAGTAAACTAACCTCACCTTGATGTGCATTAACGACGGATTTAACGACTGCTAAACCTAGCCCGGTACCTTTACTACTGGAAGTATAAAAAGGTTGGAAAATTTTATTAGTGATTTCAGTTTTAATACCTGGCCCATTATCTTTAACACTTAGGTATAGATCATTGGCTTGACTATAGACTTGAATATTTATTAAGGGTTGTGTCACACTTGATTTATCATTCGACTGTTGGCTACTCAACGCTTGGAGAGAGTTATGCAGTAAATTTTGAATTGCCCCCGTTAGCGCATTTTTATTACCTAAAATATAAAGTTCGCTCTGTGATAACTGAATTTTTACTTTTGCACCTGCTTTGTTTAACAGTGCATCCATAGATGAAACAGTATCATTAATTAACCCATTTACCGCTACAGGTGCTACAACTTGCTCTTTTCCACTTTTAGAAAATAACAGCATATCATTTACTTGTTGCTCTAGATCATGCAAGCGATCATTGAGTTTACTTTGAAACTTAAGACGCGACGCTTCAGCTAACTTAGTAGTTGCTAGGTTTTCGCCATACAATATTGCAGCAGATAAAGGTGTACGAATTTGATGAGCTAAGGTTGATACCATTTTCCCTAATGATGATAGGCGCTGCATTTGCGATAATTTATCTTGTAATAAACGTGTTTCTGTTAAATCAGTTATCATGATTAACTGACCTGGCTGAGCCCCTAAACTAGTGATTTCTAACTTTACTCGTCGCCCATCCTTTAAAGATATTTCATGCCAATCATCTTCACGTGGGTTAAATGAGCGAGCAATTACATTAAACCAAGGTTGGCCAAGTATGGGTTCGTCAAGTAAGTTTCTTGCTACTTGATTTATTTTAACAACAATACCATTACCATCAAGCATAACAAGGCCTGTGGGCATCACTTCTATTAACTGATCTGCTAACAAGTTATAGCTATCGTTGAGTTTGTCATTTTTAATGGTTTTAGAGTGATTAGCATTAGCGATAATCCGAGGGGAAAAAGCATGAGATTCATTTTGAGCTACCTGTGCTCTTAACGAAGCTAACTCTCCTGGAAATGCTTCTTGCTCTAATAAAGAAGGCTTATTTGCTTGTACGACATTAACAGCATTGAACACTGCATTTGTATTCGACTCTCGAATAGAAGCGGTTGATGTAGGTAATATTTGTGCCATAACTTGTGCCATACGTAAGTACTCTTAAAACTATCTAGTACTTGTAAAGCATTTACTATGCCATTATTTTTTCTTTATCATTCAAATAGTTAGTTATAAAAAATGATGATATTCATTAAATCAGACTGTCAATCAATTGACCTTAAGCAATCAAATAAGGCAATTACTCACTAGGTTTTTGTAAATCATATTTACGCATTTTTTCAACCAGTGTAGTTCTGCGCATACCAAGCGTTTCAGCAGCTCTTGCAACAACATAGTCATGTTTACTTAAAGACTGCTTAATTAGAGAAACTTCAAGATCAGCTAAATGCTCTTTTAAGTTTAAGCCATCATCAGGTAACAAACCTGAATTGGAAGACTCTATGTTATCGTTAATGTTATTAATATCTTCCAATAACTCCTCAACACTTTCTTCATCGTCGTAATCAAAACCAGAAAAGAGTTCATTAATAGCATCTTGCTCTTGTAACTCTTCAGGGTATTCTGGACTATACACTTCTGCATCAACATGCTGATATTTAAAGGGAAGTTCCGCAACATCAACAATTTGCTCGCCATACATAATCAACATACGTTCAATTAAATTAGATAATTCACGAACGTTTCCTGCCCAAGGGTGTTCCATTAAAGATTCGATAGCTTTTTCAGTAAACCGTACCGTCTTCCCTTGTTCATGTTCAAAGCGAGTTAACAACTCCTTCAATAATAGTGGAATGTCTTCTTTTCTTTCACGCAGTGCAGGGGTCTCTATTGGAAAAACATTTAAGCGATAAAATAAATCTTCCCTAAACCCCCCCTCTTTTATCATTCCTTCTAAATCTTGATGAGTTGCAGCAATAATACGGACATCAGCCTTAATACTTTTGCTGCCACCAACACGTTCAAAAGTTCGTTCTTGTAAAACACGCAAAAGTTTAACTTGCATTGGTTGAGGCATGTCACCAATTTCATCTAAAAATAACGTTCCCCCCTCAGCTAGTTCAAATCGCCCTTTACGAGTAGAGATAGCCCCCGTAAAAGCGCCTTTTTCATGGCCGAACAATTCACTTTCTAATAATTCAGCAGGTATAGCGCCACAGTTAAGTGGTACAAAAGGTGCCTTTGCCCGTTCAGATAAATTATGGATATTACGTGCAACTACTTCTTTACCTGTCCCAGATTCACCCAGTACCAGTACGCTGGCGGGGGTTTTCGCAACCTGTTCAATTAAAAAACGTACTTGCGCCATAAGCTCGCTACTACCAACAAGTGAGCGAAATAAGGCACTACTGCTTAGCTTTATACCATGGCGTGGGAGTTTATTATGATACTGATGACAATGATGGATAAGCTCGGTTAACTGTGCATAATTAAGCGGAGAAAAAAGTGTACCTATAACATTTACATTGTTTGTTAGCGCATTAGTATCCAACACATCATGAAGAATAAAAGGTACGCTAGGGTTACTTTTAATTAGGCTAGCGCATTCACAGCTAACATTACCGGTTAAAATTACTGTAAGAATATGACTACTATCAGATAACCTTTCACTAGCTTCTTCTTGTGAGCAATGAATAAAATGCTCACCGACAAAAGCAAGTACAGTATTGATCTGCTGGCTTCTGGCCGCGTCATTATCTACCACTAAAATTTGTTTGTGGCCTGTTAATGGTGCTGTTTCATTCATAACTGATTCTTCACTGCTAATACTAACTTATTATTTTTAATGTCGTTTTATAGCGACAGTAACAATTTTAGCGATAAATTTAATTTAAGCAACAAAAAGTTGACGCATCATCGTCATTTATTTGTCATATGTATACAATGCGTTACCTAAGCCATAATTGTTTAAATTTAATAGCAAACAAATTAAAAACACTTCATCTATGAATAATACCAATAGCATTAAATTTGTGAGCTTGTGGTACACCTGAAAAATAAATAAAAGCAGGAAAAACGATTGACCAATAACTGAAATTAATGGGTACAATCACTAGTGCCGCTACTTTTTTAAAACAATATTAATACCAATTCCATTAAATTATTGCCCACTTGTGCTGGTTAAAATACCTCCAAGAATTCGTTACTCTCAATTCCAATAGCCAGATATTGCTCAATCGAGCGCCTTACCTTGATTTATTTTTCCTTCGCACAACAAGCTCACAAACTTAATTGAATTGGTATAACGAGTACAGCGTAAGCGGCAACAAAAATACCTGACTTTATTCAGGCAACATCTCACTTAATAAGTCATAAATGCAAAGTCATAATTATTACTTTCTATTATGCCTCGTTTATGTGTCAAAAAATAATGGCACAATTTATGAATAGAGCTTTATAGACTTATAAAATAATTGGAAAGTATAATGCTAATATTAAATGGTAGTGCTGAATTTATGTTAACCAGTGGCGAGCAAGTTAAGGGCGATAGACACGGCTTTAATATGTTTGTGAAAAGCGATAACTTCGATGAGCAACTAAATGACATTGAAGCTTATTTAGTTGCAAGGGGTTGGGACAACATTGAAATTACAGATAATGGCCTTATTGAAAATATTGAAGGCATCAACCATGCAGTATTAATTGAAGCGTTTAAAAAAGCACAAAATGAAGGTCTATCAGTCGTAGTTAATAATGCAGCAATGCCAACTAGTTAACTATATAGAACTAACTTAGGTATACAGTAGTTATGCATTCACACAGTCACCTAAAGCAAAACGGCTTAAAGTGACAAAGACATGCTTTTAATATATAACACATAATAAGTGTTATTGTTTTTTGGAGTAGATAATGGCTCATTTATCATTAAAAAAATATCAGCAAACAACAGTAAGTAATGCCGGGGAGGCTTCTCCTTATCGCCTTGTTGCAATGCTTTTTCAAAAATTACTCGATAACATAGCAACAGCTAAAGGTGCTATTTCTCAAAAAGACTATGCAAAAAAGGGCGAACAAATATCTAATGCCATTGCCATTGTCGGTGTATTAGAGGGCTCACTAGATCACGAAAAAGGTGGTGAAATTTCAGGTAATTTATCTGCATTATACAATTTCTGCTCTGAAAAATTATTTGAAGCCAATACTAATAATGATATTGATTTACTCAACGAAGTAGCACAAATTATTATCCCAATAAAATCAGGATGGGATGCAATTCCACCTGCAGAGCAAGGCAAGGTAAGCTTTTAATGCCTAACAAGGCCAACACTAGCCTTGAAGCTATTAATGAATTATCGCGGCAGCTACTGTCGCAATTAGATATTCAAAGAGAAAGTGCAGAAAGTGGTGAGCAAAAAACAGTATTGCTTAATGCTGATGAAAAAACAGTATTAGACAATAATCAACAATATAGTGACGAAGAAATGGCGAGCTTAGTGGCAAGACGCCACACCCTAATTGACTTATTATTTAAAACCTTCACGCAAGAACAGCTTAGTATCGAGCTTCAGCTGGTTAATGAAATGGTATTACTCGACAATCAACTAACCTCAAGTTCACAACGAAATAAGCAAGCGTTAGCTGCACAAGTATTAAAGCTAAAGAAGAGTAAGAAAATTACCAGCCTCTATCAAAAATACTAAAGCATACCTCCTAAATAGAATCATTAAAATAACCTATACTTAAATTAATATTTAGACAAAGAAGATAGTGTGAGGCTCTGATGTCTGTTATTAACCCACTGACAGCAAGTAGTGATATAGCACGTTCCTTGCCTAAAGATAGCTCCCCCCTAAAAAAAGAGTCACCAATAAAGCCTAACTTGGAAGATTTTGCTACTGATGTAGTGAACATTTCAAGCCTAGGCTTAGAAAAACAGCAAAAAGAAATGCATATTGATGCATTGAGGAAGTTCGAAGACATCGCCAATGAAGTGATTAGAGTAAGCTCTACAATTGGCAGAGCAAGATCAGTAGGTAATTTAACTAGTAATCAAGCCCGTGAGTTATACAGTAAAATAGCTCGTATGATATAAGAACTTCATCTAACCTAAACTCAGGATAATCAGTCTTTTATAATTACTTTAATACAGGTACTTAGCTTATTAATAGAGTGGATTTAAGAGGTTAAGTAGCGATTTATTCGACTTTCAAAGCAAAACCTTATGAATGCCAGTTACTTATTTACATTTAAACACTGAGAACAGAACATAAAGCAACTGCCACTTATGCAGAGTTTCGTTTACCTAGAAAACCATATTTGCATAAAAAGGGGAAAACTATCTGGTTTAACTACTATTCTTAACTACTTTTCTTAACAACGCCAGGCATGTTATCTAGTTGGGACATTAAGTATGTACTAGTTGAGTTCAATTGAGAGACCATCAAGTCCATCGCGTTATATTGGGCCAACAACCTTGACTCTAACGAAACCATCTTGAGCTGAAAAGCCTCCAAATCACTACTTATTTTATCTATTTGTGTATTTTTTCCATCTATACGCTGCTGAATTACCCCGTCAGAGTCAGTATAAAAGCCAACAAAGGTACTCATATCCTTCACAAAACCATTGTCGCCATCAGCCCCTAGAAAGAAAGTTTGTACCGCATCAGGATCTTTATCTAATAAATCATCAAGGGTCTCTTGCTCAAAACTTAATTTACCATCTCGTTCTGTACGGATGCCAAGTTGCGATAACGCTAAAGTATTACCGTTCCCTGAATCAAACTGTTTATTAAACTGACCACGAATTTTACTCATTACGCCACGAAGCATTGAGTCACCCGCAAGTACACCTGCGCCGTCCTCACCTGATTTCCCCAATTGATTACTTAAATCGACTAAAGCATTAAAGCTTTCAATAAAAGTATTAATGCCGGTGGCAACATTTTTGTTATCCTCAGAAATTGATATTTGACTAATATCATCATCAACCCCTTGAATTTTTTTTGCGGTAATATCTATACCGTCGATAACGCCTTTAAACTCATTGGTACTACTGGTTGCTGTTATCGTTCCATCAATGGTGATTTTTGCATCTTTTGCCTCACCAGTTTCACTCATATTTTCAACATTGGCGGTTGCGGTAAGATTGCCTATTGCTAATTGTGATAAACCAAGCGCATCAGAGTTATCTAAGTCATCATCAACTATGCCCACAGTAATCGCATTTGCACTACCAGATTCGATACTGTTAAATACTAGATGATCACCACTACCATCATTGACAATGGATGCAACTACAGAGCTATTGTCTGCACTAGCATTTATTTTATCTCGTATTTCCGATAGCGTATCAGTTCCCTCAACAGCAATATCAAATGAATTCCCTGAGGAAGATAACGAAAGAGTACCACCACCAACAGGATCCGCAGTAGGAATGCCCGCAGAGGTTAATGTATTAGTACTACTATACGCTAAGCGAGATAATCCTGTGTTGTCCGTATTATTTGCATCCCCGGTATCATCTACCGTCACTTTTATGGCGTTAGCAAGTCCTGTTTCTTTACTGTTAAATACCAAATGCTGCCCAGATGAATCAGTAATAATGGTGGCTGAGATTGAATCATTATCAGCACTATCATTAATTGCATCGCGGATTTCACTTAAAGTAGCCGTAGCAGAAACACTAACATCAAATTTATCACTACCTGATTCAATAGTGAGAGTTCCCTCACCTACCGCTTCAGTATCAGTAACAGCGCCAGACATTAATTTGTGGGCACTAGCTAAAGCTTCAACTTTAACTGAATACTTACCAATTTCTGCATCCTTGTCAGAGGTAATACCGATAAAATCATCGCGACCATTTGCAGTACGTTTCTGGTATTGTTCCTCATCAGCTAAACCTTCAAAAGAGGCGGTTACTGCTTCCAAAGCTGACTTTAATGCACCTACAGCGGAAATATCCGTGGTAAAAGCGCCTTGTTGACGAGCTGCACGAGACTCATAAGGTACCTTTTCAGCATTAACAATTGCATCAACTATTTCGCTTACTTGTAAGCCAGAGCCAATACCTGTGAATGATATACCTGTCATGTGAGTCTCCTTTACTTAAAATCTTTATATTTGCTATATTTTATTTTGCTTTGACTTACTTAATGTTAACTAAACTTTAGCGTCAACAAAACCGCCAACCATGTCTGACAACTTAGAGACCAGCGTGAGCACTTCTTCTGATGGGTATTGCTTTAGTAAATCGCCAGAGTCTCTGTCGATAACTTTGATAACATCTCTACCAGAGTCTTCGTCAACAGAAAATTGTATATTTCTATTTAAGTCACCAACAAAATCCTGCAATTGTTGCGCCACTTTCTCTAATTGTGTCGCGGTTAACGGCTGATTATTTTCTGTTGCTTGAGCTGACTCTTGTATGACATTAATTTTTTCTTGCTGCTTCTCGGTGTGAACTTGCTGCTTATTGTCTACGATACCATTATTGTCATTGGCATCACTTGCACGTTTAAATTCTGGTGCTAAACCTGTTAACCCGAGTTCAGTTCCATTTTGGACGACACTCATGGCATGCTCCTTCTTCAAATTAAACCACGCACTTTTCCTATAATTAACTTTTGCTATTATCTCAGTATAAGTTGTCGCGGTCTGTTTATCAAAAACACAAAAAGGAAGGAGTTTTAGGCCCCTTCCTTTTATCAATTTTTAGGTCGAACCTGAACCTAAACCATATTAACCGATAAGGCTTAATGCAGCTTGTGGTAACTGGTTAGACTGAGCCAAAATTGATGTACCTGCTTGTTGCAAGATTTGGTTTTTAGTCATCATTGCTGTTTCTGAAGCAAAGTCAGTATCTTGGATACGACTACGTGATGCTGATACATTTTCAGATACATTAGATAGGTTACTAATCGTATGAGAAAAACGGTTTTGAACCGCACCTAAATCAGCTCGTTGACTATCAATTTGTGCTAATGCAGCATCAATTGTTTTTATGGCCGATTGTGCGCCTGTGCTATCAGCACCTGAAATATCGATAGACTCAACACTAGTCAATGCAGCAGTACCACCGGTTGCCGCCATACCACCACCAAGAATTTCATTTACCGTTGCACCAGAAATACCAATTTTATCCGGTGAACTTAATTCTAAGCTTGAAGAAACTGAGTGTGCTGCACCAGCTGTACCACCACCTAATGAGGCTGTACCCGCGATAGTACCGCCAATTTCGATACCATTTACGCCGCTAGCTTTAATTGATAACGCACCTGTAGTAGCATCAGTTACCGTTACATCATAACCATCGGCAACCATATCTTCAGCCAAACGTGCTGAATCACCGCCGTACGTAGCCAAATCATAAGTATCTGACCCGATATTTAAATCACCTGTTGAGGCTGAATCTAAAGTAGTAAGCGTTGTAGTTAATACCGCTTCTGCTGTTACACCTGTTGCAGCAGCATTGATAGTTGTAGCTATCTGAGCTGCACCTTGACCAGCTCCAACCGCGATAGCTGTACCATTTAAACTTAATGTATCAGCCGTTGTACCATGGTTAGCTGCTAATGTTGCATCTTCTGCGTCACCTAGATTGGTGCCTGCCGCTGCTGCCGTACCAGGACCAGTAACACTATATGCACCAATAGCATCTGCAGATGTATTACTTAAAGAGACATTAATCGTTTCATTAGCATTAGCACCCACTTGGAACTGCTTAGTCCCAAAGCTACCATCAAGTAAACTAGTTGCACCAAACTTAGTTGTTTCAGCAATACGGGTTAATTCTTGTTGCAACGCACCTACTTCTTTTTGAAGTGCTGAGCGGTCATCTGCAGAGTTAGAGCCGTTAGCAGACTGTAATGATAAATCACGCATACGTTGTAATATATTTGAAGATTCTTGCATCGCACCTTCAGCAGTTTGCGCCATTGAAATACCGTCATTGGCATTTCGTTGTGCTACACCTAAACCGTTAACCTGTGAAGTAAGACGGTTGGCAATTTGCATGCCCGCTGCATCATCTTTAGCGCTGTTAATACGCATACCAGATGATAAACGTTGCATTGAAGTTTGTAAGCCTTCACTTGACTTACTTAGGTTACGTTGTGCATTAAGTGACGCTGTATTCGTGATTACTGATAAAGCCATGGTAAACTCCTGATTACAAAAATGTAATTATTTAGTTAGTTGTTTTAACCAGAAGCCGTTAATTAACGATAAAGTTACCGGGAAATATACCAATAGTTTTATCAAAGCAGCTCCGTACTAAACACCTTAACGGCAGACTAAAAATTAACTTTAATCTTTTTTAATAAAAAATATTAAATATCGAACCTCCTCTTGACTACCTGCAAGATAAAGAACAATAAAAACTTTATTTTCAATTAGTTAATATATAAACCAAGCTAAACCCTATTTCTAATAAATAAAATATAGGTACAAAAAAGGCTAAACATTAGCTGTTTAGCCTTATATTAAATATACCTTAGTTCTTTAAACACTTGTTACTCAAGAAATTTAAAAGGGGATTAACCACCTAACAAGCTAATCGCTGCCTGGGGTATTTGATTCGCTTGCGACAAAATACTCGTACCTGCTTGTTGCAATATTTGGTTTTTTGTCATTTGCGCTGTTTCCATGGCAAAGTCTGTATCTTGAATTCGGCTACGTGATGATGAAACGTTTTCTTGTACATTTGCTAAGTTACTAATGGTATGAGTAAAACGGTTTTGCACCGCACCCAATCCTGCCCGAGCGGAATCAATTTGTGATAAAGCGGCATCAATAACTTCAATTGCAGATTGTGAATTTGCTGATGTGACCCCTGAAATATCTATTGCTTCTACTGAATTTAAAGCGCTCGAACCACCAGTTGCTGCAATGTTATTACCAGCAAAACCTTGCCCTAATATCTCATTAACCGTATTACCTGATATACCTATTTTTTCAGCCGAAGAGAGTTGTAGTTCAGCAGAATGTGATAAAGGACCAGCGCCCGAGGTAAGCAAACCACCAACAGGGCCCATTTGCACAGTACCCGCGGCAGCAGCCGTCACCTCAAAGCCATCAACATCAGTAGCTACAACATCGATACCACCAGCACCTGAATTAAGATCCTTATCAAAAACAGCATTATAACCCGCTGCCTGTAAGTCTTCTGCCAACCGTTCCATATCACCACCGTAGGAAGCTAATAAAAAGGTATCTTCTACGGCTCCCTCCTTATAGATATTAAAAGTGCCCGAATCAGAGGCTGTCAAACCTTGAATTCGTGTAGATAATACGGCTTGAGCATCAACACCAGTAGAGGCGTCATTAATATTTTTTGCGATAGTCGAAGCGCCATCACTATTAGCAAAAGTTACATTGGTCCCATTTATATTCCAAGTATCACCTGTGGTGCCCATATTCGCGGGTAAAAGTGCCGCTTCTACATCTCCAATGCTATTAGCAGCGGCAGCCGTACCTGCACCTCTAATTTGGTTTGCACCAATAGCATTAGCAGCCATATCACCTAAAGATACATTAATAGTTTCATTTGCATTTGCGCCAACTTGGAACTGCTTTGTACCAAAACTACCATCAAGCAAGCTGGTAGCACCAAATTTTGTTGTTTCTGAAATACGTGTTAACTCTTGTTGTAATGCGCCAACTTCTTTTTGTAGTGCTTGACGATCATCTGCTGAGTTTGAACCGTTGGCTGATTGAAGGGCTAGGTCACGCATACGTTGTAGGATATTTGACGATTCTTGCATTGCTCCTTCAGCCGTTTGTGCCATTGATATACCATCATTGGCATTACGCTGTGCTACGGCTAAACCATTTATCTGCGAGCTTAACCTGTTGGCAATTTGCATACCTGCAGCATCATCTTTTGCACTATTAATGCGTAAGCCTGATGATAAACGTTGCATTGAAGTAGCTAAGCCTTCGCCTGATTTTGATAGGTTTCTTTGGGCATTAAGTGATGCCGTGTTAGTAACTACTGATAAAGCCATAATACACTCCTAATATTAATCTTTAGAAGCTTATTTGAACGTAAAGCCCCCTCATATGATCTTAATACAATCAAAAACCAAGCCAAGTTTACTTTTCCCATAATAAACATGAGCTTACAGAAATTACCACCATTAAGAACTAAGTGGTTATTTTTCAGTCAAACAATTGACATAGGGCCTTATCTAGATTGAAAATATATTCAAGCTCATAAAAACAAAAAGGAAGCCATGAAGGCTTCCTTTTTACTTTAAAACTTAATTATCCGATTAAAAATTATAATCATTTAATAAGTCTTTTGAGCTTTTTTGTGAACCTAACCTAATAAGCTAATTGCCGCTTGAGGTATTTGGTTTGCTTGCGACAAGATTGATGTCCCTGCTTGTTGCAAAATTTGGTTCTTGGTCATGTTTGCTGTTTCTGAGGCAAAATCTGTATCTTGAATTCGACTACGTGAAGCAGATACATTTTCAGATACATTCGCTAAGTTACTAATAGTATGGCTAAAGCGATTTTGAACGGCACCAAGCCCCGCTCGAGTTGAGTCAATCTGTGCCAGTGCCGCGTCAATAACGGTTATTGCATCTTGCGCGCCTGCAGAAGTAGTACCTGATATATCTAATGATTCTATTGTCGTTAAGGCGCCCGTACCACCAGTAGCAGTAATGCCCGCGCCTTCTGCCAATACATCATCGACATCAGTACCTGAAATACCAATTTTTTGCGGTGATGAAAGCGTTAATGTAGAAGAGATACTAATATTATTGTTCGTTACACCACCCGCTACAGGTGCACCACCAGCGGCATTATTGGCTAAAGTTGCAGTACCAGCACTACCTGACATCTGAATACCATCAACCCCTACCGCTTTAATTATTAAAGCGCCATTATCAACTACAGCATCGTAACCATCAGCTAACATTTCTTCAGCTAATCTATCTAAGTCACCACCAAACGTTGCTAAATTGTAGGTATCAATAGAGCCACCTGATTTTTCAAAACTCAATACACTATCATCAGCAGAAGTTAAACCAGCAAGTGTCACATCAAGTTTTGCCATAGCGACAACACCAGGCGAAGCATCATTAATAGTATCAGCTATCTCAGCGGCACCTTTACCAGTTACACCAGCATCAGGAATAGCGGTACCATTAATATTTAGACTTGCCGTTGCAACGGTAGCAATACCAGTTGCTAGAACAGCTGTTGCTGTGGTTGCAGAACCAAGAACGGCTGCCGAATCATTAACTTCATACGCACCAATAGCATCTGCAGACATATTACCTAATGAAACATTAATGGTTTCATTAGCATTAGCGCCCACTTGAAATTGTTTCGTGCCAAAAGAACCATCTAATAAACTCGTTGCACCAAATTTAGTCGTATCAGCAATACGTGTTAACTCTTGCTGTAAGGCAGCCACTTCTTTTTGAAGTGCTGATCTATCATCTGCAGAGTTAGAGCCGTTAGCCGATTGCAATGATAAGTCACGCATACGTTGTAGTATATTTGACGATTCTTGCATTGCACCTTCAGCGGTTTGTGCCATTGAAATACCATCATTAGCATTTCTTTGCGCAACACCTAAACCATTTATTTGTGATGTTAGTCGGTTAGCAATCTGCATACCGGCAGCATCATCTTTTGCGCTGTTAATACGCATACCTGATGACAACCGTTGCATCGAGGTAGCTAAACCGTCGCCAGATTTGGTTAAATTACGTTGTGCATTCAGTGATGATGTATTCGTTACAACTGATAAGGCCATAATAATAGCTCCTAATGTTTACATTTACTTATGTTATTAGAAGCTTATTAAAGTTAAGCCTCTTCTCTTGTATTCTGCTTTTCTTGGTTTTGTTGTTTTTCAAAATAATAGATTGCTGCGTTAATTTATTATTTGCCAACAACAATGAGTTATTATCTTTACTAATTAAAACAAAGCATAATCAATGCCAACTTATTCACTGTTATAGACAATATTAAATATAATTGAATAGCGATAAGCCCTGCACCTTGCTAAATGCCTGCTGCGAGGCTTGCAAAGCTATTTTTGCTTGCTCAAATTCTGATATTGCTTTAGCAAAATCTAAATCTTCGATTTTCCCTTTGTTGGAACTAACTGCTAATTCAGTATCTAAGTGCCTATTCTTTTGGCTTTCAAGTACTTGCAAACGAACCCCTGAGTCTACTCGTCTAGAAGTCACATGACTCATAGCTGAGTTCATTTGATTGAGCATAGTGTTGTAATCTACTTGATGTTGCTCCGAGCCTGTTGTAACAGAGCCCTGCTCCATCCAAGCAATTGCATCGTTAATAGTTTTAAATATGCTAACTTCCTCTTGTTCACCCATAGTGAAACTCTCAGTCGGCAATGGATTGCCGCTTAACGTAACGTCAATTCCCGTAGGTAAGGGAATATTTTGCCCAGCAGCATAGGTCGTGGTGTTATAAATATTCACGCCACCATTATCGAGTACATTTAATTCAGTAGCACCAGGACCAAAATTAAAGGTGTAGTTATGAGGGATAGTGATACCATTGTAGGTATTCCTATCTGTTACATTAGCGCTTTCAAGGGCGACACCTGAAGTGTTAGCAGGCGCTGTGGGGTAACTTGCAATAAAATCACCGATAGCATTATCTACTTTCATAAAAGCAGCATCGCCAGCTTGGTTAGTAGGGATTTTTATATTTTTGGCAATTTGTAATTCTTGAATTCCAGAATCACCACTATAGGAAACACTACCGTCAACTTGTTGACTAAAAGGTTGCTGCTGCGTTTGATAACCAGAAAAAATATAATCGCCATTCTCATTTTGAGTATTAGCGAGGTCAAGCAATTGGTCTAAGCTATTTCTGGTCTGTTTTGCTATTGCCTGAAGATCTTCATCAGACATAGCACCATTATTTGCTTGTAACATTTGCTCTTTGATACTGTTTAAAATATTTTCGGCATCAGAGAAGGCAACTTCTTGTAAGTTATTATGGCTTTCAGCTTGGTTAATATTACGTTTATATTTTTCAATATTAGCTAAGTCATCTTTATAGCCTGCCAAAGTACCATATTGAACAGCATCGTCTTTGGCGGTAAGTATACGTTTACCACTCGATAGATGAGCCATTTGGTCGTTAACATTTGCGCTCTGTTGACTCATCGCTTGTGAGCTTTGTAAATAAAACTGAGAAGTAGAAACTCGCATAAAATCCCCTTACCTCACGGCCGATAAAATAGTATCAAAAATGGTATTAGCGGTAGATATAATTTGTGAAGCTGCCTGGTAGGCTTGTTGGTACTTCAATAGATTAGCCGCTTCTTCATCAAGGTTGACCCCTGATGTTGCTTGATTCCGATTATAAGATTGGGTATACAATGCCTGAGCAGTATCTGCCGTTATATTGGCATTACTTGCTTTTGAACCAACCACCGAAGTAGAGACGGCTAAGCTTTTGCCGAAGGTCTCTTTACCGCCATTAGTTACACCAATCTCTTGAGTTTTGGCCATAGCAACAGCATGATTGCCATTACCCACACCAAACGCATCACCAATGGCAAAAGTTTCCCTCGCATTGGTACCAGCCCCGACTAAGTCACCACTAATCTCTATTTGAAAGTCAGGTGTACCCGCTGGTATATCAACAAGAACACTGGCACCTGAAGCGTATGTTCCTGCAGCAATAGTTGGTGCTGGCGGTGGTGTTGCAGTATTAAATACTCGGTAACTAAATGTACCTGGAGCACTTTCATATACATCAACAGTAATATCAGATGCTCTAGCCGCAACAGGATTAATAACGTTGGTTATTGCCACCTTACCGTCACTAACATTATGGGTTGAAGGTGTAACTGCCACAGCTGTACTTGCCGCGATAGCATTGCCGTCAGTTAATGTCGTTTCCATCAAAGCGGCACTGTTTTTAGTTGGTACAACCGAAAACACATCACCCGCTACTGGTGTGCCCGTTTCAACAAATGAAAAGCCATAATCAGGTGAAGTTGGGGTATGTGTTCCTGGTGGTGCGCCAGCTCCAGGTGCACCTAATACCTCATTCGACCCTGTGGTCATGTTATAAAGTGTATATGTGCCCGCTTCAAATCGAACTTCAAACTCATCGGTTGGCAGTTTTGAAACATCGTTAATAGTAATTTGTGTTTGTGCTGTACTTACCGGAGAATTTGTTGAGTGTGCAAGTACTCTACCTTGCTGCAATTGTGTACTGTTGATATCAGTAAATATATTAGCGCCCTGCAAACCATTTAAGTCTAAACCACTTGCTTGGCTGTCATTCAACGTTGAAGATATAGCCATAGCTAAACGGTCTATTTCTGTACGGGTTTGAGTTAAGTGTTCATCTCTAAACTCAAAGCTGGCCGCTAATGAACCACCTAATTTACTGCCGTTTATAGCAACGTTACTACCACCGCTGACTAATCTTAACTCTGTTTTAGAAACGTCTGGGTCGCCCGCATTAACTTGTAGTGTTAACGGAGTGATACCCGCAACTAATGTGGTGCCTTGGCCAATCATTACCGTTAAAACACCATTTGCATCTTCAATCGTAGAAACATTGGTATATTCACTTAACTCCCCTATAAGCTGGTCACGCTTATCAAGTAAATCATTAGGCTGCCCTGTTTGTAGAGCGCCATTGGTATGCATTATGGTTTCATTAATTTTGGCAAGCTCTTTAGATATTTCAGATATTTTACTGGCAACTTGCTCAATTTCGCCGTTGACTGCTTTGGTCATTTGATCAAAATTATTAGTTAATTCGTTAAAATCATTACTTAAAATACTGGCTTGATTTAACACTATGCTACGTAAACCTGAATCATTAGGGTTATCCGCAACACCATTTAGGGCTTGATAAAAGTTATCCAAGGAACCTACAACCGCATTGCCCGATGTAGACATTACTTGATCAAGTTGTGTTAAACGTGCATGAAGGGAATCGGCATTCCCTAAGTTACTTTGATTCATCAATTGTTCTTTATGAGAAAATTGATCATACAGGCGGGTAATATCTTGAATATATGTACCTGAGCCTATGTAGTTATTGCCATTATTAAGACCTACCGAGGCATTTTGTTCCGCGCGTTGGCGGTTATAACCTTCAGTATTAACATTACTAATGTTATGACCTGTTGTTGCCAGTTGTTGCTGAGCAGCTAATAAGCCACTCACACCGGATTGGTACAAACTTACTGTCATAAATATTGCCTCCTATAACAAAGTACCTAGTGAAACGAATTAACGCAGCACTCTTCAATTTACTTTGCTATAAATAATGTTCCTGAAAGTCGTAGCAAGCACAGCTATAATTGAGCTTATGCTTACCTTACGGCACAACTTTTTCCAATGTATTGAGATTGCTTACTTAGCTATGAGGCTTGTAACAGTCTTCAAAGTACCAAGAATTTTATCGGCATATTGTGGGTCTGTTGCATAACCTGCTTTCTGTAAACCTTGCAGGAAGCGTTCCACATTGCCTGAGTCTTGTAATGCATCTTGGTAACGTTCGTTTGTTGAAAGGAAGTTTATGTAGTCATCAACACTGTCGTTGATTGATTGATAGGTTCTAAAAGGCTCTGATTTTTTGACCATTGCCCCTTGTTCAAACTCTAAAGTATCTTTGGTGATTTTCTCACCAGACCAGCGAGAGTCAGCTTTAATATTAAAAAGGTTATTTGAACTACCGCCATCGTTGTCTTTAATTATTTTTTGTCCCCAACCGGTTTCAAGTGCAGCTTGAGCAATAACAACTTCAAAAGGAACACCCAAAGTTTTTTGAACTTTTTGTGCCGGTTCAATTAAAGCAGTAACAAAGTCTTTCGGCTTATCAAAGCTTTGAGCTGATAATGGCGCTAAATTATTGACGCTTTGTGATTTAGTGATATCTTTGCTGGTTCTTTTATCCACCTCTTTATTGAGATCTTTAATAGAGAGAGAACTGACACTACTTATTTGGCTGCCAACATTATTATTTACCTGAAAATTGCCCGCGAATGGTATATCTATGTCTGGTTTAATTTGACTGTTATCTATTAACATTTTTTCTATTAACGAATTGTGCTGTTTCTCTTTCTCTAGATTTTCAGCAGTATTATTCGTGTTAGTAGTCGATAAATTGCCATCGTTTCGCAGTACCGAACTCGGTTTAAATTTACCATTGTCACCACCTAATTGTCTGACAATTAAGTCTGTTAAACCAAGGGAGCCGTTAGAAGATAGCTCAACCGCCATTTGTTGATCATGCATGTCACGATAGAACTTTGTTGATTGTGAGTTGAACGGGCTGTCAGATTCAAGGACCTCTTGTGCTTTACGCATGCTTGAAAGTAACATTTTCATAAAAATAGCTTCAAACTGTTGTGCCGCTTCTTTTAACGCTTCCTGCTTAGCTTCACCATCTGTTTCTCGTGATTGCTGACGAATAGCATTCAAGCCATTTAAATCAAGAGCATTACGTGCTTGATCAAAATTTTGTTTAAGACTTGAATTGATATCCATAATGTTAACAACCTAATATAATTTTCTGTTGATAATGAATAAGCACTAATTAACCACTTTCAATAAGTACTTTTGACACCTAAATAAAATAATGAGGTGAGTAATTAATTTAGATAATAATTAGTTCACCGCGTATAGCACCAGCTTGATCTAATGCTTCAAGTATTGCCATAACATCACCTGGGCCTGCACCTACTTCATTAATTGCTCGAACGAGCGTTTCTAATGTAACCCCTGGTTTAAATACAAACATACGGGCATCAGAGTTACTGACATTAATTGCTGATTGGTTTGTAACTACCGTTTCGCCTTCGGCAAAAGCATTTGGTTGAGAAACATCCTGCACTTCATTAATTGTCACTGTAATGCCGCCATGAGTAATAGCTGCGGCAAGAAGCTTCACTTCTGAGCCAATAACAATAGTGCCGGTGCGCGAATTAACAATAATTTTTGCCGCTGGTGATGCTGGCTCAAACTCAAGGTTTTCTAACACTGATAAAAAACTCACTCGGTCGCTTATATCACGTGGGGCATTAACACGAACAGAAGTTGCATCAAGAGCTTTCGCTGAGCCTTCAATAAGTTCATTAATGGTATCTGATAATAATTTGGCGGTGGTAAAATCAGAATGACGTAAATTAAAAGTAATATAATCGCCCGAAGCAAATGGTGACTTAACTTCCCGCTCGACAATACCACCATTGGCAATACGACCAACCGTTGGAATGTTAACTAACACCTGCGAGCCATCGAGACCTTGTGCACCTAAACCACTAACAACTAAAGAGCCTTGTGCTACCGCATAAGCATTACCATCAAGTCCCATTAAAATGGTTTGTAATAAGGTACCGCCACGTAAACTTTGTGCGCTCCCCATACTTGAAACCGTTACATCAATAGTTTGCCCTGGCTTGGTAAAAGCACTTAATTCGGCGTGCACTGCTACTGCGGCAACGTTTTTAATTTTTGGTTTTAAGTTTTCCGGCATAGTGATGCCAAAATTGCTTAACATTGTTTTAAAACTTTGTTCGGTAAAAGGGCTTTGTTCACCTGTTCCTGGTAAACCAACTACCAAGCCATAACCTACTAATTGGTTAGAACGAACACCAGCAACGTCAGCTAAGTCTTTAATACGCTGTGCGTTTACTGATTGTGAGACCAGTAATGATAAAAAGAGAAATGTGTTTATTACTGCTTTCATGAGGCTTTACCTTAAAGTAATGCTTTGGGTCTTATTTTTGAGACTTATGACTAAACTAATATTTATACTAAGATCTAAACTTGAGCTCTCCAGCTAAAATGGCCACCAAGTACTATTGAAGAATTTTGCCAGCCAACCTTGTTCATTCGCATCAGCAAAACTACCTGTACCTGCATACTGAATACGTGCGTTAGCAACCTTGTTAGATAAAATAGTGTTATTAGAGTTAATATCTTTAGAGCGGATAACACCCGTTAAGCGGATATATTCATCGCCATTATTTAGCGTTAGCCACTTCTCTCCACGAATCATTAAATTACCATTGGGTAAAACCCTCAATACATGAACAGAAATATTACCGCTTAGGCTATTACCTTGGTCAGCTTTAGAGTCACCTTTAAATTGAGAGTTCTGACTCATACCAAACTGTAATGACTCCCCACCAACGGTAACAGGCAACCCACCTAGGCCAGTAACGGCATCTAATTTAGTTCTATTTTCTTTTTTCAATTCAGTTTTAGCATTTTTCTTTGCTTGAGTTTTCTCGTCTAAAATAACTGAAATAATATCGCCAACACGATGTGCCTTAGAGTCTGAATATATATTATTCACATAATGAGGTTTAAATAATGAACCTGATGGCACAATTTGCTCTTCTTCTTCTTCTGGCATTATTGGTGCAAAATCAGGGTCGTTAGGCAGTGCTTTAGTTAATTCTACGGTGTTACTACAAGCGGTAGTAACCGTAATTAATAAGCTTACTGAAAGTAACTTAACTAGGTTTAAGAAATTGCTGCTTTTCATTACTGCCTCCTATTCATCTATACATTAAAATTTGTACTAAAGTTGCTGATTTATATAACTAAGCATTTCATCAACGGCTGAAATAACTTTTGAGTTCATTTCGTAAACACGCTGACTCTCAATAAGGTTAACTAACTCTTCCGTTGTATTTACGTTTGAAGTTTCAAGCGCGCCTTGTACTAACATGCCGTAGCCTTCTAGGCCAGGAACCCCCTCTTGTGGCGCTCCACTTACCGCAGTTTCGGTATATAAATTTTGCCCTATTGGCTGAAGACCTGTTGGGTTAACAAAGTTCATTAAATTGATTTGTCCAACAACAGCAGGATCTGGCTGCCCCTGTAATGTCACTGACACTTCACCGTCTTGAGAAACGATGATACTTAAGGCGTCTTCTGGGATAGTTACTTGTGGCTGGACCATATAACCTGCACCAGGAGTAACCATATTACCTTCGTCATCCATGGTAAATTGACCATTACGACTATAGGCAGAACTACCATCAGGCATAAGAATTTCAAAAAAACCTTCACCCTGAATCATTAAATCAAGCGCATTATCTGTAGTGATCATGTCACCTTGAGTATGAATCTTTTGTGTGGCAACAACTTTAGTACCCGCTCCCAACATTAAACCTGAAGGTGCTTCAGTATCTTGTGCTGTTCGTCCGCCAGGTTGATTGATGTTTTGGTAAAGTAAATCTTCAAAAACCGCCCTGCTTTTTTTAAAGCCGATAGTACTGGCGTTAGCTAGATTGTTAGAAATTACCGCAATATCTTTATTTTGCGCATCTAAGCCGGTTTTACTTATCCATAATGCTGGGTTCATACATCACCTCTGATTGAGTGGTAACTGTTTTTTAAAAACAGGTAAACATTTACGAAAATATTGCTAATGCCTAAAAAGCACGTAATAACGAAGAAGCACTTGCATCAATCTCTTCTGCTGTCTTCATCATTTTTAATTGCATTTCAAATTGACGCTGTAAAGCAATCATCTCGGTCATTTCATTTATTGGATTAACATTACTCGACTCTAATGCGCCGCCGAGTACATTAACGTTCACATCGGCAATTAATTGCCCGCCATTTTTGGCCCGAAAAAGACCATCATTGCCTTTTTCAACTAATCGAGTATCTGGGTTTACCAATTTAATACGCGCGACTTCTTCTTGCACCGTACTTGGCGCACCTTCTGGCTGAACCATGATAGTACCGTCGCGGCCAATTTGAATATTATTAACAGGTAGCGGTAAAGTAATAGGTCCATCTTCACCAATAACTAATTCACCATCATTGGTTTCTAGTGCGCCCGTTTCGGTTAGACGAAAATGGCCACCACGTGTATAAGCCTCCTGTCCATCTTCACCTTGTACAGCAAAAAAACCTTCGCCCTCAATTGCCATGTCTAATGATCGGCCAGTATGAAGGATTGACCCTGAGTCAAAATTTTGGCTCGCACGTTCTGTCATTGAAAAAACACGGCTAGGTTGCCCTTCGCCAAATGCCTGCATACTTCGCGCTTGCGCCAAATCAGCCTTAAAGCCAGTGGTTTTAGCATTCGCCAAGTTGTTGGCATTAATTGATAAGGCTTGCATGTTTTGTTTTGCGCCACTCATAGCGATATAAAGCATCTTATCCATCATGTATTTCCAAAATATAAGGTTATACACAGTAAATGCAATTAGAGTGCCAGCTATATATAAAGCAGTATTTTAAGATTACTGACGGGCTTTATTAAGAAAGGGAGAACAAAAAAGCCACTAGCTAAGTAGGAGGATACTTAGAGCCAGCAGCTTTTTTAATATATTCACTTTGATTTTAATTGTAAGCCAAAGTGAGTAAGTAATTTACTATATTTTTATTAAAGACTTAACTATCTAATTTGCAAAATAGTTTGGTTCAATTGGTTATCAACTTCAAGTGCACGTGAGTTAGCTTGAAAATTTCGTTGTGCCGAAATTAAATCAATTAACTCTGTAGTTAAGTTAACATTTGATTGCTCTAGTGCTGAAGAGTTAATCGTACCAAAAGTACCTGAGCCAGCTTCACCGGCTAATGCTTCACCAGAAACAATACTTTCTTTCCAGCCAGTATTACCTATTTGTGTCAAACCTTGCTCGTTGGCAAAATTAACCATAGCAATACGTGCTAATGGTTGCGAGGTACCATTACTGTATGTTGCTCGAACTAGACCATCAACGCCAATATCGATACCGGTTAAACGACCAACAGCTAAACCATCTTGGTTTAATGCTGTTACTTCAAAGTTTGAGGCAAATTGGGTTGGTTCATTTGGGTTTGGTGCTGCCGGGTCTAGATTAAAATCAATTTTTACTGTTTGTGTCGCATCAGCACCATTAGGTAAATGATTGGTAAATGCAACTGTCTCTATGCCATTAGCTAAAGGAGGAAGCTGAGCAATAAAATCACCTGAAGGGTTAAACTCTAATCTTGCCCCTACCACGCCACCAGGAGAAAGAGGACCAGAAACAGTACCACCAACTCGACCATCAGCCACAGCAGTACCGTTAGGATCTTGAATATCAATAACTTTCCCATCTACTGCAGCAAACATCATCCACTGATTAGGTTTAGCAGGTACTGCAGGCGGCCCAACAACAGCTGACGGATTGTCTTTTACAAAGAAATAAGTCATCACATGACTATCACCGAGTGAATCAAAAATAGTGACGGAAGTTGAGTTATTAAATGTTAATGGATCATCGGGGTCAAAATTACCCGGCGCGTTAGAAATGTAACTATCACCAGCAGGTAAATTCATGCGTACATCAACTTCACTAGTTTTTGTTGGTGCCCCTGAAGCCGTTGGTATACGAATAGGCTCTGCTGTACTTAAACTCACTGAGGCTGACGAGCCATCAGGATTCACTGGGAAGCCTAAAAGATGGCCTCCTTGTGAATTAACAACAAAATTATCAGAGTTAAGTTTAAATTGTCCGGCACGAGTATACGAAGTTTCCAATGAGCCTAATTCAGGTACAGTGGCAAAAAAACCGTTACCAGTAATAGCTAAATCAAGGGCATTATTGGTAAATTGGATACTACCTTGAGAAAATTGTTGGGCAACGTCGGCTGTTAAAACACCATCACCTACCTTGGTTTTACCCGATGCCAATAAAGATGCCGCATATACATCAACAAACTCAGCACGTGATTCTTTAAAGCCAACCGTATTTACGTTTGCAATATTATTTGATGATACATCTAAATCTTTTTGTGCTGCGTTTAATCCGCTTAATGCAATATTAAATGACATAATTTAACCCTCTTAAAAATTCGCTACTTTGCTTTATACCTGCGCTACCACATGTCAACTATGACTTTGTCAGTTAAAGCCTATATTTTCTATTCAATGATTATGCAAAAAAATTAACTATCACCATCAGATACTTCCACTATATCTGCTAGTGCCATAGAGCTACCACCATTGAGGTTGAGCATAATATTGCCACCCGCCCCAGCTAACGTAACACTGTCTACTTTACGGTAAGTCTGAGCTTCAAGTTCCGAGGCTTCACCATCAACTAAACCGACTATACGAAAACGGTAAGCCCCTTCAGCAGCAGGTTCACCCTTAGCAGTTTGCCCATCCCAAGTAAAAGTAAAACCACCAGCCTTAACACTACCAACGGGAACCGTTTGAATAACTTCACCAGCTGTGTTCTCAACATAAATATTGACGTTACTAGCTGCCTTATCCGAAACTAATTTACCTTTAACGGCCTCACCTTCAGTCATACCAAAGACATTGTCTTCAACCAGTACATTTCGGCCAACAAGTGATGATGCCTGTAATGCTTGACTAGACGTCATTGAAGTAGCGAAACTATCAAATGATGCATTTAACTGCTGAACACCATCCGTTGTTGAAAAGGCTGTCATTTGTGAAATCATCTCATTGTTATCAACCGGCTTGGTTGGATCCTGATGTGATAATTCTTTAGTTAGCAAAGCAAAAAAATCTTCTTGAGTAAGCATACCTTTATCTTGCTCAGCAACCTTATACTCTTCCTTTTGCCAACGAATAGCGTCTAGCGGGTTAGTACCCTTAACTGTTTCCATTGTCCACTCCTACATTACGCAATAAGCTTAACAACTTAGTAATTTTGCTCATTATTTTTGTCCTAGCTGCGATGTTTTATTCAGCAAATTTTTGGCTGATTCAACTAACTGAACAGTAGTTTCATACAAACGCGATGTCACCTGCACTATATTGGCAACAGAATTGATTTCCTCAACTTTGAGGCTATTCATTATCTTTGTCCTAGCTGTAATGTTTTATTCAACATATTTTTGGCCGACTCTGCTAACTGTACGTTAGTTTGATATGAACGCGATGCGGATATCATGTTAGTCATCTCCTCAATCACATTCACATTAGGTTTATAGATGTAGCCATCTTTATCCGCCATGGGGTGATTAGGTGAATATTCCACATTTAGTGGTTTATCACTCTCAACAATGCCTAAAACATTCACACCGACACCGCTATTATCAGTGCCTCCCTGCCCTGCGGCAGCTTCTTGCATGGCAGCGGCAAAAACAGGGTGTCGAGCACGGTAAGTTTGATCTGCACTGCTACTTACGCTATCAGCATTGGCGATATTACTGGCTGTTGTATTTAGGCGTACTGATTGTGCGCTCATACCACTACCAGTGATATTGAATACGTTAAAAAGACTCATAATTACTGACCTCCGCTGATAACTTTCTTCATGGCTTTAATTTTACCATTGAGAAATTGAACACTTGCTTGATACTCTAATGAGTTTTTTAGATACAAGTTTCGTTCCACTTGTACATCTACGGTATTACCGTCACCTGTATCTGGTTGATTTGGAATACGAAAATCGACAGAATTGTTTAGCTCAGTGCGAACATCAAAGTGCTTTTCATTAGTGCGGGTCATGCCCATTTGCTGATTACTTGCCGCTTTGGCTAGGGCTTGTTTGAAATCAAGTCCTTTAGCTTTGTAGCCAGGTGTATCAGCATTGGCAATATTACTAGCAATCACTTCCGCACGCTGAGAGCGAATTTGCATCCCCTGCGAATGTAGTTCAAAGCCTTTATCAAATCCTATAGCCATAATAGCCTCACATCGATTTACGTCATAGGTAAGTGATATTCAATATTTATGCCAAAGAGTTATTTATTGAAATGATAAAAAGAGTGGGTATGTCTTGATGAAGTTGGCTAACAGCCAGTGGATATAACTGTTAGCGAAGAGTCGTTGTTTAATTATTTTTTCTGATAAACGATACCAGGGTTACACCTGAGCATGGTGAAATCCTGATTAATACCTGATAACGACTCTGATGCACCTAAAAATAAATAGCCGTCTGTATTTAATACGCCATGAATTTGACTAATGATTTGTGCTTTGATCTCCGGAGAAAAATAAATTAAAACATTTCGACAAAAAACAATATCAAACCTGCCCATTAAGCTATAGCTATTAAGCAAGTTAAGTGGCCTAAAACTTACCATTTTTTTAACTTGATCTTTTATCTTCAACATACCGTTATCACCTGCCTCAAAAAAGCGCTGTTTACGTTCTGAAGATAAGCCTCTGGCAAGTGCCAAATTATCATAATGACCATATTTACAGTGCTCTAGCATAGTCGTCGAGATATCGGTTCCTATCACTTGTACGCCTCGAGGAAATGCCCCAGGTTTTTTTTGTTGGTACTCTAACACTGACATTGCTATCGAGTAAGGTTCTTGGCCTGAGGAGCTTGCTGCTGACCAAATTTTGACAGGTGTTTTTCTATTAGCAAAGTCCGGTAACAACTTACTTTGCAGTAATTTGTATGGATAATCATCGCGAAACCACAAGGTTTCATTGGTAGTCATGGCATCGATTACTGCGGCACGCAATTGCCGCTCAACAGGCGAAAGCGTCCGAGTAACTAAGTCACTAAGTGAAGCGAGGTTAAATTTTACCATTAAAGGTGCAAGTCGACTCTTCACTAAGTATTGTTTACTTTCACCAAGCACAATTCCACATTGCTGCTCTAAAAAGGTTCTAAATTGGTTGTAACTTTTTTCATCAAGATCTCTTGCTGACACAATAGCTTCCTGTTTATTTCGAAGTACCAGTCTAAGCCCTCCAGCATGGAGGTTGCCATTGAATTAACGATATGGCGACTTAGTTTAAATGAAGCTTTAATCTTCTAGTTTTAACCATTTTTTCACTGCTGTAGCTAGTTCATCAGGGTGAAATTTGGGTATAAAATCTTCTGCCCCAACTTTTTCTACCATGGCATTATTAAATACCCCACTTAACGAGGTATGTAAAATTATAGGCATTTTGGCCATTCGGTCATTACCTTTAACTTCTGCTGTTAAGGTATAACCATCCATTTCAGGCATTTCAATATCAGAAATCATTAATGCGACTTTCTCAGTGATACTGTGCTCACAAGTAGCCTCAATAGCCTTTAATTGGTCTAATGCATCACGACCATTTTTAGCTAAAACCATATTTATACCTAATGGCTCTAATGCTCTTTTGACCTGGTTTCGAGCAACAGTTGAGTCATCAGCAATCATGACAAGTTTATCTCCAAGGCTTTCTCCAACACTTGCATCGATAATTTCTTCACTAACATCTGTTGAGACGGGGCTAATTTCATTTAAGATCTTCTCAACATCTAAAATTGACACCATTTGGTCGTCAATTTCAGTCACTGCGGTTAAATAGCTAGATTTACCGGCACCTTCAGGCGGCGGCATAACATCAGCCCAACTTAAGGTCACTATTCGTTCAACACCCGCTACAAGGAAGCCCTGTACACTACGGTTATATTCAGCAATGATTATAAAGCTTTCTGCAGTTTGTTCAATTGCAGGCCCACCGGTTGATTTACTTAAATCGATAACTGAAATAGTTTGACCACGAATATGAGCAACACCTTTGATAAAAGAATCTTGTTTAGGTAGTAACGTTAACCTAGGGCATGGCATTACTTCACGCACTTTAAACACATTAATACCAAAACGCTGTCTGCCGATAAGTTTGAAAAGTAATAACTCCAACCTATTCTCACCAACAAGTTGCGTGCGCTGATTTACTGAATCGAGTATGCCTGCCATATGAACCTCATGTAACACCGCACCAATAATTATGTTTAAACTTATAAACACATAAGGCACAATTCTTGAATTGTATTTAAAATATAGAGTTGATCATCACACTAAGCGTCTGAAACTTGACGCATGATTTAACCTTATTTCACACTGCTGACTTAGGTTAAGCATAGACGATTATTTACATTTACTTAAAGATAGATAACAAAATATATGCACCTTACCAAACTTTTTTTATTATTTTTTTTCTTATTGTCTATTAAGCAGACAATTGCCAATGCAACCGAGCTAGATAGTGCATTTATCGAGCGCTTCGCAAAAATTTATTTAACAGAGCAGTTTCCATCTAATGATGAAGAAAGAGTCCGTATTTCTGTTGCACGTTTAGACCCTAGAATTAAGATTAAACCTTGCAAAATCCCCTTAACAGCAAATATACCTGAAACAAAGGGCGCTAGAAATGTAAACATAAAAATTAGTTGTGACGAATCAACACCATGGAAAATATACTTATCGGCAAAAGTTGAAATTACTAAAGCAGTTTTAATTGCAAAAACAACAATCAGTCAAGGTGATAAGCTAGATGAGACTAATGTCGAGCTAGCCTACATAGCCATTAACCAAATTCGTGGCGAGAAATTAACCGACAAAACTATCGTGTTTGGCGCAAAAGCAAAGAGGCGAATAGGCAAAGGTAAAACGATAAGTAAAAAGAGCATTTGTTTAATATGCAAAGGGGACGTCGTTACAATTATTGCCACCTCAGCAAGCTTTACCATAAAAACTCAGGGAGTAGCTTTAAGTGCAGGTAATATTAATGAACAAATTAAAGTGAAGAATAGCCGTTCAAATAAAATCATCACCCCACGTGTCAAAGCTATTAACCAAGTAATAATTCATCTATAATCACAAGATAGACAAGCGAAGTTAGCAAAATGTTTTTGCTGGTAACTACGTATAATGTTATTTATATTTTAATCTGTTTTTTAACTAAAGTTATTACGCCTCTGGTCGATACTAAGTTAATAGAACTCATTTAAAATATCATTTCATTGTTAAAGGATGAAATTATGGCTATAAATATCAACAACTTGAATAGCAACAATCAAGTACAACAAGCTCAACAAAAACAAGTGCAACAGCAGTCGGCTCAATCGGCGTCCAGCAATGCCCAAGTAAAAAGCTCAGGGCAAGACTCTGTGTCAATTACTCCACAAGCCAAGCAACTGAATGAATTGCAAAAGAAAGCAGCTGAAGCCCCTGTGGTAAATCAAAAGAAAATTGAAGAGTTGAAAAAAGCAATAAGCGCTGGTGATTATAAAATCAACCCAGAAAAGCTAGCGGCGAGTATTGCAAACTTTGAATTTAAGCTTGTTTAAAGATAAACTGTAAAGTACATCATTTACAGTAAAATCAAAGGCCAACCTTATGTTATCAGGCTCAATGTCTCAGGGATTAACCTCTACTGAATTGTTAGCAAAACAACATCAACAGTTAATTTTACTCACCCAAATAATTGCAAATGAAAAGCAAATATTACAGCAGCATGACCCACAAGCATTACTCAGTGTTAGCCAAGAAAAAAACACCTTATTACTAGCCATTCAACAACTTGATAAAGAGATAGGTCAAAACCAAGCTTTTGCTCAAGATAAAGCTGCTGGGAAGCTTACTCACCAACTCTCTGAAATAACCGAATTATTAAACCATTGCCAACAACAGAACTTGGTCAACGGTCAAATCATCCAACAATCTCAGCTCGCTGTTGAACGCATGAAAACAAGCCTATTAGAAAGCCATAACAAAAACGCTATTACCTATGACAATAAAGGTAAAAAAAGTGCAGGCCTTTCAAGCATAGGACTTAAAGCTTAGAGCCTATGATGAAATAAAGTACCTTTTTGATAATTATATAAATTACTGTTCAAAATAAAAAAGCGTTAATCAAATAGATTAGCGCTTTTTTATTTTGAACGAATAACACTGACTTAATTAAAAATGTGTCACATCTTTAATTTCTTTCCTATTCTGGTTTGCTTGATAAATATTATATACATCTTCAAAGTTTAACTGTAATTCAGTGGTATACACATCTCCTACAGGATAACTTTTGACGACTGTAGCACCACGAATAACACCTTGAATTGAAGCAGTTAATTGCTGGTCTTCAATCAGTAAGTCAGCCATGGTCACCTTACCTTTCACTTGTTGACCGTACACCTGTTCTGCAAGCTCAGCATAAGCGGCAATTTTTGACGCTTTAATGGCCATTAACATCCGCTGAGTTTCATGTGTTGATTTTTGCAAGCTAATAGGAGCAAATCCTGTTGCATACAGCACAGGAAAAGCCTCAGGCTTAACAGTTTGCCATTGAACATGTTTATCATATACAAGTGAACAACTACTGATAAACGATAGCAGGCTCAAAATAAAAACCTTTCTAGTCAATGAATTACACATAGATACTCCTTTGTAACTACGTAGCTGATAACTAACATTATGATACCAGCTTTGTTAAAGAGATAAGTAAATAGCAAATAACAACAATTCGCACTAGTTCTGTATAACAACAGCACGTTCATCATTATGCAACATTGCATTATCCCTAATAATCATGCCATCTCTCATTTTAACTTTTTCACTATGGCTCATTTCATCACCTAGAACCCAAGCAGGAATGAATGACTGTGCTGTCGCAACGACAACCTTAGATTGAATGCCAATCATACGCGCATTAACTAAAATACCGTTTTCTTGCTCGACCATAGTGCCTGAAACTACGTAGTCAATAATCTGACGTTCAGGTAACTCCTGCCAGTCTCGACTAAATACATAATCCCCTGATTTTGTTACACGTATATGCCCCGTGGTTTTAAAGTCAATAACGACTAAACCGTGACGCTGTAGCTCATGAACAAAGCTTTCAGCCAGTTGATTACCAAGCCAGTTTGTCGTTTCAAGATCTTTTAAATCAACAAACGAGGCGACAGCAACAGGAGTTTTTGCATTAACAAAACTGCTACTGGTAAGCATTTGATAGGCAAGTCCTTTGACTACGTCATTTATGGCATGACGTGGTAGCTCATAGCTATCAATCTCTCCTTTTTCTTGATGGGTTAATTGATAGAAGCCATCATCATTAGTTGCCTCACAAGAAAGTAAAGCAGGTAAAATCAATGGTATAAGCCATTTTTTCATGGTATTCCCCTTTCAAACTAAGTACTACAATTATCATCACTTACGATATTGTATTAATTTACGCATTCGTTTTTCATATTATTCATAACGATGCACATTCTAAGCCAACAATTATTGACAAGAGCTATCAATAAAAATATGACAGGCATGAAAAATGCATTACTGAATAAAGTCAATAAAACAGCTGCTCCCACCCGATCATATAATTGGGATAACGCTAAATTAGGAATATGACAATAACTATGCACAAACTCATTATACAATTATCGCTATTTAGTTTTTTATGCAGCTTTTCAGCCTACAGCCAATGGTACGAGACCCAAGGACATGCGCGTACTAATGAAACAAGCGTGGAAATCGCTCGTACTAAAGCAATGGAAAATGCACTTAAAAAGGCCTTACTTGTTTCAGGTGCGAGTGTTTCAAGTGTTCAACAAGTAGTAAATGGCCTACTCACACAAGACAAAATCAGTATACGGGCAAGTGGCAGTGTAAACTCTATTGAATTAGTTGACGAAGTACATAGTGATAACTTAATCACGGTTACCATTCGAGCCGACATTTTCCCGCAAGAGCGAAAGTGTTTTGCAATTAACTTTAAAAAATCACTGCTATTAACTCGCAGCCACTTATTAAATAGAGAGCAAGCAAACGTCGGTGAGATATACCTCATTGGAAAATCAGTAATGCGTAAACTCAGTCAACAACTAAATCAGCAAAGTGCTTTTACCAAAACCAGCAACATACTTAATAATAAAACTGAATTCGCCCGTCTTAATAACAGCTTAGCAAGTAATGAAATAGCTAACTTAACTCGATCATTAAGCGAAAGTACTGATAGCCAATATGTTATGTTTAGCGAGATCACCAACACCTCTTTTAACCAGCAATCAACTAATGGCTGGCTGTTTTGGCAACAAGGTATTTACCCTAGAAACTTTGCAATTAACTTTTACTTATACAACGGACTAAATGGTGAACTAGTTTGGCAAGAAAATTACCAAAACACAGCGCCATGGACTTTTAATAAACGCAATAAAGTTGATGTAGATGGAAGTGCTTTTTGGCACAGTGAATACGGCAATATGATTAATAATATTCTCGATAAAGTGGTCAAAGATATTGATGAAAATATTATGTGTGAGCCGAGTCGAGGAAAAATACTTCGTGTTCAAGGTAATCAAGTTACTATCAACTTAGGTAGGGAACACGGTTTAAAAATAGGTGATGAGTTTAGCTTATTGCACCTAAGCCACTTTACCAACAACTCTGGAAAATCATACCCTGGATTTAATGTAAGTCCTTACAAAGTAAAAGTCAGTAAACTAACGAGACAAACTGCTACAGCAGTAACACCAGATGGTAGCTTATTTGGTAATATTCAAGTGGATGATCTAGCAGTGCGTTATGACAATTAATGATAAATTATTTAAATAATAGAAACAGCTAAGTCAGTCGTTAAACCATAAAATAAGCCTATGAAATATAACACCTAAAACAGTCATTGTAGTAGGTGTTAATTGGGGATAATCGTTATTTAATAAATGTTATAGCTGCAGATATAGCGACTACTTGGGCGTTAATACAATTTTCATCATCAACCAGTGGGCTATCAGGATAAACCTCTGTGGTGGTAACAAATGGTGCATTAGTTAAGCCCATACATAAACCCAAATCTCTTGCTGCGTAATTAATAACGCCCTGCTGCTCAATATCAACACCAATCAATTTATCATTGTTATCAGCTGGGGCAATATGAGTAACTTCAGCTACGGCTGTATTTATGGCTCGTTGAAAGTCTGCTTCAGGCTTAGTTGAATCGGCTACCAAGTAAAAACCATCAGGTATATTCCAGCTTTTCTGCTCGATAGCATCACGAGCTGCAAGCGCGGGTCTAAACTCACTATTATCCGTATCAGTCGTTTCATGTAAATCAATATGCATAGCAATGTCAACATCGAGGTCGTTGATAAAAGACATTAATGATTTTGATTCTTGTGCCGGACTATCAGGGTAAAAAGAACGATTAGGATCAATCGCTTTATTATTCCAACGATTGATTGTTTCATAGCCCCAAGGGCTAACACATGGCGCTACAATAATATTAAATTCAGTACTAAAGTCATTCGCATTAGTTGCTAAAAAGCGAATAGCACCTTGTACACCACTTGTTTCATAGCCATGCACACCGCCAGTCACTAACACGGTTTTCTTATCGCTTTGCCAGTTTTTACTTTGCATCACATATAAAGGATAGCGACTCTCATCAATAGATAAACAGCCATACTGAATCATATCAAATGAAGCGGTTAATAATTCAAGTTTTGCTAGTACCTCTTCTTGATAAGAACGTTTTATAGTTTGTTCTTCAAGCCACAAACCTTTTTCTTCATCTGTCCATGCTTGGCCTTTTGTGCCAATAGAATAAACTGAATCACTCATGATTTAACCTTATTATTTAAAAGCTACTAATACCAATAACACTAAACAAGTAAGTATTTTAAAACGATATGAGTAGCAAGTATTTTGTCAGTTGTCGGCAAGTTGTTGAACATAAAAAATGCCCGAATATTCGAGCATTTATGATTTACCTACACACTGACTATGAATGTCATAGTCGTAAAGCGAAAGTGATTTATTTTGAGTCTGCACGACCCATAAATTTACGCTCTTCTGTGTTTACTTTAACTTTATCACCTGTCGAAATATGCTCAGGTACTTGAATTGTTAAACCTGTAGAAAGGATCGCAGGCTTAGTGCGCGCACTTGCCGAAGCTCCTTTTATTGAAGGATCAGTTTCGGTAATTGCTAATTCAACACTTGGTGGAAGTGCAATACCTACAGGTGAATCGTCAACAATGATAACTGATATACCTTGAGTTTCTTCATCGATAAATAGCACTTCATCAGCAATAGATTCTTTATTTAAGTTATACGGAGTGTAATCTTCATTATCCATAAAGACATATTCATCACCATCAATATATGAAAACATTGAAGGGCGACGACTTAAGTCAGCAAAGTTAAGCATATCTTCAGCTTTAAAAGTTTCATCAACTTTACCACCAGTTACGACATCGTATAGACGCATTCTATACAAACTACCACCTGCTCTTCCTTGTGGTACAGAGCGGGTAATATCTCTAACAATTAACACTTTACCATTGTGCTCTATTGCAGCATTTTTCTTTATATCACTTGCCTTTGGCATAAGACGGCTTCCTCTAAATTTATTGTAAAGAATTTTGTTTTAAACGCATGGCAGGGAAAATAGCATGAACCCATAGATATGCAAATAACTTATCGAGTGATTCATGTTTTTTTTCAATAAAGATCTAAATAAATGGATGTAAACAGGTTAACTTTCATTAATAAAATCATTAAAAACAAAAAAGACAAATATATAAATATATTTGCCTTTTAATTTATGAGCTTTTTATAAAGTCTATTTATTCACAGCCAAAAACAATAATCGGTAATTAACCAGTGAACAAACATTAAAACAACTACTCGTAAGAACGTTCAAGCCAAGCAATTTGCAGCTTTAACTCTTCAATTTCATGGTTTGCATCGGCTAATTGTTCCTGCGTTGATTTTTGTTCATAACTACAGTTATCTAGACTAGCATCAGTGTTTTTTGACATATCGTGTCTTTCCTCATGGGCCATAATAGCCTCCAAAAAATTGTTACCGTACATGTATTATTACACAAGAAGTTTCATTTTGAAAACTTATAAGATATAAAATAATTTTAAATACCGTATCTATTAATGAAACAACATAAAAGACAACCACCAAAAAACCACAACACTATGATTTATAAGAAAATAAACAACATCCAACACAAAAAGTGTCCCCTGTTATCTTTGTTAAAACAAGTTTCACTTGAAAGGTATTTGTTTCGATAACGAAAGATCAAGTAAACTCTATCGGGCACATTCTGCAAATATATTTACCAATACTATACTCTATAGTATTGAGAAAGTTGGGGTTTGCGATGATTAAAGTTCTCAGTAGCAGCAACAAAATTTATTGCTCAGTCGATTTTATAGTCATGATTTTGTTATTTGCATTAATTCCTGTGCAAGCGGGACAATTAAGTCTTCAGATCGACAATGATGGCTTTTTTGCTAGTGATGGAAATTATACCAATGGATTGTTTATGGCTTGGGAAAGTAAACCTCTGCTAAATTATCATCAAAACCCCACATCAAATATGCCATCATTATTTCAATGGCAACATGGAATGCGTCTTCCCGTAAATAAAAATCATAGTGCTTGGGGAGTAAAAATATCACAACGTATGTGGACCCCAAGTGATATTGGTATTGTTGGCTCTCAAAGCAATGATAGACCCTATGTTGGTTTGTTCGAATTAGAAAGCCATACTTCTGATTACAGCGCTAACTTTTCACAAAAAAACTGGTTAGCTCTAGGTATTATCGGCCCTAAATCACGGGCAGGAAAAGTTCAAACAAAGGTGCATGATGTAACAGGCTCAAAAACACCTCAGGGCTGGGAATATCAAGTACAAGAGCAAGTAACAGCTCAGTTTTATTATGAAGTAGATAGCCTTTTTTATAGAAATAAAAAATATAGTGGCCCAAAATATCAACGTAGTTACTTTACCAATAGCCAATGGGAAGTCAGCGGCTTTAGCCATTTAGCTTTAGGTAATCTTAATACCCAAGCATCCCTCGGGCTATTACTTCGTTGGGGAACTAGGCTTGCTGACACTTTCGGCCGTCTGAGTAGCCATACCGGTCATTTGGGAAATTTAACACAATCCAGTAATGGTGGTCACTTAATTACCTTCGCACGACTTGGTCTTGGTTATCGGTTTACTGATTTATCTATTGAAGGTAGCGTTCCTTATGAGTCATTAATTGAGATTCAACATAAGCAGGCCAAAGCTAGTTTAGGTGTCACCTTGGCACTAGGTGACTTTGCATTCACTTGGAGTATCAATACTTACACTCGTGCTTATCAAAGTGATATTAAGCCTTGGCACAGCTACGGCTCAATTACTCTTAGCTGTGCCCTATAGTATATTATTCTAACAGGCTTGAACGTTTGGCAATTTCAGTATCAAAACCATCAATACTGTGCTGGTTTTTTTTAAGCCAATAGTTTTCAATACCATCTTTTCCTTTTTTATCCATTGATTTAGCAAGATCTTCTCGATCTGTTTGATAGGCATAATAAGGTACTGACATTCCACATGAAGATTGCACCACATCAATGTCGAGTATAAAAATCTGCCTTGAAGCAATGCTGTGAGGAAATAACTCAACATACTTTGACCACTGTTCATCACCTTGATGTAATACTGTGGCTTTACCATAGGCTCTTAAAATAAGTGGAGAACCTTCAAAAGCACAAAACATTATCGTCATTCTAGGGTTAATCAATACATGGGCTGCTGACTCATTGCCGCTGCCCGTATGATTTAACCAAGCGATAGTGGTGGAATTAATCACTCGTAAGCTATCTCCGCCCTTAGGTGATAAATTTACCGTACCAGTATCTGCTGCAGTGCTAACAAAATAAATTTTTTGCTGTGCAATAAATTCTATATGCTTGGTTTTCAATTCAGAAAATTGTTGTCCCATGAGATTATTACCATTCCTTTATATCAAATTTCAGTTAATAAATGCTGATTTTCGTATGGTTATATTTACAAAATACTCATCGTTTTTAAAGAGAAACAATCACTTTATACTGATTTAACTTTACGGGTTGTTTAAGGTATGGCCTTACTAACGTTCAAAATTAACTGCACTAAATCGCTTAGGATAAAACATGTACGATCCGCTTATTGATGAATCAATTACCGCTAATGCACCCTACCCTAATAGTTATTGGGCTGATGTTGCAGGTAAAGCACCTGCAGATGATGGCCAGTTAAGCAAAGATATAGAGGTTGATATCGCTATAATTGGTGCTGGTTATACTGGTTTATCAACAGCGCTACATCTAGCACGTGAACATGGTATTAAGGCGACAGTATTGGAAGCTAATAGAACCGCTTGGGGTGCGAGTGGCCGCAATGGTGGCTTCATTTTAAAATCTTCCGGACGTAAACCATACTCTACTATGCAAGCGCAATGGGGAGAAGAAGTCATGCGCGGCATTTACCAAGAGATGTGTGCCGGTGTTGATACCGTTAAAAGTTTAATTGATGAAGGCATTGATTGTGACCCTCAAGAAGCCGGTTATATTCGAGTTGCACATAAACCTAGCATGCTGAAAAACCTAATCGATACTGCAGCATTACAAAAAAAGATGTTTGGATATGACGTACAGATATTGACACGTGAACAGTTACACCAAGAATACATGGCTGATCAAAATGCGTATGGCGCAATACGTTATCAAGATGGTTTTGGTATTAACCCACTTAAACTTGCTTGGGGTTACCAAGAACTAGCCAGAAAAGCAGGTGTAACCATTCATTGTGATAGTCCAGTCCAAAATATTCAACAAACCACCTCTCAAAAACAGGGTCAACAATGCCAAACCAAACACATATTACATACGCCGAGCGGTCTTGTTAAAGCTAAAAAAATCGTTATTGCATCTAATGGTTATACCGCCAAAAATTTCCACCCTTTAATCAAAAGCAAAAGTCTACCCGTTCTTTCCCAGATAATTGTCACACAGCCTTTAACAGCTGAGCAATTAGCCGCTTGTAACTTTTTAACTAGTAATGTCATCATGGATACACGTGCATTAAAGTATTATTACCGAAAGCTACCAGACAATCGTATTTTATTTGGTGGACGTGGTGCTATTACCGGTAATAATGCTGCAGACCCTTATTATGCCAATAGATTACTCTCAGTATTAAAAACAAGTTTTCCTGCTTTATCGAAAATACACTACGACCACGCTTGGTCTGGTTGGTTATGTATGTCATTAGATGACATGCCGCATATTTATCAAAATGAACAGAGAAATATCTTTTATGCTATGGGTTATTGTGGCAGTGGTGTGTCTTTTTCTGTGCAAGCAGGCAAACGTTTAGCTCAAAAGGTTGCGGGCATCTCAGTACCAAACTTACCTATTTATCAAACCCCTCTAAAAACCTTCCCTTTTGCGCCATTAAGACGCGTTGGCCAGTGGGGATATTTTCAATATGGAAAAATAAAAGATCAGTGGTTTTAAGTATTATAATGAGTACTTGATGTTTAAGTTAAAACAATAACTTACGGTTATTTATCGACATTTTAACGCTGAGAATCGAATAAAGGGAAATATTAAGTAAGTGCTGCTTATTCATAATTCAGCTTAAATAACAATCACAAGTTTTATCTAAGTCATACACTAAACTTGTATGATAGTTTAAATTGATAGGCTAAAACCTCATTTTTTCAATGTTATCAGCGAAAGTGAGTACGGCCTTAATATTAATACTTGTTTCACTAAATTTATTGTATACAATATACCTATAATTTATTACTTTACAACTCAGTATTTCACTGGGGTGTAGAGTAAAAATATTCCGCACATAAAGTTGATTATTCTGAAGGAAAATAATATGTCCATTGGTATTGGTGGCTCTACAGCCGAAATTGAATTAAATAAATTAACTGATATGACAGGTGATGTTACACCCATTTCAGTAGAAGAATATCAGCAACGTATTGCTAAAGCACAACAGCTTATGCTTGAAAAAAATATAAGCGCGTTATACCTGAATGCCGGTACTAATTTAACATACTTCACAGGTACGGCTTGGTATGCCTCAGAGCGATTAGTAGGTGCAATATTACCAGCACAAGGCGAATTAATTTATATAGCACCTTGGTTCGAAGTAAGTACATTATCTGGTTTTATGCAGATAAAATCAGAAGTTGCTAGCTGGCACGAGCATGAGTCTCCTTATGAGCTTGTTATCAACGTACTTAGAAAAAACAATATCGAAAAAGGCACTATCTCAATTGATGAGTCAACAGCCTTTTTCGCTGTTGATGGCATGATAAACGCAGCAAAAGATCAACACCTTGAACTTAGCTTTACCAGTAGTAAGAGCATTACAGCTGAATGTAGAATGGTCAAGTCTGCCAGCGAGATAGCCTTATTACAACGTGCTAAAGATATGACAATGGTAGTACACCGCGCTGTTGCCAAAATATTAACTGTCGGTATCACAACAGCACAAGTAACTAATTTTATTAATCAGGCTCATATCAAATTGGGTGCACCTAAAGGCTCTTCTTTTTGTATTGTTTTATTTGGCCAGGATACCGCTTACCCACATGGCGTAAAAGAGCCCAAGACGCTTGAACTTAACGACATGGTATTAATCGATACAGGCTGTTTAGTACAAGGTTATAACTCAGATATTACCCGTAGTTATGTTTTTGGCGAAGCAAGCGAGAAGCAACGCGCGGTTTGGTTACATGAAAGAACCGCACAAATACAAGGTTTCGAAGCAGCTAAAATAGCCGCTCCTTGTGAAACTGTTGATATTGCCGCTCGTGGTTATCTTGAAACACAAGGGTACGGTCCTGATTACCAAGTACCTGGTTTACCACACCGTACTGGTCATGGCGTGGGTTTAGATATTCATGAATGGCCATATTTAGTACGTGGCGATAAAACGCCATTAGCCGCTGGCATGTGTTTTTCTAATGAGCCAATGTTATGTTTATATGGTGAATTTGGTGTGCGTTTAGAAGATCATTTTTACATGACTGAAACAGGCCCAAAATGGTTCAGTGAGCCAGCTCACTCTATTGACAACCCTTTTGGTTATGAAGAGTAAGTAACGTAGTAAATTACATAGTTCTATTGAGTTCAGTGCCCAGTAGAACTATTTTCTCATTTGATTAATCACAAGGTTTGGCGTTTAGCTTTTTTTAGTAGCCCGTATTTACCCATTGTTTCTTAGTTATTGTTTTTAGACTAATGCCAATTCCATTAAATTATTGCCCACTTGTGCTGGTTAAAATACCCCAAGAATTCGTTGCTTTCAACTCCAATTGCCAGCTATTGCCCAATCGAGCGCCTTACCTTGATTTATTTTTCCTTCGCACAACAAGATCACAAACTTAATGGGATTGGTATAACTTCATATGAATTAGTGGGAAAGGATTACCCTGACCATCTAATGGCGAACGACCGATAACTTCAAAGCCTAAATATTTGTAGAAGCCAACAGCATCAGGGTTCTGTTCATTTACATCGACTTTACTGGCAAATAGATTTTCAACTGCATATTTAACTAATAATGAACCAACACCCTTGTTTCGACTGTCTGGCGAAATAAATAACATTTCTACATTACACTCTGCCACCCCAATAAAACCAACAATTTTGTTATGATTATTTTTAGCGGCACGTAGCTCTACAGCGTCAAAATAATGTTCAAGTATTAGTGGCTTTAACGATGAGATATTTTCGTCACTCAAAAAGTCGTGAGTAGCACGAACAGATGACTCCCAAATTTCTATTAATTGTAAATATTCACCTTTAGTAACCGAATCAACTTTCATATGACCTCCTTAAGTAACCTGAATTCTGGATAGTTAATAATATGAAGCCACCATGTCACTATATCAACGAAGTAGCTCTGGAACTGATATATCAACAACACCACCGATTAATCACACAAAGGTGGAAGTCAAAGAGCGCCCGAGTAAAAAAGGCGCTACTCCTGTTAAAAGTAACGCCTTTTATCTTAGTAATAAAATAATTATTACCAATATTTTAACTTGTTAAATATCTATTAAACCGAGTTCAAGTTAGTTATTATCGTATTTCAACGTGACACAACCTCAAGTCTCGTAAATTACGATCATAAAAACTAGCTCGCTAGCTTTTCTACCACTCTATGGGCAGCAACCAAATCACTTATTGCGGTCCCTACAGATTTGAATAAGGTTATTTGATCTTGTGATTGTCTCAATATCTCTGGTTTTTTACACATATCAGCCAATTCGCCAACAATTTCATCTTTATTAAAAGCACCTTCAGCTATAGGCATTAACAGCTCACCCGCTTCATTTAAGGTATTAGTTAAACTATCAACAAAAACTCTAGCACGAGTCACTGTTGTTGTATCGCACTCTCGGGCATCCTTCATGTGATTACCTAAGCAATCAATATGTGTACCTGCTGCAACATGATTACCATCAAATAATGGCGTTTTAGCGCCCGTAGCACAGCAGATAATGTCAGCATTAGCCACTTCAGCATTAACATCGACGCTGGCGGTGAAAGTGACGCTAGGATGGCTTGCCCTAAACTCACTAATTAAATCATTCACTTTGGTGTTATTACGACCCCATAACGTTACATGTGTAAGGTTACGAACGCTTAGATGCGCTTCAACCAGATAACTCGCTAAGTTGCCCGTACCAAACAACATTAAGTGTTTACTGTCTTCTCTTGAAAGTAGTTCACTGGCTAAGGCTGAAATAGCCGCCGTACGCCAATAAGTCACACTGGTGCCATCAACTAACGCCATAGGCTCGCCTGTTTGGCGCTTGAACAACATGATTTTAGAAAACAATCCGGGTAAGTCATGTTTAGCTGCATTATCAGGAAAGTAGGTAAAGGCTTTATTACCAATAACTTCTTCATTCCATGAAGGTAATAATGCAAAAGCATCATGATTGTCATTTTTATCTGGCGCTAAGGGGAAAACTTGACGTTGTGGCATCGTAAAAGGTCGGCTAAAGCTGTGCTTTAATAATGGAATTAACTCGTCAAAGTTAAGGTTTTGATGTACTTGTTCTGCGCTAATAATTTTCATGAAAATCTCGTTTAACGTTTAGTGCTTAATGCAAAATATTTAATGCTTAAGTAATATCTGGTTGATGAATGAAGTGAAGTGACTTGTTAGTTACTTCACTTCATTATTATTTTATATACGGTTTGAGCCATAGATTTTAACTAGGGGTACGCTATTGGTAGATATGAATTAACTATAATTCGATAAGGCCTTTTGGTGACTTAGTGAGGATTTTTAAACCATCATCAGTTAACACCACATCATCTTCGATTCTTACGCCTCCCCAACCAGGAATATAAATACCAGGCTCAATGGTAATTACGCAGCCTTTCTCAATAGCTATATGACAATCTGGGCCGATAAAAGGTTGCTCGTGTAAAACTAGCCCAACGCCATGCCCTAAGCCCTCACCTGCGTATTGTTTGTATTCACTATTAAGTAATATATTGGCTGATTGTTGGTATAAATAACTACCTAAAACACCTTCAACTACTTCATCAATTGCAGCTTGTTGCGCAGTTTGTACTAATTGGTAAATATGTTTCTGCTCTGCACTTGCCTGACCAAAAACAAAAGTACGTGTCATATCTGAGCGATAACCATTCACCACAGCGCCGAAGTCAATTAAAATAATATCGCCATGTTTTAGTTGTCTATCTCCAGGTATACCGTGAGGCAATGCACTTCGTTCACCAAATAATAAAATAGTAGCAAAAGACACTTCTTCTGAGCCAAGTAACGCCATTTGATGATCAAGCTCAATGGCCAGTTCTCGCTCGGTAACGCCAGCTTTAACAGAGTTAAGCATAATTGCTAAAGCGGTATCACCAATCTTTGCGGCTTGTTCCATTGACGCTATTTCAGTCGATGACTTAATGAAGCGTAACGCTTCAACGGCACCGCTTAATGGCTCAATTTGATTTAGCTTAGTTAATTGGCTCACTTTGTCATGTATTTGTTGCCATTGCATTACGCTAATATGCTCACTTTCAAAGCTTAAGTGCTGACAATCATCTTGGAACAACAGCTCAGCAATTAGCGAGGCTAAACTCTGATTAGCTCTATCTCGACAAATCACTTTAAAGTGGCTGGCTTGTTCTTTTGCTTGCTCAAAGTAACGATAATCAGTCAGTAAATAATTACCTTTATCGGTTAACAATATAGTTGCCGCATGACCAGTAAAGCTAGATAGGTAACTGATATTAATATCACTAAAGATCACCATAGCACTGTTAGGCTTTTTTAGTATATTGTCGCGTAATTTAGTTAAGTTCATAAAGATCCTCAATAGTTCTTAATCGAATTTTAAACTTTATGCTAGGTTAAAAATTCGGTTGTTGCTTGATATTTACCTTAATAAAAAACCATACTTCAATGGATCTTGTGCATTAATAAGCCACTGCCCTTTACCACAAATATAAGCATCACCAGTGACTTCAGGAATAACAGCATCAAAACCCGCAAAGTTTAGTGACTCTATGGCCTGTACTTTAAATGGACTAGCTAAAATACTTTCAATGATAATAGGCTCATGCAAAGCGACTTGCCTTTTAGCATGATGTAAAGCTATGCGGCCACTAACACCACTACCCGTAGGGCTTCGGTCTAGCTCACCATCAGCAAAAATACAGACGTTGCGAGAGTGCACATCTACATTTGGCGAGTCATCAACAAAAATAACGCCGTATAAAAAACTTAATCCAGGGGTCGTAGGATGAGTAATCGTTAACTCGGGGCTTGATGAGTTCATAATGGCTTGCTTAATTTTACGGCCATAATCAATAAGCTTTTCTTGTTGCTCAGGAACCAATGACAAACCAAGGCTAGAAGCTTGTACATAGGCATAAAAGGCACCACCATAAGCAATATCAAATTGAATACTGCCAATACCATCAACTTCAATTTGTTGTTCTTTAGCATAGACAAATGAAGGGACACATTGAAAGCTAACCTGTGTTACCACATCATTTTGGCTATAAGCTAAAGCATGAATTTGACCACAGGGTACATCGATCACAACTTTAGTAACATCACCTGTTCTAGCGACAACACCCGACTCTATCGCCGTTTTTGTTAAAGCAATAACCGCATGACCACACATGGTGCTATAACCTTCATTATGAATAAAAATAGCGCCAAAATGACTATCTTCTCGCTCTGCATCGGTAATGATTGCACCATACATATCAGCATGACCACGTGGTTCAAACATAAGTGCTTGACGCAGTTCATCATAATTGTCTTTACACTCTTCAACTTTCGCTAAAATACCTTCGCCTTTCAGGGCTGGAAATCCGCTAGTAATAATACGTAGTGGCTCACCACCGGTATGACACTCAAGCGTATTAATTGTTAAATAGCTTTCTTGGTTAGCTTTAGGCTGCCACTGCTCAAATTTTTCAGCGGCTTTATCTACATTAACTGTCATTAAATTTACTCTTTTTTTACACCTGCCACTGCTAACCATTTCTGTGTTTTTCTGATGTGATAACAAACAGTACTCGTCAATGTAAGCAGCAGCTCTTATGATTTTTATTTATTTCGCTTTATTACGTAGCAACTTGCTCTTGTTGCGCCAGCTGTTGCTCTTTAAGCTCGTCAACGTAGTGTTTATTAAACAAGTAAAGCGCCGCACTAGTAGCTAAACCAAGTGAGGCAATAATTGTCCACATTAGCGTCGGGTTGTTTAAATCCACGGCAAAGTAGCCATACAACCAACCTGAAAGTAAGCCGCCAAATAAGTTACCCAGAGCCATTGAAACAAAATAATAGCCCATGAACATGGCAGCTTTATCTTTTGGTGCAAACGTTGCCACATATTCTTGGCTTTTAGGTGACGCTGTCATTTCGCCAACAGCAAAAACGATAACTGAACAGCTCACTAGTAAGCCACCAAAAATAACGCCGTGAGCAAAACCTTGCATCAACATAGAAAGTGACAAAATAGCAGTACCAACTATAAGTGATGGCAGTGGACTAAACTTATCAATAAAGCGACTGATGAAAACTTGAAAGATGATAATCATCAAAAAGTCTAAACTTAAAATAGTTGCAGGGTTAACTTGTCGGTACTGTTCTGACCATTTCTCTGCAACATCCTGACTTAGCCCGTGTGCACTTGTCATATCACTAGCGTTGATTGAGAGGCTAATTTGTCCAATGTTGTTAATAATTTCTTGTTGAGGAATACGCACATCTAAAGCAGACAATGTACTTGTGATTTCTTTAAGAGCAGCTTTAGTTTGCAACGCATCAACGTCGTTGAACTTAGTCGCCAATCGCATGATTTCACCTGATAAAGTATCAATATTAACCGAGGTAAAAACATCATGGAGCCATGGGCTGATAGTATGCATTAAAGAAACTAAATCAGAGCTATCAACAAAATCTCGAACATAAACAGGTAAGGTGATAAATATTTGTAAATATACAGTCCAAAAGCCTGTCAATATCAACAAGTACATCATAAAGGGCTTATTACCCAACTGCATTTTTTGTAAATACCAAGGTAAGTCAGCTGAAATTGTGTTTTCACTCAGCGTGTTTTGGCTATTGTTGGTACTATGTTTAGCAACGGCTAAATCCCAAAAAACAGCACTAACAATAAGTACTGCGACTGTTACTAACGTAACTTCTGAGCTAATAAACCCCGCGTAAAATCCAACTAATAACACCAATAATGGAACAACAAGTAAAGCTAAGCGCATGTTGCCTAATACTTGTTGCATTTCTTGAAAAACTTGCTTCAACGGTTTGTTTTTTGAATGACACTCAGGCTCTTTATAGAAAAATAATGCCGGAATAAAGTTAACTGAGATCCAAATGCAAGCAAAGGTAAACACCCATTCCCACCCATAATTCTTTTGAACTATAGGTGCTAATACTGGACCTAAAAAGCCACCAATATTAACCATCATATAGAAAATGCCAAAACCTAAACCTCGGTTGCTATCATCGGTGGTTCGACTAATTGTTGCGATAACGACAGGCTTAAAAATACCAGCACCGAGCGCGATCAACATAAAAATGCTCATGAAGCTTGTTAAGTCGTTAGCATAACCTAAGAAATAATAACTAGGCGCCATTAAAGTAAATGACAGCAAGAACATTTTTTTATAGCCAAACCGGTCAGCCAATGCACCCGAAACAACAGGGAAAAGGTAAAGGAAAAAAGGCACTACGCCCATAATCAAACCACGTTCGGTATTACCTAAGCCTAGGCCACCTTGTGTTGTGGGTGTCATAATATAGCTGGCAAGTAGTGTATACATACCGTACCAAGCGAGTCGCTCAAAAATCTCCATGGTATTAGCTACGTAAAAGGCTTGCTGAAAAGGACTTCGTTTGGTTAGGCTCACTATCTTATCCACCATTTTTATTATTGTTGTTTTTATTAGTTATTGATTATTGGTTATGACCATTAACAATGTTAATTCTGTTTAAAGTTCTATTTGAAGTTCCGCTTAAACATATATCGAAAGGTAAAGTAAAAAAAAGCCAAGTACATTGTCTGCACTTGGCTTTATACTTAACTTTTCTTAGTCTTTTAACAAGGTTGGTAATAACTCTGCTGGCATATTTTGATAGCAGATTGGGCGTCTAAAGCGCGTTATGGCTTCACTACCTACAGACGTTGTTCTAATATTAGTTGATGCTGGGAATGGACCGCCGTGGTTCATTGAGGCACACACTTCAACACCCGTCGGCATTTGATTGTAAATCAATCGACCAACTTTATGAGCAAGATTAAAACTCAGTTCTTTCGAAGTAGCTAAGTCACTATCTAACCCATGAATGCTGGCAGTTAAATTACCTTTAAGTAAGCTAACAAACTGCATCATTTGTGCTTCATCATCACAACGAACAACTAACGCACTAAAACCAAATACTTCTTCTTGCAATAAAGGAGTTTTAGCGAATGTTGCCAAATCCGTAGCGAACAACGACGCTGAACATTCTTGTTCATTACCTGTTTTACCTGTTGATAACAAATTAACACCACTAAGTGCCTTACGTTCTTCAACTGCTGCATTGTAACTTGCACACATTGCAGGAGTTAACATAACACCAGCGGCTTGCTGAGCTAATGCTTCACTTGCCGAAGTAATAAACGTTTTATACGTTGCACTGTCTTCACTACCTACTACAACCCAAACTCCCGGGCTGGTACAGAATTGACCTTGACCCATCATTAAAGAAGCAACTAAACCTTGTGCTATTTCAGCACCATCTTGTGCAACTTTATTTGGCATAATAAATTGTGGGTTAATACTACCAAGCTCACCATAAAATGGAATTGGCTCTGCACGTTGATGTATTTGCTCTTGTAGAATCATTCCTACACGTTCAGAGCCAGTAAAACCAACAGCTTTAACTGATGGATGAGTGACTATTTGTGTAGCAATAGCGTAATTTTTACCTTGGATAAGAGAAAATACACCTCGGTCTAATTCACAGCTATCAATCGCTTTTAGAATAGCTTTTGCAACTAACTCAGCTGTTGCTGGGTGAGCCGCATGCGCTTTCATTACAACAGGGCAACCTGCAGCTAATGCAGAAGCGGTATCACCACCAGCAGTCGAAAAGGCAAGTGGAAAGTTACTAGCAGCAAATACACCAACAACACCTAAAGGTAAATAACCTAAACGCGTGTCTGGCTTTGGTAATGGTTGACGTTCAGCACTTGCTTGCTCAACGACACCTTGATACTCACCTGCTTCTAATAAATCAGCAAATAAACCAAGTTGGCCAATTGTTCTGCCACGTTCGCCTTGAATTCTCATTGCTGGTAAACCTGTTTCACCACAAGCGGTATCAACAAGCTCATCACCTAAAGCAAGAATTTCAGCACCAATAGCGCGCAAGAAAGTAGCGCGTTTTGCTGCGCTTAGCTGGCTATAAGAAGTGAAAGCTTCATTTGCACGTACAATGGCGGTATTTACTTCAAGCTCTGTTGCATCAGCAAACTCAATATCAATAGCTTTGTGTGTTTGAGCATTAAAGGCTTTAAAGCCACCTTTAGTGTTGCCTGACCATTCGCCGGCAATTAAATTTTGTCCTGTAATTGTCATGTCTTTCTCACTTATGTTGTATGTATTGCTCAGTGTCTTTATAAAAAGTCACTGAATATATCCTGTGTTTCAACAATGGGATAAATCAGCCTATTACCTATTTTATTCCACTACTATGTCTATCTTATTTGGACTACTTAACGCTAAAACCAAAGGCATACGGGTCATCGTCATCAATAGTGATACAATTTTTGCCAAAGACTTTTGCCCAGCCTTGAATGCTTGGCAGAATTGCATTAATTTTCTTACCTGAAGTATTTATCTCAACTACGCCTTCAATCTTGCCAATAAATTGGCTGCCAATATAGCTTTCATGCACGAAGGTATCACCGACACCTAATTCACCTTTGGCAAATAACTGCGCCATTCTTGCGCTAGTACCTGTACCGCAAGGTGAACGGTCAATAGCTTTATCACCATAAAATACGGCATTGGCTGCATCAGAGCCTTGAGTTTGTGACGCCCCTGTCCATAAAACGTGACTGACTCCGTTTACGCTGGCATCCTCTGGGTGAACACAATCTAGCGATTTACTTGCTATTTCACGCACAATAGGGCTCCACTGCAAGATATCTGCTGCGGTCCATTGGTCGATACCAGGGAAGTTAGCTTGCGGCTCAACAATAACGTAAAAGTTACCGCCGTAAGAAACATCCACTTTTAATTGGCCTAGGCCTGGAATATCTAACGTGATATCACGATGGGCTAAATATGCTGCTACATTAAATATTTTAACGTTTGAGACTTTGCCTGCATCTTCTTGGTATTCAATGATTATTTGCCCTGCTGGTACATCAATAATGAGCTTACCAGGGGTTTTCGGAGTGATAAGTCCACCTTCTAAACCGGCGGTAATCGTGCCGATTGTGCCGTGACCACACATAGGAAGGCAGCCGGAGGTTTCAATAAATAAAATAGCGGCATCTGCATTGTCACTACAAGGTGGATATAAAAATGCACCAGACATCATATCGTGACCACGGGGTTCAAACATTAGCCCTTGACGGATCCAATCAAAACGCTCAAGAAAATCTAAACGTTTCTCACTCATAGTTTCACCCACTAAGTTAGGGTGACCACTCGTCACTAAACGAACTGGATTACCGCAAGTATGCGCGTCGATACAAAAAAATGTTCCTTTAACCATATTATCCCCAAGCTTAGTATTTTATGCCTTGTTTTAACCGACTAAAGGGAAGCATAGGTTTGATTCCCATACTTCCCCGTTAATTGCTTAGTAAAGCAATTAATTTAACTAAATAGCGCTACATTAATCTAAGTTAAATTTATTTAAATCAATGCAATTAGCTACAGCTTCGCTAATGACGGTATCAACCATTTTAGTTGTAGCTTCAAAGTTAATAGGTAAACCTTCGTTGTATTGCGTAGTTACCGCTGGATAAACACCTTTCCAATTTACATTCATAATTTTCTGTTCATTTTTCGTGATTAAATACCAACTGTTATGCATCTGTTTGTTACAATTTTTGTAACCTTTAATACTACAATTTATTTTGTGAAAACTATTACTAGTCAAGTTTAAGTATATTGTATACAATCCCAACAAAATGGCAAGTATAATTTTTTTTTACTTTACAGATAACCGCAATACTTAAGCTTAATAGCGACTTAGACCTCGAGTCACCACAAGGTGTAAACTAATGAATACAGATGTAAACAAAATACAAAATAATGAGCAAAATAATATAAAAGCAACTGTTGCTGTTATTGGTGCCGGAATTATTGGTATAAATTGTGCCTTAGAATTGCAAAGCTTGGGCTATCAAGTCACTTTACTTGATAAGGAAGGCATAGGTTTAGGTTGCTCTAAAGGCAATGCAGGCCATTTTGCTACCGAGCAAGTTTTTCCTTTAGCTGAGTCTTCCTTATTATGGCAAATGCCAAAATTACTACTCGACCCACTTGGACCGGTTTCTTTATCAGCAAAGCATTTTATGAAGGCGATTCCATGGTTTATGCAGTTCTTCAATAATATGCGTCCGAGCCTTCGTGATAAAAATACTATCGCTATACGCTCACTAAACAAGAATGCCATTGCCCATTATCAAACGTTGTTAAAAACTGTTAATGCCGAGCACTTAATAACTTTACAAGGTTCATTATTGGTATTTGAGACAAAAGATATAACTAAAGTCGAGGCTATGTATCAACATTACTTAGGTGCTGGTGTTAAAGTGAAGTTACTTGATAGAGCCGAGACATTTAAACTTGAGCCTAACTTAAACAATAATATTAACTACTCATTATTCTTCACTGAAGTTGCACACACAATAGACCCTCTAGCCATTAGCACAGCGCTAGCTGAGTTTGCTACAGCTAAAGGCATGACCTTTCAACAGGGAGAAGTAACGGATATTACACAGTCAGATACAGGGGTTACGGTTATAGCTGACAACAAAAAAATTGCTTTTGATCATTGTGTAGTTGCTTGTGGTGCTTGGTCAAAAGAATTATTGAAAGGCTTAAGCTATCATTTACCTATTGAAGCCGAACGCGGTTATAGCTTGAGCTTGCCTTTACCCAATAACACAACCCCGACTCTTTCCCGACCAGTAGCTTCCGCTGAGCGTCGCTTTATCATAACACCAATGGATAATACTTTAAGACTAGCGGGAACCGTAGAGTATGCTGGACTTAATGCGCCAGCAAACTATAAACGCGCCGAGATGTTAAAAGATAATGCCGCCTTTATCTTAAAGACCCTTCCTGAACAGGAAACCGAACCAAAATCCGAGCAAGAAGCTTGGATGGGTTGTCGCCCGTCATTACCTGACTCTTTACCTGTTATTTGCCAAGCGCCAAATCACGATAAAATATTTTTTGCTCTTGGCCATCAACACTTAGGTCTAACCCAAGGAGCTATTACCGGCAAACTAATTGGTCAATTAGTCACGAAGAAAAAGACTGAAATTGACGTTAGTCCCTTTTGTATCAGTCGCTTTAACTAGCATTAAATCAGGCAAGTGCGACAATAATAATTAAAGCTTACTGCATGATTTTATAGGCATAATTGAATTAAATATTGATATCCTCCAGCTATGCTGGAGTTAGTCGTATAGGTTTAACCGTGACAATGGTAAATGTAAGCTCTTTTCACCAGCAAAAGTAAAGAAAAAACAGCCTATACCCGTTCCACTTGAAGAATCAGGGTTCAGCTGGAATTATAAACGTCTTTAAAATATCACTAAATGATCACTTACTTAGTCCGATTGGTATTATGCTGCGATAAAGAAACTTTTAGGTGAAACTTTTCATGAATTAGCTAAACGTAAAGGTGCCATTATCAAAGAGGAGCATCTAATACCAATTCCATTAGTTTGTGATCTTGTTGTGCGAAGGAAAAATAAATCAAGGTAAGGCGCTCGATTGAGCAATAGCTGGCTATTGGAATTGAGAGCAACGAATTCTTGGGGTATTTTAACCAGCACAAGTGGGCAATA